>JAABUU010002162.1_pt1 | contig 28966 bp, 28 predicted proteins | sample 5559301 | NCBI WGS metagenome assembly JAABUU01 (sample SAMN10711884, study PRJNA513360) | rock metagenome | isolation source: Antarctica rocks | place: Antarctica: Victoria Land, Richard Nunatak white
ATATTGAATTTCTTTGCAGTTGCAGTGTAGTTAGGTGACTTTTGCAAAGCTAGATCTGCAAGCGCTGCCTCAATTGAAGCCATATTGAATTTGTAATTGATTTTTGAAGAAAGATGAAAGTAGTAAATTGGGGTGTGCACGGGACCGGAACGTGCATCGGGCCGGGAATACTCCTAATGCTATAGGCTTTGCTTTCGGCCAGTAACGAAAGCTTTAACGATGTGCTCAAGTCTACCGCCGGAGTCGTCTTCCTAGGGACACCCTTCAGAGGCTCCAAAACTGCGAGGATAGCAGAGATATTTGCCCGGATTGCTCGTATCATTATCCCTTCGGATACAAGCTTAATCAAGGAGGTCGGATCGGAGTCCGAATCTCTAAGAGATCTACTCAATGACTTCTGCTTGTTGATCAACCGCAAATCCATCACTCTCTTCTGTTTCTTTGAGCAATGTGATACGGATATTGCGAAGATTCCGAGGCGAAAATTATCCTTGTTTCCAGCCTATCATGTGAGCATTGTAGTCCTTTAAAGATGTCTGTCTCATGATTAGTCAGGATGTCATGGTAGACGAAGTCTCTGCCTGTATAGACGGGTTTCCCAAGCTTGGCTTAGCATCAGATCACCTGAACATGAATAAATTTCAGTCTTCACAAGACAATAATTATAGACTGGTAAGTCAAGAGATAAGAAGACTCGTTGATCAATCTGCCAGCTCTATCCAAGCTCGCTTAAGTTGTAAGTACTTCCTTCTTACTATTTAGGTTCATACAATGTGTCTGCTAATACCGTCTTCCTATCCCGAAAGATTGTCCAGGACGAGTCCTGTGAGTACCATTAACTCTAGGCCTAGATGACGATGGATCCAAACTGACGCTTCGTATGACAGTGGTGGAAAAGGGACATCTGGAATGTCTACACGCATTGTTCGTTACAAACCCCTTAGACGACATAAGCAGAATACAAACGGATAAAGATAATCTGTTAGAGGGAAGCTGCTCTTGGATCTTTGGTGATATGACCTACACCGAGTGGTTAAACAGCGAAGAGTCTCAGGTACTGCTTGTCCATGGGGGGCCTGGTATGGGCAAGACGATGATCACCATCGCCATGGTTGCTGAGTTGTCGACACGGCTTGAACAGTCTGACAGCTCGAACAGTGTCTTAGCTTGTTTCTTCTGCGATAACAAAGACATCAATACGAACAATGCTGTCGCCATCCTTCGAAGTCTGCTGTATCAAATCCTTTGCCAGCAGCCGAAACTGTTTTGTCACATCCAAGACGAGTACAAGAAACAAGGATCCCAGCTCTTGAATTCCAGAAATGCCCTACAAACGCTATGGCGGATACTGCAGGACATGCTTCTACAGTCTACGCTCAACAGGGTTTACTTCGTTGTTGATGCGCTGGATGAATGTGATCCAGAGTCCCGTGAGACATTGCTGAGGTTGATGGAGGTATACACTGGTAAAGATAAGACTAGATCGACAGCTGGATCAGCAATAAAGTGGATACTGACCAGTCGGAATAATGAAGTCGATATCAACGAAGCGTTTATTAATAGTCCCGATATTAGCTTGGAGAACAATTCAGCGTCAGTAGATCACGCCGTGTCGAGGTATATAGGCCGGAAAGTAGACATACTGCTGGAGAAAAAGCGGTATTCTGAGGAACAACGAGATCTGGTGCTAAAAGTTCTGAAAGAAAAAGCCGGTGGAACGTTTCTCTGGGTCTCTTTGGCATGTGCAGAGCTCAAGAAGACCTTCAAAACCAACGGGAATATCAGGAGAGCGCTTGACCGTCTGCCTCGTGGTCTTGCTGAAATGTATACCCAAATCCTAGATAAAGCTTTCGCGGACGACGCTAGTGATGGAGCAGACATTACCAAAGAAATCCTGAAAGCTGTCGTAGTTGCGATACGTCCGCTCACTTTATACGAACTGGCTGTTGCAGCGGACATACCTAAAGAAGACTGGAATAACGGCACTTCGCTGAAAGAGTACGTCTCTCAATGTCGATCACTTTTGACGCTTCGCACAGACGTTCAACGTAAGAACGGTCGTGGTGTATTGATTCAAGATATAACAGTTCATTTGGTGCATCAATCAGCCAAAGATTTTCTTACCTCATCCAAATGCAAGCTGGCTCTCTCACCGGAACTGGCAGAAGAGCATGGCAATATGGCGAGAAGGTCTATATCGTATTTTTGCAGTGGCGTTTTTGCGAATGGACCCATTAACCCGAGAGACCCCAAAGTAATTGAACCGTTGGCGAGCCAAAGTGACGATCAGTCGTCAACTGAGGACGAGAGCGAGGTTTCATCAGACGAAGGTGGTTCTTGGCGATCACCTATAGATGACGAGCATGCAGGCAATGACAATGAACCTGCACTAGAACACGTTCCTGATCTTGAACCTCCAATGGTTTTGCATTATCAGATGGACAATTGGATGTTCCATGGAAGACAAGCATCTCCAAATATAGGAGACCTTTTTGACCTGTATCGTGAGTTTTTCGAACCAAATTCAGACATCAGAGATTCCTGGTTAGCCTCATATAGGACTTCTTCGGAAAAGTACCAATTGTATTGGGCGCCATATACTTTCACTCCATTGCAGCTCGGAGCTTACTCTGGGATATATGCATTAATCAAGAAAATACTGGATTTCAATGCAGAGGTGCAACTTTCACAACCAGAGAGTCTAACTGATACAAGAGATCCAAAATGTAGGACAGCATTAATGTGGGCAGCAGAAGGTGGGTATGAAATGGTGACGATATTACTGCTGGACAGGGGGGCTGGTGTTGACGTGGTAAACAATCATGGAGCCACGGCGCTGATTATTGCCTCATCCAGTGGGAGCAAAGCTGTAGTTCAAATGCTGCTAAACTCAGGGACCTTTGTGAATGCTCAAGATCATTTTGGACAAACAGCTTTGCTTGCAGCCTCATGCAAGGGTCATGACGAAGTAGTTAAGCTTTTGTTGCAGCATAATGCTGATATTGAGATGAGTGACCAAGATTCAAGAACAGCTCTTTTGTGGGGAGCGGGATTTGGGAATGAGATACTAGTCAAACTACTTTTGCACCATGAAGCCAGAACAGACACACAAGATATACGCGGATATACAGCGTTGATGGTAGCTGCTTGGGGGGGTCATGACACAGTGGTGAAGATCTTGCTACAATCTAAGGCTGATGTCGAGCAGAAAGATTCAGACGGATGTACAGCATTGATGCATGCTGTTTCAAGGGGTCATAACAAAGTGATCGAGCTCTTGCTGCAACATGGGGCTGATATCGAGCAAAAGAATACAGACGGATCTACAGCTTTGATGAAAGCTGCTCTCGGGGATCATGACTCAGTGGTGGAGATCTTGCTGCGACATGAGGCTGATGTGGAGCAGAAAGATTCAGACGGATCTACAGCATTGATGTATGCTGTTTCAAGGGGTCATGACACAGTGATGAAGATCTTGCTGCGACATGAGGCTGATGTCGAGCAGAAAGATTCAGACGGATGTACAGCATTGATGCATGCTGTTTCAAGGGGTCATAACAAAGTGATCGAGCTCTTGCTGCAACATGGGGCTGATATCGAGCAAAAGAATACAGACGGATCTACAGCTTTGATGAAAGCTGCTCTCGGGGATCATGACTCAGTGGTGGAGATCTTGCTCCGACATGAGGCTGATGTCGAGCAGAAAGATTCAGACGGATGTACAGCATTGATGCATGCTGTTTCAAGGGGTCATAACAAAGTGGTGAAGATCTTGCTGCAACAAGGGGCTAATATTAACTCCACAGATAGAAGAGGGTTCTCAATTCTGTGGCACGCCGCTGTCAGAGGACATGCAGAGACCGTGAAAATCTTGTTGGAGCACGGAGCAAACCTTGGAACATGTCGACAGGAGCAGGAAGGCGATGCAATCTCTGCGCTCTGTTTCGCAGCTTTGAAGTACAGCGAGGCAGGTATAGACTACATCGTTAAGACGCGATACCAGATCTCCACCAGAGAAGCTGACCATCTGCATCTCGCCACTAGAAAAGGTTATGAAGCTTCGGTCGAAGTCCTCCTAGAACATGGAATTGAGCCAGACCACACGGTAGTCTATCAAGCTGAAACTAATATTCACGTTGACTTTGAAGATTGGGTGTATGTTATTAAGAACTATATGGTCGCAAATTTCCAGGCCTTGATAGACAGTCAACAAAGCGTAGTACGTCTACTTCTGCATGACAGAGCAAAGAAGTTAAACAAGGTGGAAGAAATTGAAGAAAAAGACAGAGCAACCGAATCTAGAGTGGGATACCGACTAGCAGAACGGCTGAATCATTGGAAGAATCCTGCATGGCGAAGTGATTCTCGTAATAGACTTACGTTAGTCTCCACCAAGATCTGTCTCCGAAAAGGGCTTACTGACTAAGATTGACGAAACAGAATTTCGGACCTAACTCCCAATTACAATCGGGAGAGTTCCGCGGAGCGAAGGATGTCGTCGGACTCGGTTGATTGAAATGGGGATTCGTTTACTTTGTTTGCGAATTTCTGTATTTACTTATCGAAGAGAAGGTCAAGAAGAATGGGCTGTTTGGCAGGCCATCCGCTCTTTCTCTGCCCTCTACTCGTGACGGGTGTTATCACAGCTTCCGGTCGTACAAATCATATACTGAGTATTTCGTATGTGATTTATTCACTACTTTATGTGCTGTGCTCAGCATTCTATCTACTCACCTACCTACTCATCTATCTACTCGTCACCCTAGGTACTCAGCAATATATCTACTGCCCTATCTACTTCCCTATCTTTTATCCCTCTACCTACTTCTCTACCTACTTCTCTACCTACTCATCAGTCTACTCATCAGTCTACTCAGCACTCTATTTATTGACCTGTTCACTCACCAATTTTTTAACTTATCTAGATACTTAGTTATCTCTTCACCCGACACTTTATTTACTGAACACTTCATCTACACATCTACACATTTATTCATATACTCAATTCAAAGCATTCTTTAAATCACGCCCTCAGTGTCTGGCAAAAGTCAACGTACAACAAGCCAAAAAGCATAATAACAAAGTGGACTATACGCACCAACTCATATTCATCAAGCCGACTCAATAGATCTATCGATAGACCTGAGGACTGAGATTCTAGTTGATCAATTGCCTTGCTAATCTTGCTTTGAGAGGGCCACTTGCTGTTGGAAATAGGGGAGTTGGTAATCTTCGCCTCATATGTAGGGCTGGTAGGGCTGGGGCCCGCTAGTAGAGTTTTTCACTTTTCGTAGCTTCGTCAGCTGGAGTAGTATTTGCATCCCTATTTGTCTAGGCAGCCTCCTAACAGCTTCAGTAAATACCCCCATATAACCTCTTTTTCCAACACTTGCTTAAGGGGGACTGCGTTTGCTAAAAGTAGACGAGGTACAAGCACGCCATGAGTTTCAATTGCGATTATATTGCTATGATTTGAGGTCTTGACTGGTAATCACTTCAAATTTTTACTGACCCACTCCTTCAAACTTACTACCTTCATGTTCTTCCTTGCATTGTACGTCTTCCCAATGTCCCAAGCTACACCTTTGCCCTTGGCAAAGACGATTCGATACTTGCGAATTAGATTACTGGGGTCGGATTTTAGTTCTTCCTCCAATATCTTTACAGTCCATTCTGTCCTCTTTATATTTCTACCCAATACGCTTTCAACAATATCTGCGAGTTGACCGTATGACACAGTGTCACCAGCAACAAAGACGACCTCATTCGCAGTCCTAGGCCCGTCCGCAAAGAGGATTTCAGCCGTCAAATTTCCAATGTCCTCCGGCGTCGTCAAAGTAACCTGGTTCTCCAAACTCCCCAAAGCATGGACGGTGTCTGTTTCCAAATCCACTACACCAAACCAAGGCTCGAAAAGGAAACTGGTGAACATGCCAGTCGAGACAATGACCCACTCCGTCTTGCTCTGTCCTCGCAGAAGATCTCGTACGTCGAGTTGTTCGTCAAAAAGGTCCTGTGCACTACCACGGCCAATAACATCGTAATCGACGCCAAACTGCCAAGGAAAATAACGGGCGACTCGTGCATCCAGCACCGCATGCGCGAGTTTGACCTGGATGGAACGGCCCGCAGAGAATCCAGTACAACCGACGATTGTGTGGAATGGCTCAAAAAGCTTGGACAGTTCTATGGTAGAAGCTGTCACGATATCGCCAGCTAATAGGGAGATCCCCAGGGCGCGAAGCTCAGCTGTGGTTTTTCTTTTTTGTGAATCATGAGAATCGATCGTTGCGAATCTTAGAAGAACGGTTATCTTGGTACTCGAATGCGAAGGCGTCTTCTTGACTAAGCTCCGAAGTATCTCCATACCTAGCTCACCGGCGCCAATCACGAGGATGGTTTCATTGGTGGACATATTTGTGGAGCTTGAGATGACCTGAACCTGTGAGTATTGATTTGTTTGGGAATGAAAGCTAAAGGGGTCAGAACAGCAAGGCAGTATGTACTCCGTAGCTGAAGGTCGTTTGTAATCCATTCGCCATTGACTAATCAACGCATTCATCAGCAAACCTCTTCTGCAACGGACTTTGAGGTAGATCCTCCTTATCTCCATTATCTTGGCATGCATAAACGTGACGTCAGTAAGCAGACGTGCATTCAGATCTACCTGATATTTCATGCATACTGGATACTGAGCCATCCGCACAACTTGTAGGCGTTAATGAACCTGACTTGCTTTGGCAGCTGTACTCTGGATGAAATTGAGGGATATCTCGCCTTCTACAATGATCCACCTACATTAATGATCAATGGAGCAAGGACTCGTCAGGAGGCATTATGAATGATATTGCGCAGTGATTTTCTCCTCTTTCCATGCTATAAAACTACAAGCCCACGAGAAATGAACGGTTCAACCAGATAGATAACTGACAACCAGGCCTCTCGAAGTAGTAATAAACAAGACATCGAAGCAAACATCTCAATCACCATAACCGGCCCACCCACCTTTCCCCTTGGGGAAGAAAGCAATTATATACTAAGAGCAACCTTACACTACCACAACGCTTCATCTCCTCCAACATCCTCTTGTCCACCCCTGCCGTCCTTCACCTTTAAGGAAGACGGATCTCCCATCTCCAGCGCAGCCTCTATGACAGGCACATATCGCCTGTATCCCTCCTCACCACCAAACGCTGAAGCCATTCATTTCGACTCCATCGACTTCGATCTAGATGATGACCCGAAACCAATCACTGCCGCCAATGGCTTCTCAACAGTTCGTCCTGGGGAGAGTATAACAAGGGACTTGACTATGGTGCCTATTTGCTTTGAAGCTAAACCGGGCGCAAAGTATGTGCTTAGAATGCCGGAAGGGTACGGATTCATCCAGTGGTGGGGTGTTGGAGAGATGGAGGCGCTCAAGGGGGTAGAGGTTAGATGTACGGAGTGGAGTGAGGATGGGGGATTGAAGGTTGGGATGAGCAATGAGATTGAAGTCCTCGCAGTTACACCAGACAGCCATAGTTCTTCTGTTTTTTTTTATGAAGACGAGTAAAAGCGCGTGAAACGTTATCAGCTTCCGGGTACGAAACAGTGTGGAGGCGAGTAAAACCGCGTGAAACGTTAGCAACCCTCTCCCCCCTCCCCCCCAAAACTCACTTGTCGGCTCTCAGCATATCGTTACAGCCGGTAACTTGCACGCCATGCTACTTGCCCCACATATCACCTTTCTTCGCCTGGCTCATCACCACCAGATCGAGCAGTTCGCACAGCTGCATCGTCGGCTCCGATGCCTTCTCTACCCTGCGTGCTGCACCATTCTCCTTCTTGCTGCATCACCACTGCCCCTTTCGAGCCTCCCACAATGTGCGTCGAGCACCGGGGTTGACTGGCGGTTTCATGTTCTTCTGAGAGCAAATCTATAAAAGTACAGCCTTATGCTGGGCGTAGAAGGGCAGCTTTTATAAATGGCCTCTTTTGCTCTCCATTCTTCTCTCTCGTTAGACGCTCTTGACTTAGTGCAGCTGGTGCAATATCAGCATTATCGCTCTCGGCGATGCGGACTATATGGACTTCGTTTGCCTTTCAGTTGACTTGTTTTGCGCTCAAACCTCCACCGTTGAAGGTAATCAGCATTCAAGGTCGGGACCCCATTAACGCGGTAGAATACCCAGTCTTTGGCCTCCAAGATGCCCTCAATAGCTTTTACAATGGCGCCAAGGACAGTGACAGTATCACTCTCTTTTCTAAAGCTTGCGGTAATGGGACTCAAAATTGCACGGCCGCTTGCCTCGATCCCGCACAGATGTTCGGAAACCTGGAAACCTTGCATAACTGTGGGGTGTATCAAAACGTTTCCGAACTGTAGGCTGGGGGGAATCTGCATGCCGAGAGCATTAGTGTCCTGAAAGATCTCGGCTTCAAGAAAAGCAGTCGGAATTCATCTTTGCCTTCCGATATCAACAACGCAATCCATGTTTGTCTGCTCGACATCTGTGGTGACAACCCAGATTGTCCCAACAGGACTAAAGCCCCTTACACCGACATTTGCGCCGACATCCCAGCTCCGGTAATTGCAGACGTGGGTGGTATAGGGGTAACATGAAGTCCGCCGCGTTTTTAGAATTCCTGCTCAAATTGGGTATAGGTATATATATCCTACGCCATGCAGATGGGGTTAGCATTGCTCGCGTTTATTTTCGCTATCCCCTGGATGCCAATCAAGTACGCTATATATAGCATGAGCCATACTTGCCTCGGCGTTCTATCAACACAATACAAATCAAGCATAGCAAAAGAGCGATTTAGAAAATCATTGAATGAAGAGAGAGCCTACCTCGAAGCCCTCACGACCGCAGTGGTCGATTTCCAGAAAGCGCAGTGCTTCTTCATGTTAGCAACAAACATTGCAGGACTAGTCACACAAATGAGAGGCGGCCTTGGACCGAAAAGCTTCCAACAAGTTTACAACACATATATCTTCATCAAAATCATTGCTATTGGTGGATTTCTCCCGATCACGTTCACCCTACTTACCTTGCACATGATCCACAAGCTATCATGGTACCTCCTCACCCTATCCGCGACAACCATCGGGGTCGCAGCAGCGACTCTGCTCACAAAGTGTCGCATAAAGAGCGTCGGCGCTAACGTCATACTCGTATTCTGTCTCGTCACATCAATCATCCTCATTGTCGATCACTTCTGCCGCTCCACGGATAAAACTCAGCGAAGAATAAACGATTGGATGTTGAAAAAGCTCCATATTGCGTCGAAAAAGGAACTGTTCGAACACGCCAAGGAGGTGCTGGGTTTCGGCACTGCCGTTTTCCACCTGACATTCCTCTGCATATACATTTACTGCTTCCTCATTTTTGCCTCTCGCTTGCAATGGTTCCAACAATACAACACCTATGATAGCACGTGGGGATTCGGCTAGATCGTGGCGATTCTCGTGTGGGCGCCGACGCTGTGCGATTAATTTTGGAATTAGGCACGTATGTTGCACGGTTTACAACTCTCCTCATTCCTCCTCCATGACCTATCTTTTGCGATACCTCTATTTGAAAAATTAGATTGGAAAAAGCCGACTTTTGGCGCTTCTTCTCTCTGTAATTGGGGTTAAAAAAGGCTCGGAGCATCGTCTTCCTAACCACTTGGAAGTCAGTCGTAAAAAGAAGCCAGGTGTGGGATATACGGGTGGCCAGGCAGGTGCTGCAAGCATGGAGGCTGCTACGGACGTCCATGAGCAGGAGAAATTAGTGTAGGCAGCAGTGAGTGTATGGAGACTCATTTTGGCCTCTTTTTGAGCAAAGATGAATGTGCGCAGATGGATGACTTGATCGGGATATCTGGACAAAACAATATCGCTGTTGCAAGAAGAACGTCGCTATCATAGGGCAGTCTAGACAATTAGTTCACAGACATTATAATGCGTTTAAAAAATGATAACGGGGTCAGAACTGAAAGTGCAGATCCGAGGCGATGTTCGACCCAACTTTTCAACCCATGGTAAATACCTATGGTAGCTCTCTGTGTGCTACTCGTGGGCAAAGAGGAGAGAATTGAAGGAGAATGTCCCAACAGTCAACGAAGGCAAGAGTTGAATGTTGAGAAAGGGTCGAGAAAACAAGGGTTAAACCCTAACCTTACCCGCTGACGGTCATCGTTGACGCTCGAATTCTAACACACGTTCTCCGTACACAACAGCTACAGGTCTTGCAATGTTGAGACAAAGTCACGCGAGGTGTTCCATCTGAAACGCTCCTGAGCCATGATGGTCAATCCATATCGAACGGTCTACTTCCTCATGCGTCCTGGACATGGAGATGGTCCAAGTTAGGATTCGAGGTTGACATCAGATCGATGCTTTCCCAAGAGGACGGAGAGTATACTATGTACTAACAGAACACATGAGAATACTGTTAGACCAGTGGCGTGGACAATGCAGCCATTCGACGGTGATGCTATCATACTGCGGTTGTTCCCTCGGAAAGACTCGGATGTGCGCATAATCATGATTACAAACCAGCGAATGTGGGTATTTGAATCAACGACTTCCTCTCACTTACTCTAGACAATGGCTCTTACCTTCAACGGCAAACCTCCCGTCATCGCGTCCGGCTCCTGGATCCTTGTGACAGGCGCAAACGGATTCATTGCCGGCCATGTCGCCGACCAGTTTCTCAAAATCGGCTACAAGGTTCGAGGCACAGTAAGAGATGCTATAAAGAGCAGTTGGCTGCAAGAACTTTTTGACAAAAAGTATGGCCCTGGAAAGTTCGAGATGGTGGTCGTGGAGGACATGGTTGTCCCCGGCGCATTTGACGAAGTTACTAAAGGTATACAACCTCATTCACCTCTCTCTAAACCCACTTACTAATACCACCCCTTGACTAGACGTCTCCGGAGTAGCCCACGTCGCTTCCATTATCGCCTTTGACGTCGGGGACCCCCATAAAGTCATCACCCCCACCATCGCTGGCGCAGTCAACGCCCTGACCGCAGCCGAGAAAAGCCCCTCGGTGAAACGCCTCGTCTACACCTCCTCCTCTACCGCCATGACCAGGCCCAAACCCACCAAAGTCTTCTCAGTCGACACCAACACCTGGAACCAAGAAGACGTCGACGACGCCTGGAAACCACCCCCATACGAGCCCTCACGAGCAATGGCCGTCTACGGCGCCAGCAAAACCCAAGCAGAGCAGGAAGTCTGGAAATTCGTCAAAGAGCACCACCCTAACTTCACCGTCAATGCCGTTCTCCCCAACGCAAACTTCGGCGAGATCCTCAGCGCTGAACAAGCCACCTCCACAGGCGCCTGGGTCCCCACCATCTACAACGCCACCATCTTCCCCGAGCAGTACAAACCCTTTCCCCCGCAATGGATGGTCAACGTCACCGACACCGCGCTCCTGCACGTCGCCGCTCTGCTCGACCCCGAAGTCCAGAACGAGCGCATCATGGCCTTCGCCGAACCATACAGTTGGAACGATATCCTAGCTGTGCTGCGGAAATTGGAGCCCGGGAAGACGTTTCCGGAGGATTTGGAGGGTTGTCCGAGGGATTTGATGGAGGTGCCGAATCAGCGGGGAGCGGAGCTTTTGCGGAGGTTGGGGAGGAGTGGGTGGACGGGGTTGGAGGAGAGTGTTAGGGAGAATCTTAAGCATTTGAGGGGGTGAGGGGGTGGTTTTTGGGCACGAGGATTGAAGGATTACTGTTAGTCCTTGCGAAAGCGACGTTTCCATATAGAGAGATGACTTACACGCACAATGAAATTTCATGTTTTTATTTAAAATATCCACCGTTCCGTCCATCATTCCGTTCCAAACCTGCCCCAAATTAAGTGGGTTCACTACACGTGGGTGCTACCTAGTGAGTTTATACATACAGTACATAGATAAGTTATTTTTCCTAATCTCCACCAACTGCCCAGCCTTTTGTAGCTAGCCCTTCTCCGCGTGTAAGCCCCCCCCCCCCTCTCTCTCTCTGTCCAAGTCCGCTCCCCCCCCATCCATACCTTTTACAGACACTTCCCCCCCCCACCCCAAACCCTAACCCCCTACTCTACCTCCCTCGCTCAGCACAGTCCACCGCTATCACCGGAAAAATCACAGAGGTTACGATGAGCACATCTTGTCTCTTTTGGTTTGAAACGCGGTTGATAGCAGTGGGGATTTGTGGCTTTTTCGGGAGGAGTCGTGGGTTTAGGGCGAATATGTATGTAGATTGCAGGAATTGAATTTGATAGTGGTGGGGAGATGGAATTGCTGAGTGGGTTAGGCGCTGAGTGGTATTGGTATGAGGCCAGTGGCTGGGAAACATGCCAAGAGGATGTGTAGCAGGTTCTGTCACTGGACTTGTGCTACACGGTGATATCGTACATGAGAGACTGCTTTCCTACGACTTTACCTAACCCCCCTCCTTCTCCGTCAGCGTCCTCACATACTCCGCCGCCAACGCCTTCACCCTCTCCCTACTCTTCGCATCCCCCTCTTTCTCCTCATACTCCAACCACCTCTTGAAGAAAAACTTCGCCTTCTTGCTCTTAAGCTTCTGCGACGTAATCCTCTCTAACAACCGCCGCACCTGCTCCCGATCCCCCTGCTTCATCTCCAAATCTAGCAGCACGTTCCACAGATCCCACCGTTTCGGCCACGTGGCCAATAAGCCCTCGAACATCGTTCTGCCCCTTTCCGCCGAGCCGTGGGGGCTGTTGAATTCGAGTTGCGCGAATTTGGTGGTGAGGGACAAGTGGGTGTGGGGGGAGAGGGATTGCAAGGCGCGGGGGAGGAGGGCGCGGGCACGGTCGGGGGAGGCGAGGGTTGTGGAGAGGAAGGTGGCGTAGTTGAGCCAGAGGGAGGGGGTTTGGGAGAATCTTTTGAGAGCGGTTTGGAAGAGGGTGTCGGCTTTCTGGGTTGGGATTAGTGGGTGTGATAGCTAGGGTATGCGGGGAGAGGAGCTTACATTGTTGTTGCCGGATTGGATGTGGGTGCTTATTAAACGTTCGTGGATTTCTTGGGCATCGTTATACTGGCAGGCACGTCGGAAGACTGCTTCGAGAGAATCGTCCGTGCCGTAGGCGTTTTCGAGGTTGAGCAGGGCCACCCAGACATTCATTTTCTCGGATTCTTCCCTGATATTGATGGTTCTGATTGCTCGCTCGGCGATTTCGCGGGCTTTAGTTACCTCGCTTAGTTGAAGTTGGAAAGCCATGTAGCTGAGCCATAATATGGAGGAGTTGGGTTGTCCCATCAAGAGACGTTCGAAATCGGCTATGGATTGGGGACCGTTAGCGTCGAGGTCGCCTGTTCTGTCGATTTTGATCTCTGCCTTTCTTCGCCTCTTTTTCTTCATTTGGGGTTGCTCTCCATCTGTCTCTGATAGCGCATCTTTCTCGTTCTGGGCAAATGTTTCCCCTGTCCAATCAAACCCCCCAGTGCTGAGGCCCGTGAGTCGGTCTGGTATGGTAAGGTGTTCTCCGTTGTTTTCGGATGTGTCAACGCCACTATCTTCGCCTTCCATTTCAGCATCACTATCAATGTCTCGAACATTTTCGAGATCAATCCCTTCTTCTCCTTCTTCATCTTCCTGATCGTTTTCGTCGTCAAGCGTCACACCTTTCGTTTCAAGCATGTCTTCGTCGCTTTCATCAGCGTTTTCCCCTTCATCATCTTCAAAAAACGAAGCCTTCAGCCCCAGAGAGATTTGCCTTTTATCTTGATCGATTTTCAGAATTTTAGCCTTCACGATATCTCCTTCGTTGTAGAGCTTCTTCGGGTTTGGGGATTTCTGGTCGGCCATCTGGCTTCGGTGACACAGACCACTTACATTCGCAGAATTGTCAAGGACAATAAAAACTCCAAATTCTTCGACTTTTCTAATCTTCCCAGTGAGGATTTGCCCAACTTTCATGTCAGTGAACGTCATGGGTGGTTGGTAATCTTTGTCAATATGAGACAGCTTAAGACTCATCTGAACATGGTTCAACAGGGGGTCCACGGCAATGATCTTGCCTTTAACGAGCTGATCGACCTCGAAACCTGATCTCCAGTCTTTGATGTACAAATCCGACAGATCCGATATCTTAACAAAAGCTGTCACATTGCTGGCTAAAGTTATGAACAGCCCGTTGTCTGCCACGCTCCTGACGAATCCTCTGAAAACATCATTGACTTTGAGCTGAGATATGGAGGCAATTTCAGGATCGATGACGGGTAGAGATGAACTCAGGACTTTTGAAGGCCGGGTTGATAGAGTTATCCTCTTATTTGGGGCATCCACATCCTTGACACATACCCGTACAGTTTGGTTCTTCTCATAAGTGGTGGGATTTGCTATTGAGTAATCGTCGGCTATGTCTATCAGATGCACAGGGCCGGAGAGGGTCTCGCTAAGCTGAACCATAATCTGGCGCTCGGAGACCTTGGTCACTCTTCCTGGCAAGACCATGCCTTTGGCAAGGTCTTTCAATGATAGAGGGCCTGACGAGCGACTGGATCGCGCCGAAAGGTCAAGGCGACTGTTTGTGACATCGACCCTCAATACTGTTGCACGGAGAGCAGATCCGACTGGGAAGTTGTTTACCAGATATTTGAGAAGAGAAATATCATCAGAGACATCCATTGCGCGAATACGACCTCGTACGTTGGGAGATACATTGACCCAGATACAGTCATCAGACACATTGTTCACAAAAACGATGTGAAACGAACCCACCTTGACTTTGTCAAGGGTCAAGATGTCAAGGTTTTCTGCAGTTTGATTGCTCGGCTTCGCCGTCAGTTCAAAGACAGGTGCTTTGCCTCGATTCGTGATTGGGAGAAATCGGTGATTTCTCGAGTCGTGCATTCCGATAATCCGCACTGGCAGGATCTGTTTGGAACGGAAAGACTTCAAAGGGTGCTTTCGATCCTTGATAGCCTCCCAGGTGTCAAACATCTCAGAGACGTCGATTCTCCCTTGGACGCCATCCGCCAATTGAACGTTAAGCTGCGTTTCCTTGATAGACATAACCTTGGCCATTGTCAGTAAACCCATAGCGAAGTCGTCGATTGTGGTTGACACTTCATCCACGGGGTTTCTCAATATTGTGTCAGCAACGTGGGTTTTAGTCTTTGCTGTCGCTCCCGTTGTATCCATTAGGAGAGGCTTCAAGGTTAGCAAGAACCGTTGCTGTCCATGATCGACTGTCAGGATCTTTATAGAAATCGATTCATGTCTCCGCATGCCGAAATCTGGTAATTGCACTAATTCATCTGGCACATGCGCCTTCAGAAGGAGTCCGGTTAAGTCTCCTGCAAACTGCACATAGACGCCCGTGAGCGTGATATTGTTGACAAACCCAGAGACTTCGGCGCCCTTGACAACACCATCGAACGCTTTGAGAAGTGTTCCCTCTTTCGCCGCTTTGACCAGAGTAGGTTTGCTTGTGAGCTTGACTAGTCGCTTTGACTCCTGCTTACTCAAAATTACGAGGTCTTTCATGATCTGACCAACCCGGATCTTCTTAGATAGAGCCAAACTCTTCTGAGCCGAGCCATCTGCGAGATGCTCAATTGCCAATATCGCTTTCAAGCCTGATCCCTCGAGCTCTACTATGATCTCGTCGCTCGTCTTCTCGGAGACGGTGCCACTTGTGATAGTGCCCGGACTAAGACTGCTGAGCGCCTCACGTTGTGCTGCTCCGAATACTGATGGGTCTTTGCATGAGACTAACATGCGGCTCTCAAGAGGATCGACGGAAACAATATGAACATTAACTACTTGACCGGTACGGAAGTGCTGTTTTGGATCCTCTATGTAGGATTCACTCATCTCCGATACTGGCAAGAAGCCGCGGACTGAGCCGTAGAATTGAACTACGGCCCCAGAAGGTAGAATATTGACCAAAGTCCCAGGAGCGTGCATACCAGGGTTTAAACCATCGAATGACTGCCATATCTTAGCCTCACTGTTTACCAAGGTCTTTTTGAGAGTTAAACGAAGTTGTCGTTTTTCGAGATTTGTCGATAATACCCTAGCGGTCACTGGACTGCCTTCCTTGAATTTCTTTTCAGGATGTTCCAAGTGAATATCTGAAAGATGTACTTCAGGTACCAAGCCCGTAATCCCTTCAGCGATATTGACTAAAACGCCGCTCACGCCAGTGGGACCAACCATAAGCTTTTCCACTGTGCCTTGTACGACTTGTCCAATCTTAACATCTTCCATACTTAGGAACGGCTGGTTGATGACCTTTGGCTCTAGCGATACAATGAAAAGGCCATCCATCGGGTTATAGCCGATAATCCGTGCTTTATGTACCGAGCCAACTTTATATGGCCCAGTCGACTCCGAGAGCGTTTCTATTTTACCATCTATGATCCGAGAGATATGAACGAAACCTCGTACACCCTTTACCCCAACATCGACCAGTAGGCCGACTCCTTGCTCGACCTTGGCAACTCTAGCCTTTTCCACAATCGTGGAAATCGGCAGTATTTGAGTGGGCATAGTATTTTCTTTTGTAGCATTCATGGTGGCGATGTCCGAATTAAGGGAGATAACATGGTCTAACAGCGAGACCCCAAGCTTTTTCTCTTCTACAGTAGGGAAGGTACAGACTATTCGACCCTTGACCTTACTGCCGTTCGTGTATTTCTTCGCGAGGTCTTTTCCACTTCCAGCGGCACCAGAGTGGATCAAGTCGGCTGTGACGTCCAGCATCCCCATAGCTTTGCCGGCGATACCAGAAGGGGTGACTTCGGACACTAATATCTCAATTGCTGTTCCAGGTAGGAAAGAGTCTACGGTTGGGGCATCGATCAAGTAATGGCCTTTTTTTAGGTTTCCTGCTTTATGTGGATCTGCGGAAAGTTTGATAATGTTGCCATTGGAGCTCATGCCAGTGATTAGGCACAGATAAACAGCGCCTTCCTCGATCTTAGAGATATCAATATTTGGCCCAACTTCCTTTGACGACATAAAGCCTCGAACTGTGGCATCTTCGAGCCCGAGGTCCATGATCAAACCATGATCCTCGACACTGAGCACAGCTGCCTGCACCATGCTGTTGACGACCAAATCGGCCTTGCTGAGACCCGAGTTCGCTTGTTGGGGGTTTATCGAGAGATCGATGTGCCTCTTACCCTTTACTCCAGAAGATGATTCCGCTTGCGTAGAGGTGACATAAGCGCGCAAGTATTGGCCAATCGAGAAATAATTGCGCAGATCTAATTCCTTGCCATATTCATGGTTCTCACTAGCTGGCTCGTCCCCAACGAGAGCTTCCATCCTTTCTATGAATTTTCCTGATATTGATGTACAAGGTATGAAGCCTGTTAGGTTGTTAGGTAAAGCTAGTGCAATGTCGTATCGATTGATCTTGGAGACCTGGCCGAGCACCATTGAACCAGGTACAAGGCGTTTATAACTCAACCCTTCGATCCGGACATTTTTCTCCTCAATCATAGCGCCCTTCCCTTTCTTGTCCAACGACTTGGAGTTGCGCTTCGTCTTCGTTGGAGCATTCCTAGGTTGATCCACCTCGTCTTCCTCGTTTTCCTCGTCTTCAAAATCGTGCTTTGTTGGCTTCTTACCTGTGGACTGTTCGAAGAGGACATCTTGTTTAGCTTGAATTTGGATCTGCTTGTGCTCCAGAGGAGTCAGGATGCTTGCGCCGCCTCGGGGGAATGCTGGCTCCTCTTCTCTTAGTACTGAAAGCTTTGGAGTGGATGGCGAAGGCTTCGGCCTCTTCTCCGGACGAGTATTCGTATTTTCTACATCTCCCTTACGCTTGATTGGCGCCATTGTGATGTATCAAAGTGAAAAATACGGAGCACTGATAGAAGTTGGGGGTTAGTGAAGCCCTCTTCGAGTTTTATGTCGACATCTCTTGGGGTCTTCTTTCTGCTTGAAGGGCTATTCTGAGCTCAATTCGCAGAAGACATTCTGGGTCTTCTCGATAACCAGATATGCTTGAAGGACCGTAAAAGCCCAGTGTACATATGCTCGTCCATCTAAATTTCGACTTTTCGTGGGTCTCTGATGTCGGTGAAACTAAGAAAACTCTCCCCGACCTGGCCGAGCACTAGCTTCAAGCTAACCCAAATTTGGGATAGCTCATGTTGCTTATCTCCTATCACCGTGGCTGGGGAGCGCGTTCTTCTTCGCGAGACGCGATGTTCAATTAGCATCTGGAGCCCGTCTTCACCACTTAAAATCGCTTTTCTTCGAGAGCACCACCTTACTTACAGATTAATTCGGTCTTGGGATGCAAAAGGTCCTCTTTAAGATCAAAATGATAGACGACACACTATTGTCTTCTCAGGAGAGCTTGGGTAGAATCCAGAAATCGACACCAGACGAAAACCTAACGTCATCGCCTCTGCTCTCAAGCAGACAATCGAATGGTAAACGCAAGCAGCCACCGACGGTAACGCCGAAGAGGTTCACACGTTTCTTCACTCCAAGATCTTCACTAGGGCAAGGCACTAAGATTAGCGCATCAAGACAAGCATTGAGAGATATCACTGCTTCAGGTGCGAATCGCAAGGGCACTGTGAGACGGACAATATCGACAAAGGATAGTATACAAATCTACAACGAGGAGGAAAATGAGTCTTTGGATGTCTCCCGGAAGAGAATAAAGAAGGAGCCAGTCTCGCCAGATACCACACCAGACAGATCATCGCCTTTGAAACGATTACGGACGCAGTCTCTCAGCTTGTCTGATGACGATGGGACCGATATAGAAGATTCCGCTTCGGGCGGAGACTTCTCGGATAGTGATCCTGGGAGGAACACTCGAAGCAATCGGAAACGGCTGCATTTCGTCGAACCTATCGCCTATTCGAGACAGCGAGGACCGCTGGGCCGACTTTTACGTAAAGAAACAGGCGATACTAATCGAAGATATCCGACGGTTGATTATGGAAGTAGCGATTGGCAGAATGAGACCGCAAACTTCATGACAAGACCTGAGGACACTCATGCATGTCTGAACCCGACTGACGCACAAGAGGCCACCATACCTTTTTGTGCCACCAGCTGCAACAGTGAGCTGATACAACCGTCCAACCAGTCTGAATAAAAAGCTAACGATTTTCCCTAGCGAACTCTCTCGTCGCCATTGGAGACGAGGATGGCGGCGTCAGACTTCTCGAAACAGAGAAAGATGGCAAGCCTGGATTCTCGAAGTCTTATCTCACTTTCAGCCCACACGCGAACGCTATCCTCGATCTTGCCTTCTCTCCAGATGACTCACTCTTGGCGACCGCATCCGGAGATCAGACGGGCAAGGTCATCGACATGCCGACCCAACGCATAATATACACCATGGCGGGTCACGTATCCTCGTTGAAGCAGACCCGGTTCCAGCCCGGTAGCGCCAGCGTAATTGCAACCTGCAGCAGAGATGGCAGCGTACAGATATGGGATCTTCGATGCAAAGGTTTCGACGCTCCAGTTCAGAAACTCTATTCCTCCCTCGACGGCGAATCCGCATCAAGACTCCACACCCACAACGACCTGATATATGCCCGCTCCACCAATACCATATTCGACGCCCACGCAAGTCGCCAACCCCTGCCCGCCGTGCCAATGGCCAACCCCAAACTCCCCTCAGCATCCTCCGATGCCCCCTCAAAAACCGAATCTCCATCCCGCCGCGGCGACGTTTCCATCACCGCCATTTCCTTCCTTCCCGGAGAACGCTCCCATCTCCTCCTTACCGCCTCAGAAGCAAATGCAACCGTCAAACTCTGGGACCTGCGCACCACGCACAACCCCCGCAGCGGCCGCCGCGCAACCCCGCTCTCAAGCACCAGACAACCAGACTCCCACACTCGCCACCGCCATTTCGGACTCACGTCCCTCGCGCTCAGCACCGATGGTGCTAGACTCTACACCCTCTGCCGAGACAATACAATCTACACCTATTCAACCCCCCACCTCATCCTTGGCTCTGCCCCCGAGCTCTCCCTCTCCGCCTCTTCCTCACGACCCAGGAGATCCGGAGGCGGCACGGAAAAACAGGGGCTAGGACCTATCTACGGCTTCCGCCACCCGAAATTCCACGCCACGACTTTCTACGTTAAAGCCGCGATTCGCCCCACCAGCGGCGCTAACACCGAGCTCCTTGCCGTCGGTAGCAGTGATGGATGCGCCGTGCTCTTCCCAACCGACGAACGCTACATGCGGCGCCATCCCCCCTCAAGGTCTAGCTCGCCCCCTGCAACACGCAACGCCCCTCGTCTTAACGACACCATCCCCATCTACACGCATGGCGCCGCGCTCGTGCGGGGACATAGCCGGGAAGTAACGGGGTTGACGTGGATGCCTGGTGGGGAGCTGGTTAGTGTGGGTGACGATTTCCGAGCGAGGTGTTGGCGGGAGGATGCGCAAGGGGCAAGGGGGTTGAGGGTGGGTGGGGAGGGGGAGGGAAGAAGGTGGGGGAGGGGGTGGGCGGAGGTGGAGGGGGGGTGGGATGAGGATGAGGATTGAAAGAGGGGAAGGGCGATGGGGAGATGTTTTTCGAGCGAGCGGATACCCTAGTAAGAAAGGTTTGTAGAAGGTAGAAACCGGCAGGATCAAGCATTTTGGTTTAGAAGTCATCTCATGAAGAATTCTAGATCCAATTGCGTCCATTGCAATTCTAGGTTTGATAATGTGAAGTCGTGCCAGATGGGATATCTATCTTCGAATTTTCCGTTTCAAAAGACCCCACTAGATCAGTCCTGCGATTTTTGAATGCTCTCGTTCCTCGAGATTCGACCACTCCATTGATCAGAATATCATCAACCCCGCCTTCCCGTTGTCCAACTTCCCTCGAAACTTTTCTCATCTGTCTTCTTGGCTTGCACGGTAGTTCATTAATTGTCCATGCCCGCATCCTCGTCCTGCCAGTCGAGGCTGCATGCTAGCTACCGCCTCGCTCCTATTCCTCAATCACTCGAGTCCTCCCCATCCCAGATTCTCGCTCTGTTGAAGGCCGATATACTCATCGTCTTCGAGCTTAAGAGCTCAACCCGACTTGCTCACCTGCTCCCCTTGCCCATCCATGGTCCGAACATCGCTAGCTTCTAGACCCACCCTCTCAATCTTCTCATCCAGAATTGCAATCTCCGCCTCAACCTTCAACAGCCTCTTGTTTAGCATCCTCTCGTACTGCTCATCACTCAGCATCTTCATCGGACTCCATTTCATATCCGACACCCTCTCCATCCAATTCTTCTTCTCCGCTACACCAGCAGTAGTAGAGGCAAGCATAATTTCACGGGTATGACGGGCGTCAAGAGTATTGTACAGGGTTTGGCCGAGGTAGCCGAAGAGGGTGAACATGATTGCGCCAGGAATGATGTTGGCGCGGCCTCGGATGAGACCGCCGACGGTGCCGCCTGTAAAGCCGCCGGCGAGACTACTGGCTTTGGCGCGGTCTTGGGGGTTTAGGGTTTCGGGTTGCCAGGCGTGAAGGATGGTGGCTCTGCTTACTGAAGGAATCGTTAGTCACGTTTCTTGGGCCTTACGGAGACCTATGTTTGGTAGAGACGCTTTCACTCCGCGGGAACCTGGTGTCATTTCAAATACAAAGATGGGATTGCGAAGTGACATCGCGGCTTTTAGTTTAAATGTCGATTTACGCACCCCAAAACGTTGTACCAAGGGCAAAGCATTGGAAGCCTGAGGCGGCGGCGAAGAGACCTGGGGTTGAAGAGCGAATAACGCCAGCAACACTCCCTATTGCGAGGCCAGACGCACCTGAGAATTTTGTAAGCCGTTTGTTCTCGTAAAAGTGAAAATGCGTGAATATAATGTCTAATTATACAGTGAAGGGAAAGGGAATGGTACGCTGTGAACGTCGTCAGTGCTACATGGTGATTTAGACGCAGAGATATTGGACTAATCAAGTTGGGAGCCTGATCGACCGATTCAGGAAAGCACTTGGAGTTTGGGTACTATCCAAGATGCCTTTCTAGGTCAGGATGTACAAGCAAACTCATTTCTTGCGACAGACACCAAGAGTCGAATGATCATAATCGCAATGCATAAAGACGGACACAAATCGCCTCGGCATTCGGCCTGTAAACCTGCTTTTCTGTAGCTTTGAAGAGAGAGAAAGAGGACTTGTTCCTACCACCCAGAGCGCCGACCAGCAAAGCCGGCTTCAGGACCGCTGCCACAGCGGGCGGTATCATTTCGTCTCTTTCATGGCGCTCCATCTCTCAAATATGGCGTTGACGGTGAAAATCGGACTCAAGGATGGCTTGAAAGCATACAGAAAAATAGAATATAGACACGCTCCTTTATCATCATATAACTCTTTGAGTATCACACTGAGTGACTTTGATCCACGGTTGATGCACCATGACATGGAGTGTCTCGCAGTGGTTGTACAACTATGTACACAGTACGGAATAGAGTAGGTACATATCAAGGTACGGAGTAATGCGGGCAAGGCTACACTAGCGGCTCTCGGCTGCCGTGATTTTAATTCTCATCATCAAGAGGATCCTGCCGACGTCCAACACCACCATTTTCAACGGTGGTCCATCTTGTTCCACCACAAATCCACGGGTCTCACAGTACGCGCAAGCATTCGGTCGCTGTACTCCAGCGGCAATTAACAGCTAGAGAAGTAGGGTGTGTGCCGTCTTTGTCCGCAATCATGGGTACGTCGATACATCTTCGGGGTTATGTCGTCGCAGTCTAGCCACCAATATGTTCGGAGAGTGCTGTTTACTGACAACTGAAATAACAGCGCCAAAGAAGGCAAAGGGGGAGAAGATGGACTTGGGAACGTTCCTGCAGGATCCCAGTATGCGATGAGACCTTTTTGGCTTCCATTGAGGCGGAGTAAGAGCTGACATGGAGATTAGAATTGGGTTCTTGGGCAGATGAGATGGAAGACATGCCATTACCATGTAAGTACTCTGTGGCATAATTTCGGTACATCTGCTGACCTTTGCTGCGTGTAGCTGGTATGACACTCCCCTCTAAGATTTGTGTCTGATTTAGTGCGTCTAGAAGCGGACTGCTAACCACAATCGATAGCACCAGCTGGCCGTACAGGTGGTTATGGTAACGATCGGTCTTTTGGTTCTGGGGGTGGATTTGGAAGTGGTGGATATGCTGGTAGTGCTCCTGTCCAACATGCCTGGACTAAGAACCAGGAAGCTTATCAAGTTGGCCAGACCGTGGCGGTTACTCCGTTCGCCCAGAACTACCACTTCCTACCAAACCTCCGTATACCGTTCATCTCGGGAATATGTCATTCGACGCTACCGAGGGAGACGTCCAGGACTTTTTCTCAGCATGCTCTGTTACCAGTGTACGCATAGTAGAAGATAAGCTCGAGCGAAAACCAAAGGGTTTCGGCTATGCCGAGTTCGCAACCTTGGATGGCTTAAAGAAAGCACTGGAGTTCAACGGCTCCCAGTTTCAGGGGCGAAATATTAAAGTCAGTGTCGCAGAGCCACGTATGTTTGCTCCTCTTTTGCTCATCATGCTCACCTGATCGTCTGGACGCTGATCGGGCTTTGCTCATAGAGAAGGATCGACCTGACGCTCGTGAATTCGGTGACTGGACTCGGAAAGGGCCTCTTCCGGATGCAGGTGGACAGCGTCGGATATCAGATCGTGCTGGCTTCGGCTCTGGCGCTCGTGGTTTTGATAGTGGCTCGGATGTTGGTAGCGATCGTGGTAGTCGTCGTCCAGCTTTTGAAGGAGACGGCAAGGTAAGGGATTTTGGCAATTGGGACCGCAAAGGACCACTTACTCCAACGCTTCCTACTGGATCCGCAGCTAGAAGCACGGACCGCCCGACGAGTCATGACGGACCCAGAGAGCGCCGGAATTCCCCAGCATGGGGAGAAGGCAGATCACAGGACGGATCGCGTCCTCCGAGGCGCGAGTTTGTCGAGAGACCAGTGGCCGATCGAGCACCGACTGCTCCAGAGATGGACAACCAGTGGAGAGCGAAGATGAAGCCGGATGCGCCACCACCAGCACCCGCCCCTACAGCTAAATCGCCAGCTCTTTCACAGCGCGAACTTAGTACACCCCCATCACCTGCTGCCCCGACTGTCCGGCCCAGGTTGAATCTGGCGAAGCGTACAGTCCCCGAAGCGCCAGCTGACCCAGCATTGGCTTCGGCAAGTTCAGACTCAAAGCCAAGTCCATTTGGCGCAGCCAAGCCAATTGATACTGCGGCGAGGGAGAAGGAGGTTGAAGAGAAGCGACAAGTAGCTCTCCGCGAGAAAAAGGAAGCGGAGGACAAGGCTCGTGACGAGAAGAAAGCGGCCGAAGAAAAATCGCGTGAGGAGAAGCGACTTGCCAGGGAAGCCGAGCGTACGAAGGAGGCTGATAAGCCCAAAGAGAAACCAAACGGTACAGAAACTGAAAAGGAAAATGGCAATTCAGCGCCCTCGGCGGGTAAGAATTACGAGATACTTCGAAGGAATGCCGACGAAGATGGTGCGGCAGCAGATGAGGAAGCTGACGGAGAGAACGCAAATGGGTCTGTGGTCGAGGACAAAGCTGTCAAACCCAAGGAGATTGTCCGGAATATCTCTCCCAAGACGAACGGCGCATCAACGCACGCCGATGCTTCGACTGAGCCTACTGCCGACACGCTCGAGGAAGAAGGGTGGAGTACGGTTGCAAAGCCTGGCAAGAAAGGGAAGGTGGGCAACCAGACTGCTCGTGCCATCGCCTCTTGATCGGGGATCGGACAATTGCAGTGTGATCGCCTTACTCCTGTTGTGCCTGTGGACAACATCATTTCCCTCCAACTTCCTCTAGTCCCTCATCTCACAGGCGTTTCGGATGCTGCAATAGCGTGGACGAAGATTCTCTGCGCTGGTACACACACGGCATAGAATCTTCAGGATAAGGTTGGCAGCAACTTACATCTGGTGGTCTCGGTTTTTTGTTCAAGGTTCGAAAAGTTTCATGGCATTGACAATGAGCTCGTTGCAAGAGGGTTATGTCAAGACAAAGTCTTGTTTTCATGTATCAAGCGAGACATAATAGTGTTGCAAGAGATCTACCAAAGCAGGTAGATGTTGAGTAGGGGACATCAGACGACGTCGGCGAGCGGGTTTTCATGTATTTTAGATTGCACAGGTTCCTCTTAGCATATCCATCTCATCACAAACCTTTAATTCTGCCTAACATGAGATAAAGGAGTAGATGAGTACCTGGATGTACGAAGGAAGACGACATGTTGCCTGCCTCGCATCTACCCTACTTACATATTAGGTTAGAGCTTCGCTTGAGTCGACCCTGAAAATCGGTGCATTAGGGCGGAGATCGTCCCGCACTGCCACGCGCCCACGCTGACGAACAAGGGGGACGAGCCACTACCTTATTGTCTTGCGCTTCGTGATCAAATACTGACCTCGTCGTTCCTCGTTTATCAATACACAATCATTGCCTTCTAACTTCACACTTCCTACTCCACACATAACCACAAATCATCACTTATATAGCCCTATCAAACACGTCGTGCAGCTAGATCCTGTTAAACAGTGGTTGATGTCCTCAAAAACAGCGACGATCCTCCAAGTGCCGACAACAGTGCCTATCCGCTCGTCGCAGGAGGTCTGTCAACAATGTGGCGCTGACCTGTCTCACTCGCACTGTGGAATTACTGAAGATGCCCAAAGAAGAATTGTAGAGCTTGAAACTCAGGTCAAGATATTGACAAACAAAGCAACAGCAGCAGGTAAGTTCTTCTCTCCCCTCCAAGATGCGCTCTTTCGGTAGAGGCGTAAAAGAGACAAGGGATGCAGTTGCTAACATATAACTTGACCGTCGGGTTAGTTGACAAACTTGCCGACTACGAAGATGAGCTCCGCGAACTCAAGGGGTCATCAAACCCCCTAGACCGAAACAACAGCTCAAGCCCGAACTCCGAACACCAACCCGAGCCTCGCCCAACTTCCGCAACGAACAACCGCAACCCTCTGCAAAGCCGTCTCTCCTATCTTCTTCCCTCCTCACGTCGCTCCATGTCGCAACCCCCGTCTTCCGCCCCTGCATCCTCCAAGAGTCCTCATGGCCCTACACCCTCCGAGTCCGCCGACCTCCTTACCCTTCTCACGCGCGAACAATCGCTGCGGCAAGCGGCGGAGACTCGCGTCAGCCAGACCAATGAAGAATTGGAGGAATTAAGCGCGCAATTATTTACTGAAGCGAACGAAATGGTAGCAACAGAGAGGAAGGCAAGGGCCAAGCTTGAAGAGAGAGTGATGGTTCTAGAGAGGAGAGACGGGGAGAAGAGAGCTCGACTGGAAGTGTTAGAGGGGCGAATGGGGAGGATTGAGAGAGTGAGGGAGCTCCTGAAGAAGGATGGGGCTTGAGAGTTTTGATGGGGAGATCCGGCAACTTCTTTTGGCTACATCTGGAGTCAAGGTTGGGCCCAAGCAAGCATCCAGGCGTCAAGCGATATACCACGGGGTTTGTTTCTAAATCTATACTAATTCACGGGCACCTCCTGTCTAACTTACCGAACTGTTTACATCTTCCAATGCTATAGGTGACCGTATTTCCCAATATTTACATACTGACGCAAAGGGCCGATCTTGTTCGACTACCAGGAAATGTACGAAAGAAATCTTAAGGAGTCCATTCGAGAGCACCCTAGTAGGTTCCGTAAAGAGTTTCGATCGAGTAGCTAGCATGCTGTGTTCGATTCATATACGTCTTTCTACCACTTAGTAAAGCTTTGTGTCCCAGACATCTGTCTCGTTGTACTTCTTGGATGCTACTTCAACAATGTTTCGGTAATGTCAGTACCCCTTGTCGGCAAACCATTTGTTCGTGGAAGCATCCCCAGCCCACACCTCTAATTTCTGTTTTCGACCATCAAAGTCTCCTTCGGACTTCGTCGAAACTTCATGACCCACATCCAGCATCTCACCGATCGTTAAGTCGGATGAGAACTTGTTCACTTGATGATCTCGCGTCCATCATCGCTCCTTCTCAAAGCCTAAAGAAGCTATTTAGACCTTACCACACCTCACTCTCTACTGAATTTACCCATCGTCCAAATTTGCTATTTCGCATGGATCAGAGCTGAAGGCAGACTACAAATTACAAACGACACAGTGGAGCAAAACAGCCAAGTTTAGGTCGCCCATCAAAACATACCTCGCATCACGCGAACTTGGCCCCACAAAGTCAGTACAAATCCTGCTTTCATACTCGACTCTCCCACTTTTGACAGAGCCTAGTCAGTGAGGTGTATAGTTGGCACCTTCCTAGCTTGACCACCTCATTGCCCAAATTTGTTTGGCTACTTTACTGACAAGAGATGTTTCAGCCTGATTACTTCGCAATGCACGCCGTCTCATCAATCAAGATCTAATCACAATGCAACCCACAAGCAAGTCTAGTCCGAGGGGAGAACAACTCGGCGAGACGTATGACCAGGACATTCGAGAGCTCTACAAGGGCGACCTATTGGAAAAAAATATTTTCATCCGGCCACGGAACAAATGTAGCGGCGAGGTTCAAATGTTGTTGTCCAAGGGTTTTCAATGCCAGGCCGGAGTTGAAGCGGGAACGGAAACTATGCGAAAGATAATTCATTCCTTTATGGTAGCCAACAAATATGTGGGAGCAGGCAAAAACCTGCATGATAGAAAGGCTCTCCAACACAGCTTAATGGTCCGGTTGGATTTGCATAACCCTTCAAACGAGGCCGAGAGAAAAAAGTACAATGACTGCAAGGGCAAAGTCTTTGGGTACATCTGGGCACAAACAATAATTTGGAAAGAAGGGGGAATTATTACACGCTGGTCTGTAGGTAACTTTCCTATCTTTCACCCTTGTGTGGAGGAGTGGACATATCGATACTGGAACGGGGAAATGTCGGAGAATGTCACGAACCCGATCCAAATTTCTCATGTAACTGGAGACGCGCTTGCTGCGCCGGCAGAAATTGCAAGGTTGATTCTCGAGGAGACAAGCGGAGCCAAGCAAGCCATTGTGAGTCATAGAAAGCCATTTCCTACAAGAGTATTTGCCTTGAATATGCGAAGCAATCCCAAGCAAGCTTCCACCGCGTCTCTAAAGCCTTCGAGTGACGTCGTCTCTGCGTTTCCGAAAAGCAAGTATGTCAGTCCACCATACTCACCGCACGCGAGTGGAAACAGCAATGCACTCCAGGAATTATGGAGTCGAAAAGCCCACTATACAATCCATGGTGAATGGACAGAAGAGAGGGACGCATCGGGCCCAGTTCCTGAATATGCAGACTCGTATCTAAGCGATTCTTATGAGGTCAATGATGATTTTCGCAAAGAAAAACCCGGTTTCACAAGAGGATATCATGACGAGCCGGACAACGAAATATTGAACGGCGACCAACGCCGTTATGAAAGTATTCCTATTATCACGACTACTCATGCAACACAAGACCAGTATATCGGGTCACAAACGACGGAGCCATCAAACACGCAGCCAGTTCAACATGCTTCTCGCAGAGACTCTACACAAAGATTGTTCCAGGGTATTTTTCGACATCTGCCGGGGGCACAGCCAGTAGCCCCTTCCACCAAACCATCCACCCCGATCGATACTACACAGGGAAAAGTCGACTTTGACGAATTACATGACCTACAGAATACTGACGATACAGGAAACAGCAATGCTGTGGAGAGACTTGAGAGTACACAGATGGATCACATCCCACGGACATTTGATTTTACGTCTAGGAGCCATCTCCTGCAATCACCAGATGATACGAGCAGTAACCAACTTCCAACCTCCACTCTCGAAACCCAACTCTGCTTCTTAAAACTTCTCTCAACCCTCTCGCTCGCCCACTCCATCCTCTCCGGTTTTATTCCAACCTCCCTCTCAGAGTTTACTACTTTGTCCCGGGATTGGGATCCCTCAAGGGGAAAGGCATCCTGTTTGATTGAAGCGCTGTCTAAGTGTAAGGATCATATAAGCGCTATGGGAAAATATTTCGAAAGTG
>JAABUU010002167.1_pt1 | contig 28906 bp, 49 predicted proteins | sample 5559301 | NCBI WGS metagenome assembly JAABUU01 (sample SAMN10711884, study PRJNA513360) | rock metagenome | isolation source: Antarctica rocks | place: Antarctica: Victoria Land, Richard Nunatak white
TCTTCAACATGACTAGACGCATACAGCAGCTGCTAGGTGCAACAGATGCAGCACACCAGGATCACAGGAGATCACTTGCTTTACCAGATGATACCTGCTCCTCATCAGGCTCCTCCTCTTCTTCCACAATCTGTCCATCTGCAGGTGGCTCATCACCCCCTCCACCTGAGAGCATGCAAAAAGGATGTCGTGGAAGTGACTGCAGACAAAGCAATGGCAAGTGCATGAAATATCCCTTCTGTCAGCACATGTCAGTAGTCTTGTGTACCATATAATTCAAGAGACCATGTTGTGAAATGCTTGTGCATATGGACTGTGTTCATATGTGTTGCTACCATGCATGCCATCTACAGCAGACGCACATTGCAACAGGGGCACTAAAGCAGCATACCGCCAGCGCTATCCTGTTTTGGAGGTGGAGGTGTGCCAAACAGCTTTCGGAAAAATTCAGTCTCGTACTGGCGGCCTTGACCACCCTGTTGCGCACAGCACCTTGTGCATCGTCGATACAGCCCTGACGGTCGAACCAGGCCTTTCGGTGACTTGTAGCGCCTGCCAAGTATGACAGTCAGTTTACTGATCCGACAGAACAGAGATCACGGGCGCAAAGAGGGCAGCGAGCATGCCTAGAACTGGGGGATGTAATAAGTTGTACCTGTTGGCCTGCAGCACCGAGCCTATACAGTTTGCCACTGAACAGGTGTTGCGGGACGTTGATGGACCCAGGCAGAAACTCATGCTTCTAACTTTGTGTCGCGCACTCAGGTCTGATTTCATTACAGAGTTGGTACTGTATTGCACACACGGGAGCTGGCGCTGCACATTGCTGGAGTTGTGAATTCTGGGCTGAGTTATATACACTCGATTATTGCCAAACTGAACAGCATTCTTGGTGGCGTTACGGCAAGCTTCGGGCTTTTGAAAGAGCATCGTTCATCCCGAATCGCGAGGTCTCAGCGGCCTCAGCTGAGACCTAGCTCACAAGATCCTCATCGCACACTTCCCGCATCATCACTGTTATTTCGGTACTCTGAAGACATGTCCTAAGCATGCATGTTGTCTCTAGCCGCGGCAACGCTATGAGCCGCTCTTGCAACAGCTTTTTTGGGCAAGCTGAATTGATCGAGAATTGACAAGCCTGTCTTGCGCGACTCTCGTACCTGCGTGCTGTAGCGGTCAGGCTTCGTTCGGTCGCCATGCCTTCGCCTGACATCACTGCCCAATGTGCTGATCTTGCGCGATACTCTGTCACACCAACGGACATTCAGTCGGTGCAGAAGCAGATCAACGTTACCAATTGTGATGATCGCACGGTTCGGCAGTACATTCAAGCAACGGGAGGAGACTTAAAAGCAGTGAGTCGTGTTGCTACATAGAATGCTTACAGTTGGAACCTGATCTGTCCTTTCAATGAAAGTTATAGCCTTTGCTACCATTCATCTGTACTGAACACGTTTGCACAGGCTGCTAAGCGCTTGCAAGCCACTCTGGAATGGCGGGCGCAAGTGCACCCAGAGTTGATGACGTGCACAGCATGCCAGCAGCTGCCAAAATCGCATTACATGCATCTCGTCGGTTATGACCTGCTCAGCAGGCCTGTCATGTACAGTTGCCTTGAGATGGTCACCAACAGAAACATTGAGGACAACAGACGTCATATGATCAGCACATTTGAGCAGGTATTACCACAAAAGCCACAATTGCAGGCATCATCAACAAGTTGCCCTGCATGACATAGTCATCATGTTGCAACCATGTGCAACACTTCTAATGCGCAGTACATGACTCCATGTGATCTAAAGCCTTTTTCTTTCATCATCCTTGTCTGATCAGAAGCTGCAGAAAATTAGACGTGCTGATGACTGCCGGTGCTGTCTAGTGCATTCAAGCCATGCCAGATGGGGTTGGTCAATGGGTATGGGTTTCAGATTTCAAAGGCTTTGGCATGAGCGATTGTGACCCTCGCCTGGCCAAGGTATTCCTGGACCTGAGTGCTGCCCACTACCCAGAGCGCTTGGGGCTCTTCCTGGTCATCGATGCTCCGTGGTATCTGCAACAGGACACGGCATTGTGCCATATACAAGTATGACACCTTGTGTCATGCTTCTTGCTGAGACCAAAAATAATCCTTATCTTAGCATTGCAGATGTTGCAGTTTGTTTGTTTGTCCCATTGTACATGCACATGCTTGTTGGCTGGCTAGAGCATTGTGAGGTCTCTCTCTCTTTGGTCATCCCGTGGTATTTGCTCATGTGGCCATGACAATAACCCTCATGTATCTGTCCTGAAGAGCACAAGCCATTGCCTTGCAAATGAGTCATTGCCAACAGCGTGTCTATTGTCCTTTATGAATACAGGATATTCAATACCTTGTGGCAGGCCATTGCTCCCATTGTGGATCCACACACCAAGAAGAAGATCAGATTTCTGCCGTGAGTGAGCACAGATCACCTTCATGTCTGATGATTTCAGCAGATAGCCGCTGAAAGCATGACTGTCACCCAGCATCACTTCATCAATGCTGCTGCTGCTGCTGCATTTTCTGGTGCACAACAGCCAAAACCAGCCTCAAGGTCTCATGCAAGCTGCGACTGATGTGAATGATGAAGCTGCCCACAAAGCTGAGTGACTTGCAGGTATGACGTCAGCAAGAAGCATCCTCAAGGGAAGACATTGGGTGCCTCATTGGGCCAGGTCTTTGACCCCGAGCTCACCAGTTGGTTGTTGGCAGAGTTGGCAGAGAACAGAGACAAACACGTCGGCCCACACAAGGTCTGAAACTGTGATGCTTGCCAAAATTGCCGATGAGCACTTGACTGCAACCACCTAATCCCACTGGACTTGTGCACCACTGCTTGCATTCAGGATAGTATACTGCAGGTTTATACTTGAGATATCATGAAACGAATGTTGCCCTGCAACATCCTTCTCACGAATTACTGCTGCATATTGCCTTGATGTCCATACCAGAAAATTGTTGTGCACAAGTGCCACAAGAGCCATCTTTCCTTGGTGCAGTTCTGCTGACATGTTTGCCTTATGCAACAGTTCCTGGATGCAAATGCATACTTCAGAAGTCCAGCAGCACAAGGCCATGACATCAGAGGGACAAGCAAGATACTCCAGCTGTATGCTGAGCGACCACAGCTGTTGAGACCATTCCTGAGTACCGACTAGGTCAGTTTGCCTGTTGCCTGGTAGTAAACTGACACAGGCAGCTACAGAGGCCTGCAACATTGTTACAATGTGCCGAAACCGCAGGTTCATTCTTTCTGGACCAATTCAGTTGCTGTACCAAGTGTTGCTTGTTGAACCTGTTGCTTTTGTGTTTTGTTTTGTTGAGAGGTTGTGCGTGTTCACATGCCCTGCAAGCCCTTGTACAAGATCTCCACATGTGGACACGGGCATGGATGTCGATTGATATCTATTATGATGCATACATGAGAGCATTACGTACGGTCTGATGACAGTCGAGGTATGATAAGACAGCTCAACAGCTGCTCAGATGATTCACTGCAAGTGCACCCGCCTGTAACAAAAATACGAGTCATCCTGTGAGCAATTTCAAGACTACTCTACACAGACAGCGCCGCTCTGGATGTTCCAGGCATGATCGTTTTGTCAACAAAATGATCAGAATCATGAAGTGAAAGCAGCTGAAGGTCACTACACTTCCTGCTGCATCACTTGACCAAATTCATCCCTGCAGCAAATGTATTAGCTGCAAAGAAGCTTGAGCTAAGGCTGTGGTGGTGAACTCAGGCAGCAAACCTTGTCTGGATTTTATGGGGACTCTATGAGCGGGTGTTGGATGCCAAGCATGTTTACTAGCCAGTATAAGTGAGCAGGGGCATATATACTACCAATTTAGCTGTCTTTGTTATCCCAACAGGCATGCAATAATTTGTGCATCAGTGCTGTATATGATGAGCTGGAATGGACTAAGGAGAAGCTTAGACGAGATATCCATCATTACTCCTGTGAATCATCTTTTGAGCAAAGGCGTGACGTGCCTTGAAGGCAAATATGTTCCAAGCATGCAGGCAGATGACCTTTTGAGATGCTCGGATTTCGTGCAAACAAAGCAAAGCCGTAAAAGGATAATGGGCCGTGATCAGCTTCTCGAAGGACAGCCTTCCAGCTGCATATAAGCTGTCGTACTTCCTAGCAGCTTCAGCAAGCTTCTTTAGCTTGCATCCGGATAAGTGTTGGCTTCAGGGCTTTGCTCTGTCTGCAACACCCTTGTCGTCTCCGAAACCACTTCTTACAGTGCAAGCTTAGCACAGCAAGCCGCAGTGCGTTGATCGATTGCGCTGGTCTACCTCTCACACGAAACGTTGCTACCGTCTTCGACATCGAGTCATCGGGGTTGCAATGATGAGCGCACGCCACCTGGCTGGTCAGATTCAGGTCTGCGGCTGTCAATTACAATCCAGAAGGGTACAAGCTAGGACAGGGCGCAGGTGCACAACGATCAGGGCGGCCACTGCAGTACCAGCTGAAGTGTGTAAATGGCAGTCTCTTGTAGTTGTCGGCTGTTGACTGTCAGCATTGTGTTTGGCCTCATACTGATGCAGTCTTTATTTTGTTGTAGTACAAGACAGTGTCACCGGTGGGTGACAGAGTGTACGTCAAGGTGGACGTCAGCGAAGAGAAGACATCGTCAGGACTGCTGTTACCTGTCTCAGCACAAAAAAAACCCACACAAGGAGAAATTGTAGGAGCTGGTACTGCAAAAGCTGTAAAGGTCAGCAACAAGTGGACTTATGTTTGGTTTGGTTCGTTGACAAGGGATTGACTTGTGACAACAACAACAACAACAACAACAACAACAACAACAACAACTCCATGCAGAACGGTGACAAAGTCGTGTACTCCAAGTATGCGGGCACAGAGCTGAAGGTAGAGGGAGCGGACTATGTGTTGCTCAAGGTACAGACTCCACATGACATGGACTACGCACGTGCTGCTAGCTGTCTTGCCATCATATGCAGTAGAAAAAACCAGAGTCTGTGCACAGATACTCCACACACAGCATATCTACAAACAGTTGCATGTGTGAGTAAAGTTGTTGGGTATGTGAATAGGGCATGAGCGCATATGCTGAAAGGCTTGCCATTTGGACATCAGAGGAATCTTTGTGCGGCAAAATATAAGCTCACTGCAGTAAAACAGCTCTCCGCAAATGCAGGAAGATGATGTCATTGGAGTACTCAACTCGACCGACATTGCACAGCTTCTGCCTTTGGGAGACAGAATATTGATTGAGGTAGGCCACCTGTCAGCTTTCAATGGCAAGAGTGCTGGCGGTCAAAATGATGTGCTGCATGCAATGCCTGACTGCTTGTTGCCCCACAGATTGCAGATGTAGAGGACACAACAGAGGGCGGTCTGCTGATGGCAGGCTCCAGCAAAGAGAAGCCAACTCTGGGCACAGTGAGTCCACCTTCACACCCTGAAGACTAAATGTTGTTCTCGCTTGTTGCCCATGTGCAAACATGGAATGTACACATGCGTCCTTATGGCTGTGAGGCTGGGTAGTAACAGCTGCAATACTTTGGGCACTAGCTTCTCTGCAAATACACATTGTCCTGTTATCATGCTTGTTCCCTGTTGTTCTCGATATGCACTGTATGTTATTTGCACTGCAGGTGGTCGCAGTCGGCAGTGGCAAGGCCAACGAGAAGGGTGATGTGGTGAAGCCAACACTAAATAAGGGTGACACTGTGCTGTACCAGAAGTACAGTGGTGTAGACTTTGAGGGAGAGAATGAGAGGCAGTATGTTGTGCTGAAGGAGAATGATATCCTTGCTGCTTTGGCATAAGACGCTTTACAGGCGCCGATTGGAATTTCTTTTTTACATGTCTCTGCTGCTGCTCTGATCCAATTTTCTGACTCACATGACCAATGTGATTGCACAGCGTTGTTGTACCTCAGTCTGTCACAATACAATCAAAGCAGCACCAGAAATGGTTTCCTAATTTCATCTTCCGTTCAGCGGTGTTGTTCCTGATTGACTGGGCCTCACCAAATGGTCCTTAATGCGCCTGTAAGCCACTTGTCAGGCATGCAGTCTGTACGTGTACAAGATGGCTAGCAGGATCTGCTAGACTGCATCATGCAAAGTCGACAGGGAACAGCACTGTTGAGGACACTTGATCATACTAAAGAATTCAGGAACCCTTCACTACAACTTGAAAGAAACACATCTTGCAGTAAAGAACTTGTCCACTCATTCAAGGTGAGGCACCTTGTCCTTGCTGAAATGTGGCTTGCTGTTGGCGTTTTCCCTCACTAACAATTTTTGCGACCTTATATCTGTATGTTGACTGTTCTCAGGAAACAGCAGTACATCAGAGTCCAGCACTGACGTGAGAAGCACTTTGGACTGGGCGTTGTGGACAACTTGCAGGCAACACACACAGCTTAATCAGGTCTGGTCAGAAACTTTTTTGGACACACAAACAACACAAGCTGAATTTGGATGTGGACAAAAACTATAACCCTATGCATGGCTATCGACAAATGAGTCTATCAGCTATGCAAATGTAAGGATGAAAGGAGTACAGACAATGCCAGGCCATACACAAGGCCAAACAGCATACTGACTGACATCAAATGGGAGGCCTATGGCTACGGTCACCACCACCTGATGCACTATCCTGGTGATGATGATAAGCTTGGCCCGCTAAGCTAATGACAGACTGTAGGAAGCATCAGGAGAGTCCAGTTCATAGGATGGATTGTACAGACGAGGCATTGTAGACCCTCCAGATGGTCTCTCCTAGAAGGTTGGCTACTGACAGCACAGTAAGCTCTGGAAAGTGGTCCTCAGTTTTGACCGGGATAGTGTTGGTGATGATGACTTCCTGACGCCACTGCTGAGTCTGGCTGTGGCTGGGGGGCTGAGAACTGCATGAGTTGCACAGGCATACACCTCTCGCGCCCCTTCAGCATGCAGCACCTGCAGGCCGACAAACTCTTCCAGCATAGGAGCCCATCCATTCCACAGAAGGACTAGTACAAGTATGTCAACCAATTCTAATGAGCTCACTCATTTGCAACTACTTGCTGAAACACGACACTTCATGCTGTACTCTGTCATAAATATGGTCAATAATAGAATTTTCAAATAAACCTTCACACAAAAGGTATTGCATGGTCATACAGCCATGTCGTAGGTCAGTCAGAGGTGCTGCATCAGCATGCTGATAGCTGCTCACCTTGGCTGCATTTGTGATGGTTCCTGCTGTATCAATCATGTCATCCACCAACACAGCCACCTTGTCCTTGACATCACCAATGAGGTTCATGACCTCTGATACATTGTGAGAGGACCGCCGCTTGTCCACAATGGCCAAAGGAGCATCGTTCAGCTGCAAGCCAAGAAAGCACAACTTGAGATCCCCAGGTGGTGACTTGCCATCCCAGGCAGTGGCACAAACACAGCTGCAGCAGCCGTGGCGCAGTATGAGCCAAGCAGTGTTCCTGATTGAGCACACATGAGAGTGTACGATGGGTGTAAAGCGCAGTCAGCACCCAATCAGCTGAACCAGCCAGCACTTGAGGTGCATCAACAGCCTAGAGTCCACCATCCTCTGCAAACCAAGCTGGGGGCCTGCAATACCTTCTTTGCAAAAGCTCTGGCCCTGGCAACGCCGCCGACATCAGGAGACACAACGACAAGGTCCCCTGTTGAGATGCGTTTACTGGCCAGATAGTCTAGAATGACCGAGTCGCCATACACATGGTCCACAGGGATGTCAAAGTACCCGACACATTGTCCAGAGTGAAGGTCCATGGCAAGAACTCTGTCAGCACCTGCAGAATTGATTGCCCTGTCAGCAGATTGCCCTGTCAGCAGATTGATTGCCCTGTCAGCAGCAGCATCTGTCTGTTATCACACCTCCGAGAGGCAGGACAAAAACAAAGTGCAGACTATCATGGCAGGACAGTTTGATGTATAGCACACCAGGCATCATAATTGATGCTGGCAGCGTAAACTCCTTGGACACTAGCAGCTGATAAGTAAGGGCTGGGCTGGACAACATACCAGCCTCTGTGAGCAGATTGGCTGTGAGCTTGGCTGCAATGGATTCACGCCCCTGAGTCTTGCGGTCAGCCCTGGCATACCCAAAGTAGGGCATGACAGCTGTGATGGAGCGGGCTGATGCTCTTTTGCAGGCATCGATCATGATGAGCAGCTCCATCAAGGAATCATTCACTGGAGGACAGGTGGGCTGAATGAGGAAGACGTCACATCCACGTATGGACTCCTGTGACAGTCAATATAGAGCTGAGTGATCTTGCATGCTGTCATTATCCTGAGAGTGTCATGAAGACTGGTGTGTTGATTGCAGGAAGAAGAAAGATAGAGAGAGAGAGTCCAACACCGTCGGCTGAGACAGAATTCCTGGGCAATCTGCAGCAAACAATGAGCAGAAGGAAGGGAAGAGTGCACCTGTACTTGCACATAGATTTCTCCATCTGCAAATCGCTTGATCTTGATGCCACCCAGATCAAGGCCAAGATAGCAAGCCACCTCATGAGCTAGCGCCTGCAAGCCATTATAACATCAACGCTGTGCAGACCAGATTGACAGCAGTCTCCAGTGAGACCGGACACTTTCGTTCATGTCAAACAGTGACAAACCGCAAGTCGTCTGAGCAGCAAAATGCGCTGCCTGGAAAAGGGTTCTTGAACGTACCGGGTTGGCTGTTCCAGCAAACAATCTTAGACGGTTTGGTACGATACTTTTGGGCTGCCTGTACAGCTGACTTGCTGTATTGTGTTGACTATCTGATGAGAAGGAATCTCGCCACAGGGGGCTATCCAACACAGGCTTGCCAGCACCCAAAGCAGCCCCATTGGTGTGGGTTGCAGGAGCCACAACAGCCTTACAAAAGAACTGACGAGGCGCTCTTCTGCTCATGAGACCAGCCTATGTACGCAGATTGGCTAAGCAGCGCTCTGCCGCAAAAATGTGTGGCGCCAGGCAGCAACAGTGGCCAAAATAACAGCACAGGAACTGGTGGCAATAAGCAACATACCATAGGTGGTCCTCTACCAGAACTGACACAAAACTGCCTCCTCCTTCCAACACCTGTACAGTGCGTGATTCACCAAAACACCCAACATGTTGCCACTTGAGCTGTATCGTGTTGTGTCTGAAAGACTGTTGGGACAGTGAGTCTTACCTGGCATCTCAGGCGTCAACATTGGTGGTAGCAAATTGTGGCCAATATAGTGACGTCAACAATCGACCAACAGCGCCTTGAGGTGACTTGTCCCTTGTCGAGATCGTCGGTAAGCCAAAGCTGCAAGTTGAGCTTTCAAACACCCGTTCGACGATCCTGCCTCCAAACCTCTTGCTTTTGATGACAAGCTAATTGTAGCTTTGCCTTACGCTAAAGATGCTCTTTGGCAGGTGAGCCGCTCTGCTGGTCGCACGGCTCTGAAGGTCTCAGCAGACGGCGCAATTAGGCAGCAATTACAAACTCAGTGCTTGTCACGTGCGTGCGTGCGTGCGTCACGAATTCAGCGCCATTCTCAGTTTCCGAGAAGTTCGTCGCAAAGCTTCGTTCGCAGCTTCCTTGGCGTTGCGCTCCGAGGGAGTAAGGTTATGGAGGCAACCCGTGAGAGCGGAATTCGCCGTTGCTGCTGCGCGGCCCGAACAACGGACAGTGACTTTCACAGGTGGAGGCCATGCCGGATTTGGCTGCACAACCCATTAAAGGTCTTGTCTGGCCGTTTGGTTGGATGACAGCAACTGCGATGCTGGCCATTCTGGCCCTGTTTATAACCAGCTGTTCGGCGGACGAAGTATTAAACAGCACCGGCATGGCGACTCTCAACGCGTATGTCACCGGAAACGCAGGCGAACCTTGGCAGTCTCGGTGAGATTCGCTGGGTGTTCGTTGACGCAATGCGCTGCGAGAAATGACCCTCCAAATTGGCTGCAAGAATTGTGCCGGCAGCAACTGAGCGATCAAGTCTTCGTCAACCTGATCAGCTGATGAGACTGTCCAGTAGATGCAACTTTGTGTGCAGTGGAACGTGGTACAACATATTGGAATGGGCAGCCCGCTCTACAAGCTGTAGTGACGCGCCAGATTCGGTAGCATGTATGGCCTGCTCGCAGGCAATGCCTGCCTATGCACAAGCTGCTGGGGTGGGTCCAATAGGTAGGACGTGATGAAGCATCTGACCTGCCATTGTTCAGAGTATGTACATGCCTTGATTCTCAGTGCATGCTGAAATTGTCCTTGATTGTCATGTCTGGTATGATGTTTATGCTGCAAGCACTCAAGACTGCACATCAGGTCTGTTGTGCTATTGCCCGCAGCTGTTGCGGATGAGCTGTGGTTTCAGCCAACAAAAAGTGCTGTATGTGGCATGTGCCTCAAAATCTCAATTTCGCCTGGCATGCCAAGCCCCACGTGCACAGACAGCACCTCTCAGACAGCTACATGTCCTGGTAGTGGCACATCGCCATATACAAGAGTCAATCAGCCATGGGCCTGGAATGCAACAGTGTACCCAGCAGATGCAAACAATCCTCTACCATACTTTATAGCTGTCATCATTGAATGGTTTGACAGGTGTGCCGCACAGCAGTTCGCATTGCTTGTCACTTTTTGGTGAAAAGTGTAAGCTGCACGTTGCCTGTTTTGCAGGAACCAAACACTGCCATATGAGGTGACATATCCCACACAGAACGTATCTACAGATGCTTTTGGCACCTGGCCAATCATCTACGAGGGCATTGAATGCCCTATTGGCAATTATAAACTACAGTACCATTTTGAGAATGTATCAACAGTGGTAAATTTTCATATCATGGTACATTGCACATAGATCAGCATCCTCGGCATAAGCTTCGCCCATTGGCTGTGGATTGCATGGGCCCGTGAATGTACCATTGCTGTGTTTGGGCCACTGATCTAGTTAATGTGTTGTGCAGATTGGCACCACAAACAGCAGCCTTTGTGACAATGAACTGAATGCACCCTGTGGCACTGTCCAGGTGCGTAGGCCAATCAAAACAAGCTAAAGGACTAACCGCTGTTTGATGTGCCTGTCAATCTGGGCAAGCTGCGGAGCAAGACATGCATAGTGACAGGCTTCCAAACATTTCATGATCTGAGTCGTGCAGGTTTTGAAAGCAAGCCTCACACACCAATGCAATGAACCTTGGCACAAGTGTCAAACAAGCATATCGCCTTGCAAATTGATCATCATTGTTTGCATGTTGTTCCGTTAGTGCCTGCATGTCTGCTGCAGATCCATCATCCACTTCTGTACCTACTGTGTGCATTGGTGACAGTGTAGCTGTGATTTTGAGTTCTGCAAGTGCTTTCTGCAGGCAGATGAGAGGCCCTTTGCATACCTTGCCTTCAAAGCAATTGGGGAACGCATTCCCTTGGCAGCAATGCAAGTCCGCCTGTTTCCAAGTGCCAGCTGGCTAGACATGGCACGTTCTGGTGCAGATTATTGGCAAATCAACGATTATGCAACAGTCCCTGCAGTCCTTGATCCTAATAACCCACTTGACTTCAAAATCACGTGCTCTGATGGGAAGGTCTTATATGAGAGTGGCTTGGTGCCTGCTGACATGTTTTGCAGCTTCCAAGACCCAAAGTGCAAGTACTTTACTGGCACTGTCCAATGCTGAAGCATGTGAAGAAGCGAGCCTGCAACCCCAAGACTGTTGCTGTTGGTCTTGGTGCTACGATTATAGGGTTTTCATGCAAAAGAGTGTAATCATCAAGACGAATCTGTCCGGGATATGGTCTTCCTTGCATTCTATGTTAGACAGCGTATAAGGAACAATAAGGCTGCATGCAACGCTGGCCAACAAACAAAGTTTCTCTGTAGGACATGAATGCTGTACCTTGCTTTCAGCATGTTGATGAGCATGCAACAAACGTGTGTAAATCTAAGCGTGAGCGAAGCCCAAACGGAGTCTCTGCAGCATATCTGGCTGCATAGGTCTCAGGTATGTTGTTAGACCTGCAGATCTGCTCTCCAGACTCATACCTGCTGCAAGCGGCCCAAAAAGCCCTGACCTGTACAAAGCAGCAATGTTGATGTGTGAGAAAGCCAAGCTTGAGCGCATCAAGCTGATGACGGAGGATAGCAGGGATACCTGTGCAAGTCACATGGGGGCATCATAAAATCTTACATAGAAGGTCCATCGCCGCCCCGTCTTTCGGAAGAGGGTCCCCTTCAAAACCACCTCAATCGGCAGGGCCTCACTGGGCCTTTCACGGATTGACAGGCACTAAGGCGGCTAAGTTTAGTCATCAGGTGGAACCATTAATTAGACTCACAGCTGATTGCAAGCAAGCACTGCTTATTGTCAGCTCAGTCTGCCTTCAGACTTCCTCATACGCCTGTCAGAATGTCGGCCCATCAGGATGCACGAATGTACGAGAGCAAATACCCGGAAGTCGATGATGTGGTCATGGTGCAAGTCAAGTCTATTGCAGAAATGGGTGCATATGTTGGTTTGCTGGAGTACAACGGCATCGAGGGAATGATATTGCTCTCAGAGTTGTCCAGAAGGCGTATCAGATCGATTACCAAGCTTATCAAGGTGATCACTGTTGTGTATAACGCTTGCTGGCTCAAATCGATAGCGTCACTTCGTTGTAAAATGTGCGGTGAAAACAGGTGGGCAGACAAGAGCCCGTTATGGTGTTGCGTGTGGACAAAGAGAAGGGTTACATTGATCTTTCCAAAAGACGTGTAGCTGCAGAGGACATTCAGGTGGGTAGCTTCAGAAGGCGTGCTCTTGGACATATACTTCTGCCAGCATACATCATTCATGTACACACGCAAGCATACAGTGACTCTGCCGTGTACTCTCAGCTGAGGAAGCTGCTTGTCTGTGCAGTGCTTCCTTTGTAGATTCTCACGGCAGCAGTCTTACCACAATGCCCTGCTTGTAGGCTGCAGAGGAAAAGTACAACAAGTCCAAAATGGTCCATAGCATCATGCGTCATGTAGCAGAGACCACAGGGCAAGATCTTGAGCAGCTGTATACTCAGATAGGATGGCCACTATATAAGATGTATGGACATGCATTTGAAGCTTTCAAGCAGATGGTTCAGGATCCAGAGCCCATTTTTGCAAGGTTACAGGTCTGCATCATACCTTTGGCTCTTGTACTACATACATAGTACAACCGTTGAGTATGTAATAACTGCAGGGATGGGCTGCTCATTTTTTGCTGCCTTTCTGGCCTTGCTGTGTGTCATGCTCTCACTCACACCAGCTGACACTGCTTCTTCTTGAGCACCACACATGCTTGTTGACCTGTCCTCAACTCATACAGCTTGCGCTATGACCTGTCGAATGGATAACACAGCTACTGCAATTGTGCAGAACGCTGGCACTTTGCAGTACACTTGTTTTTATGGCATGCAGGAAGTCAATGGAGGAGAGCCTTTGTCCGTGCTGACAGACAATGTGAGGACAGCTATCATGAAAAATATTACCAGGCGAATGACGCCTCAGCCCCTCAAGATCAGAGCTGACATTGACATGACATGCTTTGCATATGATGGCGTGCTACATATACAGGTGATCCACCTTGCTCTGGTTGCATTTATGGTTCTTTTCATTCCAGTTGCTATTCTGCTTGCTGCGCAGTCAGCCATGATTGAATGCAAGATGCATCTGGCAATGCGAGCAGTATAACATTGAAGCACATGTTGGCATCTGCATTACACACAGTTGACGCCGTCTACAGATGCCATGTGAAGTGGAGCAATGTGCATAGCTTGTCTGCATTGTGTATGTTCGAAAGCTTTGGCAGCTTAGGCTACTCAGACTCCATGACAACAGTCAGCTGAGCTATCAGTGCTTCCGCAGCACTTGCACCTTGCTAAGCCTACTGTCATAGCTTCATTCTCACAGTCGCTACCCTGCTGTTGCAGGATGCAATGCGTGCAGCTGGCAGATCAGGCACAGAGGACTGTCCTGTTCAGATGAAGCTTGTAGCACCTCCTTTGTATGTCCTCACCACCCAGACGTTAGACAAGAACAAGGGCATTCAGGTGCTCAATGATGCCATTGAGGTTGCAGAGCAGACTATCAAGAGTCATAAGGGCAACTTCAAGGTCAAGGAAGCTCCCAGGACAGTCAGCGAGAGAGATGACCTTCTGCTGCAGTCCAAGGTCTGCGTCTTCATTTGTAGTCTAGCTCTGCATTCACATGGCGTGCAGCTCAGTTTGCATACCTGCCAGCTGTAAAAGCCTTGTAGAGCGCTGTGCAGCACACACTAGACGCACATGGGTGCAGACATGTTGTGTGTATATATCAGATGCTTATATACAGCTGTTGGCTGTTTGCTGGACAGCTGTTGGTGCTTCAAGGCTGACACAGCACCCGGCTGTAAGCATTGCTGGGCTCAAGGCATGTGCTGACATGATGTTTCATGTGGCTGTACAGATGACAGAGGCTGAAAATGCCAACAAGGAGGTTGCTGGTGACTCTGACAGCGAAGATGATTTCGAGGAGGGTATGGGAGACATTGATGTTGAAAAGGCATCAGGACTCACGATTGAGCAATAGAAGCTATGTTATCATAGTTTCTAGCCTGCCTTGCAGTATCTGTTTTGTCTGCTACATCTGTGGTAATCAGTTGACCTGTGCTTAATGACTGACTTTTCAGAACTGTTGCCTTTTATCGCAGAATGAACGATGATTGCCAAACTGTTGTATGATGTGCTGTATAGTTATGAGGTGTATGTCATGCATACAGTATGACGGGATTCACCAACTATCATCCTTGTGTTGATGTTCTTTCCCGCTACCATGGCACTGTGTAGCAGCCTGTGAAGGCAGTGGCAAACCAGTCAGGCTGCATGTGCCTTGTTGTGTCAAGGCCAGCATGCTTGACAGTCGGAAGTTTCTTGCGAATGCCCTCGATTGCTGATGCAACTTGTAACAGTGCAGGAAATTAGCCTCCTGTCTACTGCCAACTTGACTGGCTAAATAAATTGTGATCACCATGGCAGGGACCTGAGCAGACGTCCAGTCGTGCATCAAGACGTCCAGCCAAATGATCATGATGTATGGCTGCAATGACTACGGTAAATGGCTAATTAGTTCTTATAAGCCACTATGCCGCAGGCTGCGGTCCGCTGCATATGTATGACTGATCCTTGCACGTCTGTATGGTCAGAATGTCCAACAACTTTACTCATCAAACTAAACGGCCCTCAAAACTTGTTACCTGTGTGCAATGTTGTTTTCCGCAGAAGTATTGACCCTAATTCCGAAACATCACTAAACTATGCAACCTGTGTACAGGCCTAGGCTTCCAGCTAAGTTGCCTTCATGTGCCACACTTTGTCATGTACAAGTTAGAGTGCAACTGTACAACATGCTGTGCAGGGTCACACTGCCTTGACCCTGTACTGGCGCCGGCGTGGCTTTGCAGGTGCTGCATCAGGGGCACCTGCACCAAAGTCATCATCCATGCAAGAGGCTTCCACCTGTAAAGTACAACACTGTGAGTCAGCCCATGTCAACATCGTGCAGGGTGCATGTGCCAGGTAGGACAACTATTTCACATGCACATGACACAACTAACAATCCCACTCATGTTGCACCAGAAGCAAGTAAATGTCATGCCACTCACAGGATCAGACTTCTTCAGTGGCATCTCATCCTCATTGTTCTGATCATCATCTTCTATGCTTTGTGAAACGACTGACTTGACAACAGGGGCAGCAGATACAGGTACAGCTGCGCTGCCTTGTTGCCTGGCCTTCTTGCTAGGCCTGAATTGTATGCCTGAGCCAAAGGCTGGCAAAGGCTCGTTTGATTCCTGATGCTGCATCTGCTGCTGTGTTGCTAAAGCAGCACTGGATGCAGCTCTTGCTGCCTGCACAAGAGTGTGCAGCTTTTGTTGCCAACATGATGTTCCTTTCTGCAGGTTTGCATTGTGTTTGAAGCACCAAGATTTCTCATGTTCCCAGGCAGTCACAACTACATCAACTTGTGCTCCATTGACTGCAAGCACAGCAGAAAAAACAGGAGCATAACGCTGAACAAAATTGACTTCTGACAGATCCCAGATGCTGCTGAGCCTGGCTGCTGGTTCCAGACTGCAGGCATGGCAGCTGTGCGCTACATGCCATCAGAACTGCAGCATCACTGGCATTCACACCTTTTCTAGTTCGGCTTGACTGCTGAGGCCTGCTGCCTTGTCGCCGCCACCCACAACCAATGGCTCGTCCAGAACGTAGCAGGTGTACTTCTCAGGGTGCTGGACATGAAGAGGCACCCTTGATCGGCCACGGCCGGGCCTTCTGCCACTCAAAGGGGGCCATCCACCTCTCCCCTGCTGAGGCCTGCCACCCCTGCATGAGCCACTCCTTGTTACATATGCACACGTCTATTGATATCAGCATGTATTGCTGGGACCTGGCTCTTAGTGATACTTGGGACCTGCCCACCAGACAACAGCATGGTGCACTGAGGATCGAATCAACAGGCAGTACAGCAGAAAGTTACGCAATGCACAATCCGGTCAGTAACAGGCTGTCAGGTTGGCACAGCGTTGTGCATTAAAGCCAGGGGTGCATTCACCTAGCCATGCTGAGTCCAGGAAAGACACAAACTACCCGTCACAAAGTTTGCTGCATGATGCACACTGTCATCTACAGTCGTACATTGTCCAGCTGTCTTGCTGAGTCCCACTGATTGTCGCTGCCTGATTGTCAATGTCCATATCTGATACAATGTTGTGGTTTGAGCTGGGCTGTGCTGACTTGTGAGCCCTCATGCGCTGGTCAAACACATTATCATCTAGAACCTGCATGAAACACCTGTTGTAGGTTGCCTTGTGCATGCACCAGCCAGCACATGCAGTGCAATCTTGCATTTCAAGCGTGTGCCAAAGCATGGCTTAATGAGCAGCATGTGGTTGTATAACTGATGTTACAGCATTCACCACACTGATGCATCAGCGGTGCAAGCAGCACCTCTGTTAAACGGCTAGGCTTCACATCTGCTGGATCAGAGACTCCACGCAAAGTCGTTCCAGCAACAGCATCAACATCGTCGTATTCCTGTTCATTGTCAAGGGCTTGACAGAAGGCCAGGCTTGGCTGGATAATATTGCCTTGCTGATCAAGCTGTACATTGCCGTCTTGTGCATCAAGCATCGTGTTCAGCAAGCTCTCTGACTGCTGATGGGCAGTGTTCTCTGCATCCTCTTCCTCGCTGCTGTCAGCTTCCTCGTTTCCTGCTCTGCACTTGCACCACAGCGTGGTTGACCACAAACCAGACTTGAGTTTTCAGCTCTGGATTTGCAGTTATTAAACTTTGTGGGTAACTTTGGCATACCTGTAGACCTGTTGACGGGCAATAGACCACTGTCTGCTTGGACCTGAGGACTGACTATGCCCAGAAGCCACTGAACATTGCGCTATATTGTCCAGAGCTCCGAAAACGGCGTCCAATCTTCTGCCAAAGTGTTCTGGTGCATTCACAGACATCGTCAACTGTACAATAAGAGGTGCCTAGGTCACAGAAGCCACCTTTTGCAGGTGATCTCTCCGTACCGGCTGCCTAGATGGAAGACAGTCAATTACAGATGTCGGCGGGCAGTGCAGGCAGACGTACGATGAATGGACAGCTTAGAACGCCCTCGCATATGAGTCGGTTGTTTTGCGCTTTGATCTCGAGTTGGTCGTGAGTCACAAAATGTTAACCTACGACCTACACTTAGCGAAATAGCGCTATTTCGGCGTGTTTCGGGTCCAGATTTTGGCCTGCAAAATTCGCCAACTAGCGAAATAGCCCTATTTCGCAGAAACTTCATAATATTTAGTATTCGATTAAGCCTAATCTCGCTATCTGGCCTCACAGAATCTGTGCTACCCTTATCACGGCCTTCGCAGACACGCACTTGTTAGCGCAGCGCCCCTTTAGCAAACCGAAGTGTCGCTATTGTCAGCAGAGTCATCATGCAAGCTGTGTGCTCGACTTCTGCCACCGGCGTCAAGAGCTTGTCTGTCACACGTAGTGCAGGTGGGTACTCACCGTGGCCGATCACGAACAATACGTTGCAGCGCGGACCTTCCGTGCATACGCGGTTGCATAAGTGCTTTGTTGCAAGCACTAACAATTCTGAATTATGTTTTTGCTTGCTATGCAGGCAGGAGCGTGCGGACTTGCGTACCAGGTAACTGCTTGCGACGTGTGCTTTGAACCTGATACGGTCTTGGGCTGTTCCGAGCGCCTCACCACTGCCTGATGTGTTGCAGCCCGCGTTGTGTGCAAGGCCCAAGTTGCCAAGGCTCCTATCGCAGCAGCAGCGGCGGCCTCTCTGACCTCTTTGATCGCAGCTCACCCAGCTTTCGCCTTGGTAGGTTCAGCTCAACTCGGGCTCTTCTGTACTTTGCGCATCTGCCCGACCCAAATCCAAGCCCTGCTTTTGTATAGGTTGATGACCGTCTTGGAGGAGAAGGAACTGGCAAGATTCTAGGTGTAGGAGGCATTGAAGGCTGGGCCATTATTGGTGTATTCACAGCCATCTGGGCAGCATACTACGCATCACAGAAGGACTTGGGGGGTGACAAGACAGATGACTCCGGCCTAGGCTTGTGATCTCTGTGAAGTTGACCTACCCGTATCAATTGAGAAGATGTAAATGCTTAGCCTAGGTTCAGCAGTCAATTTCCTACGTCAGTTTCAGAGCGCTGTGTCCCAAACGCATGTACCTGTACGATATGTGACAAGGCTCCTGCACTTTTGGCCAACTGCATGTAAGACACTTGCAGTGCAGTGTTTTGAGTTGTGCAAACCCTCGAGCAAGCCATTGTGGGATGCTGTCGTCTTGCTGCCACCTGCTGCCTTGCATGTACAGCTTTTGCCATGAGCTGATAGGGGAACATTCCCTCAATATGCGCTTCACGTGGTCCCTATACAAATTTGGCCTACAATGTATTAAGCCCATCATGACAGTTTCTGAGTAACCTTCCTGAGTAAAATGGAGACTGCCAGTCAACTGATGGAAGCACGTGGCCTGTCTATTAAAGTCTATGAACTCCAGCAGCGTAGGAAACCTTGCTGTGAATAACTCTGCAAGCGTATGTACATGAAATGTGTGCAGGTTCGCCAAGAAGGAGATTAATAGCCGCGTCCTGAGACGTCTGGCTGCAGGCGACCAAAGCACAGTACTGTACTTAATCGAATTGGTACAACAATTGCAGTATCTGAGACACTTTCACACATCAGCCTGCCACAAAATCTGCCATCCACATACACCTTGGGACACTGCTGAAGTCAGACTTGAGTTGCTCACATAACAGATGCACTCAGGCAGTCGCAACATACTTCTGGTCTCAATCATTGCATGTATTGCTTTCACACTGCATAGAGACATGATCAAAAGCACCCGATGCTGCTCATGCATGTCACCAAAACACTCAAGGCAAGAAGCAGTCACTGCTCATCATTGTCCTCGCTGGTCAAGAAGTCTTGGAATTGTCTGCAAGATGGTCTCGCTGAGGCATCTAGATCTACGTGAAACCTTCCAGAAGCAATGCTCTCAAAGTCCGCGGCAAGGGTTGGCATAGCAGCTGCAGCATCCTGCACAAAGCGTCTCATGCTGTGCTCACGACCAGCTTTCTTCAAAGCTCGCAGCCCTAGCTGCATCCAACAGAAAGCAGTCAGCAACACCCTTGATGCAGACGTAAAATACTAGAGACATAACACCTTCAAGGTCAACCCAGCCAAGATATGGCAACACTTTTAATCTGCTTGTGCCTGACAGCACATGATGTAAGCTATCTAATATGTCTCCAGTTGCATTGGAATTTGTTGGATGTCATACCTCAACAACGTGAACACTGCTTTCCACATCCTCTGCTGCACATTCAGAGCTGCATTTATGTAATCTAGTTTTCTTGAGAGTCTGAATTGCTAAGACAGGCACCTCGCGCTCACGACCTCTGCACAGGCAGATTGAAGTTGTGGGCTGCTGACGTTGAATCTGCCAAATGCCACACGCAATGTGTGGGATCATCAACAACGAGTGTGGTCACAGAGTGAAAGACAATTCAAAGGGAGTTGGGCTATGCAGTAAGCTACGGTTATGTGATATAAGCTGACTGCACTGCCGCATAAGCGAAAAACGTGTCAACAACTCATTTAGGTGGGGCACCTCAACAGCTTGTCAGCCATGCTAGTCATCAGGTCACTCAACAATCATGCATGGGCACTGTATAATGTTGTGATGCAGCACTCCTACTTACCTATTTTGCAGAACTAAGTTTGTCATCAACAGGATTCTTGGAGACAATGCTTCTGGACGAATGCCCATGCAGGTCAACAGTGCACGCTCACCGTCTTCCAAGACACATCGTCGTCCTGCCCTACCTAACAACTACAGCATGGTCATGTTTGAGCTGTCTTAGTTGCCAAGACAGCATGCATGTGACTGCTAGTATGATCTGTACCTGTCCTTCTGGAGCATCCAACGTCCAGTGCTTGCCTTTCTGTACAGTCCAAGACGGCAGTCAGCAAGCAGTACTGAGCCTGGGCAATTCGAGCTTGTCATTGCTGGCGCTTGCTGATGCACCTGAAGCAGGTCACTGTATCTATTTGATGACTGATGCGCCTCCAGTGCAACCTTGGTCTGGACATGGATCCGTTTTCTACTTGCTTTGCAGGGGCCAGTGCAAGGAGGTGGTTGCCACTGACGTGACGAGCAAGCTGAGTGAAGACTCCAGTCTTGTCTGACAGTCTTTAAAAACTTGCTGCGGTTGCATGTAAAAGTAGTGCCCATCTTCACCGCAGAAGGCTGGCATGAGGAGTCAAACTATGATGGAAAGGCCCACAGATCAAGGGCAAATTTTATACCAGCTTGTTCAGCATAGGCAGCGATGCAACTTGCCATTGATCAACTATTGAGGCCATTTGCCTTTCAGCATCGGTGCGCAAGAGCTTGCAGCGATGATGAGCCCCCGTTCGAACTTAGAAGGCCGTTTATGAAACGCTTGCATTCCGAAAAGCCCTTCCATTTGCAAGTTGCGTCGGCCCTGTACATCTCCTGTACAAGCGCGCCAAAGCTTACTGCGTAGGCAACGCCAGCGCAAAGCTGATGGCACGCTTGTGCTTTGAGTGAGCTGCGGCATGCAATCTTGTTTCTGCTCGACCGAGCCATAAGGCAAGCTAGTATACGCATGCTGACATGCAGATGCCCACAGCAGAGGCTCCTTTTCACTTCAACTTCGGCGCTCCCGGTGATCTTTCATCGGCGACACAGGCTGCTGCTGTTGCTGCTGACCAGCAATCCGATCGGCTGAGCTCTGTGGAAATACGACCGCCATATCAGGTAGTTCACAAAAGCATTGTGTTCACAGCAATAGCCACTGTACTTGATGTGCGGTAACTTACGCATTACGCGTCTCCGCACTTGCAGCTGTCACCATCATTACAGTTGGATGAAGTGGCGCTGACCGACGCTTTGTACCTGCTGAAGGTAACTTGTGATCAGTCATCGAAATGTCCTCGTGTCTGCTTTTTTGCAAGGCACTGCACAAGTCGGCCATAGCATTGCAAGTGAGCAGTAGCTGATAAGTGGTGTGCAGGGTCGAGTGAGCAGCGCAGCAGCAGCTTTCCTGGTCAAAGATGCAAACTTGCAAAGCAGTGATCTTGAGCCTGGCAAATATGAAGGTATGCACTACAAATGGCTACTTGCGCCGTCGTCACACGTTATCTTGAGGGTAGGCCCTAGAAGCCATCAACGTTTTTTGAAATTGGGATGTGTTTAGGTGGATTTAAACTTTGGGAGTGTGCAGTAGACCTGGCGCAGCACTTGTGTAAAGAGTACAATCTTGACAAGCTCATCTCAAGCAAGACTGATCCAAATCATGACCTGGTTGGCAAACGAGTGCTTGAGCTTGGGTGTGGGCAGGGGCTACCTGGCATAGTGCCTTTGTTAGCAGGGGCCGATGTGCACTTTCAGGCAAGCCCTTGCAGGTACTCTCATGATGCTCATGCAGTCCATGTTGTCTGCTGGCAATTCATCCATCATCATGGTCAGCATTGGTCAGAGTTTACAAAAGATTTCACTGCTAGCAGGGCTGCCCTTGCACAAACTTCAAACATTGCCACGACTGATGCTGTCATGACTGACCAGCAGATTGCAAATCAACACACCATGTGCTGTCTTCAGGACTTCAACCAAGAGGTACTGACAAGCTTGACCAGTCAAAATGTGACAGCAAACCGCCAGCGCCTGCCAAAGTCACGGCGTCCTGTCAGCGCACGCTACTTTGGTGGTGACTGGGGCACCCTGGGCAGCTTGATGGCCAGTGAAAACCTGGGAGGCTCATATGACATGATCTTGTCTGCTGAAAGCATATACAACCTGGAGTCACAACAGCAGCTCTTTGACTGCATCAAACAGGTGAGCGTGCGACCACTGCACAGTGTACCTAGCTCTGTGGAAAAACTTCAAGTCATCAGGGCAGCAGCATACCCAATACTCATATGCAATGATTCAACTTGTAAGTCGCAGAGTTAAAGAGTATTGGTGAAACATAATAAAGACATGGGATAAAACGACATGGGCTGTTGTCAGCTGAATTTGTTCACATCAGGATAGTATGGTGGTGTCAGTGTGTCATCATGACATTGTGGCTCTGCCTTTTAAGTGGCAACTTGCTGTTAGTCAGGGAAGCTCATGTCCCTATACATTGCAGTAGCAAGACCTGTCAAATTGCATCAGCAACCATGTGTCAGTCGCACAGAGCCAATGCACATTTGCAATGTAGTTCATGTGTGCATCATGCTTTGGCCCTCAACTTGCAGCAAAATGTTTGTACCACATCAAAATTTCATGCTGCTGTACTAATTGACAAATTAGGTATTGTTAATGGAAGCTTCCGTATGGGTTATTGGGCAGGAATCAAGCAATCGGTGGATTGATTGCAGGCCATCAAACCACCGACTGGCGTTGCTTATATTGCAGCCAAGACATACTATTTTGGTGTGGGTGGCGGCACAACTTCCTTCAAGAAGATGCTTAAGCGTGATGGTATGCTTGAAGTACATACAGTGGCGACCTTTGATGAGGGTGATGGCAACAAAAGGGAAATCTTGAAACTGAAGTTTCCTGACCACATCATTCCATACTTTTTGTAGACCTTGAGGCTGTTGCTCCCAGGCATCACTTGGCAACAAAAGAACAATGCGGTGCATTGCTGGCTGACTGCAATAAACGAACTGGACAGGGAATGCAATGACTCCAGCAGTTACGCAGCGAACTGCACCATCAGACTTTGGCTGCATGTAGTGAACGTTACTTGCACTCATACTAGATTGCAATGTCTATATTCCTGGTACCTTATCAGGCTTATTGTTTGAATCACCAGTGACGTTTACAAATGAGTGTAAGGTCTGTAGCAGTTGGCGCATGCCCTTCTCAGCACCCTGTGTGCAGGCAGTACATTTTCTGCCTGAACTAATCCCAACTGCAATCACACTGCATCTATCTACCACAGCAGAGCTGTGAAAACTAGCTGTCTAAAATGTCAATTTATCTTCCTCAGACATGCATGGTGCTGGTACCATTGTATACATGTTTGAAGACGGAGCCAAAGTCAAGATCTGCGCCCTCCGCGTCAACAACCTGCACACACAACCAGTGAGTCAATTTGTGATCAGCACTGCGCATGTGACAGTACAGACATTTTGATGACACGTAACACTTACAGCACCCATTACAACATTAACTGTTCAGCAGTTAGCAGACGGAACTTTGCCCATCACCTGCTGATACAACCTGGCAGCTTCTTCACTCATAGGCACCTTTGCATTGCAATGCTGCGCAGCCGCAGCTGCCAGTCCCAGGTCCTTAGACATGAGCTTGCAAGCAAAGCCACCCTTGTAGTCCTTTGAAGCTGGCACACCTTCCATCACACCCTGCAGCCCCAGCACCCGAGTCATGTGAGCGAGGTCAAGCATTCACAGCATGTACTCCATGCCAAGCGGCTTGGGCTGCACACAATGCAATAAAGCTTTGAACAACAGTGGATATGCTTCTTGCCATCGTAAGTCGTAAATTCAGCAGTCGATACATATGAGCATCACTATGGCAGAGCAAAGAAGTTGTACCGGGCATGGGTTATAGGAATCTGAGCTCCAGCATCGTGCGCTGGAGCTGTTGAAGATGTCAGAGAGCAGCTTGGGGTCAAGCCCCAATTTGCTGCCCAGGGCTAGCCCTTCTGCCACTGCTGCCATGCTCACTCCCAACACAAGGTTATTGCAAACCTGCAAAAGCTCCAACTCTACACATCATGATCACACACAGCAAGGAGTACAAGACTGCAAGATGCCTTTTACAAGCCCCTGTCTTTACTCATTGCAGGGGTCATGCATTGACGTCGGCTCAATGCATGCAGCAGACCCAGCACAGTTTGTCACAGCTGCATTGCAAGGCAACCCAGCAATTAAGGCACGTCTAGCAAGTCTATCAATGCATTTGAACACATTGATTGAAGGCTAGGTACAAGGATGCAGGTGTAAACCTTGGCAGCCTGACCATTGCCTGATTGGCCGCAGTTTACTATGTTCTTTCCCATCAGCTTCAGGTAGGGCTCTGCAGCTGCAAGGGCACCCTTCTCACCTCCGCACTGCAGATCATGTATGCTGTCTGTAGGTTGTGGGATCTGCAGCAGATAATCAGGATGCACAACAAGCAATGTTCATGCTGTGAAAGCCCAAGACATATCTCATACGAGGGCTCAAGAGATGCACTCCGTGTGACACATACTGCTCGGACAGCCTGGCATCACTGGCTGACTGCCAGCGTGCATACAGCAGCCACACCCAGCAACTACAACATCAGACTGGTACAGGTCATGCAACATGGGTGCAAACCCTTGCACGGTTCATGCAGGCTATCTAAGAGCCTGAGAAAGGGGAAGAAAGGCTACGACACAGCAAGGTTGGGCCACATGCAGCATCCACTGACTCAGGGAGACACCCTCGCACGCACCATGAATGTCAATGTAGCTTTAGATGCCCCAGTGATGCCCCCAGAGACAGGGGCATCGATGACAGTTGGGTGTGCAGCGCTGCAGCCAGAGCACGGGCGTGCATCATGGTGAAGAGCGGTAGCTGTCGCAGCAGCGTTGAGCTCCCTCGCTGTTGGGGGATCAATGGTGGAGGAGTCTATGAGCAATGCAGGTCGCACACCCCCTATGCAGGTGTTTGCACTGTCAGCTTCGCAGAGCTGTTGAGTTTTGAGGTGGGTGTCCAAAAAGAATGGCTGGTTTTTGTTGCAAAGTGTGTGATGTTGCAAAATGTGTGATGTTGCAAAATGTGTGATGTGCTTGTGCATAGCAGCTGCTTTGAAATCGTGCTTTGGTCATGGCATGTGCCCACAATGCCATCAGCCAAGCTGCCGAAACATTGTGAGTGACATCACGGCTATGCCGAGACTTGAAACTTGGTAGTGTTTTCTTGTGGCACAATAAGCAAATGCATAAGTTGTGCAGTACCTTTTGCCTTCAAAATTCCGTCCTGCCCGCAATAAACTTCCCGTACGTGCTGCGCAGATGGTAGCATGGTAATGATGACATCAACACCTGAGCACAATGACCCCATGCTGTTGTAGAACATAACCACCAAGCCTTGCTTGAAATGGCATGTCACAAGTCCACCAAGCTACGATACCTTCTTGTGAGGCCATGTCAACCGGACTAGATGCTGCCTCTGCACCATCTTTACAAGCTTCTTCCATAGCTGCAATGCTGCGGTCATGGACCACAAGTTGATGTCCCCCTTTTTTTAAATTTGCTGCCATGCGCGAGCCCATGTTACCCAGGCCTATGAAACCTACCTGCACACGTATGGCAGTATAAGAACGAAATCTGACGACTAAGACATCTGTCTGAAGCTGAAACGTTCAAAGCGTGTACTCACGATGCAGCGAGCACACAAACAGACAAAAAGACGGCATCGTGCGACAGATCCGATCGAAAGAAGGGCTTGCCTTCCTTGCTGAGCTCTGTGTCGAGCTGCTGCTGTAAGCAGCGCATTGCTCGAAGACACTGGTGGTGCAACGAGACCAGCTAAGGACGGATGGTAATGCGAACCGTGAAATACTGAACAACATACGGGCAATGACACCCTGGGGTCCTGTTGGCATGTGTCTATGCTCTGCAGAGGCTAAGGTGATGTTGCCAACACCAAATCACCACTACTACTTCACATAGGTCTGGCGGGTGCGCAAGTGTGGCGTCGCAATCGGGCAATAGCTTACTGTTAGCAAAATCTGTGGGCCCACAAGCACAGCTCCAAAACCAGTTCGCTGACTTCCTGCTGCACGGAATATCTTCGACGATCAAGAGGTCTGCCCTGCGAGCAAGTCAGCACGGACTTGCTCTGAAACCATATTCACGTAATCTTGTTGCAGAGAGTCTAGAAGTAGACTGGAGCTGTTGTTGACAATGGAGCTGTTGTTGACAGCACGGACGACAAACAATCTCCGTTCAGTTGTCATTGATGCAGCACCTACAGAACATCACGGTAAGCCGTAATATGATGTACTGCCTCCTACAAAGGCCACCGTCCAATGCAGGCGCACAAGTTCGTAACTGTGCATGGCATGTAATTTGTGGTGCATGCAATGAGAGCAAATGGTCAAGTCTCAGAAAGCAATGATTACTTCAAACGAGCAACATTGATATCACTATGGTACAGTATGCAGTCAAGAAAGGTTGTTTCAGGCTGCGCAATATGTAGAAATGCATCAAATTGCATCCTGGAGGCTATAAGTAGAGTCAGGGTGAGTAGGACTTGGAAGCTGCTGAGATACATTCGCAGTGTCTGTTGCTGACTGACAGTCCTGACGGCCCGGAGCGCAAGCACAACGCATATAGAGCTGGGATTGGAGATTGTGTCAGTGGTTATACCTCAGGCCCAAAGAAGGCTCCAGACCGGCCCCACTGTTTCATTGTAATGTACACACTGCTGCTGCCTGTGACTGCTTTTGTTACAGCTGCTTAAGCTTCTGTCACTACTGCTTGTGTCACTGCTGCTAGGGCTGCTGTTGCTGTCGCTGTCATTGTTGCTGCAGAAGATGCATAGTATGTTCAGCATGATAAGCAGCAACTCCTGGTTGCTATTACCTAAATCACTGGCTGGTGTGCTGGAGGATGACTACCACCAGTGCAGCATTGACAGCTGGCTGTGCCAGACCCAAAGGTGGTGCATGGCAGCGTGTCATTGTAGACAACCACGGCAGTCTAGTCCATGCCAGTCTTGACATGCCAGGGCAAGGGCAGACATGCTGTGCAAACAGCTGTACAATGATCATTTCCCTGCAAATGTTTTCAATTTATCATGTACCAGTACTAATGATGTAGATTGTGACATTCTTGGTAGCATGCCAAGCCTTGCCTTCCGTTGCTTACAGGCTGCTCTGCTGGTTGCTCACCTGAACCCTTGTGTCTTGTTCAGGATGATGGGAAGGGGCCATAGTCTGCCTTGGTCAGAGACACAATAGTTGTTACAATGTGTGGGGTGCAGTGACAGGAAAAGATCCTGTGCGCTGGTTCTCACTGTCAGCGGACCCTTGCACGTAACTTTGTCTCTCATGTTTACTGCTGCTTTGTAGTGCTGTTCACGACAGGCATCTGCGCAGGTCTCAGCTGCAGACATGGTCGCAGGCATGTCTGCTCTGTATGCTGTTGCCCAGGTGTGCTATAGATATGAACCCAGTGTAATGACTGATTGTTTGTACAGAATATTATGGGCGAGCCAACATGACTTGTATCAATATATGCCTTACTTGCACAGCGTCACATGACGCAGTGTGTGTGCGCTGAAATGCTCAAAACATCAGCTGCACTCGCCAAGACACAGCATGCTTAATAGCCCTGCCTGACTATGATGCTGAGGTAGCAGGTACGATTTGGACAATTACACTAAGATGCCGTGGGTTTTGTGCAGGTTTGGGCTGAGACAGTTGCTGCATGTCCAACATTACCGACAAACTTGCGACATGTCTTAACAACGTTGTACAGTCCAGTGACCAACAACCAGGCTACAGATGAGCAAGGCATGGATTCAGCTATGCAGCCTGCTAGTGTGGCAGCAGGCAGTCGCAACAGCTTACCAATGGAGCCTACTGAGCACGGTGTTGAGCTGGGAGGAGGCCTGGGCCAAAAAGGCGAGGGCAACACAGCATCAAATGCAGCACTAGTGGATGATGCAGCCATGACATTGAGTGCTGTTCCTGATGGTCAGTCAGAGGCAGTCAGCAAGACTCACAGTCTGCCATACAGCAATGCAGTACCATGGACACAACAGACACTGTTCAGTTGGCTCCTGAGGTTGTTACACCTGCCATGCAGAGGTTGAACAGTGAGGAAGTTGAGGTATGTCACAACCATTCCCTGGGTAGTGTAGGCTGTTTGTAATGATGAAACAGTTGCAGGAGACTGCACATGCTGTTTGCTGCAAATGTGTACTGTTTTTGGATCAATGCTTCCTGCTGGACATCTACAAAGCAGCTGCTGTGTTGCTTGGTATTGGCTTGACTCATAGAGATGTTGTGTTAGATAACTTAGGCTTGCTTGCAAAACCCATATATGTATATATGCATATGTGGAAATGATCAGAAACAAGCTTTAAGTACATTACTACAATGTGTCAGACATGTGTGGCCAACAGACTTGTTGTAGTAGGGAGAAGGCTAGATAGCAATGTAGTTACAGGATATTGGCCTGATGCTTTAAGCGATAATGTATATCCTCTCTGGTCAGTCGCAATGCATGATCACCTGGCAGGAAACCCTGATACGCTCTGATAAGCCCTAGCTATCAGTCAAATCGCGCGCCCTAGCCCGGTGCCCCAGGCCTGCCA
>JAABUU010002168.1_pt1 | contig 28904 bp, 34 predicted proteins | sample 5559301 | NCBI WGS metagenome assembly JAABUU01 (sample SAMN10711884, study PRJNA513360) | rock metagenome | isolation source: Antarctica rocks | place: Antarctica: Victoria Land, Richard Nunatak white
ACATCGTGCAGAATGAAGGCAACATACGAGCCCTCTATCGCGGTCTCACGCCCAATATCATCGGCAACTCCGTTAGCTGGGCGCTCTACTTCGCCTGGTACGGCAAGATTAAGGATGGCCTCTACGCCTACCACGGCTCTCAGAAAGAGCTGTCGCCGCTCGATTACTTCGTTGCGTCTGGTATAGCCGGTAAAGTAGTTCACACATGGGACCTGCTCCGTCACTTCAGGCCCGTTGACTCATAATGTCTATTCGAATCAGGCGCCTTGACGGCCGTGTTGACGAATCCGATCTGGGTGATCAAAACGCGCATGCTCTCCACCTCGTCCCGGCACCCGGGCGCCTACACCTCCGTCCTCGACGGCACGCGCCAGATTCTCCGGTCGGATGGCCTGCCCGGCTTCTACCGTGGCCTCGTCCCCTCCCTCTTCGGCGTTTCCCACGGTGCGCTGCAGTTCATGGCGTACGAGCAGCTGAAGCGATATCGTGGCATCCGTGGGGAAAAATGTGGGGGAGAAGGCGGATCTTCCAAGGGGCCAGTCGGGAAGAGGGAGTTGAGCAACACGGATTACCTGCTGTTAAGCGCGTTGGCTAAGGTCTTCGCCGGCGTCTCCACCTACCCGTACCAAGTTGTCCGTGCCCGGCTGCAGATGTACGAGGCCGGGGCCACATACACGGGTGTGCAGGACGTGGTGCGGCAGGTCTGGAGGCGGGAAGGCTCCCGGGGTTTCTATAAAGGCTTAGGCCCCAACATCGTCCGGGTCCTGCCGAGTACTTGTGTCACCTTCCTCGTCTACGAGAACACACGCTATTATCTGCCTCGTCTGTCCGAGGGCACCGGACGGGCAAGTCGTTTAGGGGGAGAATAGCTCGATGGGCGCGTGGGTGGACATGCAGTGGAGGTGTGGGTTACACGGATGCGTGCCCTGGATGTGATGCTCCCCATGTGTGTATTGTGTGTTTTGAGGGACGCACGCGGAGGTCTGTACTCCGCTTTTAGACTCTGGTTGGTGGGTCGTCTTGGTCGTTCCCGGGGTCTGGCGACGGAACCTTGGTGGCCCTCCTTCGACGACCGACCATTTCCTTATCCGACTCGATACTGCGATCGGCTGCTCCCTGCGGGGTCCGACGCCACACCTCGCATGCGACAGTCATGACGTCGTCCCGGCGATCTGATGCTGGTGGTCGGTACGCATATGCCGGGTCAGGTGTTGCCAGATTCCCGTCGGTCATTTTCACGTAACGTACAATGCCACGCAAAGCACGCGGTTGCAGGATCGCCATGTGTACAGTATTTGAAATCATGCTCGGACGAACAAAGGAAGAAAAAGCATCAGATAAACAACGTTGCATGATCGGAGCACTCGGCCGTGAGAACGTAACCCCAAAAGAGAAGGGTAACCATCCATCATGTAGGTTACACGCCCGTTACCCATATAGAAGCGACAATTGCACCAGTCGCACAATGCACCCGTCCTGCTCATTTCGATACCGCGCTAAATCCCGATTAATTGGCACCCTGATTACGAAATCCTTGCCAAGCTCAACCCCGTCGTCCTTCGTCTGACGGTCCGGACCGTCCACTCTAGAATCGAAGATTAACCCTGTCACGCATCTTCCTCGTGTCACCGGCCAATAGATTCACGCCAGAGGCAAGTCAGCACGGTTTCAAGGCGTGCGTTCAATAAATCTTCTTGTCGGTGAAGGTAAAGTCTTGGTCGTCGTTACTGTAGCTGCTCGCACTGCTGTCGATATCGACCGTCGGCCTTTCTGGATCGGAGACCTCGGGTGGTCCGCCGACCATCGACGAATCCGAGCTGCCATCCCGCTCAGAGCGTTCCTGCTTGACCTTGCCGTTGCCAGCCTTCGCGATGGCGGATATGCGTCGATCCTTGCCGCGGCCCTTGATCCCCTTGTTGGAGTTTTTGTAAAGAGTCGCGAAGTACTCCCACAACTCCTTGTCCTGAGTGGTGACGGGGTCGCCTTCGCGCATGGTGGCGAACCGGAACGTCAGGTTTCGGAGTGACTCCGCATGAAACTTGTTCTGGTGTGACTGCCACGGCGCGTTTCAGCACCAACTGGCCGTGGCCTCGGAACCACTGACCAACAGGGGTTGATCGTACCTTGAGGTTTCCGAGCTGGGTGAAGCGCTTCCCGCAGCCCTCGAGCTTGCAGAGGAAAGGCTTGGCCTGCTCGTGTACGATCTTGTGCGCCCGCACATTTCCACGCTGGGCGAAACGCTTGCCACAGCTTTCGCACGAGTACGGTCGTTCGCCGGTGTGGCGACGTTCATGCGTCTGCGTTTGCATTCAGTTGACCTATCGCCAGTAATGCCTTGCTTTCCAAGACGGTTAAATTTACCTTCAGATTTCCGAGCTGAGAAAATCGTTGGCCGCATGAGGGCTCTTTACAGATCTAATGTTCACTCAATTTAGTTACGTCGGCCCTGGGCCTTGACGCAAGCCTTCACGTGCCATGGTCGGTTGCTGAGGACTCACGAATGGCTTGTCTCCTGTGTGCGCACGCATATGAATCTCCAAGTGCGTCTTCTGAAAGAAGCTCTTTGCGCACGTCGGCAGGTGACACTGGTACCTCTTCCTCGCTTTTGGATCATGGCTTGCGGCCCCACCCACATTCGCCTTTCCGTGCTGCGTATGTTGATGTACAAGTGGGACTGAATGAGTGGTTTGAAGGAGCTGCTGTGGTGAGTGGTATTTCGGTCTCGATTTGGTCTGGATGGCTTTCATCAGGCCATCTACGTCTGTCCCGAAATCCACATCTTCAGTGCTTGTCCGACGCCTGGAATGTGCTAAGGTCGACGTAGACGTAGAATGGTACATGCCGTTTGGACGTAGCGTGGAGCCGTCTTCGAGTTTCATCGAAAACCGCTGGTTGACCGGGGACATGGCGTTGCGAGCTTCGCAAACCTGTGGCGGGTACTGAGATGGCCGCGTGACGGAGGAAAGCATTGGCATCTGGTTGTGAAGCAGCGGGGTGTTGTACGCAGGCTCCGCAAAAAGGTTGCTGGGCGGTAGGTTGCCGAAATGGTAGCCGTTTGAAGCTAAGGAGATGGGATAGCCCAGCCCATCCTCGGGAAATAACGACATGTTAGGCTCCAGGTTCGGCGTCATCAGGCTTTGAGAAACCACCAAAGAAGTTGGTGGCATCTGTCGAGCGTACGCCATTGCGTTTGGTAAGTCGATTGTGGGCTGACTGGCCGGCGCCGGGTTCGATGGCTGCCAGTCGGCGATAGGTGGTGCCGGACCAGTTCTCGTCAGAAGCAGACAACAACTTGCGAGAGCAGTCTGAGAAAATGATTCAGTCCGACTTCAAAGATGCACGTTCGCCGAGATCCAGAGATGTGCACCGGGTCAGCTGACGGCTGATGGGAGTACGATATGAATAATATCACATGAGCGATCACCGACGAGGCCACCTTTTGCGAAGGTCTTATGAGAACAATCGCAGCGTAGTGAGCAATGCGCAGGTCATGGTAAACCAAGACGACGATATCACCCCGAAATTGCTCCCGGAGTCAACTTTCAGTGTGGAGCGACAAGGTGAGGATCGCTCATACAGTAACAAATATGATGTTTTGGCCGACAAGATGATTGTTTGGCTCTCCAACACAGATACCAACAAATTGAAGACAGTTCCTAGATAACAAAGCGACGGAGACCTCGCGAAGTATTCCGATGGGTGATATATAATATGAGAGCCGATGAAGCAAAGGAAACCGATAGGTATCGGTCACGGTAAGGACCAGAAGTACATGTACTTCGTTCATATACTTGTAGAGGCTATCTGACGAAGCCACTGGTGGAGTGTGGGTGGGCAGGGCAAGGATGATGTTTGGCGGCGTCTTTCGCGGGCGGGACAAGCGCCAATCACGCTTGCCATGAATGAATGTCTTCCTTCCATTGAAGGAAAGGTCGATGGTGCAAGATGCTGTAGGTGGGTGGTGCAGAGATCTGATGTTGGGCCTTCTGTCCGACCGCCGCTCTGTTAAATCCGACGCGGACTGTGAGAGAAGAGAAAAGCCCCCCCCATTGATCAGGATCAGATATTCAATCAATGTAAATGATGGGACGGAGAGACAGAGGCTGCCGTGCAATGCGGTACAGGTTATCAGGTTAGGGAGCAGTCGCACAAGCAGCGCCGTATCCAGCCATCCAGCCTCGAGTAGGCGGGATGATGTGCCTCATGAGAGGCGGCTGCACCGTGGCTGTGGCTGTTGCTGTTGCTGTTGCTGTTGCTCGCACCAAGCAGGCCGAGTCGGATTGAAACACAGGAGTGGGAAAGGGTAGGGTGGGGTGGGGGTGTTCCACTCCACAACAGGTATCTTTGTCATGTACGACATACCTAAGGTAGAGACGGTAAGGTGATGTGAGATGAGGTAGTAAGAGAGCATGGAAGAGGTCAGAGTAAGGTAAGGCGACTAGCTCTTGGATACCGTAGTAATGTAAGGTATCGTAGGTACAAATAATGTCATTGATGATGGCAGCACAAAGGTAAGGTAGTAAGGGAGCCGATCTGCAAAGGGCCGGAGAAGGGCCATGATGCATGAATCCTTATCAAGTCTTCCTTCAGGAGATGCTTTTGAAGTAAGGTACAGGTAGGTAAGGTAGGAGCTTGATATCGGTATACGAGTACCTACCTGGTACGTTGTCATGATAGACGATAGACGATAGACGATAGACGATAGATGATTATTGATGAGAGATGAGAGATGAGAGAAGCCAGTCTGACAACGTGTTTCCCCACGTACTCCCCACGGATGGATATGGATGTGTTGACCACAGGAACAGGCCAACAACGTAACATCATCTCGTTTCAATTCATTATTATTGACCGTCCAGTTTTCTCTGTCGTCTTCCCTGTCTTTTGTGCACAGAGTTTAGTCTGAGTACTGCCACACAGCTCGTGCTCGCTTCTACCTACTGGTCAAGAAGGCAGACAGACGAGTCAGGTACCTGGTAGGTAAGGTACCTTAGGTACAGTCCCTACCATGTATGCGTTTATTTCCTCTTCGTAGGTAAGGTGGTGTTCGATAAGGCTCTAGTGTGTTACAAGCTTGTCCGGCCTAGAAAACATATATCCCCGTCCACTAGGTAGGTAGGTACTCATCGCGCTTCGCCAAATCCTCGGGGTGCCTGACCCACAGATAGGACTGACTGAACGGAGGAAGCACTTCATTCTTCATTTACTCTTCTAGAGGGACGGAGCTATTCCTACATCCGTCCCCCCATCGATGCACTTTCAGACACCCTTCAACCCTTCCCTTCTGAGGAACTAAGGACCAATACCTCTTAGCGGTTCTCGTACAGTGAGTGCCATTGACGTCGTCACCATTGTACTCTCTTCGCGTCCGGAGTGCTCATACAGGCACGTGGCACATGGAATGAAAGCATGTGTGCTGGTCAGGTCACGTCAGGTCTGATAGGGGCACATCGACACCATCACGGAACACAAGTAAAGTAGGTAGGTGGAGAGGCTGGCACGTTTCGAACTACCAGGTAATGTAGGAGTACAAAGTACTGTACAAAGTATGAATACTTGTGGGTACCTTACTCATACCATACTCGACCACGGCCCTTACCTTACTGTACCGTAGATATTACTGATGCATGCTGACTGCTGACGAACTGGCAAGGGGGATGGACAGACATCCTATGGGATCAATAGCCCTACTAGCGTCCCGCCCGCCGACCCGACAAACTGGTACGCGGCATGTTAGCGGAAAGGAAGGTCGGGCTGGGCTGGGTTTGTCAGGTAAAGGGTAAAGGTATTTGTGTGTACTGTAGACAGCAGATACCTCACAGAAGGTAGGTGGGTAGAGAACGAATGGGGGAAGTGGGATACCGGAGACAAGATACCAGATACCGGATACCTGGGCGATTTGAGTTGCTTTCGCCTCACGGAAACTAAGAGACGTAAGGTAAGGATGAACCGCCGTTCAAGGTAACGGTACGAATCGTACTTCGTAAAGTAGATGTCCAACAGGATGCTCAACATGATGCTCACCCTGGCCGCAGGGACGCTTATGAGTCCTTCCTCCCGCCCGTGCCCTACCCACAGTACAAAGTACCTTACTTGTAGGTACCTGATGTGCTTGTAATGAGAGCCCAACAGAAGAGTGTCCCGCCTTCCTGTGGGTTGCCGCATCCTTGACCTGCATCGGAGCTTTCCGAGACAAGTCTTTCACTCCTTCAAACATGGATCTTCACGGACTCGGTGCATCGCTCGCTCTCACCGCCGAATTTTGCAATGGGCCAGAACCACCGGCGCATCAGATTAACGGCCAGGCAGCCGGAATCGATCCAGCATTACTACTTCGTTCTGTGCACCCGGAGTTACGCGTTGAGAGGGTTGTTTTAGAAGATGCACGACATCCTCCTGACCGAGCAGATTCAGCCATTCTTTGATTACGCTTCCGTCCAATGTCTCACAGCCATTCATAACCACACCTTAGTCAACGACAAAGAAGTGACCGAAGAAAAGGTCTCGTGTTGCGCCAGCCCTGACCCTGACCCGTATCCATCTTGACCCTGCTGATTCTACTGTCCGTGGTAGGGTTTATAACTGTAAGGTGCAAATCGAGTCAGCCACCGTAGTCATCAAAGAGTATGCGGGTATGGGTAGCATGACGCTGACGCAGCTGAGGTCATCTCAGCTTGCGGCGTCGTGTTGCTTGCACCGCCTAAGACCCTACACCTGAGACTCGGGGGCGTGGCCCGTCGGCAGATCTGGCCCAACCGCATTTCATGGCAGACGTATTTGTAGATGATTGAAAAGATTTACTCACCGCCAAATGCGCGCACGCATGTCACCGCTACCGGTTGCGAATAGACCGCCGATGGGGCTTGGCGCAACAGAAATGACTGTATGAATGACATGGTACCCTGATCAGCCTTCTTTTCCGCAAGCGAGTGACGTACCACCGAACGGAGCAGGAGATACGGTCCGAGGTCATGGCGTGAAAGCACTTACCAGAGTTCTTGTGGCCCTGGAGCATCAACTGCGTGTTCCCGGATTGCGGATCCCAAAACTGCACCCCTCGGTCTTTGGAGCCACTCATGACCCAAGCCCCGTCCGGCGTGAGAGCTACACTGAGGACGAAATCCTAAACCCGTACGCGTTAGCCTGAGCGCGGGCGGCTGTGAAGATACGAGCGGGATTCACCTTGTGGCCCTCAAAAGTCCTGACGCACTTTCCGCCTTTTGGCCCGGGCCCGGGCAACATGCTTTTCGGTGGAGGCAACTCCCACATCTTGATGGTCTTGTCGAGACTGCCGCTGACGAGATCTCTGCCGTTTGGCGCAAACGCCACAGAGTAGACACTGTCCCTGTGCCCCTCGATTCCATCCAGGCGTTCGACGAGGTAGCCGCTCCGAGCATCCCACACTCTGACACTCTTGTCGAGTGAGCCGGCTGCCACGAATTGTCCATCGGGTGAGATGGCAACGGTTGTGACACCGTCCTCGATGCTGAGGATGAGTGTTTGCTGGCCGGATTCAATATCCCACATACGTACGGTGCGGTCGCCGCTACCGGAAGCGATGTTTCGACCGTTGCGCGCGAAATCTAAAGAGTAGATGTCCTGCTCGTGGCCAGAAAAGGTGTGCTTGATGGTGCGAGTTTGTATATCCCAGACCTTTACGAGAAACGTCAGCGAGCGAGATCTCATGTCATAATTCATGCACTGATGTAGTCGTCCTGCAAGGTAGGCAGTGCTTACTCTAATGAGCTTGTCTTCTGCTCCAGTGGCAAGATATCTCCCATCAGGGCTAAAGCAGACACTTCGGATGTACAGATCACCATCCTTGTCCACCGTGTCGTCTTGAAGATAAGACACCTGATTGCCCGAAATCACATCGAATATCTGCGCGGACCGATTGCACCCCGTGGCCACGTACTTTCCGTCATGGCTGAATCGGACGCAACAGACGACACTCTCGTGGGGAAGATTGTGAACCAATTCCACGTCCAGGACACGTTGGACGCGAGGATTGAAAACGGCAAACCAGTCCGGGCCTTCTCTCTTCTGGTCAGGGCGCATCCGATCCGGATCAAGATCCGCCAGAGCGTTGCCAACGTCGCGCAACTGCTGCGCCGGAGGAGGCGGAGTTGGACGTGCAACTTGAGGAGATGCTCGTGGGTCCGGATAAGGAGGTTGAGTGGTTTGTTGGGGCGTAGCCGGGCCCGGGACACCTCGGGCGTTACGACCCTTTCCGGGACCAGGTGACACTGTTGGCGGCGGGGCCTGTACATAGCCTGTGAAAGCAACACCGTATTAGCGACTCTCCCTGTATACGGCCTTCGGACAGAAACCGGTCATGTGAGCGACCGTAGTCAGTATCGTACTATACGTCTACGTCTACCTGTCATGGAAAGCTTAGAGCAGGATGAAAGATGGGATCGACTGACCGTTGACAGCAGACGGCTGCGGATAGCCAGGAAACGAAGGCTGTTGGAGTTGAGATGGTCCCTGTGACTGTGGTCCGGGTGGCGGCTGTGGCATCTGATGCGGCGGAGGAGGCTGTTGATGTTGTTCTTGCGGGGTGGCTAATCCGGGACCACCCTGCCCACCCGGGTTGGCCATGATGCCCCCGAACAGGTTGCTCGGTCCGTGCCCGATGGATGGGGGAGGCGGTTGTGACGGTCCTGGATGTTGGGGCGGCCCGCTAAGGTGAGCAGAAAGCGGAGGACCTCCACGAGCTTCGAGCTCTCGTTGGAGCCGGGTAATATCTTCGTCGTACCTAGTTCGACAAGGAATCAGCAAGCCATATACGCAACTGCCATGGTGGCTAAGCCAGAAGTTGGTCATGCTCATTAATACACTTACTTTTGCTTGATCGCGATCTGAGCTTGTTCCAGCTGGTAAACCTTCTGTCTCACCATGTCCATCTCTTGCATCTGGGCATTGACTAAACAACGCATTCTCGTCAGTCTCGGAGTCTTTTCGTAGCTTCAAACTCCCCTGCACTTGTGTAGTGACAAATAGATGACCAACCGCCCAAGCTGCTGCACCCACAGTCTAGATAGATCCATCTAGTGTGTTCATGTTGTATGACACGCGTTGAATGCACAGAACACGGACACAGTATCAGGGGTAAGATCAAACATACTCTGATGCTCATACTCGCCAGTGCGGTTGTGTTGATTATCGAATTCCGCTCGCACCTGATCCAACAATTCTGTCAAGCGACTGTTTGGTGCGGGCACCATCCCACGGTGAGAGTTGTACATCGTGGCGAGCTGCTATCGATTGTCGCACAGTTGGCTCGGAGCGTGACGTGGGAATACGCAAGCGATCCCTGCTTTTGCCAACGAGTACACGATCACAGCCTGAATTCAGGAAGCGACCACTGCCAAAGGGATGCCGTCAGTTCGTTGTGATGATGCGCGATGTGAAAAGGTATGTAGGTATGGCAAAGTCGCCCTCAGTGGATGATCGGATGTTAACGTCGTGGCGCTGGCCGTAACACGGAATCAAGTTGAGGCAGGGATTGAACGCTTGTTTGAAAAGACGATGGCACGAGTTGTGGAGGCGCAGCTTTTTTTCCCGCCGTTTGTAGATGCGCGATTGATCGGGGATGGAGTTGAAGATCGATGTGTCGCGAAGAAGGCTTCCCCAAACTGCGCCTGGAGATGTGGATTTACCTTACCCTACCTAGGTACCTCAAGGTAAGAGTATCAGTCATAAGTCATTGCACAACCAAAATTTCAGCTAAGTCCAAATAATCTACATAAGCAATTCAACTACACAGATTTTACTAATATTTAATACTATAATCTCACTGTCTATAAACTTCTCATAGCTTTTCTGATGTACTTTCTATGTAACAAATGAATATGCAAGAATTCACTTCATCTCATAATGCTTGCACTACAGTCTTGAGTTCATTAATTATTATAGAAAAGAGCTTTATTTTAATAATTTTTGTCTTTATTCATTTTTAAATCTTCTCAATTGAATTAAGATCTGAAGATGATGATGATTAACTCTTATTAAATTTTTTAAATTTATATTTTACTCTTATCTTCTTAATAAAATTCAAATAAATCTTAACATCATTCTTTATAAAAACTGTCTATTCTATTTCTTTCTTAAGATCTTACAGAAACAACACAGTGACATATTTAAAGATTTACTTTGCATATATTTTAAAATTAATTTCTAAATATATCAGTACAATTTATACAATAAATACTGAAAAATAATATTTTATTTTTATTTTTAAAGTTATTTTTCTGTATAAATATCAGCTTAAACTTATATTCTCATTTAATTACATCTTAAATCATGAAAGAGTAACATTTTAATTGATAATTGCACTTAATATAATTAAAACAGTACTTTTTTTTGTTATTTCTAATAATTTAAATGTAATCTTACTGCTCTGTCTCAAAAAAACACTTATCTATTTAAATCACTTTAACTTATACATTCACTGTTCAGTCTTAATGATCAGCTGCTCATTACTGCTGTACTTTGATCTGTTTTTCAGTGATAAAAGAATAAGAACAGATAATGTATTAATAAAATCTGAATTGTTTTAGCATTTATGCAACAGTATAATAATTGACATTAAGTTTTATAAAATTTGCAAGCTGCTTAAATGTCATGTATTTGCTATGTTAATTAAATCAATATATATAAATAAAATAATGAACTATTTAATTATTAATCTTTAAAGATCAGTCTTTCTACTCAGTTTAATTGTATCTGATATGCTTTTTATATTAATTTGATAGTAAAAGCATCAGAATTGATCTATCTTAATATAATATATGTGTCTCACTGTTAAAAAGAAAATTTTGATGTTGTAAATCTGCTTGATTTCAGTGAAAATCTCACACAATTTTATGTTCATTTGCTTCATATAATAAATGCAGCTACATATAGAGGTAATTTATTTATCTTTAGATCTCTTATGAGACAGCAATGATTTTATAGTCTTTATAATTTAGTGAGTTTAGGTGTGTGATGCATAGGGTGCATAGGGTGCATGTTTAGGTGTGGCTAATTATAAGGTTTATTTGGACTCAGCTGAAATTTTGGTTGTGCAATGACTTATGACCTATACTCTTACTTTAAGGTACAGGACCTCAATGTTACTCATCACCTACCTTAGCTTTCTTAAGGTTGGAAGGATGAACCCCACATTGTCAGGTATAAGGTATTCGAAGTATCATTAGGTACCTATTAATAAGGTAAGGTAGGTTTTTTGTTGGCATTCGCTTCGCGCTAGTACTGAAAGGGTACCTAGCGCGACTCAAGAGCCTCACTAGCGCTCCACATCCAAAGCTTGAAGGTAAAGTTACCTTAGGTAAGCAGAGGTCCATGTCGCTACATGGAGTCGACCAGTGAGATCAACAGCTTCTGAGAGATCTATTACGGATGCGAAGATGCATCGTGAGTTGAACATATCTGGTGCGTCTTTTGTGCTCTGCACAGTGTATGTGAGTAGAAAGCCGAGGAGATGCCCGGGATGTTGAACGCCAACGCCCAAACACCCTATGCGAGGGATCAGCGCCGACCAGTTTCCTTCTTCAGCCTCCCCGCCGCCGTTGACGGTGCTGGCTCTGGCCAACCACCGACAGCATCCTCGACTTCTTCCAAGAAAGTGGTACTGTTGTGCACGCCCGTCCCTCCTAGAACTACCCGAACGCCGGGAGAACTGGCATTCACCTGTGCCACCATCTTCGCTTCTTCATAGGTAACACCTCCGACGATGAAAACTACGATATCTTGTGGTTTATCCCTTGTGGTGCCGCCCCCATCGACGAACGGATACTGTTGCTCTCGTAACCGACCCTTGATAAGATTCTGCAGCGTCAGTTCCAAGCGTGGCGAGTGCTGTGTGTAGACATTCTCGACACCTTTCAGACCCTTGAAGCGGTCCCTGGCTCCCGAGAAAATAGAAGAGGATTCGAAGAGATCGGAGATGCCTCCTGCCGCAGTTGGAGTCTGGAGGGAGTGGTGATAAGCGAGCAACTTCGGGATAAGACTTATGCGATGTCCGGGAACATCTCCAGCCACCGAAAGTAGATCGAGAAGCATGGGAAGGGCGTTTGACGGGTGCTTCTCGTAGCGAAGGGAGTAGAGCGCTACCAAGCGGAGTTTCGCATTTGCCGGCACGCTGGGAGTCTGTATCAGTCGTTGGACGTTCTATGCTCTTCGTCAGCATGCAATTGATAATGATTCATTGCTGACACTCGGTACCTTCAAGTCATTGCTGTGGTTGTCGTTGCAGGCCAAGCTTTGCTCCAACTCGCTGACGTCCAGAAGGCTATCTTCGCTGACTCTCCTGCTCAGTTCCCCAACTAGGGTCACATGCTTACTCACGTTTCCGGACAGTTTACGAAACTCTGGGTAGTCTTCAACGAACCGCTTCATGTCCGCAATAGATTCAGTGCTCGTGTTGCTCTTGGTCTTCAGCTGATACTGCTCCACGTAATCCTTAATTTTGCCCCCAAGATCTCCGAAGTTGAGATACATATTCTTCTTGAAGAAAGGGTCCTGGTCTTGCGATAGAACGATTTCCCTTAATTCAGCCCTCACATCCGGGACGTCGCTGAGATCCACCCTTCCGTTGTCTATTCCAAGAAGCTCATGTACCATGGCCTGATAGGTCCACTGCGTCAACAAAGGTGTAATGGGGTCATCCCGGCGGTCGAGAATCAGCAGGATAGGGGGGGTATCTGGTATTCGGAAATCAAAGAGCTGTTCTTCCTGTGTCATCTGATAGCGGACTTCTGTAGCAAGCTTTTTCGCCATCAAGCTGTTTTTCTCATATCGAATAAAAGGCTTGTTTTTCAGTGATAGCAGAACGGCAATTAGACCCTCCGTGGAGCGTTGCAAAGCATCTGTATTCCACATATCCGGGCTGACACTCCATAATCTCTGCCTTGGAAACACGAGATTGAAAGAAAACAGGTCGGGATTGATCACTATGAAATCGGCGAAGTACTCTTGAACAGCTCGGACGACCTCGTGATCGTCTGCCTCCGCCAGACGCTCCAAGGATGACTTGCGAATGATGTTACTGAAGTCTATCATTCGATATCAGCTTCGAACAGGCTGTTATACAATCAGAAACTCTAACAGATGTTGTATTCTCCATACTTGGGCTCCCGGAGCTCGTCAATGAGGTACTGTATTGAGTCTGGAGATGGCCGTACGAAACATAGGCATCGCAGATGGCGCATCTTCTCTCGTGATGAATTATCCAGCCGGCTGAAGACTCTGTCAGTGATAGCAATAAATTGAGAGCAGAAGGTCGGACTCAATGAGGTAGACCTCGTGGTTGAGTAAGGCGGACTGTGTGATCGCAGTGGAAACGATGGAAACCTGTAGGGATGTGAGTCAACTGCAGGAAGTCCTTATTGCTCAAGATTCGCACTGTCTCACTGTCAAGCAGAAGTATCTTCATCTTCGCCGATGGGCCTCCAGATGGATTGTCACCAGCAGAAACCATCTTGGAAAAGTAACCGGATACTGCAGATACCACGTCCATCGTAGTTTTGCTCTGAGCGCGGCGCAGAGTTGGGTGAGAAGAGTGAAAGCATTGGCTCACTCGGCATCAAGCGGTGGTGATGTTGAACGTCTGTCTTGTGTCCAGTCAATACATGTGTCAAGAAGTAGGATTCTTGACTGTGGCACTTTATATTGTAGTATTGCGTCTGGTTTAGGTTCGTTGGCGCTCATGCAAGTTACCGCAGCACATGGCGAATCGTCCAGGGCGTCGCCGCTTATGTAATTGCGTTTTATTATACAGCCTCCCACGGGAACGACAGCGAATACCTTGCATGTTTATGGCAAAGTACAAGAGTCTAACAGGATGCTTCCTCACATTAATCTACGTGAGCATTGGTTCCCTCCGGGAGACCTTATATTCACCGGCTAACCTTCTTCTAATGACAGCTTTCGAATACCTCGCTGGCGTGACCGGAGCCTCTGTTGATGAGCGTTAGTACTATCGATGCATAGATTCACATCAAAGTCGCGCGCAGCAAAGCTGATCCCTCCTTTCCTTCAGTGAAGCTTCTTGGTTCTTTCTTGTTGTCATACCCTCTGGCCGGCCTTCTCAAGCGTATACCTGATACTAAACCCTACCAGAAGAATCTCTTCATAATAGGGTACGTCTGAAGTTCAATGTGAAGGCTCACCCTTCCGAGACTGACGTCCGTAGCGTTTCTATCTTCTATCTTGTGGGGCTCTTCGATCTATGGAGTGGAATGAGGACCATTCTCATAAGCTCTATTGGCGCGTATATGATAGCATTTTATATTGAAGGACCCTTCATGCCATGGTTAGGCTTCGTATTTGTGATGGGACACATGTCCATCAATCATATATACCGGCAGTTTGCAAATACCCCAGACAAGGTTGATATTACCGGTAAGCTAGGATCCAAGCACACGAGGAGCCACGTTACTGAGAGGAAACGCTGCAGGAGCTCAGATGGTCCTTGTGATGAAGGTGGGAACGCACTCTTCACTTTCTAAGGACGTTGGTAACCGGAGTAGCTTACCGCGTTCTGCTGGAACGTTCATGACGGCCGACTACCACAGCATGATATCTCGGAATTCCAGAGGGAAAGGGCACTCCCTAAGCTACCAAATCTCCTCGATTTTGCGGGCTACGTGGTAAGTTAGTTGTCCCAGCAAGTACACATGACATCTAACAACAATATAAGCTCTTCTTCCCATCTCTCCTTATCGGGCCGTCGTTCGATTACGTAGAGTATCGCAGATACATTGAAACAAGCATGTTCGAAATACCACCAGGGACTGACCCTTCAAAGTATCCACCAACTCGGAAGAAGCGCAAGATTCCTCGTAGTGGTACGCCCGCAGCTCGGAAAGCTGCAGCTGGTCTATTCTGGATTTTCGCCTTCCTCAAGCTTTCAAGCCTCTATAATAATGAGTTGGTACTGGGCGACCAGTTTATGCGGTATGGTCTCCTTAGACGCATATGGATATTGGAGATGCTTGGCTTTACAACTAGACTAAAGTACTACGGTGTGTGGGCCCTGACCGAGGGTGCTTGTATCCTCTCCGGCATAGGGTACAAGGGCATTGATCCGAAATCCGGAAGAGTCCAGTGGAATCGATTGCAAAACGTTAACCCATGGGGCATCGAAACGGCACAGAACTCTAGGGCTTATCTGGAGAACTGGAACATCAACACTAACCACTGGTTACGCAACTATATGTATCTCCGTGTAACACCCAAAGGGAAAAGACCCGGCTTCAGAGCTAGCCTAGCCACGTTCGTGACCAGCGCCTTCTGGCACGGCTTCTACCCAGGTTATTACCTCACTTTTGTCTTAGCTGCGTTTTTGCAGACAGTCGCAAAGAGTAAGCTGTCCCTCTTCCTCCGTACCAAGTCCGCATCCGCTGACAATTTCGAGATTTCCGCCGACACATCCGTCCTTTCTTTCTCACTCCAGATGGCCAGCACCCTACGCCTTACAAGCGTTACTATGACGTCCTCTCTTACTTGATCACACAACTCGCCTTTTGCTTCACCACCGTTCCTTTTGTTCTCCTTAGCCTCCCCGACTCTCTTCTGGTTTGGGCGCGTGTATACTTTTACACCATAATAGGGGTTGTGCTTGGCATGGCTTTCTTCGCATCCCCGGCGAAGCCATGGCTGATCAAGCAGTTGAATGAAAAGCGAAAGCCAGCGCTGCAAAGGACGGCAAGTCAGGAGAGTTTGAAGGAACCGGTAATGGGAATGCCGCATGATCCGGCGCAAGACTTCGACGAAGTATTCCAGGAGTTGAGAGATGGTGTCGAGAAGAGGCGGAGGAATAAGTCTGAACGCAGGAGTGTGTCTGTTGGGCAGGATCTCAAAGGATTGTTGAGTGAGACGACAGGGAAGGTTACCTGAACATGACACTCATAGAGTAACACTAGTACCAACTGAGAGCGCCATCCCAAGCAGCTCACCCACTGCTATGGGGATCTTGGTCACGGAAGCTGCCAGTATGTGGTGTATCGACATCCAGATTACGGGCGAGCTTCCTGTCGTGTGACTTAATAAGTCTCCTGTGACGTCTACTCTTTAGATGCCGTGACCACTCGTCTTCGGTGACCACTGTTGTAGCACATATGTCACACGTCTTCTTCACCCACAGATCGCTGCGGTTGCTCAAATCAAAATCTCTTCTCGGCGTCAATAACAACTGAGCTGCTTCAGAAACGGTCTTTGGCTCTGGTAGAGCTTCCCCGTCCAGAAACAATTCGCTCAGGTGGATAGCAGGCCGTTCCACTTCTTCGGACCATCTGGGGAGATCACTACCATCTAGGAGGAACATATTCTCCGACATGCCCGCGTTTATGACAGCATGCAAAAGTTTGATCCGGATCCACCGAACTTGCCTTTTTGAATACTGTCGGGTAGCTGTCTTGACCTGCTCTACGGCTTCCTGCTTCAGGGCGTCCAGTACCTTATCATCAGTTTCGCCGGGATGGAGGGCGATCATGTATTGTTCGAACTCCTTATATCCAATCGAGACCCATATTCCGCTTGTCTTATCTATCAACTGCCCTTTCATGACCTGCTCTCGAAGAAATTGCTCCATGGAGCTCACTTCTGAAAGCAGACCATTACGGAGCATATCATCCACACGCTTGTCAAGGCGTGCTTTGAGAACATCAGGCGACGCATGAGTCCAGAGAACAAGTGTCTGAAATCGCGCCTGCGGGTTTGCTTCAAACTCAATGTCTTCAGATTCCACCATCTCAGGGTCGATGCTTTGCGAGCAGCCTACAACCGGCGTTGTGCCGTTGAGTTTCAGCGCTTTCTGGTCTCGATATAGATCTGAGGCCTTCCTCCTGTGCTGAAGCCAGATTTCTAGTGACCGCCGAATCTTTCTCCGATCGTTAGGGTGCCACCTCTCTGCCATCAGGGGATCAACCTCTCTTAATGCAGCTAATATGTTTTCCGTAGAACTCTCTAAAATGGGCCACTTCTTCCAAGCCTCCGAGGGTCTAGATCCTTCAACGTCGTCCACGTCGGTGTGATCGCCAATAAATATGTTATTGAAGAGTAACGCTTGCGTGTAATAGTGCGTTCCGCCGACAAGAATGGGGATCCGTCCTCTTGCCTTAATCTCCTCGATAATCCCAAGTGCTCTCTTTCTGTACACTCCAACCCTCCATGTTTCGTCTTCCAGCCCTACACAGCCCAGCAAATGGTGCGGGACTCCTTTACGCTCTTCCAACGTTATCTGATTCGTGACGATTGGAAGCCCCTGGTACATCTGCATTGCGTCGCCATTGATGATCTCACCGTTGAAGCGTAGGGCTAATTCCACAGCAAGCTTCCACCTGGTGTCAATGCGAGGATTCAACTATCGAAGTCGTAGAACTTACCTGGGACTTGCCTGTGCCTGTTGCACCGACTATGGCGACTAAAGGGTTTACAGGCGGTCGAGGTCTCATCGCAGATAGAGTGAGGAAGAATCGCAACATTCATCACTTCCATCACCAGTTTATTAGGTGATAGCCCATAATCGATTAGCCCTGCCGGAATAAGTTTAACCCTAGTTCAATGCAGGGTCCAGTTCTCGATGCGTCATCACCCACTTACGCCAAGACATACCGTGCAATGTGTATGATTTGCACAGGACAATAATAATACTCACCTCGCCCTATTCCGTCCATCACTGCTCTGAATGCCAGAAACCAATGGGGAAAGCCGAGAGATCGCACCCTCGATCGAGGTCCAAGGACTTAGCTATGCCTTCCCAGACGGCTCCTCAGGCCTAAGAGATGTGATTCTCGATCTCCCACCAGGGAGCCGCACGCTCTTGATTGGCGGTAACAGGCCCTTGCAAAGCTTGTGTTCATATGTATTGTTTTCGAAAGATTAACTGTGTGACTAGCCAACGGCGCCGGCAAAACGACCCTCCTTCGCCTGCTTTCCGGCAAGCGTCTCGCCCCTACAGGCACAGTCTCCATTGCCGGCGTCGATCCCTTCAAACACGGCCTCGAGGGCGTCACGTACCTCGGCCTCGAATGGGTGCTCAATCCTATCGTGCGTACCGACATCGATGTCCCGACGCTTCTGGCGTCGGTGGGTGGAGACTACTACACGGACCGTCGCGATGAGCTTGTGAGGACACTGGACATTGATCTGAGATGGCGCATGCATGCCGTCAGTGACGGCGAGAGGAGAAGGGTGCAGCTGGCGATGGGACTGTTGAGGCCGTGGCGGATCTTGTTACTGGATGAGATTACAGTGGACCTGGATCTGCTGAGTAGGAGTAATTTCTTACTCTTCTTGAAGAGGGAGACGGCTATTCGGCCGTGCACGATTGTGTACGCTACACATATCCTGGATAATCTGGCGCAATGGCCCACTCATCTCGTGCACATGCACATGGGAAAAGTGAAAGAGTGGGGAAGCATGAGCTTGTTCGAGGTTGACGCCATCGAGAGATCAGGGGATAGTCAGTTGGGTTTGTTGGTGTTGAAGTGGTTGAAGGAGGATCTGGAGGAAAGAGGACCGCGTCACGGGCAAGCCAGCGAAGGGAAGAGCTATGAGTCACTTGAGGGACAGGGCGGATACGGAAATGAGAAGAAGCCTTAATATTGGGACATGCGTGTGAGGGCCGGCATGTCTCCCACCCTAACAGCAGCAGCTCAGACCAAATTACTTGATTTCTGCAGTGAACAGCATCGCTGCAGCACTAGACGACCGGTGTGCCAGTGTTATGGAGTTTAGAGGGTTTTAGATTTCAACATCTAGTTTAGATATAGAGTAGATGCGGACGGAGGTGTCCTCACTTCCAACAGCGAGCTCGAACGCGGGTTGGGTATCTTTGTCTTCAATATCATCTGGTGTGACTGGACTCGTGCCTGATCCTTTCCCACGATGCCTCCAGGCCAGTTGCGTGATAGATTTTGACGGACAGTTTCTAGCTATGTCAGCATAGTCAGAAACTTGGACTGTTCATTAGCAGGCCTCACCTTGCATCGAAAGCGTATGCGACACGAGTGGCAAGTGTTCTGCTTGTGAAGCCGTTGACATATATCGTACCGTTCTCGCTACCAAACGTGATGTACAAGGAGTCACGGAGTATAGTTGGTAGAAATGCGACAGCAGTCACTGCATGTGATGCCGTAATAGTGGCGTTGCATAAGAAATTCTCTCCGTCAGCCTGCCAGATTTTGACTAATTTGTCCCTGCCTGCAGTGGCGAAGATTCGGCCACCTGCCGTTGGTGCCCACGACACATCCAGTATCATCCTCGAGTGCCCTTTCTGATTGGCGGCTGCGAGCTTATAGACTGGGGCTTGGGTTTGATCCCGCTCAAATACCGCCCATTGCCTGTCGCGGCCAACGCTGACCAAATATCGATCATCATCAGAGAACATTAACCTAGCGACTGTCAAGGAATGAGCCGTCAGTGGAGGCTTGATCTCCCGCCATTGCGCCGTTTCGTATATTCTAATCACCGCATGTTGAATGGAACTGGCCCGACATGCAGTGGCTATCAAAGTACCATCATGGTTCGCAGCAAGTGTAGAAATTTCGAAGCCATGACCGTATAGCTTCTCGCTCTCGGGCCAGAGAGTTTGCCTTGCAAGATGATCCTCAAACGGGGGCTTGTCCAACCCGAGACCCGACTTATGGAGCTCTGGCCAAGAGTCAGCACCCTCATTTAGCTCCCGGTCAGCGATTTTGGTTGAATGATTATCCATGGCTTGAACTGCTTTGTTCGAGAGCCCGAGCACTGGTATATCGGCAATCTCTGGCAATTGATCCTGGGGAGAACCTTCAATACGGCAAAGCTTCCGCAGGAGAAGCGCTATAGCCTTCGGCTCCTCGAACACACGGAGCAGTTTCTCATCGGCGCCTGAAACGAATCTGGAATTGCCAAGGGTATCGATGCAGTTGAGGTCATACCCGTGTATTTGGGGTCGTGCGAACTCATGCCATGATATCTCTTCCCCTCTTCTCCATTCCGCATGCAGCCGAGTTGTTTGATCTGCGCTGGTGGATAACAGATAACCCCCGTCTTGACTCCAAACCAGTCCCGTCACCTCCTTGACGTGTCCACTGATCGCAATGTCCTGGAGCCACCGATCCCGCTCTCTGTCATACGTCCATAATCTGAAGCCACCGGTCCTTCCCAGGCCAACTACTTGTCCCTGTGAAGACCACAGGCCATTCCAAAAGCCTCCCATGCTGCCAGTCGCAGTCGTTGATCCTTTCTGGGCGCTGATCTGTCCCAGTCGTGTGGCGCAAACCCATACCCCTGATTCTGAGTCACACTCCCATATGGCTAAAGAATTGTCAGCCGATGCCGATAAAAGCTGTAGCTTGTCTCCATCATGTCGCCACGCTGTTGTGTATATCCAGTCCTCGTGTCCAAGTAGTAAAGCTTCGAAAGTGACCGAGAAGTCTACCGCAGCTACCTTCAATCGATGGACTTTGTTCGATAACGCTTTTCCAAGCGTCTCCAAAGCGGTACCCTGGCCTGCACCGTTCACAGCAGGCGAATCCTTTCGAATGCGCCATAAGCGAATATATTTATCCTGGCTTGCCGATGCGAGAAATAGATCATGATGGGCATGATCGTTGTGTTCAGTAAAAGAAAGTGAGCGTATCCAGCCCTCATGTCCAGTAAGGGTAGCATGGAGGCGAAATTCTCCCTCATCTTGTGCGTGATGCTTGACATAGATCTGTATGACGCTTCTCGTACCCGCTACAGCCAGGACCAGTGAGTTGCAGGTAGGCAAGGCCGCTATTGCAGCACACAGAGGAAAGAATCGTGGAGTAACTTTGATGGTCTGCTCCAGCCTAACCTCGACTTCCCGCTCGTCTGCTACTTGCAAACTCCAGATTCTGACCGTGGCGTCGGCTGATCCTGACGCAAAGAGATTGCTCTCTGGGAGTACGGCAATCGTATTGATAGTGTTGACATGATCCACAAGGACAGCCACACATGTGAAGCTTAAAAGTGAGGAGGGATTTAGTTGCCATAATCTGATTGACTTATCAACCGAACCTGAGATGATGATGGAGCTGTTGACTGCTGTGGTTGGAAAAAACTTGACGACAGTGACTTTGTCTGTATGACCAGAAAGCAGGGTACGGATTCCATGATGGTCGTCACCCTGCTTACAGTCAACTTTACTGTCCTGCCCTGAACTCAGATTTGCATACTAGAGGTTTCCAGATCGCAATATTTAGGTCTGCGCCAAAAGCTATGAGACCTGACACGCAATCCCAGTCTGCGGCCGCGGGATGTCTGTTGGCGCCAGCAGCAATGTAATTGGATTTAACAACGACCATTACCTAGGCATGCCCTAGCGATCTGGAAAAGCGTCAAGGTTAGAAAATCTTGGAGTACTTGCACCCCAAAATTAGTTTCGTTTATCATCACAATTCTAGGTCCGAACTACGTTGACGTTGACGTTACCGCGAGCTTATCGATAAGAAATTTACAGGCTTAGCTCGAGGGCTTTACCAAGCAACTGCCAACGATTAATTCCCATGACATGATGCCCATGGGCGAGAGCTTGAAAGGCGACGATGCAAATCCTGATGAACTCATGGGAATTATATCTATTGTAGTGGAATTCAGGTAAGCACGCCCTATCCCGGCGTCATAGATTCCTCGAGACAGCCGCTTATAATGCCTAGCGGTGGCCTTGAGATGCTCTTCTCCCACCAAAGAAAGCATCGAATATCCCTTCCAACCAAGGATGGGAAAGGGAATCTGGCTAATATCGCCTTTCTTGTGCGTTACCTCTGTGCTCATGTTATGGATGATCGGAGAAAAGAGCTCTTCGTTCTGGATGACACTGTGTGAGCTACCAATCTCAATCCGCCTCAAACCTAGGGCATGGCGCCAGCGTGACTGATGATATTCTCAGGCGGCCAGGTATCTTAGTTCTCATCAATGATGCGGATTGGGAGCTGGAGGGTGAGGGCCGGTACGAGTTAAAGAAGGATGATAATATTTTATTTGTGTCTACCCTACATGGGGGCTAAACTGGACATCCACACCAGCAGGCTGTAGCTGGATGCTATGAAGCTGCCCAAGACTGCTTGGACGATGTCAGACCAGCGGCTCCAAGCACAAGGATCGTGATCAGCGGTAATCGTACTTGCATAGAGACCCCTCAAAATTGGCCTCTGGGTTACAATGACAGAGACTTGGAGGCAGAGCGGCATGCAAGGCTTGTGGTTGGAGTTGGCTATTAGGAAATATAAAACTGTTTGACATAACTGGGTTCCGCCTTTACTGTTTGACCTCACAAGCTACATAAATACCAGGGCCATTCGTACATCAGCCGTCACTGGTTAGTATTCTGCATATGCATTGAGCTTTAATCGCTTGTCTCATCCACCACGTCCTGCGGTGTCAAGTCGCCATTTCGTGGTGTACCACCTCCGTTAGCAGGTGTTCCCAGTCCGACCATTGGCGACACAACTCCACTCGGTGGCACCGGGATCTTCAGATCCTCCGGTGACGCGGGAATGAGCTCTTGAGGAAGCCCAGGAATTAGGATTCTTTTGGCATCGTTATTGTAACTGGCCGGGATGATTTCGATGATCTCGTTTCTCGGGAAGGAGAGTTTCGGGATGTCGGTAGCATTGCACGCCATGAGATAACCGTATAGAACCCGGAGGACGCTTTCGTGAGCGATGATCAGTAGATCATTGTGTTCGCGCTCGAGCTCAAGGATGATTGGCTCAAGGCGGACGGCCAAATCATGATATGACTTTGAATTTATCAGTGTCTGAGAAAACCGATACGAAGACATGGTGCAAATCACCTCAGCTCTGGGGTACCTGTGATGGTAGGGGTCCTTCTCATGCTTCGCGACTTCCTCGGGATACTCGATGCGGATGCGTCGTTCTGACATTTTCTCACAGATCCCTGGATTCAGTTGACTCATTTGAGACCTCTGCCGAACTTTGTAGCCACACTGATATAGATAGTGCGCAGTCTCATCCGTTCTTCTCCGGGTGGACGTCCAAACCGTCAAGGGCTTCAGTGGCTCATCTGGACCACCTCGGTCGATGAGTGATTGTCTCTCCTCCTCGCGGTATTGAACGAGAGTGTCGCTCATTTTTTGGGCGTACTGTTTGCCTTGCTCTGATAGGGAAGCATCCGCCTTGTACGAATCTGCTTCGCTTGACGTTCCAGCCTAGGATTCGGAGCAGTCAGGACCTGGTTCCATACGTACAGAACTTAGTAGAGACTTGCCCTTGCAAAATAGGTATGTCTTGATTTGATGTGCAAGTTCAGAAGATAGAAGACTATCCGATGAGATATATATCCAAAGCTGCAGTTGTTGATTGTGAGCCGCTCTCCAGCGTTGACCATCTGCAGAGTATGGTAAGATTGATCCTCCTGTACCTCTGTTCAGAACTCATACCTTAATGTAGTTCAATTCCGACTCTTCCATAGTCTCAAAGTGGGGAATTTTGGCAGCTATTCTAGCAAGATAATGTTTGACCGCATCATCGGATGACCAGCCCACATACTAACGCTTTTTCAGTCTCTGACCTGGCTACACGGAAATGCTTTTGTACACACATCAGGGGATGAGATCTTCACACTGCGCACGTTCTCTTCTATGATCTTTTCGTCGGTACAAGCTGATTCGATGAATAGTGTCTAGGTGAGATGATCAGCCCACGCTAGACATTTCAGTGCATCATAGCCACTGTAAGTTCGATTTTTCGGACTGCAATCCCTTATACCTCAACATCGTGCTTTGCAAACTCTGTTGCCAGAGATCGTCTACCGACTGCGAGTGGGTTGACCGCGTCATAGATAGCTACTTGGCCATTCTCGTGATTCAGGAAGTGGTATATGTCTTCCCGACACTTCTTGAGGATTCTTTGCCGGAGCAGAACTGAGGAGGTGGACGCTGGAGAGTAGTAAAAGCGTCAGTAAATGGTACCATAGTGTTTGAGGTGACCCTCTTTCGAACCGGCGCGTTTACCGCCGACTCCACTGGTGCATTGGTTTTCCCACGGCCGACTGTCGTCGAGGGCTTCCACCTCGATATCACAGCTGCCGGGTTGAGAAATGCTCTCACCATTGACAAAGAAATAATCGTCTGGCACCTCTTGGCCTGGTCCAAGTGTAGCTCGCCGATAATCACCTAGATGGAAAACTCGTGTTTTGACTCCAAGCCTGACTCAAGGTATGTCTAAGCCTCGTCTCAAGATATGATATTCGGACACAACTCGGACAGAGCTGAACCGGGACGTACAGACCATCTCAGATAGCGTGCTAAGGCGACGGATATATGTCTGGGTCGTGGCATTAGCGAAAAGACTCGCACCATTAATGCCAGGACTTCTCTGAAGCCTTGAATTGGTGAAGCATATCCTAGGATAGGACCTACGTCTTCCCGCGTGCTGGCAAGCCGACAGTCGCAATGGCTATTCGTCCCGAGTGAAATAAGCGGCCCGACTCGGTGCTGTATAGTTGAGCCGGGGCCATCTCCAGTCTCTCTGGGAAGTCATGAATGGCATCCACGAATGGCGTCGATTTCCGGCGGAACCGCGGCGAGTTCGCCGCGAGTTCAGCGGTACTAGATTTGCGATGCATCTATCAGCGGAGATCTGGAAGGAGGTTGCGAGTTTACACCGATTAAGGAATGGGAAGGGAATTCCGTGGGTTAGAATCTTGACAAATGAACACGTACAGCAGAGTATCCATCGTGGGGAGCGCACGCTAAACTCTCGACTTCCAATATGTGTGCAGCTAGCATCCGATGGGTACGCTGAATTGTTGCATCAATTGGCGATCGTATGAGGTGAAAAGGACGAGCGGAGGACTGGAGGAGATTCGGAACCGATCTCTCGAGGGTAGTGGTTCGATAACGGGATACGCATTCACTTCGAAGCATGAAGCTCAAAGAGAGCAGTCTAAGTTTACTATGCCATCAATGAGTTTTGAGTGTCTAAAGAATTGGCAATGCGCATTGGTCTGCTGACCAGGTATGGTATAAGATGATCTAATCGCTCACGGTATCGGGCCTTATCTGTAAGGCTTTCGGGACGAGTTGGGTGTTGCACGCAGACCAGCATGGCAGCAGAGCTAAAACTCATTAGCTCAAAATGGCGTTGACGAGCTCTTTTTACGAACACTCAGCTTCACGACCAATATCTTGAACCCCTTGGACTCTTTGTCTGTTCTTCATCGCGCCGCGGTTTTATCAGACGGAATCATCCCCTTACGATCATCGCTGCTAACAGCCCTCATCCGGTAGCCGCTCCTCCGACATGGCAGACGAGAAGGCTTCCGCGCTCGCCTTCATGGATCAGAATGTGGTGGTTGCAGCGCTGAGAGACACATACATATCGTTCTCGGAGCGAAGAGCTGCCCTGGGACTACCCAATCCAGGCACTGTCGATAATATTGCCCGTGAAGTCCAGAAAGATGTTTTCCTTACCAATTATATGTTCGGCGGACTGCGCGCAGACCTCACCAAAGCATTCAGCGTAGCACCCTTATTTCAGGTCTCACATGCATTCTCGATGGGCTCGCAAGGTCTCCCTCCATACACGTTTGCGGCACTTTATGGAACACCTAAGGTGCGTACAGAATGGCCCGAGACTTTCTGCGCCAGCCGTGCCCTTCCATTTCTGGCCTCCCCGTGGACATGGCTAACCCGCATGATAGGTTTTCCTACAGGGCAACATTGACAACGACGGTCAGCTTGCCGCTCGGGCCAACTATCGATGGACCCCGTCGTTTGTGACAAAGACCAACACACAGATTGCTCCGGGACCCGGTCAGGCCATGCTTCAAGTTGACAATGACTATACTGGAAAAGACTTCACCGCATCCCTCAAATCCATAAACCCATCGATACTTGAGGGCGGATTGACCGGTATCTTCATCGGAAGCTATCTTCAATCCGTGACGCCAAGCCTGGCAGTCGGACTCGAGGCGATCTGGCAGCGAGCTGCTGTTAATACTGGTCCAGAGACTGCGATATCATATTACGCAAAATACAAAGGGAACGACTGGATTGCAAGCGCGCAAATGCAAGCCCAAGGGACCATAAGCACATCATATTGGCGAAGGTTGACCGACAAGGTTGAAGCAGGTGTAGATTTAAATCTGCAATTCGCTCCTGGTATGGGTGGTCGAGGTGGTTTGATGGGTTCGGGGATGCGGAAGGAAGGCACAACGACATTGGGTGCGAAATACGATTTTAGAGCCTCCACTTTTAGGGCTCAGATCGACAGCTCCGGTCGATTGAGCTGCGTGTTGGAGAAGAGAGTTGCACCGCCAGTGCAATTAACTTTCGCAGGGGAGCTAGATCAATTCAAGGTACGTCGAACAACGTTCCATGTGCCACAAAGACTTCCCTTTACGTTACTTCTTTGGAGCCGATGGACGTGTTGCTAACTTTATCATTCGTCCAACAGCAGCAAGCCAAGGTCGGCTTAGCTGTCTCCATCGAAGCCGCGGGTGAAGACCTTATGGAGCAGCAGGAGAAGGCGGCAGGCTCGACGGCCCCACCTCCACCCTTTTAATGTCACCGGCCGCCAGCCTCCTGACCTCGGATGGTGAATTTCTACCGACCTCGATATATGCTCGAGGACCTCGTTCTTCCCCCTTTGTTTTACTAAAACCCTCCCTCCGATTCGCCCTTTGGTTTACACATCGTGACCAGTCAGCGAGTCTTACATCTGTCTACAAGCGCCAGGACGAATCTATTGTCTTGGGGCGATGCTCTTCTCTACCGTATCCATAAAGGATTTCGCATGGCGCCGGAAGAGGTTCTTGGCACGTGTCTGCCGGTCCGAGGCTTTGCAGCTGGGCCTGGGCTCATTGTACAAAATTTCAAGAAGCATAGGCCGTCCGTACAAACTCGAAATGTAATTCAAGCTTAGTATCTAGACGATAATCTCAGACACGGCCGCCTGCTCCTGGGTCGTGTAGTTGCCATGAGCTGGGAAACCTGACACTCTTCCTACAACCCTACCTTAGGTAGTTCAGCCATTCTGTTTACCACCGGTGCGAAGGGATGACCACCAAGGGAGTCGTACCAAACCAGTGCCGCGATTAGCGAGTATCATGCACGACCGGAGATGCAGTAAGGTACGTTTGATTAAGAAGAGCCTTACCTTATTTGATATACCTTAGGTAAGGTAATCGTCGCGCACGTGCCGTCTGACGGTCATCTCATGCATGTCTTATTGTAGGCGGACAACGCTTCTGGTATGGCTAAACATGCACCAGGTCGGAATTGGAAGCCATCAATGGATTCATCTTCAAGCCGTTCGTGCTGCACTCTCAGTCTACCAGGTGGCCATCGACATGAAGGAGGGTCGACAGAGCAAGACGTCAACACACTACCGTATACTTGTAGTATCGGATATAGGTAGTGTTCGTCAATATTGCATGCCCTTGTTCCTCTTGTTTGGCCCATGCCCAAGGTCCCAAGTACGCACAGCATCCGCCTTTCTCACTGAGAAGTATGCAATCTACCGATTGCGCCTGAAGGTGGTCGGTAGCTAGGTACCTTATACACCTGGAAGGTCAGGTAGAGATGGGCATGCTTTGGGAGACTCGAGGCTCTCTCTTAGCACGTACGGGAAGCAGCAGAGGCATGGTTGCAGACATGCATGTACCCTAATCGTGGCCCTAATCGGGACTTGGACCCACCACCATCGGACCCACCACCATCCTCTCCATCTCCCATCGTCACGGTTAACACATTAGACATTGATATTATTGCAGGAGGTAGCTGCTACACAGCGGTTGGGTGTCACTCTGCCATGGGGTACTCGGAGCACGAAAGTCGAAAGCGACAAGGCGCAACAGTCGCAGCATTTCTCGTGTCATCAATAAGGGATTCATGGTACCTGTGTACCTGGGTACAGTTTACCTTGGAGTATCAAATGGGAATAACACGCCCCGGAGCTTTGGCCAGGGAGTGACGACAGAAAAGCATTTATTATTGATCACAGTATTGATCACATGTGGTAGCGAAAGCAGGGATGGTCATCTCAATCTCATCACGAGGGCAAATCCCAACAGCATGGATGCCTGGTATGCTTTTCATAAGGTAGGTAGGTTACGGTACCTTACGAAGTACACAGGTACAGAAAGTCAAAGAGAGTTCCCTTACGGTGGTACTGGTATTGCTAGTATCTTTACTAGTATTATTACCTATCACCGTACCTCTCTTTGTTATATTTCAATATCGTGTGTTGGCAGTCCCATCGCTGTAAGGTGTCAAGGAAAGCCATCTCAGCGCTTTACGAATGTCAACGTCAATAATTTATGTCAATCTGACACTACCTTACCTAAGGTATTTGGCAGCCAACTCATGCATGTCTTGCCCCCACAAGCTACGATTATATTCACTGATGTGAAGATACTCGGTTGAAACAAACAACTGGTTCCTCCCAGTAGCAGTTCTATTCCTGACTTCTACAGGTACTCACACTTGGCAAATGACCTGATCTGAATTATCTTCAGGGCTTGGCACCCAGCAGTCACCAATGAATAAATACTTCGTACCTTAAGGTAGCCAAAAACAATAAGGTAGCAACAATAGCAACAACAAGAACAACAACAACGACCCTCAATTGGTTCTCATATTTTTCTGATATTACAGGATTATTGTTGTGCCATGAAGCCACCAACTACCTAAGCCCAGTTCCGAATCCTGGGTGCTCACATGAGCATCTCTCTCGGCGCTAAAACCGAGGCAGCTAAACCAAGATGGTTAGCGTAGTCAACCAAGTAACGGTCTAAAGAAAGTTAAGTTGGACTCCAGCAGACTCGTCCTAAGGTAGCGGAGTTCTGTGAGGAACCATGAGGCAAGGCACCTTACTTTCAGAATCATCGTTCAGGCAAAGAAAGAAAGATAGAAGAAACTTATT
>JAABUU010002169.1_pt1 | contig 28872 bp, 32 predicted proteins | sample 5559301 | NCBI WGS metagenome assembly JAABUU01 (sample SAMN10711884, study PRJNA513360) | rock metagenome | isolation source: Antarctica rocks | place: Antarctica: Victoria Land, Richard Nunatak white
CCCCGCTCGCGCGCTTCGGCCCGGCAATATTCGCCCCCGTCGTCCTTCAGATGCCGGTGGTCGTCACGGTCGAGTCGCACCTCATGCGTCTGCCCCCGTCGGTCCTCGCCACCCCCGCACAGCACGATGTGGACGTGCGGATGGTCGGTGTTGTGATGTTCCACCGCGATCCAGTGCAGCGTCATCCCCTTCTCCTTTGCGAGTTCCGCCATCAGGTGGCGCGTTAACTCCCGCAGGTCCTCCGGCTGCTCGCCATCGGCGGGGCTGAGGATCAGGCGGTGCGCGAGGTAGCCGTGCGCCTGGTGTGTGTCCATGAGACGGTACGCCTCGTCGCGGCTCACCGCGCCCTCCTTGGTGAACAGGGACCGCAGCGGCTCACCTTCGCCGCGCGGGCGCATCTGGTAGTAGCGCAACCCTGCCCGTGCGGTGTCGCGGCTGCGCGTGTAGGAGTGGCGCAGGATCACCACATCCCCCTCATCCCCGTGCTCCCGGTGGACGCACGGTACTCCCCGACGGGGGGGCATGTGGGGATTCGTCGACGGTGCGGTTTCCGACGCGGTACCGGGCGCCTGCCTGCTGGCGTGCCTCTTCCGCCACCCGCGCGGCGCGGGCAGGATCGGCGAGCAGATGCCCCAGCACGGCCTCGGCGATCCGCGCCGCGCGGTGAGCATCATTCCCACTCTGCACGAGGAGCGCGGCGAGGCGCCCCGACTGCCGTTCGAGCAGCGCGCCCATCCCGTCCTGGATCTCGCGACGCGCGCTCTCCCGTACCGCCGCGAGGAGCGCCGGGGCGAGCAATTCCTCGGTACCCTCGTCGAGACTCCCGGCGAGAGCCCGCGCGAGCAGGTGATCGGCGGCCTCCGAGCGCGAGCGGAAGCGCCCGCCGTGCCGCCCCCAGTAGTCGGTGAGGGCAGCGGCGGTCGCGCTGCGCAGGTACAACACGGTGCGTTGGGTTTCCATCGGTGATGACCCCTCCTTTGTTCCCGATCACGGAGACGCGGCGGTACCGGCGCGCCGCAGCAGGTGTCGGTGCACGCGTCGCAGCGCATGGCAATCGGGGAAACGGGTGTCCGGTGCACGCGCGACCACGCCGTGCCGGGGGTGTCGGTGCACGCGTCGCAGCGCGCGGGGATGCGCCAAAGTCCCCTTCGGTGCCCACCCCTTTATCTTGCCTTCGCCGTCGCTCGTCGTGACACCGGCACGGTGAACAGCGGCCCGATGCGCCGCTCGCGCTGCGGAGACGGCCATGCACCCAACGGCGGCACCGCCTCCCTCCCACCTCACGGTTGCACCCCCCTTCCCGACGCCACGCTCCCCGTGGTCTGCGCACCCGTCGTCGCCGTCCCGGTCTTCGCCGCACTCGCCGCTCCGCCCGCGCCACCGGTGACGATCGTCACCACCGCCGTCTTCACCGCCCGTCCTCCCGTCCGCGCGTGCTGCTCGAACGACCCGGAGTGCAGGAGGATCGGCGTCTTGAACATCACCAGCAGCATCCCCAGCGCGGCGAACGGCGCGAGGATGAAGTGCCCTGCGGAGTCAGGCGGCAGGTACAGCCCTTCCTTAAGGGCGTCGAAGAGCCGGAACTCGATCGCCCAGACCACCGGCCAGAAGAGCAGCTTCGCCCCATGCTTCGCCCACAACGCGCAATACCCCGCCGTCTCCGGCACGAGCCCCAGGGGCAGCACCAGCGGGCCGGCGACGTAGAGGACGAGCAGGAAAGCGAAGCCCAACATCCGCACGACGCCGATCACCATGAGGAAGGCGAGGGCGATCACCCCCGCGAGCGCCCAGAGTGCTCCGGTGTTGGGGATCGCGGTGAGGATCGTCCCGAACGACGGTGGCGCGGCATTCGTGCCTGCGTGGAGCACGCCGTCGGTGAGCGCATTGCTGCCGCCGATCAGCCAGCCGACGAGCGGCTTGTAGAAGCCGAGCGCGAAGAGCACACCGAGCAGGCGACCGAGCGATGCTTGCGGCGCCGTCTCGCCACCCAACCAGAAGCGATAGACCGATACCAAAAAGAGGACGATCACCAGCGAGAGCGAGGCGAGGCGCAGGGCGTCGGTCATCCGCTGGACGTTGCCCATCTGCCCCGCGCTCGTCGTCAGATCGGGATTCCGCAGCAACCAGCCCGCGATCTGGTCGCCGAACTTGGCGATGTCGTCGACGCCGAGCGCCTTCCAGAGTCCCTTGAGCAGCTTGCCGATCCAGTCGCCGAGGTCGATGCTGAAGCCGAAGGGTCCCTTGCCGACCGTGACGCTCGTCGCGGGATCGCTCGTGTCGGGCGCTTCCGTCGCGACGGGTGGTTCGGTCCCATCGGTGCTCGGCGCGGGCGTCGCCACGGGTGTCACGGTCGGCGGCGTCCCGGCGGGGGTGGGCACCGGCGTTGGGGCTTGCGCCGCGACCGGGCAGACCGCGACCAGGCCCAGGAAAAGGGCGACGACGAAGAGGATGCGCATGAGACGATCGATCATGAGAGTTCGCTCCTTACGCGAGATGACAGGCCCATTCCTCGGGCGGCACCCACTGACCGTGGGCATCGACGAGTTCGATATGCAGGTGCGGCCCGGTGGAATAGCCCGTGTTGCCGCTATAGCCGATCAACTGCCCCTGCTCGACCACCCCATGGGCGATTTGCTTGTCGAGATGCAGCAGGTGCCAGGTGTCGCCATTCACCATGTGCAACGACTCGATCAGCGCGCCGCCATAGGTGCGCGGCTCGGCGATCGCGGCGGCGGGGGCGTAGAGCGGCGTGTCCAGCGGCGCGCCCCAGTCGATGCCGGTGTGGAAGTGAGGATAGCCGAGGTAGGCGGGCTCACCGCCCAAGGGTGAGATGCCGTACCCCTGGGTGATAGAGAAGCTCTTCCCGCCGAAGACGATCCCCATGATCTCAGCAACCCCCGGCGGTGCCACGTTCTCGGTCGCACTCCGTACCGGTAAGCGCGGCACACAGTCGCCCGTCGCGGGATCCGGCCTGCCCGGTATCGGGACGAGTGGGGCGACCGGCGGGCCGGCGTGCTGCCGGACGAGGTCGAGCAGCAGGCCCGCATAGCGGTCGCCGCACGGCAGCCCGACATTGCCCGGATCGCTGCACGGGTCGTAGATGCGCGCGTAGTCGGCGAGATCGGCGGTCGCCTTGTAGAAGACGCCGACATAGTTGAACCAGATGCCGAGGCCAGCACGGACGTTGGGGCACGCCGCCCACTGGTGCCCCGTGCTCGACGGTCCGGGCGTGCAGCCGTACCGATCCGCATACGGCTTGGCGGCCAGCCAGAGCATGTTGCCGCCATTGCCGGGGCTGTTGATGCCGACGGTGCCCATGTTGCTTTCCAGCTGCCACTGGGCGATCAGGAGCGGGTCCACCCCGAACTGTTGCCCGAGATGGAGGATCGTCTCGCCCTGGCCCGCGAGCGGGCTCCTGGGATTGATTGCGGCGATGAGGTGCTCGATGCGCGCAGCGTCGGACGGGCCGACGCCGAGGTCGTGGATGGTCGGCCCCCCGCCCGTCGTGGCGTAGTAGACCGACCCGACCGCCTGGACGAAGGGACCGAGCGGCCCGCTCCCCGGCAGGCCGGGCAGCTGTCCGAGTGGGTTGAGCGTGCGCGCGAGGGTGGCCACCCCCGCGGCGACCACCGCGAGCAGCAGGAGCGGCACGAGCAAAACGGCGACGAGCGCGCCCACGGCCAGTTTCATGCCCGCCCCGCCACGATCCGGATCGGCGCTTCGGCCTCCGCCGTCTGGGGACCTTCTCCGCGTGCCAGTGCGCGCACTGCGGCCCAGACGTCCCCGCTCTGTTGCTGTATCACCGCTTGCCGCAGCTTCCGTTCCGCCGGAACGGAGGTGAAGAGCCAGTACTCCTCGGGCGTCACGTAGAGGTTGATCTCCCCGGAGTCCGCCCCTCGGCGCGAGTGGAGGTAGGCACCTGCCCGTACTTGCTTGACGGTTCGTAGCCGCCCGACCATCGCCCGCTCGTCTGCGGAGAGATGGAAGACCGACTGCACCTGCGGCAGCGCATGGTCCGACTGGGCGAGCAGGAGCGAGACCGAGGCGTTGTCGATCACCGCCTGCCCCAGGGGGCCCTCGTAATCGGTGACCATCTGGCTGAGGTTGAGGGTGATGATGCCGTGGTGCCGCCCCGTCCGGGTCGCCTCCGCGACGAAGCGCGCCGATGCCGGGTTGTTCAGCAGGCTCCATCCCTCATCCAGCACCACAAGGGTCGGCCGCGTCGGGTCGGCGATCACCGCCCAGATGTACTCGATCAGGGGGAGCATGGCGAGCGGCACGAGCCGGTCGGCGAGACCCTTGAAGTTGAAGACCTCCAGGAGGGCGTCGGGCCGGACGGTGGTCGGCCCATCGAGCAGTCCCGCATAGGTGCCGCCGTGGACGTACGGGACGAGCCGCTCGGCGAGCGCGCGGTAGTGTTGCCGACGGAGCGGGTCGCCGTCGCGCGCCTCCTCGCCCTCGACCCGGCGCAACCAATCGAAGAGATGCCGCTCGTACGGTCCCAGTGCGCCCGGCGATCCACGGCGATGCTCCTCATAGACCGCTCGGCACGCCCCTTCCAGCACCGCCCGCTCCTGTGCGGTGAGGACGGGTGTCCCGCCGTGCAACTCGCCGACGAGCAGGGTATGCAGGTCGAGCAGATATTCGAGCTTCGTCTGGCTCGGCTCAGTGACGTGGCGCGCCAGTTCCCACGGGTTGATGCGAAAGCCGCTGTCCAGCAGCACCCGGTGGACGACCGCACCCGGCACCGCCGCCACCAGGTCGTCCCAGTGTCCCGTCGAGCGGTCGAGGACGATCACCCGCCCACCCTTGGCGATGTGCTTGAGGGCGAACGATTGGGCGAACATCGTCTTGCCACTACCGCTGATCCCCAGGCAGGTCAGGTTGCTGTTGTCGAGCGCCGGGTCGTACATGTCGAGGGTGACCACCTCGTGGCCGGGGTGCGAGAAGCCGATCAGCGCGCCCCCGCGCGTGCCAGCGCGATGGTGGAGGAAGGGCAAGGTGTCGGCGAGGTTGGTGGTCACGGTCCGGTAGGTCATCCCGGCCGGGTTGTGGGCGAGCGGCAGGGTCGCCTGCCAGACGACATCCTGGTAGAGCTGGCAGCGGTCGATGGCGGTGCCGCCGGCATCGCCCAACGCCTTGCCCACGGCGCGGGCTGCGGCGCTCAGGTCATTGGGAGTGCCGGCACGGACGGTGACAAAGATCGCGGTGCGGAAGGTGCGCAGGTCGGTCGTCGCCATCTGTCTCAAGAGGTCCTGCGCCTCACCGTAGGCCTCCTCCTGCTCGATGTCCGGGCTGCTCCCCTGGTATTGCCGTTCGGCGAGCACCGCGTGCCGCTGGCGCAGGGTACGGGTGAGGGACTGCCGCTCCTTCTCCTTGCTGAGCGCCTCGATGTGCAGGGCGAAGCGGAAGGCCACCCCGGTGGCCATGAGCGACTTGAGCCAGCCGGGGAAGGTGCCGTCGGGCAGGGCGCGCAGGGCCATCGTCGTCTCATAGCCGCGATCGAGGCAGAGCATGTCCGCGCGCCGCAGGAGACGGCTCTGGCCGAGTCGGTCGCGCAGGGTACGAAGATCGGCTGGAGAGGCCTCGCGATAGGGGGCGACGACATCCTGGCCCCAGGTCGGATTGGCGCACTGCCACAGGAGGTCAAGGAGTCCCTGGCGCCCAAGGGGTGTCGCGACGATCTCCAGTTCGGCGAGCGCATGGCTCAGTTCGCTCGCCGCCTGCGTGAGGTCGGCCAGCGCTTCGCGGTGCCCGGCGCGGTCGCGACGGAGCGTCCGCCTGCCGCCCCGACGGCCGGAGCCTGCACCGTGATGCTCCGTCGCGCCGGGCAGCGAGAGGAGTGCAGAGAAACGCAGATCGGGGATGTGCTGATCCGCCACCTCTCGCCCGTAGGCCGCCGTGAGCTGCGCGACGTAGGCGTCCAGCCCCGCCGGCGGCGCGTACTGCACGAGGTGCTGCGGCACCCACTCCTCGCCCCGCAACGGCGTGTTGATCGCCAGAAGCTCGAGATGTGCGCCGAGCGGCAGATAGTTGAGCGTGTCGGCGAAGAGCGCGGCGATCGTCGTCGCCGCTTCGTCCGACTGGATCGCCAGGTTGATGCCGGTGCAGGCGAGCGCCGCGCCGACGTGCCCATCGACGGTGACGAAGTGGTGCTCCTCGACCGCGAGCACCGGCAGGAGGTCCGCCACCGCGCCCCTACGCATCCGGCTCCTCCCGTGCGATGCCCTCGGTGAGTGTGAGCATGAGCGGGCCACGGTGCGGCGGGCCGGGGAGGTAATCAGACGGGGTCCCGATGCTGTGCCCGAGGCGGCGCGGCAACTCGACGATCGAGTGGGTGGTGCTGCCAGCGAACGTCAGCCCGAGCGGCACGCCGACAAGCAGCGCACCGAGGCTGAGCCGCAGCGTCGTCGGGATCGCTGTCGGCAGGAGCATCAGGCAGGCCCACAGGCAGAGCACGCCGAGAGCGAGCACCGCCCATTGGGAGAGACTGAAGCCGAGGAGCTTCAGCGGGTCATCCAGATGGCGGGGCGTGCGGTTGATCGTGCGTGGCATAGCGTTTCCCCTTTCCTTCTCTCACTCAGTGCGCGACCCCGCCGCCGAGGCCGGTGAGGATCTCCCAGAGCTTGGTGACGATGAACGGGCCGAAGGCGATCAGGAAGAGCGCGCTCCCTGCGTAGAGCATCTTCTCCACGCCGTCCCGCCGCCCGAGCAGGAACATCACCGCCCCGACCGTGAACATCAGGATGCCGATCGGGGCGGCGATCGGGATCAGGAGTTGCTCATAGACCTTCTTGAAGAAGTCGCCCATCTGCGAGGCGTCACCAGCGGCGGCGAATGAGATGAGTAGCCGGTGCGCGGTGAGAATACAGGGAACAAGACCGGGCATGAGAGACCTCCTCCTTACACATCCGCCAGCCGCCCCAGGACGGCGACCAGCAATCCCTTGACGGCCCGCCGGTAGTCTGCGGGCAGCGCGTCCATGGTGAGGGTGCCGTCCCCGAGCATCCGCCGCAGCGGGGCGGAGTACGGCAGCGGGGCAACAGCGTTGAGTCCCGATACGGCCATCCGGACTTTGTCCAGATCGATTGCGGCCGCATCCGAGGGGAAGCCCGCGCCGTTGACGACGAGCGTCATGTCGGCGAGCGCCCGGACCCGCACGGCGGTATGGTTGGGTGCAAGCTCCGCGAGCACACCCTGATAGTCGTGGGCGTAGCGGCTACTCGCCAGGTAGTCGATCGCCGCCACCGTCTTCTGCATGGTGGGATGGTCCGGCCAGCCGACCACCTGCAGGTGATCCGCCGCCTGGATGGCGAACTGATTGAGGCGCTGCGTGAAGGCGGTGCCGCAGTCGAGGATGATCAGGTTGTAGTGGAGCGAGAGGAGTTTCAGGACCCGCTCGTAGTCGCGCGGAGCGAGGCGGGCCATCTCCTGGGGATTGCTCGGCGCGGTGAGGACCGGCAGCCGCCCCCACATCGTCACGTACCCCTGCAGGAGCCCGATCCCCGCCTGGCTGATCGCGGTGAGATTCTGCAAGAGGTCCTGAATCGTCCGGGGGTTCGCGTCACCGAGTACCTGATCGATTGTGCCCCAATCGGGGTTCAGTTCGACGACGATCGGGCGGGCGAGCGGCACCTCGGCGAGGACGAGGCCAGTGACTAGCGCGACGGTGGTCTTGCCCGGGCCACCCTTCGGGCCGATGGTGGCGAGGATGCGGCAACCGGTGGAGAGCATCGCCATACAGTCCGCGATCCGCGCGTCGTCTTCCGTCTCGATGCGCCCCGGCTGGGTGCGTTCCCGCACCCACCGCTGGGCGCGGGTGGACCAGGGGACGACGGGAACCGGCGGGCGGGCGCGCAAGTCTGGGACCGGGATGCCCGGCGGTGGCGTTGTCGGCAGCGCGACGGGGGTGCCAGGCGGTGCCGGCCGTCCCTCCGCGATCTTCTCGAGGCGATGCAGTGGCACCGGGGTCGGCGCGCTGCAGCGGGGCGCACCGGTGGCCAGCGGCGGCATCGGACGCGCCGAAAGGCCGTCAGCCTGCCGTTCGGTCTGCCGCCGATCCGGCGCAACCGCGCGTGCCACGCCCATCCCTCGGTCTCGGTCGGTCATGGACGACATCCGTTTCCCCTTTCTCCGCTCAACGAGCGATCAGCCAGCCGAGGTAGACGATGCCGCCGCCCCCGAGGAGCATCGTGAGAGTGACGACACCGCAGCGTGCGGCGGCGACCAGTCGGCGCTTGCGCCGCTCGATGGCATAGACCTCGGCAAGGATCCGGTCGCGCAGCCACGGTGGCGGCTCGGGCTTAGAAAGGGTCCGGACCGGGTGGGGATGCCGCTGATAGGAATCGCCCATATCACCCCTCTATTCGCATATAAAAACAACAATCGCCAAAGCGATTCCATGTGCGAATGCTACACTACTGGTATCCAATCTGTCTAGAGTCTGCATATTGCATTTTCTTCGTGCGTTTGCTATGTTGTATTTGCGGATGCGAATGTCGCTCGCATCTTATGCGATATTCATGATTACGCCGGGTCAGTACGGCGGGATAAGGAAGCGATGCGATGGTTGATACGGGGGAGTCGGCCGGCCCCACGCTGGCGGGGAAGATCGACCGATTGTTCAAGACCATCCGTCCGCGCGGCCACGGCGAGTACACCTACGAGGAGGTCTCCGCTGGCATCGCGGCCCGCGGCATCGCCACGATGTCGGACACCTACCTGTGGGAATTGCGCACCGGCAAGAAGGACAATCCGCGCAAGAAACACATGGAGGCGCTCGCCGATTTTTTCGGCGTATCGAGCGCGTATTTCCTCGATGACAACGAGGCGGCTGCGCGGATCTACGCCGAACTCGCCCACCTGCAGCCGTACCGCGATGCCGACGTGCAGGGCATCGCCCTGCGCGCCTCCGCGCTCTCGCCGGGGGCGCTGGAGGCCATTGCCGCGATGATCGAGTACGCCCGCCAGCGCGAGGGGTTGGGAGACAAGGAAGACGGGGGTCGCGAACGCACGGCGCGTCCGTCGCCATCCCGCCCGACCGCCGTCATCGGGAAAGAAGAGAGTGCGAAGCGGTAACCGCCGCGTATCAGGGACCTATGGGGTCCGAGGGACGCTTGCCATGAATCGGACCGACCTGCGCAAGCGCTGCGAGGCGCGCCTCCGCGACCTCCCGCTCCCCCTCCCGTTCGACGTCGCGACCTTCGCCCGGTGGCTCGCCGACCGGCGCGGGCGGCCCATCGCGCTCTGCCCGTGCACGCTCCCCGGCGGATTGCACGGGGCGACGTTCGCGGGACTGCAGGAGGACATTGTGTTCTACCAGGACCGGACGACGCCCCTGCACCGGCAGCACGCCATTGTCCACGAACTGAGCCACCTGCTCTGCGAGCACACGCTCACGCCGCAGGTGGGGTACACCGCCGCCGCCGAGCGAGAAGCGGAGGAGATGACGACCCTCATCATGACGCGTGCCCTCAGGACGCGCACGAACGCGGCGGTCACCGACCCGCACACCGCCCGTGTGCTGGGCGTACTCGACCGGCTGGGAGGGGTGACCGATGGGGATCACTGAACGTGCCAGTCTCGGGATCGTCGCGCTCTGCTGGGGCAGCTTCCTCGCCCGCCTGTATCACACGCGCTGGTGGTCGCCCGACCCGCTCCAACGGGCCAATTCGGCGTCCCTCGGCGTGATTGCCCTGACCATGACGGTCTTCCACCCGCCCGTCTATCGCACCATCGACCATCTCACCCACGTCCCGAATTTCTCCCGCCTCCTCGGCAATTGCCTTGGGGTCGTGGCGGCGTGGCTCTTCCAGCCCGTCGTGGCCCAATTGGGGCGCGCGCATGGGTCGCGGCGTAGGGTGCTCGGGAGCGGCCGGCTCACCGTTGCGGTCGTGGTCGCGCTGGGTGTCCTCTTCAGCCGCGCCGCCCTTCCCGTCTCGGCGCCGCTCGACTTCCAGGCCCGCTACGGCGCCGAGCCCGCCATTGCCGCGTATCGGCTCGTCCTAATGGCCTATCTCGGGCTGGTGGTCGCCCGCATCTTCGCGCTCTCGCGGGGCAATGGGGCGATCATTCGGGCCGTCCCGCAAGCCTATCTCCGCCTCCAGTTCCGCATCGAGACGGTGGGCTGGGCATTGGGTGCTGGCTACGCCGCCGTCGAATGCGGCACGATCGCGCTCCGTCTCCTGGGCCTCGCCCCGGCGCACACCTATCCCACGGTGCTCGCCTACGACCTCTTCATCGCCGGCCTCTTCACCGTCCTCAGCGGCGGCGTCTTCGGACTCTACCAGCGCGCGTCCCAGTACGTCGCCTATCGTCGGCTCTCCCCGCTGTGGCGCGACCTCTATCGGGCGACGCCGACGATCGCGCTCGCCCTCCCGCCGGTCTCCTTCACAGACATCCCCATCCCACGCACCCCCGAGGCCCGGCTGTACCGGCGCGCGATGGAGATCCGGGACGGCATTGATGCCCTCCGGCAGCAGGTCACGGACGATATTCAAGCCCGGGCGCGCATCTGGTGCCGGGCGCGCGGGATACCGAGCGACGCGGAACGGCCGACGGTCGAGGCACTCGCCATCGCCGCCGCGATCGCCGCGCTGCGCCGCGGGTGGGCGGCGATCCGCCCCGTCGCACCTCGACCGCCCGCCCTCGCCGCGGACCTCGACGCGGAAGTGCGGGATCTGGAACCGGTGGCGCGCGCGTACCGGCGGGTCGCGGGGGAAGGGGACGCACTGCTGCGCGCCGACGAGATGCGCCCGATGACCGACGACGAGCGGCGGTTGCGTCCGCCGCCGCTGCCCCCCGCCCCCAGGGAGGGGACACGCCGGCGCATCGCGCGGCTCATCACCGAGGTCGGCGCGCCCGCGCCGCTGGCGCTGGTGACGCTGGCGGTGGTGGCGCGGCACACGGCGGCGAGCACCGGCGCGGCCGCGACTTGGGCGCTCCTAGCCGCCGTCTTCGCGCCGGTCGTCCCGTGGCTGCATCTGGAGCGGCAAGTCCGCCGGGGAAACGTGACCGATCGCCACGTCCGCTTGCGCGCGCAGCGGCGGGGCTTCTTCCTCTTCACCCTCGCCTGCGGTGCGCTCGCCCTCGCGGCCCTCGTGCTGCTCGGTGCGCCCCGGGCGATGCTCGGCCTGATCTGCGCGGGCATCGCGGGGCTGCTGGTCGCCCTTGCGATCTCGCTCGTCTGGAAGATCTCGCTGCACACGGGCGTCGCGGCGGGGATCGTCGTCGTCCTCGCCGAGCTCTTCGGCGTGCCCCTGCTCGCCCTCGCGCTTGGTGTCGTCGCCATCGGCTGGGCGCGGGTGGAATTGGGCGACCACACGCGGGCGCAGGTGATCGCGGGGGCGCTGATCGGCGCGGCGGTCAGTGGTGTCGCCTTCGCGGCCGTGATAGCGCTGTGACCAACTTTCATGTCGTTGAGTGCGGTGCTAAACACTGAGCCCGACGGTACACCTCCTGGAACATGAGCAAAAGGAGCGCAGGATTAAGCCGATAGTTTCGGAACCGAAAAATTAGATCTTTACTTTGCACGGAGATATCGCTACACTTAGTGTGTACGTACAGTCGCTCTGTTCGAGTCAGGAGGTAGCCGACGATGATAGCGGTTGAGGCACTTGTGAATCGGCCGTATGTCGAGAAGGTTTGCCAAGTCGCGCCGGTTCTCACGATCGTCAATCGAAAGGGCGGGGCCGGGAAGACCTCAGCGGCGCACAACATCGCCGGTGTCTGGGGTACATGGGGCATTCGTGTATGCCTGGTCGATCTCGACACTGCATTCAACCTTTCGGAGGCATGTGGATATCCAGAGGAACTACGCGTGCATGGTGGCGCTTGGCTTGCTAGCGGCACTCCCGAACCGTGGCCCGTGCCTAATATGCCCAACTGTGCCCTCGTGCCGTCCGGCGCACAATTGGCGAGCGGTATTGAACGTATGGAGAAGTTAGCGATCGACCGCGAGCGCTACCTTGGCAAGATACTCACTCCGCTCAGGCACCGTTTCGATGTACTTCTCCTCGACACGAAGCCCGATCTTGACATTTCAGTAACGGGGGCATTGGCCGCAGCGACCCATGTCCTTGCGACGGCGTTAACGCTCCCTCAACCAATCTATGGGGTCGTTCGCTCCTTGGGGTTAGTGGACGATCTACGCGAGGGTGTCCCCGATTTGAGAGTCATCGGTTTCCTCCCTATGGCGTATAACACGCGCGGCCTTCGACCAGCGGCCCTCGGGTCGCTCGTGGAAATGGCGCAGGAGTACGGCGTCACTTGCTTTCCACCTATCCCCTACACGGAGCATGTGGGCAAGGAGTCGCAGACGCATGTGCCGGTGGCACTAACCTACCGCAACGCGCCGGTGGGGCAGCACTACCGCTACGCAGCCGCTTTAATCGGCGATCACCTCGGCCTGACTGTCCCGACTGAATGGCTCGACCGCGGACGGCGGCTTCAGGAGCAGATGATGGAGGAGGTATTGGGCGCATGAGCATGAAGTTCACCAAGGCCTCCAATCGGCGATTGGCGCTGGCGGCGGTGCCGCGCGAATCGGGAGCCTCCGACCGCCTCCTGGACAACAGTCGGCAGATGATCCGCCTGGATCTGATCGACGACAACCCGCGCAATCCGCGCGGGCGCTTAGACGAGGATTCTCTGCGCGAGTTAGCCGCGAGCATCGCCGATCATGGATTGCTGCAAGCACCCGTGGTGCGCCGCCATCCCGAGAACCCGGACCGCTACATGGTCGTGCTGGGAGCGCGCCGTGTCGCCGCGCATCGCCTCATCGGCCGGGAGGAGGTCGAGGCTATCGTGCGGCGCCTGGACGATCATCGCGCATTCCTCGCGTCCTGTGTCGAGAACGTCCAGCGCGTCGAACTCTCGCCGCGCGAGGAGATGGACATGATCGGCGTGCTGATTGACGAACTGGGTAGTCAAGAGGCGGCCGCGCATGCATTGAGAAAGAGCGCAACGTGGCTCTCCAAGCGCAAGCGCGTCCTCGGTATCCCCGCAGTCGCCGCAGCGGTGGAGCGGGGAGAGATCAGCCTCGATCACGCGTACGACGTTATCACCCGCTCCCGCGATGAGGGGACGACGCTGGAGCATTTGGAGCGCGTGCGCACCGGCGGTCAGAATCAAGGGACGACGCGAAGCGTCCTTACGCCTCGCCCGCGGCAAGTGATGCACGATATGCCGTTGCCGGCATCGCCCCCGCCGGTTTCGGCCCGAAACCATCACGATCGACAATTGCCCGATCCACCGCCGAGGGACAGCACGGTTTCGGCCCGAAACCGCGAGGTTTTCATGCCGCCAGTCCATGGCTGGTCCCCGAATGGGGAGGAGACGGTCGTCCTCGACACGTTGGCCACGATTCAGTTGGCGCGGGACGGGGAGCGTCGCGCGACACGGCAGATGGTGATCTGCGCCCTACGGGCGGACTTGGTGATGCTCGAGGGGGACGAGTGATGGCCCTCATCTACAAGGTCCCACGACCACACGGAGGAGCCTTGAGCCGAGTACAGCCAACTGGAACGCACTGCGAGGTAACATAATGGCGAGGACACATCCGGACGAGCCGGAACGCTTCCAGCCTGAGCCGGACACGCTACTGCTCGAAGACCAGTCACTCCGCTATGGCTTCGTCCAACTGCCGAAACTGGTTCTCTACGCACGCAACCTATCGCGCGACGCCAAGCTCCTCTATGCCGTCCTCCTCGGTTACGCGTGGCAGGAGCGTCGGTGCTTCCCCGGATACAGCCGTCTATGCGACGACATGCAAGCGAGCGAGAACGCCGTACGGAAGTATATGCGAGAGCTTGAGGCGACGGATCTGCTGCGCCAAAAGCGCCGTGGGCTTGGAAAAACGAACATCTACACCCTCCTTGATCTCAGAACCGCAAAAACTGAGGTTCAAGAACCGCACACATCGGAGGTGAGAGCCAGAACCGCAAAATTTGCGGTTCAAGATTCCGCGAAAAGTGCGGCTTTTGAACGGCAGGAAAGTGCGGTTAAAATAGAAACAGAGGAAATAGAAACAGAAAGAATAAGGCCTTCGAATGTTCGAAAGCCCTCCCCCAAACAAAATAGAAAAGAAGAAGATACGATCGACGTGACACATGTCGATGATGAAATTCGTGAGCAACTTCTCCATTTCGTCGAAGATTTCGCACGGGAATTCAATGACGCGGCCCCACTCCGTTCCTCGACCTCCCGACTGGTGAACCTTTACCAGCGCGCGGAGTCCCCGATGGGGGAGTTCATCGATCAGCTGTACGCGGCACGGTCGATCACCAAAGAGCGGACTGCCGCGATCCGCACTGCCGCAGAAGACGCAGCGCCAGGATCGCAGAAGAACAAGATGGGATACTTCTTCGCCGTCCTGGAAGATCGGCTCGGTCTGCGTGAGCCTCCCGACTACGGCGGCTCGCGCGAACCGAGCGGCATCGCAGAGTCGGAAGGATGGTCGTCACCGGGCAAAATGTCACCGTCGGCCCGGCGACAGGCGTGAGGCGATTTCCGGCCTACACCTCGCCGCTACTTTCAGGGTTAGACCGGTGCGATGACGTGGAAGACGAGCGCGAGCGCGAGGGCACCAACTGGCGCGCACACGAGCGAGATCCAGAATCGCAGACCATCGTCGGGCAGGGACCAGCTGACCGTGCCGCCAATGCAGGAGCCGATTAGCGCGACGATCAGGGCGAAGGGGCGGTCGGTCGCATCCCGTATCACCCGCCGCCGCGCCACGAGCGTATACACGAGTTGGCCGACGATCAATCCGATCGCGATCCAGACAGCGATGCTGAACACCAAGCGAACATTTTCCCTTAATAGCATGATTTACACAATCCTTGATACGCGAGCGGCTCATCAAACGGAACAGACCATTGAGTAGGGTTGCGTTCACGAAGTTCTGTGAATCCCTCCACGTCATTCAATATAGCAAGACAACTGCCTCCTCTGTTTACGCCAAGAGCAGCACACGTAGCCAAGACAGGGTCTTCCGCACGCGCGGTGAATTGATGTGACGAATCTCTACACTCCTTCGCAGCGGGTTGTCCCTCGCGAAGGAGTTGATCATGCGCCTGACCACCTTGTTTCCGCAGTTTCGGGGATTGCGCCTCGATCATGTCTGTGCCGCGACCGGCGGGATCACGCTCGTCGCCACTTCCACCGCGCAGTCGGCGCGCTGCCCACTGTGTCGACAACGCAGCCGTCGGACCCACAGCCGCTACCGGCACCACGTCCTTGATCTCCCATGTGCCGGACGTGCCGTCACCCTGCTCTTCCACACCCGTCGCTTCTTCTTCCTGACCCCTGATTGCCCGCGTCAGACGTTCCGCGAACGACTGCCCGCGCTCGTCGCACCCGGTGCTCTCCGCAGCCACGGCCTGCGCGCCGCGCTCGAACGGATCGGCTTCGCCCTCGGCGGCGAGGCAGGCAGTCGGCTCGCCGCGATGCTCGGGATGCCAGCCAGCGCGGATAGAGTGTAGCGATTATTCGACCATGATTTCACCGTCATTGCGGGAGACCCCACATACCCCGCGCGGGTTTGCAGCTGGCTTGGCAAATGGCTATCATCGCGCCACCCGCGACAACGCGCGATCATCGCCGTGGCTTAGGAGTGTGGCCCAATGGTTCCCGAGACGTACCACGACTTCTTCCTCGCCAGCGTCGGGGCCAGTGCCGCCCTCATCGGCTTGCTCTTCGTCGCGATCAGCATCGCACCGGAGCGTGTCTTCGGCACCGCAGCGACGGGCGATCGGCAAGCTTTCGCCGTGAGCGCCTTCATCCTCCTCGGCAACATCTTCTTCATTTCCCTGGCGGCGCTGCTGCCGTACCTCAACATCGGCCTCGCCATCGTCGTGGCAGGAGGCAGCGGCCTGGTCAACACCCTCCTGCTCGGCGTGGACATCTGGCAGCGGCGGCTACGGTGGGGGGGGCGCGGTTCGACGCTGCTGCTCGGCAGCCTGGCGATCTATGTGCTCGAAACCTGGTGGGGGAGCGAACTGCTGCGTCAGCGAGACCGGACAAGTGCCTTGGAGAACGTGTCGGCTGTGCTGCTGGTCGCCTACGCCGTGGCGTTGGCACGCGCATGGGAACTGCTGGGCGGCCAAGACTACAGCCTGATCCGCACGGGCGTCGCACTGATTCGCGGGGAAGGCCAGGACCGAGCGGAAACGACACGGGACGACCACACACCATAGGCAGGAGCGGGGATGGCACCACCCGCAGGTGAGCGGGCCGTGTCGTCGCGCCCCAGGTTTGCCATGGTGATTGCAAATGCGCGCTGGGTGTCCTCTGGCTAAGCTTGCAATAAAAATCGTTAAATCTTACAGTAGGTGAGCTCCGGAAATGCACAGTTTTTTCAGGCAGAGAAGGGAGATATCGTCTCTGCGCGCAAGAGGTCAGCAAGACGCTCAGAAAATGTGCCGCTGCGCACCTCGCACTCCCAGACGATAATGATTCGCCATCCCGCGCTTTGTAATGCCAAGTGCGCGCGCTCATCCCGCTCACGGTTCTCGGCGAACTTTTTCTGCCAGAACTCCACGTTGCTCTTTGGAGTGTAGGCGAGTTTGCACCCCGGATGCTGATGCCAGTAGCAGCCATGCACGAAGATCGCGATGCGTCGTCGCGGCAGGACAATATCCGGTCGACCGGGGAGATCCGTGCGATGCAGTCGGAAGCGATAGCCGTGTTTGTGCAGCCACTGACGGACTGTAATCTCCGGCTTGGTGTTTCGTGAGCGGATACCGCCCATCATCTCGCTTCGTTTCTTACGGGAGACGATATCTGTCACCCCACCTCCACGAGCTCCAGTTGTTGCGGCTGATGCACTTGCCGGTACCGGTGCAATGCTTCGAGCACGGCACCCGCAACGAGTTTGACAAGCGGAACGACAACGGCGTTCCCGAACTGCTTGTACGCCTGTGTATCGCTGACCGGGATGACGAAGCTGTCGGGAAAGCCCATCAATCTGGCACACTCGCGCGGCGTCAGGCGCCGTGGATTGCGGCCTGTCTGCGGAATCAGGATTTCTGAACCGTCCTTGTAGTAGCGGGCGCTGAGTGTCCTAGTAATGCCGTCGGGGTCGGCAAGGCCGTATCCGAAGCCATTTCCCTTTTCCCGGTGCTTCGCTGCATAGGTTTGAAGATAATGCCAGAGATGATCGGTGAGCGTGTATCTCCCTTCCGGATTCTCCTCGAGGATATCCCGCAGTCGTGGGGTCATGTCGGGAACAGTCGGCCAGTCAAACTCGACGGGGTCGCGAAACCCCGCGATAAAGACACGCTCGCGGTGCTGGGGTACGAGAGCTTGCGCATCGAAGACCCGGGAATAGACCGTGTAGCCCAGATCCTCAAGTGCCGCCTTGATGACTGTCCATGTCTTGCCGCCGTCATGTGAGCGCAGATTCTTCACGTTCTCAAGCAGAAACGCCGATGGCTGGTGATATTCAAGGATACGCACGATATCGAAGAAGAGTGTTCCTTTGGTCATATCCTTGAAACCATGTTCGCGCCCGAGGCTGCCGTACTTGGACACGCCGGCAATCGAGAACGGCTGGCAGGGGAAGCCTCCGATGAGCACATCATGCTGCGGAATGTGGCTTGCATGAATCCTGGTGATGTCGCCATCGGGCTTCTCACCGAAATTTACCTCATATGTGGTGCAGGCAAACCGATCGATCTCGGACGAGAACACGCAGTGGCCGTTCCAGTATTCAAAGCCGAGGCGAAGCCCACCGATCCCCGCAAACAGGTCGACGAAGGAAAAGAAGGAGCCTTGAAACGGTCTGGCTGGTCGCTGATCTCGCCAGTTTGCAACCTTGAACTCAGCCAGCTGATGGTTGGAATAATAGCGATAGCGCGAGGCATCGTCTACTTCCTTCGGGACGAGCCTGCCTCTGGCGTGCCATCGCCTGAGGGTGGATGGACTGACACCGAGATATTCTGCGGCTTGTGCTATCGTGAGGCAGTCCGGTCGCACCTGTCACTCCCTCCCGTATCTTCCCAGAAACCTTGCGCAAGTGTACCATGCCGTCCCAGTGGAGTGTACGTACGGAACTATCGGAATGCAAGGCTTTCCGGCTACCATTCCGTTTTCCGAAGGTGTCGGGTCTCTGCCTTAGCCAATGGAAGGAGGCCGAGTGAATCTTTCTGATGTCTTCTCTGCCGTTGCTTATAAACGACTCGTGCAGGTGGACCTGCCGGGTGGGTCTCATCAGCATGAACTCAACGGGAATAACGCTCTGCGGCGATTCTTCGAGGACTCAGATATCCGTGGATCGATCAAATGGTTTTACTTCGCCGATGACCGGGACGTACTCACAGATGATGGCCTTTACCGGTTCTACGATGCCCGCGCGAAAAGTGCTGAGCGTACGGGCAGAACCGAGTACCGGATGTACTACGATGGCGCGTTTCCGGCCGTGTTTGGTGATGGGGACGTGCTGTTTCTGGCGCGGCCGAGAGTGGCCGAGCGGGAAAACGAGATATACGGGATGGCGTTTCAGCAGGGATCAAACCTGCTTCGCGCGGCATCACTGCTGTTTGCTATCCAGGACGCAGGTGGTCGCTTTGAACTTCTCGCGGACGAGACGCTCAGCGCACAAACACTGGAATTTGCTCAGCAGCGCATCCTGGAGGAACTGGGGATCGAAGTCCTCGTCCCGGAGCGCCCATCAGATGAAACCCTGATAACCGACAAGTTCGGAATGGCATTTCCGACAACCAGAGAAATGTCGGCGTTTGCACGAACGCAGATTGAAACCGATCTTTCCGACCCGGATGAGACGCTTGTGCGCTGGCTGCGGCGGGAGGAAGAGTTATTCCGTGCGCTCGAACGCATCATCGTTCAGGGACGCCTGGATCAGGGATTTGCGACAGTCGATGACTTTATTTCCTTCTCGTTATCGGTCCATAACACCCGCAAATCCCGCATGGGGCACGCATTTGAAAATCATCTGGCCGTGCTCTTTGATGCCAATGCGCTCCGGTACAAACACGGAGGAACGACAGAGGGGAAGAATAAGCCCGATTTTCTGTTCCCGGGCGAGACCGAGTACAAGACGCCGTCGTTTGACGCGACGCTTCTCGCCCTGCTCGCCGCGAAATCCACCTGCAAGGATCGCTGGCGGCAAGTATTGACCGAGGCAGCGAGGATTCCCCGAAAGCACCTGTGCACACTTGAGCCAAGCATTTCGGTTGCACAGACGGACGAGATGCGGGAGCAGCATCTTGTGCTCGTACTGCCGACTCGACTGTTCGCGACGTATACGCCCGGACAGGCTCGGGATTTTCTGAACGTGCAGGGATTTATCGAATACGTGAGAGGAAAACAAGCGGGATTGCCGCCAGCCACGGTGATTCCTGACAGGCGGAGCCGGAGAGGCCGAGACAGCGGACAGCCATCGTTACTATGACGAGGGCTGTTGTTCCGGTCGAGTATGAGCACTAAACGGGGGCGGATGCCTAGATTGGACAGGATGTCACGCGTTGACGCTAGCTCCGGCGGTCTTTGCAAGAAGAAAACGCGCAATCGCTGCCGTTGCGGCCCACGTATGGCAAAACGTGATGTTCTCACCAGCGGGAGAAGTGGCGAACGGTTCGGTCTCGTCAATCTCATGCCACTGTCCATCAGTGTTGTTCCAGAGTGAATGTACTGACAAACTATCCTCAATTGCTACCTGATCCATGAAAGATTCCCCCACAGTATTGCGGTAGTAGACCGTGGCACCACTGGGGAGGGCCGGGTCAGGTGTCACAGAAATGTCGGTCATCGCTCCAAGCGCGTCGTCTACGCTCACGGTATCGATCTGCGGATAGGGGATAAGAGAAAGTATGCTGGCCGCCTTGGCGATCTCTGTCGCCTGTTTGTGAGAGAGTTTCATCTCGTTTTACCTCCGCGAGCCTGTCATCTTGAGGCGTTCACAGTAAGATCCGTATGCTCCTATTTGATCGTCACGACATGCTTTGCCCGCGCGAGGATCGTATCATCCCGCAGGAGTTCGCAGGTCATCGTGTGCGTGCCACGATAGCGCGTGTGTTCGCCGCGTGTTAAGCCACCTTCGGTGACGTGTCCCATATCGCCGACGTGCTCTGCTTCTTTCCCGCTGTTTTTCACTGTCCAGCGGATCGTGTAGGGTTCCCTGATGGGCGTGTCCGCGACTGAGAAGCGGATGTACATGTTTTTTGTGAGCGCGCGGCTTCCACTCGGATAGTTCTGCATGGTCCCGCCGTTTTGCACCCCGACGCTGGCGGTCAATTTGAGATTGCCAAACTGGCGCGGCTTTGGCAGATCGATATCGGCGACTTCCTGTTCAAACTCCGGATCGTCGCCTGCATCGGCTACCTCGCTCATTGTCGCAATGGCTCTCTCCGGCTCAACCGGGAACTTCGGGCCGAAGATTGCTTGCCAGGCAGTCGCCGCTTCTTTGTATGTCCCGTCGAGCGACAATGCCGTCTTTGCATCAACCAGCGTCGTTTTCACGATATCGGCAAACTCCTTCACCTCGTCTTCGGTGAATCGCAGTCGCAGGTTCTCACCGGGGATTCCGGGATCGGGCACGGTTGGGAAGATTCCTATCTCAAGCGAATGGCCACACGCCAGCCACAGATTGTCGAGGAAGTTCACGAACCGCTCGGCATAGGTCGGCGCGTCGGCATCCTGATACTGCGCGACGAGCGCTTCAAGGGTGAATCCTTTGGGTTTGGGGCGCTCCACGCCATCGCACTTGTATCGGTACCATGCTTTCACGATCTTTACGAAGGGGATGTATCGCTTATTGCTCTCGTCATTCAGCCGGCTGGCCGCCGCGAGATGCTCCTTGGGATGCGTCTTTACCCATTCGGTGAGAGTACGATCCGGAATGAGGAGCGCCTTATCCAACCCATTGACCGCGACCACAGGAACGACATCAAGCGTCGTCCCGGACATGTCGATCCGGACCGAGCGGCGCTGCAGTGAGGTCTTGCCGTCATATCCATTGCGCTCGACCACGCGTCGGAGTCGTCGCACGACTGATTCCGGCGTGTGCTCCTTGTGGTTTATGTCCAGAACGACGCAGATATCGACGTCTTTGATGGGCTGGATGGCGGTGTTGCGGTGGTATGATCCGTAGAGAAACGTGCCAGAGTACCAATCCTGAAAGGGTTCATCCGCTTGCAGACTGTTCTGGAGAGTCGTGTGCAGCGAAATAGCCCGCTCCCGATTCGGGATGGTCGGCTGGATGTTGCGAAGGTAACGGCGAAAATAGCTCGGGATTTCCATTAGCGTTGCTCCTCTCCCAGTGTATAAGCCCGCTGGTATTGTCCGTCCCGGTTCGCAAAATACACATGCACCGGAAACCGATCACGAAGTTGCTGACCAACTATCACGGCGAACTCAATCGAGGATGCGAGAAACAGGTGGATGTCGCGCACCCCTTCACCATCCCACAGTCTTCGGAGTTCATTGCCTATTGAGCGTGCCCATGCGCGTGCCATCCCGTCGCTCGTGAGCGCGTCGCGCGACGGTCCATTTGTTGGTGCGAACTGAACTCGCCATGCCGGAACAACCCCTTCTGCTTCGCGCCACGCGGTAACCATCTTGGTCATCTCCCGGCTGATCGCGATCTCAGCGATCGCACAAGGAGTCTTCCCACTAAGCGCAGTGGATGTAACCGTCAGGTCATCCGCACTCTCGCCAGGACCGAAGCACGGCCACTGTGTATCCGCGTTGCGGAGGCAAAGTTGCAGGTTGCCCTTCGGTGGGATCATGTAGCCGAGCGCGATACCGACGGGAAGGCGCGCCTTCAGCCAGCAATCAACGGTCCGGCCATGTGTTTCCTGCGCCAGCGCATTCGTCGCGTCGGCAAGCGCGGGTAAGAGTGCCGTCCGCCACATCTCAGGCGTTGGCCCATCGCCTTCGAATGCCGTCGTCCAGTCGAGATCAAGGTGAATTGACGGGGTCGGAGGCGTGAACGCAAACGTGCGGAGGCTCAGCCCGATCGTTTCCTCCTCACTGCGCGCCATGCGAAGCACCAAGGTGGAGCGAAGTGTCCGGCGAGCGATGCGGGCAACGTCAGCAGGCGTCACGATGCCTGTATCCATGCGCTCAGCGTTGAAATCCGCAAGCGATGGCAGGCCGCGATCCGAGCAGATAAGGGCGAGTTCATCGTAGTCGACGCCGAGAAGCACAGGAATGAGATGAAAATTTGGTTCGCGTTTCTGCCGGGCGAGTGCGGTAGGAATTTCATGCCGCCAGATGAAATCAGAGCGGAGCAGTTTGTCAGTCATATAGAAGAGAATCGCGTCACAGCCAACATTAATCAGTCCCGTGAGCGCGTGGACGGTATGGGCACCAAGTGTGAGCGAGGGCTTATCGCGACGCACTCTGACGCCTCGTTCTTGCAGCGCCCGTTCTATGGGCAGAATGGCATCTTCATCACCCCGGGCATAGCTGATGAATACCGTTGCCGGATCGCTTGGGTTGAGTGGTTGGATATAGCTTCCTGTGGTCATCGCAATGGCACCTCGTTTAACAATGGCAGGGCAGTAATCTATCGCGCTATTACGTTGTCAGCGTAATCATGCCGCACGTTTACGCTCTTGTCAAGGGTTGTTGGCGTAGTATTGCACTGAACTACGTCTACCACGTATCCTGTCACTAAGGAGGCGATGATGAAACTGGGTGATCGACTTCGCGAACTTCGGCAAGCACGCAAGGGAACACTCCTGGATGTTGCTGGTGGCACGGGCATATCCGTGTCGTATCTCTCGGACCTGGAACGGGGCCGCACCAAGCCGTCGGTAGACACATTGGAGAAGCTCGCGGCGCACTACGGTATCGGGATGACTGATCTTGTCGCCGATGTGGAAGGATGGGGGAGCCGTTCGCTTGACGCGCTGGCACCGGGACTCGCAGTTCTTGTTGAAGAACAGAAGATTGATGAGGAGACAGCCTTCGAGCTCAATCGAATCCAGTTGCGCGGAAAACGGCCACAATCTCCGGACGACTGGTATGAGCTTTTTCTCCATCTCCGGCGCATCGTACAGCCACATCTGCCGCGCAACTGATAGCCGTGAGGAGGTAGCATTATGTGTCCCGAATCAGATCTTGAACAAATGCTCCTTCGTCAGGTAGACGAGATCAAGCGCGAGCACCCATATTGGGATGATCCGGAGCAGTTGAGTCGCGTATTGGGCATTCGCCTTGTCGCATCCGGACTGGGAGCACGCCGGGAAGGGGCCGCTCTCACGAATATAATCGCGGTTGATCCGTGGGCAGGTGGGCCATCCCGGCGCCGCTTCACGCTCTACCACGAAATCATGCACCAACTCATCAAGCGCAACGATGTGCTGTATTCGGCACTTCACGATCAATACCGCGCAGATGACGACTTCGAGCGGATGCGCGAGCGATTGTGTAATCTTGGCGCTGCCGAATTTCTTGTCCCGCGCGCACACGTACGGAACGCGATCAATGACGGGGGGTTCTCGCTTCGCCTCCTGCCAGAACTGATCGCCACAACCTCCGCCTCTCGGACGGCGATCTGTGTGCAGCTTGTTCTATGCGCTTCGCATCGCTGCATCGGAATCGTATGTCGGCTTGCTGAGGTAGTTCCGCATGATGTCGAGACGCTCTTTGCTCTTGATATATCCGCACCGGTGCTTCACGTTGAGACAGCGGCGAGTTCTGCGCGCATGATGTACCGTGTTACACGAGGAACAAGAATCGCTCCGGGCCATCTCCTCTATGACGCGTGGCATAGTCCCGAAGGCGAACTCATCATGGGTACCGCACAGATCCCGTTTCGGAGAGTCCAGAAACCTTGGGAGGTGGACTGCGAAGCGATGCGAATCGGCGAGCAGTTGTTCGCGCTATTTCATGCTGAGCGTCCTTTGCAGGTCGCCAAAGAGCAGTTATCGTTATTTTAGAGAGTAACGTGTCGCACATCTCCCATTCTACGTCGTTCCCTCTTTTGATAGAATGATACCTATGCTCAATCACAACCGTGAACTCTATCTGGCGGCGATTGCTGAAGGATTTCCCGACCTCGCCGTCGATACGTTTGAGTATCTGTCCGAAGGCAAGGACAGCGTTGCCTCTGTGGTCAATCGCCATCTGCTCTTCCGCTTTCCCAAGCAGGAACTCGCGGAACAGAAACTACTGATGGAGCTACGACTGCTCCCTGCACTTGCCCCGACGTTGCCCCTGGCTATCCCGCACTTCACCTACATCAGCCAGACGCCGACCGCGTCCTATCCGCGTGCGTTTGCTGGCTATGGCCTGCTCGATGGCACACTACTCCATGCCTACACCCCCCATATCTGGGATGCCACCTGGTGGCAACCGTTCATTGGGGATTTCGTCACAGCATTGCATCGGTTTCCGGTCGGACGGGCGACGCAACTGGGTGTGCCGACGTACACACCGCGCACTTGGCATGCACACTACCAAGCCTTGTACGCTGCGGTACGCGAAAAGGTATACCCGCTGATCGCACCTAATCAACGAGTGGCAATCGGTCGCTTCTTCGACGCCTTCTTGGATCATCCACGGCATTTTGCCTTCGCGCCCGTGCTGGTGCATGGGGATCTCCATGCCCGGCATTTCCTGCTCGACGTCGGGACGCGTCGCGTCACCGGCATCCTCGACTTTGGTGAGTGTCGGATCGGTGATCCGGCGATTGATGTGCGCGATGCATGGTTGGCGTACTACGGCGGTGTAGTCGACCAAACTTGGCAGGAACGGCGCGACTTCTACTATCGGCTCCCCGGCCTTACGCAGGTTGCATTGCGCGACAACTACGGCGCTGAATGGGTCGAGGAAGGACTCGCTGAAATAGGTCGGGTGTGGCCAGCTTAGAAGGAGAAGGTACGTTGATTCCTATAACTGCTTTGGTTCCCGGCGTTGGGCTTTCGAATGTCCCAACTCGTTTCGTGAAGGTCTCGTTCGAGGCTGTGTAACGCTTCTTGCATATCCGGTGTCATGTTATCGAGTATAGTCCGATTTGCACGGTGGTGTCAGAGTACTTTGAACATGTAGATGCAGATCTCTGACTCGATCCCCTTTCTGCCGTCGTTCGTCTCGTAGTCCCAACTGACGGTGAACTCCCCTTTTCCCCAATCGTGATACCCGAGCCGTTCATACAGCCGCCGCGCATGCGGATTGTCCATGCTTCCCACCGCCAAACCAATGTGCCGGTACCCCTTTTCACTTGCCATTCGTTCGGCTTCCCGCACCATCCGTGTACCGACTCCCCTGCTCTGCAACGCGGGTTTCGTCCCTCCGGATTCCAGATACGGTGTGTGTCGCGGGTACTGTCCCGTCGGATCGTGCGCAGGGCCACCCCAGCGCAGCAAGAAATGGCCGACTGGTTCATCATCATGCCAGGCGATCAGGTAGACCCCTTCACCTTGCTGCTGAACCGCGAAGCGGTGATGGTGATACTTCGCTCGATTGTTGGGAGAAAAATGTTCCTCAAAGGTGTCCAGCTGCGACGCTTCAGCACTGCGAATCTCGATTGGTAGTTCGATTCTCTCAGTCTTCATAGGAGCATCACTATATCATACGGTCGGCGGTGTTCGTTCCGGAAAGAGTTCTTCCCGGCATCTCGTGGTAAATATTTCAGCTAAAACAGCCGCTTCTCGTACCACACACGCTAATACAACGTCCACTCCGCGATGTCTGATGCGTAGCCCACAATGACGTTCATCGCACTCGGGATCGCTTCAGGGCGCAGGAAATAGGCCGTCAGGCGGGCGTGCCCCTCCACAAGGATGAGCGGTGCTCCTTTCCGTGCGCCGACCATGATCATTTCCGGGAAGGTTGCGCCGGCCGCGATCGCATCAGTTAGATGCCAGAAGCCCGTATTGCTCACGTTGAAGACCTCAATCCCCTGCCGGATGCGCGCCGCGGCATCGGCGGGGACTCTGGAGCCACCGGATAACGCGTTCCAGTAGGCATAGTTGATGTACCGCACGCGGGTGAGATCGTCCTTCGTGGCGATTGCATGATACCATCGGGCAATCGCTGGGAAGCCCGCAAAGAGTTCGGCGTCGCGGCCGTACCCGCGATATGCGCCGAGCACCCGGCGGCGATACACGTTGTCGGCGGTGTTGGACAGATCGGGATCGCTGATCACGCTGCGATCGCGGCCGTCGCGTCGGACAAGGTCGCCAATCGTCGGGACGATCCGCGATGAAGCCAGCTCGGTGCGCAGGAAGACGGCGATCATTTCTGCTTCGCTGATGCGCTTCAGGTGTCGCATAGTCGGCGATCATGCCATAGATCGTCTGTTGGTGAAATGACCGATACCCGTCAGATGCCTCAACATTCTCGCGTGCTTTGGTGGTGATATCAGGCGTTCTGTGGCGTTCCACGACTGCTGAACACTATCTTGGTAACTATGCCGGATATGATACAGTGGAACGATGGAAAGCAATTCTGAGGCGCTCATCGAGGCAGCGGCGGCAGTCGTCAATCCTCGGCAGATAGGAGATCGACTTGTTGGTGACGTAGGCTGTGCATTGGTCACTGATAAGGGGAATGTCTTCGTTGGCGTCTGCCTCGATCTCGCCTCGGGTATCGGATTCTGCGCCGAGGCGAGTGCCATCGCTGCGATGGTCACCGCTGGCGAGTCGAGAATCATGCGGATCGTCGCGGTCTGGAAAGACGATCAAGGCAAGGTTTTTGTGCTCTCGCCCTGTGGCCGCTGTCGCGAGTTCATGAGACAGATTCATGGGGACAACTTGGAGACCGATGTCATTCTCGGCAGAGAGCATGTCGTCAAACTACGCGAGCTTCTCCCCCAACCCAACCTGTTCACGCCAGTTGATCCGCAGGACTAATTATGTTAGCTTTTGCCTAACCCCATTATCTATTTGGTCCCTGAAATGATTGTTTTCGCTCCACGCGTTCTGGAATCACCCTTGCCTCGTTGTTTTCTCCCCCAAGAACTCATCGACTTCAGCAAGCTTCGCAAGCGCACGCAGGCGATTATACGTTTCGATACGCTCACTGATGATCGTGGTGCGGAGATTATTCGCATCATTCGGATCAGCACCCTCGCCTGCTAAGCCGTTACGTGTTCCTCGATATGGCGGGCCTTTTCGTGCGCCACCGGCTCCCGGTTCCGGTTCCGGTGCAGGGAGTTCTTCCAACGTTGTTTTTCCGACGCCATCTCGTTCAACCATAGAGACATTCTACCACTCGATGCAAGCTGATCCGTAATGCTACTGAATCGTGAGAAGGGGTGGCGTTGCGCGCCGTTTCATTGCACTATTCGCTTGCTCGGGGGGGGTTACTTTCGCCGCTCCTCGTCGCGTCGGTACTAGCGCAGGGCCTTGGTCGTAAGGCCGACCGCTCCGAAATCGCCTTTGGCGCTATCGTGTCCCTACGTTGGACGCGTCGAACGGTGAATAGGAGCGGGGATGGCAACAGACGGCAGTGACGCAATCCAGCCCATCGTCAACATCACTGGGGAGAAGGTCGCTCTCGGTCCCCTGCGCCATGATCTCCTGCCCCTCTATCAGCGCTGGCACAACGATTTCGCGACCCAACGAACCTACGCGGACCCACTGGAGCCGACGACCAGCGAGCACTGGACGGCGCGGTACGAGCGATGGCTGCGCGGAACGGATACTGTCCGCTTCACCCTCTATGAGCGGGCGACGTTGCGCCCCATCGGCATCACGAACCTGCATCGGATTGACCTGCGCAACCGGACCGCGGCCATCGGCATGCTGATCGGCGCGACGGCGGATCGCGGGAAAGGTTATGGGACGGAGGCGACGCACTTGATGCTCGAGTACGCGTTCACCGCGCTTGGCCTGCACAACGTGATGTTGACGGTGCTGGCGTTCAATCGGGCGGGACGGCGCGTGTACGAGAAAGCGGGATTCAGGGAATGCGGGCGGCGGCGCGAAGCGCACATGATGGGCGGCACGTTGTGGGATGTGATCGCGATGGAGTGCCTGGCGAGCGAGTTTGAAAGTCCGGTATTGGCACGGATCGTGGTGGCAGACGAGCCGCGATAGTGCCGTCTCATCGGCACATAACGGGCCTTCTGTGCCGTTTCATTGCTCTCCTTGCTTCCGAAAAGAGTTGACGACTCGCGATTAACTACCGTTTGTTTGGTTAGTGTCAGGCTGTTCTAATCCCGGCAAACGAACGTTTTTGATAATTACAGTCCTGCGCGATATATTTCCGCTGAGTGTTGGAAACACTCTGAGATGAGTTCCGAGACTCGCCTGTCTCAAAAGAAGTCTCAAAACATATATTGATTGTGAGATGACGCGTCAATCTCCCGGCCTCAGCACAAACCATCGTTTGTCATCCGGCAGATTCGCCCAGAACATTGCGGATTCCGGGTTGTTTCCCTCCAAGTCCTCTGCGCGCAGCGAGATGCGCAAAATCGCGCCGGTATCGAAGGTCAGTTCGAGGTCGCCATCCTTCCATACGTTCGTCTCGATTACAGAGTGTGTGATCTGCTCGCACAGTGCATCCCGGTAGCCCCAATCTACCCACCGCAACACCGCACCGCCCACTTCAATCGTTGGCCGCACGAACGCGCTGAGGCGCGGGCCATTGAAGGTAAACTGCACATAGTCCATCACGAAGATAACGGAATTCATCCACTCCTTCGCGAAAATGTCGCGCAGGATCGCTTCAGCCCCTTCGATGTGTTCTGCCATAACTCAATTCCCGCCCGGATCATCACGTCGCAGAGTGCATGGAGCGATTCTATCCCCTAAAGATTTCCGCCAAGGTTCGGGTCATGGGCGCTTTTGATGAGACTCGGATAGCTCGTCATCCCGTGTACAGCATCCGCTGCCGCAGCAGATCAAACTTCGCCCGCCCGTACATCGCGCGCTTGAGCACTTTGAGCCTATTCACCTG
>JAABUU010002170.1_pt1 | contig 28872 bp, 21 predicted proteins | sample 5559301 | NCBI WGS metagenome assembly JAABUU01 (sample SAMN10711884, study PRJNA513360) | rock metagenome | isolation source: Antarctica rocks | place: Antarctica: Victoria Land, Richard Nunatak white
AATCCGGCGGCAATCCGGCGGGAGATCGAGGCGGGACAGGACGCGCTCTGGCGGCTAGCCAGAGTAAGAAACATTGGTGAGGCAACGACCCTGCAGGAGTAAGATTTATCCATGAGGCAATACGTGCTGCATCTCAGCCCCTCGCGAGGCCCGCTTCGGTGTACTCGACGAGGGCGGCGAGGAAAGCATCGCGCTCCACCGTGCCGCCCGCGAAGGTGCAACCGCTCGCCATCACATGCCCGCCACCACCGTACCGCCGCGCGAAGGCCGCAACATCCACCGCCGGGGTCGTGGAGCGCAGGCTTGCCCGCCAGTTCCCCTGCCCTTGATAGAAGATCGCCGCCGCGCCGACATCGCGCGTGCCAACAAGCCAGTTGATGACGCCCTCGCCGTCCGATTCGTCCGCACCCGTCTCCATGAGCACAGCGGGCGTTACTTCCGTCCAGAGAACGTGCCCAATCCACGCCGCGCGGCTCAGGAGCGCGCCCCAGATGGCGACGCTCCCCGGTGTCTTCCGGCGGCGCAGGCCGTCCATCACCAATGTGTAGTCCGCCCCCGCGTTACAGAGCACGGCGAGCGTCTCGAAGGTTGGTGCACCATTTCCCTCGACGCGCATGAACGAACTGCTGTCCGAACTCATGCCGGTGAGAAGCAGCGTGGCGAGGAGCGGCGTCAGCGGCACGCCCCACTGCCCGCAGAGGCGGACGATCAGCGAATCCGCCGCGATCACGCGCGTGTCAATGAAGCGGGCAATGGCCGGTTCGTCGCCACGCGGTACATGATGGTCCACGATAATGACCGGCACGCGCGTGAAGAGACTCTGATACGCCTCATAGAGCGGACCGAAGCGGCGCACTTCCGGCACATCGGGCGCGATAATCAGGTCCACATCGTCGAGCGGCAGCGGCAGGCCGGTATAGCGCGCCATCGTCTCCACGCCGGGGATGAAATCGAGCATCGGCGGCAGTTTGCCGTCCGAGATGCACGTCGTCACCCGCGCGGTCGGATGTGCAACGTGCACGATCTCCGCCATCGCCAGCGCGGACGAAATACCGTCGCCATCCGTGTTGACATGCGTCGGGATCAGGACATGCGTCGCGCCCGCCATCGCCTCCCACGCGCGGGACAGATCCGCCTCCGTCCATGTCGGGCCGGAACGCGACGAAGGACTGACGACTGCGGGTGCCCTTTGGGCGGCATGAGGACTGAGTTGGACAGTTACTGCCTCGGTGTTTCCCTCATTGCTGCTATCCTGAAGGATGCCCGCCCGTTGCTCGTTGCTCAATGCCTGTTCTCCTCTCAGTCCTCAGTCCTCAGTCCTTCGTTTCCGGGCGCGCGGATTCGTCTTTTGCTCCGGTTCCGGGAGTGGTTCGTCTTCAATGCGCGGCGGGTTGATCTCCCGCTCATGCTCGACACCAGAGAGGGCGCGCAGCACCGCCGCGCCCGTTTCGAGCGACGCGTCCGCGCGGAAATCGAGTTCCGGCACGGAGCGAAAGGTAATACGCGGTGCAAGCAGATGGCGCAAATGCCGTGCATGCCGCCGCAGCGTTTCGACCGCCGCGTCCCGCTCCTTCTCGCCGCCGAGCGTACTGATATAGACGCGTGCATGCCGCAGATCGGGGCTGGTCTGCACCTCGGTTACACTAACGAGTTTCAGGCGCAGTTCGTCTCGCTCCTCCTGGATGAGATTCGCGATCTCATTGCGCAGGAAATCATTGATCTGCTCGATGCGCCGACTCGTCTTGGCCATCTTCCCCTCCAGGGAAGTGCCGAGCACTGAGTACTGAGTGGGACATCACCTGCTCAGTACTCAGTACTCAGTACTCGGCACTCCGTTATGCGAGCCGCGCCGCGATCTGCTCTTTGCGATAGAATTCGAGCGTGTCGCCGACTTCGTATTCGTTGAAGCCGTCGAGAGAGAGGCCGCATTCGTAGCCCGCCTGCACCTCGCGCGCGTCGTCCTTCATGCGCTTGAGCGTCGTCACCGTACCATCGTGGATCACCGCGCCGTTGCGCAGCACGCGGACGCGGTCGTTGCGCCGGATCACGCCATCGGTGACGTAGAGGCCGGCCGCGACGATCTTGTTCGGCAGCTTGAACAGCTCGCGCACGTCGGCGTAGCCGTCGGTCGTCTCCTGCTCAATCGGGTCGAGCATGCCAGTCATCGCCGCTTTCACGTCGTCCACGAGGTGATAGATGACATCGTAAAAGCGAATATCCACGCCGCGCGAATCGGCGGCCCGCTTGCCCGCCACGTCCGGGCGGACGTTGTAGCCGATGATGATCGCCTGCGATGCCGAGGCGAGCGAGACGTCGGATTCGCCGATCGCGCCGACGCCTGTGTGGATGATATTGATCTGGACGGACGGGTCATCGAGTTTATTGAGCGCATTCTGAATCGCGCCAAGCGAACCTTGCTCGGCCGCTTTGAGGATCAGCCGTAGTTCCTTCGTGCCGCCCGTCTGAACATTACGGAGGGCGTTTTCGAGGCTCAACCGCACATCCGAGAAGGAGGCCGCCTGCCGCGCCAGGCGCCGCTGCTCTGCCACGGTGCGCGCCTCTCGGTCGTCCGCGTAGACGTGCAGGATGTCGCCCGCCTCCGGCACATCATCGAGGCCGGTGATTTCCACCGGCATTGAGGGGAGCGCGCGGCGCACCTTGCGCCCATGATCATCCTGCATCGCCTTGATACGACCATAGATCGTGCCGATCACGACGCTGTCGCGCAGGTTGAGCGTGCCGTTCTGGATCAGCACCGTCGCCGTGACGCCACGCGACGGATCGCGGTTCGTCTCGATAATCACACCCGTCGCGGCGGCGTTCGGGTCCGCCTTCAGTTCAGCGATGTCGGCGACGAGGAGAATTGTATCCAGGAGGTCGTCAATCCCAAGTTTTTCCTTCGCTGAGACCTCAACCGTCGGCGTATCGCCTCCGTAATCCTCCGGGATCACGTCCGCCTCGCTTAGTTGCGCCTTGACGCGCTCCACGTTCGCGCCGATCGCGTCAATCTTGTTGATCGCGACGATGATCGGCACATTCGCCGCTTTCGCATGGGCAATCGCTTCGAGCGTCTGTGGCTTCACGCCGTCATCCGCCGCAATGACGAGCACGGCGATATCGGTCGCGCGCGCACCGCGGGCCCGCATGGCGGTGAACGCCTCGTGGCCGGGGGTATCGAGGAAGGAAATCTTTCGCCCCTGCACCTCGACCTGATAGGCGCCGATCCGCTGCGTGATGCCGCCCGCTTCGCCTTCCGCGACCTTGGTCGCGCGGATCGCGTCCAGCAATTTCGTCTTGCCGTGGTCCACATGCCCCATGATCGTGACGATCGGCGGGCGGGTGTCCGTACCGCCGGTGGCACGACTATCAACGGCGGCGGTGATGCCCTCGGCATCGGTCGCCTCCGCAGCGGGCGCTACCTCGATTTCCAGCGCGGCGCCGACCTTCTCGGCGGTCACGTAGTCAATCTGCTGGTTGATATTGGCGAAGACGCCGACGCCGATCAACGCCTTGATCACTTCCGTCGGCGAGAGCATCAGCCGCTCGGAGAGATCACCGACGCTGATAACGGCAGGCAGTACGACGGGTTCTTCGGGGCGCACCGGCCCGCGCCGCACTTGCGCCATCCGCTCGCCACTCGCGCCGCCCGTACTTGGGCCACGATTACCGGGTCGGCCACCACCGGGCCGACCACCGCCGGGGCGTGGGCCACCACCCGTACGGACCGGTCCTGGTCGAAATCCACCACGCGGAGGTTTTCCTGGCATAACAGTGCTCCTTCTCCCCACACCATCGTGGGGACTCGCGAGTACTGAGTACTGAGTACTGAGTGTGGGAACGATCCCCTCAGTACTCAGTACTCAGCACTCAGTACTCAGTACTCGTTTCCGCCGGAAGCGTTTCAGCGTATGCCTGAAGCGCCGCCGTGTCTTCCGGGTTGATGTCAACTTTCAGCGCGCGACCGAGGATGTTGCCCTTCAGGGCACGCTCCCAGATCACGCGGTCTGCGGTGAGGTACGCCCCCCGGCCGTTTTTCTTGCCGGTTGGGTCCACCGCTACCCGTCCTTCGGGCGTGCGGACGATACGGATCAGTCCGCGCTTGTCGCCTGTCTCGCGTGTGACAATGCAGGTTCGTTGCGGGATATGGCGGGGTTTCAGCCCCTTACGCTTTTTGGGGGGCGGGTTGCCTACGCCCCGGCCTCCACCCCCGCCGTGCGAGAGAGGGGGGGATTGGGTAGTAGTGACCTCACCAGCCGAATTCCCCTCTCCCGCTCTGGCGGGGGAGGGGTCAGGGGTGGGGGCTGCATGAATCGCCTCAGCGGTCATAGGGTTCTCCTCCCGCTCAGGCGTTACCCATGATGTACCGCATAGGTGGCGATCTGATTTTCCGCTTCGTCCGTGACGATCACCTGATCGCCCTCCTGGCGGGCAATCACCCGGCCACCGATGTAGTTCGCGGCGAGCGGGCCATAGAATTCGCCGTCGAAGGTGAAGGTGCCGTCGCCACGCACGATACGCGATTGCCCGGTTGTCGTGCCGGTCGGTGCGGCAATCGCCCCGGTCATTGCCGGTGTAGGTGAAACGGCATCCGTCAGCGAGAGCGGCGTACCGTCCATCGAGAAGGCGGCGACGAGCGTGCGCTCGTAGAAGATGTCCAAACGATCCGGCAACTGCTCGACATCCACGCTACGGCCGATCAACTCCTCCGGCAACGGGCCGAAGGTGCGGTCGTCCATCACAATCGTGCCATCGCCGAGGACCATCGTCGGGCGACGACCAAGCGAGATGAAGGCGTCGGGCCGTTCGGCGAGCGCGGCGGCACGGGCCTTGTCAATGAGATCGTCGCCCAGCGCCTTGAGCGCCTCGGTATCCTTGACGTCAATCTTCCAGTGCGTCAATTTGTAGGCGAGGCGAGCGTTCTGCCCCTCCTTGCCAATCGCGAGGCTCATCTGATCGGTCGGGACGATCACACGGGCGATCTTGTCCGCCTCATCGAGGTTGACGGTCAGTACTTTCGCTGGGGAAAGCGCCTTGGTGATGAAGGTCGCGGTATCGCTGCTCCACTCGACGACGTCAATCTTCTCACCGTAGAGTTCGGTGACGATGTTCTGGATACGCACACCGCGTACGCCAACGCATGAGCCGACCGGGTCCACGTTATCCTGCGTCGCGATCACGGCGACTTTCGTCCGCAGCCCCGCCTCGCGCGCGATCGCTTTGATTTCGACCGCGCCAGAGTAGATTTCCGGCACTTCGATCTCGAACAGCCGCTTGACGACATCGGGGTGTGCGCGTGAAACGATCAGTTGCGGCCCTTTATCCGTCGAGGCGTTCACTTCGAGCAGCAAGACTTTCAGGCGCTGGGCATTGCGGTACCGTTCGGCAGGTACCTGCTCGCGCACGGGCATGACCGCCTCGGCCTTGCCGAGGTCCACGATCACGGCTTTGTTGTCCGCGCGCTGGACGACGCCGTTGATCAACTCGCCGACGCGGTCGCGGTACTCATTGTAGACACGCTCGCGCTCGGACTCGCGAATCTTCTGCATGACGACCTGCTTCGCCGTCTGCGCCGCAATTCGTCCGAAATCCTTCGGGGTATCGTCCACGGTGACGACGCGACCAATCGCGCCATTCTCCGGGTCAATCCGGCGCGCTTCACTGACGCCCATCTGACGTTGCGGGTCCTCGACATCGCTGTCCGCAACAACGTCCTTATCCACAACTATCGTGATCGCGCCCGTGTCCGGGTGCAGTTCAACGCGGACGTTGTCGTCTTCCTCGATGCCCCGTGCCCTCTTGTAGACGGTCTTCAGGGCATGCTCGACCGCACTGGTCACGACTTCACGCGGCATATTCCGCTCAGCGGCTAACTCCGCGATCGCGGTATAGAGATCACTTTTCATCGCTGGTCATTCCTTCCGTTCCGGACGACGTTGCTGTCGTGCCGTCCGCTGCGTATTCCCTTGCCCACGCGGTATTGCGCGCGGGTGGTTCCCCCTGCGCGTACGCATGAAAAACGTGGGTCGAAGAACCCACGTTACCGTCCGCGCACGAGTTCAACATAAGTATACCGCGCGCACTCGCTCGCTGCAAGGGCAAAAAAGCCTCACCCCCGGCACCTCTCACCTGCCCAAAGGGCACCCGCTTGTCAGCAATAGAGAGGGGAGGGGACGTGAAGGACGTGCCGTGACGTTCTCTCAATCGCCTATGTATCCTGCATTTCTCCCCCGCATTGTCTCCCCCTCTCCTTTGCCTGGCAGCAAAGGAGAGGGGGCCGGGGAGTGAGGTTCCCCATTCCCCGCCGTTGACGCCCCCGCCTGAATGCGGGACGATACGAAATGGTTCGCAGACAGAACCGCATTATTCACGCGAAGGGAGATCGGGATGGCAACGACCGCAACGAAAACCTATCAACTTTACCTAAACGGCCAGTGGCAGGACGCCGCCGGGGGCAAAACCTTCCCCGTCCACAATCCCGCGACGGGCGAACTGCTCGCCGAGGTCGCGGATGGCGGTGTGGCGGAGACGAACGCGGCGATCAAGGCCGCTGTTGACGCCTTCCCGGCGTGGTCGAAGCGCCCGGCGGACGAGCGCGCCGAACTGCTGCACAAGACGTTCGACATCCTCAAGGGCCGGATCGAGGAGCACGCCCGCATCCTCACCGAAGAGAATGGCAAGCCGCTTGCTGAATCGGTCGGCGAGGCGACGATCGGCGCGGGTTTCGTGCGCTGGAATGCGGAGGAAGCGCGCCGCACCTACGGTGAGGTCGTCCCCAGCCCGACGATGGGCAAGCGTGTTCTCACCTTCCGCCAGCCGGTCGGCGTCGTCGCGGCGATCACGCCATGGAACTTCCCCTACTCGATGATCACACGGAAGATTGCCCCCGCGCTCGCGGCCGGGTGTACCGTCATCCTCCGGCCGTCATCCGCGACACCGCTCGTCGCGCTGGAGATCATCAAGGCATTCGATGATGCAGGTTTCCCACCGGGCGTCGTCAATATCATCACGAGCAAGTCCGCCAAAGAGGTGGCGAAGGTATTGGCGGAGAGCCACGATATCCGCAAGATCACCTTCACGGGCAGCACCGAGGTCGGCAAGAAACTGATGGCGATGGCGGCGGGCACCGTCAAGAAGGTCTCGCTCGAACTCGGCGGCCACGCGCCGATGCTGATCTTCGACGACGCGGATGTCGAACAGGCCGCGCAGGGCGCGATCACCTCCCGCTTCCGTAACGCGGGGCAGACCTGCATCTGCACGAACCGCCTCTACGTCCAGCGCTCAATTGTCGAGGCATTCTCGAAACGCGTCGCGGAACTGGCGCGGGGGCTGAAAGTCGGCAACGGCCTCGATGCCGACACGAAAGTCGGCCCAATGATTGACGAGCGCGGCTTCCAGAAGGTTGAAAACCAGGTCAAGGACGCGGTGAAGGGCGGCGCGACGGTGCTCGCCGGGGGCAAGCCCGCCGACACGAATGGGCATCTGAAGGGGTTCTTCTACGAGCCGACGATCCTCGCGAATGTCGCGCCGGATGCGAAGATTCTCCACGACGAGACCTTCGGCCCCGCATTGCCGATCGTGCCGTTCGACACCGAGGAAGAGGCGATCCGCCTCGCGAACGACACGCCGTTCGGCCTCGCCGCCTACTTCTTCACGCGCGACATCGGGCGCGCCTTCCGCGTCGCGGAAGGGCTGGAGTACGGCATCGTCGGCTGCAACGACCCACTGCCCACCGCGCCGCAGATCCCCTTCGGCGGCTACAAGGAGAGCGGCCTTGGCCGCGAGAATGGCAGTATGGGCATTGCGGAGTTCATGGAAGTCAAGGCAGTGACGATCGGGCTGTAGGGAAACCTCACCCCCGGCGCCCTCTCCATCGCCAGATGTACCTATCTATGCTTCGATCTATCGGCGATGGAGAGGGCGCCAGGGGTGAGGATTATTTCTTCGGCACGCAGTCGGTCGGCGGTTGCGTCGTCGGATCGGTAATGAAGGCAAGCATCGTGCGTAGGCCGCAGTCGCCTCCGTTGGCGAGAATGGAGTGGCCGATGCCGGGGAAGGTGACGAGATACCCCTTGGCAAGCGTCTGCGCGACCTGCTTGCCGTAATCCGGCGGCGTCGCGGGGTCGTTATCGCTGGAAAGTACGAGCGCCGGCACGTCACTCGTCACGGCTTGCGTCTCGACCGGGTTGATCGGTGCAATCGGCCACTGCGCGCAGACATCGAAGTATTCGCGGATGCCGATGGCAAAGATCGGCTGCAATTCCGGCGGCAAGGTCTTGTCAATCGCCGTGGCGCGATCCCGATTGTTGAACGGCACTTCCTCCGAGCAGAGGATCGAGTAATACGTGCCGATATTGATGTCCGGCCCGGTGATACCGATCGCCTCGATGACGAGGTCCAGGAGTGCCGTATCGCCCTGTCGTACCTGCGCGATCAGTTGCGGGATAATGCTCGTCGCGGTCTTGTCATAGAATAACTGCCCAATCAGCGAGGTGAGGTCGTAGCCATCCACGACGACTGGGACGGTCATGCCGCTCTTGTCGTCCTTCACGGGTGTCGTGATCGGTTGGGCGTTCAACTGTGCGACGGTCGCGACGTAGTCCGCCTGCAATGTCGGCGACTTCGCGTTGCACGCCGCGTCCGCCATGCACGCCGCGAAGAAGAGGGTGAACGCGCGGTCGAAATTGGACCCGTCATCCTCAACAAGATTCGCCTGGAGCGGCACGGACGAGTCGAGTATCGCACCGCGTACCGCGTTCGGGAAATCACGCATCATCGTCAGAGCGACGCGCGTGCCATAGGAGACGCCGAGCAGATCGAGTTGCGGATAGCCGAGTAGCGCGCGAATATCGTTGAGATCCGCCGCGCCCTCCGCGCTCGTGTACGCGCCGAGGTTGATCCCTTGCTTCGTCAGCCGGTCCCGGCAGGCGAAGATCGCCGCGATGTCGTGATTCGCCTTATCGTCCGGGCTGAGTTCCACCTGCGCGTCCACGAGGTCCTGCGCCGTTACCTCCGGGCAGGCGAGGTTCGGCTGCGCGAAGCCGACGCCACGCTGATCGTAGACGATCAGGTCGCGGTTCGCGGTCAATGCCGGCAGATCGCCCGCGAGGAAATAGGTGAGGGTATCCTGCACCGCCCCGCCCGGCCCACCCTCGATATAGACGAGTGGGTCCGGCGCGGGAGTGGCGGACGCGCTCTTGAAGACTGCGACGGGCAATTTGATCGTCGGGCCGGTCGGGTTGCGATGCTGCTCCGGTACGACGGCGAATCCACACGTCACTGTTTGCCCCTCAACCTGCCCATCCGGCAGTTTCCATGGGCACGCGGCGGGATCGAAGCGTGTCTGCCCGCTCTCTGCCGCTGTCGCCGCATCGTATCCCGGTGTTGTCACCGGCGCCGCCAACCCACGCGTTCCCATGCCGTGTAGCGAGAGCATCAGGCTGACAAGCAGAATCACTGAGCCACAGAAATGCTTTTCTCGTCGCATTGATGCATACCCTCATGCTAAGACCGATGTATTCCATGCACCTACCGTCAGCATAGCAGACGGCGAAAACTCGACCCATCCCTCGGTCTGCCGCTCGCGGCGTATCCATCCCTTTCTTTACACTTCAACCCCACGTCTCAATTCTCGTCATGAACCGCAGCGTGCCCGCGTCGGAGTAGCGGCAGGGACCGGGAGCAGGGCCGAGGAATACATCGCCAAGCCCCACAGTTTGCCGAATCCTTTTGTGACCTTCGCGCTTTTTATGATATCCTACGCATCGGCACAGAGACTGAAGGGGAAAGAAACCGGCATGCGGCGGGGTTTGCGGGGCTTTTACAGGAGGTAGCGGTCGTGGCGATATGGGGAACGATGGAGCGCCTCTCCCGGCGACGCGCACTACACTGGATCGCCGGGGGAGTTGGCGGCCTGGCTGCGGCCGCAGCCCTCCGGTGGAGCGGCGCGCAAGCCCTCAGCGCCGCGACGCCCGCGCCCATCCCCGTGCCTCGCCCCCCGTCCGGGTCAGCAAACAGGGTGAGCGGGACACCGGTGATGAGCGCACCGCCATCGCCACGGAAGCCATCCTCCCCACTAGCGCCCACCGTTCCTCCGCCAACACCCACCGTTCCCCCACCGACCACATTTAATGTCAAGCGGTATGGCGCGAAGGGCGATGGCCGGTCGAACGACACCGCCGCGATCCAGGCCGCGATTGATGCCGTTCCGGTCTCCGGCGGCACCGTCATCTTCCCGCCGGGCGTCTATATTGTCGCGCCGACGCGTACCACATGCATCGCGATCAAGAGCAATCTGCGCCTCAGCGGTGCAGGTGCGACGTCCATTCTGAAAATCAAGGACGGCATCGGAGACTGGTATCGCCTCCTTTCTCCCCAAGATCTCGGCGCGACGGTGGATAACGTGACCATCGAAAATTTGTCATTCGATTCGAACATCGTCAATAATCCGTCATCCACCATCACCGAGAAAGTGGATGCGACCTATCAAACGTTCATCTTCATCACCGCCGGGCGCAACATCAACATCCGCCGCTGCCGCTTCGCGCCATGTTCCGGTGTCTGGGCGATCGCGCTCAATGGCCCGACGATCCGGCAGTGCTCGGTAACGGACTGCTATTTCCGCTTTGTGATGCGAGCTGGCAACCCGGATTACGACAACGCGATGGTCTATATCGAGGGGAGTACGTATACATTATCGCGCAACCAGTTCGAAACGATAATTCTTCCCGGTCGCGGTGGTCGCGCGTGCATGGAGGCGCACGGCGGCCCGGCGGAGGTCTTCAATAACACGTCCATCGGCTTCCAGACCGGTCTCAATATCACGGGATCGTACTTCGTCGGCGGCATCTCGCGCGCGATCACCTGCCACGACAATACGTTCACGGACGCGCTACTGGCGATCCTGCTCTGGCCAACTGCGCCGAATGGCCTCCAGAACGTGACGGTAACAAACAATACCATTGCCCTCGCCCAACGCACGCATGGTAACGTGGAAATGTGCGGCATCGAAGCGCTCTTCTCCCTGGAAGCCACGCATCTCGCGTCAACGCTCGCAATCACAAACAACACCATTCGGTTTCAGGACGAGGGCGCCGGGCGATCCGGCGATTTTTATTACAACTCCGCAGGCATTGGCCTGCACAATCTGGGAGGTATCGCGGGATGTGTGATTGACGGCAACACGATCGAACTCGCACCGTCGAGCGGTATCATGATCGGCAATGCCGAACCGGGTCAGCGCACTTTCCAGACCGTCCGCATCACAAATAATACGATTGTCAATCCCGGACAGAATATCGGCTTCCCCGCCGACTTCCGCGCCGGCGTACTCGTCAACTCGTCCGCGTCGAACATCGAAATCGGCGGCAACACGATCAAGGATACCTTCTCGACGCCCCGATGCCCCGCCGCCATCTCCTTTGACTCCTCGTCGGGAAGCATCTACACCGCCATTCATGTCCACGACAACCGGATCACGTCCGCGAACGGCAGCCTGCCGGTGATCATACCGGGCATACCCCCATCGTGATCGGCGCCGGGAGCGCCCCGCCCCCGGCATTACACGATCACGAACATGAAGAGGATAGCTATTATGTAGCTCTGAGTGCTTTGATTGTATCAGCCTGATCCTTATGCATCTGGGCGATCAGCGCATCCACACTGGCGAACTTTGCATCACCGCGCAGCCACTGGATGAAATGGACGGCGATGATCGTGCCGTAGAGGTCGCCGTCCCAATCAATCAGGTTTGGCTCGACGGAGCGGGGACCATTATCAAACTGTGGGCGCGGGCCGATGTAGGTCATCGCGGGGTACTGGGTTAGATCGTCCGCGATTGTCACCCAGGTCGCGTAAATGCCGTCCCTCGGTACGACGATGCCGGGCGAAACCTGCGTATTGGCGGTCGGGAAGCCAATCTGCCGCCCGCGCCCCGCGCCGCGCACCACTGGGCCACGCAACACGTAGGGCCGCCCGAGCAGCCGCGCCGCAGCGGCGACATCTCCGGCGAGCAGGTGCGTGCGGATGGCGGTGCTGCCGATCATCTCGCCGCCCGGCGCGTCGTCTACATGGATACGGGGCAGGACATGCAGCGTGTAGCCGAACTCCGTGCCGAGATCGCGTAGGACTTCAAGATTCCCTTCCCGCCCCTTACCAAAGGCAAAATCATCCCCCACCCAGACCTCGACAGGTTGGACGGCACGGGCGACTATCGCCATGAAGTCGCGCGCGGCGGTGTCCGCCGTCTGCCGCGTAAAAGGATAGATGACGAGCACGTCCACGCCGAGCGAGGCCATCTGTATGGCTTCGTCGTTCACCGTCGTGATGCGTTGTGGCGCGGACTCCGGCGCGAGGACGGCGCGCGGGTGTGGATCAAACGTGAGGACAACAGAGCGGACACCCCGCGCCCGCGCCCGCGCAACGACGCTGCCGATCAGCCGCTGATGACCGCGATGCACGCCATCGAACGTCCCAATCGTCAACACGGACGGCGCGGGCGGGAGATCGGCGAGAGCGCGCACGACGCGCATAGGAGAAGTGCCGAGTGCTGAGTGCCGAGTGCTGAGTTCGGGAGCGTCACTCCGCGATTCAACCATATTGCTGCTCTCTCATCGCGAACACCAGGCTTCCGTCCCTCTCAGTACTCAGTACTCAGTACTCGCTACTACCTTCTTCGGTCGCCACGCGCCGTCCGCGCCAACGCCGATGCCACGCCAATCGCCTGTCGCATCGTAGGCACGGACATGCATGCCATCCTGCGCGCCACTGTCTACGATTGCTTTGCCCTGCGACCAGTCGCGCGCCTCCCGATCATCGAGCAGCAACGCGGGCCAGTCCGCGAGCGCGGCATCGGGATGGACGGCGACTTGCGGCCATGCGGCATGCAAATCCGGCAGGGCGGCGAGTTCATCCAGCGTCCACGCCTCGCACAAGCGGAATGGGCCTGAGCGAAGCCGAATCAGCCGCGCCAGCGTCGCGCCGCAGCCGAGCGTCTGGCCGAGATCGCGCGCGAGCGCACGAATATACGTGCCCGCGCCACAGTCTACCACCAGCCAAGCCACCGGAGCAGCCCACGCGACGAGCGCGAGCCTATGGATCATCACCTGCCGCGCCGGGACATTGACGGTCTTCCCCGCCCGCGCCAATGCATATGCCCGCTGCCCGCCGATGTGGATCGCGGAATATGCGGGTGGTATCTGCGTAATTTCGCCCCTGAACTGCGGTAGTTGCGCCTGTAGCATCTTGGGGGATATGTCTGGAGAGTTGCGTTCCTCGATTACCCAGCCGTCTAGGTCGTCCGTGTCGGTCTGTGTGCCGAGGAGGACGGCCGCAAGGTAGACCTTGCCATGTATGGAGAGGTACTCAACGACCTTCGTCGCCTCCCCAACGCAGACGGGGAGTACACCCGTCGCCGCCGGGTCGAGCGTGCCTGCATGCCCGACGTGCCGCTCCCCCGTCAACCGCCGCACACGCGCCACGACATCGTGCGCCGTCCACCCCGCTGGCTTATCAATGACGAGAATACCGGAAAGCGTCAAAGCAACCTACCCCCCAGCCCCCTTCCCGCGAGGAAGGGGGAGCGAGTCTCTTTGAGATCACGGCATTCCGGAAAACGCCCGGATAATTGCAATGATTCTCCCCTGCCTCGCGGGAAGGGACCGGGGGTTAGGTTACCCGCCCCGCCGCCGCGACGGGCCAGCGATCCATGACCACACCGCCGCGCACCATCACGAGTTCCCCGGCGAGGTTAGCGACCGGGCAGGAGTGGACCGGGATCACTTCGAGCATCTCGCCGATCCGCAGATCGCTGCCGTGTGGATCGAGTTTCAACCAACCGTGCTCTTCGGAGAGGCCGGCAATCTGGATATCCTCCTTGCCAACGACGATGCCATGCCCGGCGCTGCCCGTCATGCCATGCACGCCGGTATCCGACGTCAGCGTCTTCGAGCCTGCATCCATCACCGCCCGGTCACGCGCCGTATGGCTGACGACGGTGACGAGCACGCGGAGGGCGCACCGCTCCGGCGGCACGACATTGAGGCCGACCTGCATCGCATCGTAGAACGCGTAGTTGCCGGGGCGCATCTCGGTGATCCCCGCGACACTCGCCGTCGCCGGGCCGCCGGGCGTCGAGCCACTGCTGACCCGCGCCGGTGAGAGGCCGACAGCGGCCAGCGCGCGCGCCGTGGCGACCAGTCTCTCTCCTGCCGCCCGCCCAACCTCGGCGCGGTCCTCACTGTCCGAGTATTTGTACGTCTGCCCCTCGTGCATGCAAATGCCGTCAAAACGGAGGCCGGGCGCCGCCGCCACCCGTTGCGCGAGCACGACCGTCGCGTCACCGGGCGCGACGCCGACCCGCCCCAGGCCGGTATCCACTTTGACGAGGACACCCAGCGGCACCGGTTCGTGGGCGAAGACGGATGAGAGCGCGGCGATCCCCTCCGGGCTGTCTACAATCGTCGAGACGGTCATACCCGGTCGCCGCGCGAGGGCCGCGAGTCGCCGCACCTTTATCGCGGTGACGAGGGGATAGCAGACAAAGATGTCAGTAATGCCGCCGTCTGCCATCGCCTCCGCCTCACCCAGTTTGGCGCAGGTGATGCCGACCGCCCCGGCGTCCAGTTGCATGCGCGCGATCCGGGGCGACTTGTGCGTCTTGATATGCGGCCGCAGTTGCACCCCCTCCGCCATCGCCACCGCCGCCATCTCGGCAATGTTCCGCTCCAACACGTCCAGGTCCACAATCACACTCGGTGTATCCAACTCCCCGTATCCCATCACCGCCTCCTTTTGAAAGAATCAAGCGCAGAGGACACAGAGGAAAAAATAAAAAAAGTCACAGAAATCTTCTCTGCGCTCTCTGCGCTACGCATCCTCAGCCTTCCTGGATGATGCCCGCGAGGACATCGGGGTCCACATTGCCGCCAGAGAGGATGACGCCGACGCGCTTCCCCGCGACGGGGATCTTCCCGGCGAGGATCGCGGCGACACCGACGGCGCCGGTCGGCTCAACCAATACCTTCAGGCGGAAGAGGAGGAAACGCAACGCCGCCTTGATCTCCGCGTCATTGACAAGTACGACCGCTTCGAGGTTCTCCTGCTCGATCGGAAACGTCAGCCTACCCGGCGCGAGCGTGCGAATGCCGTCCGCGATCGAGGCTGGCGGCGGCACGCTAACGATCTTCCCTTGCTGAAGCGAGAGATAGGTATCGTTGCCGTCCTCCGGCTCGACGCCGAAGATGCGGATGCCGGGCCAGAGGGCACGCGCCGCGAGGCAACTGCCGCCGATCAGCCCGCCGCCGCCGACGCACGAGACGAGCATATCGAGCGGTGGCGCTTGATCGCGCATCTCGTAGACGGCCGTCCCCTGCCCCGCGATGATCTGCGGGTCGTCGTAGGGCGGCACGACGGTCAGGCCGCGCTCTTCTCCGAGCCTTCGGGCAATTGCCTCGCGATCTTCGGTGAGCCGGTTATAGCGGACGATCTCTGCGCCGTACCCTTCGGTCGCAGCGACTTTCGTCGCGGGCGCGTCGTGTGGCATGACGATCACGGCGGGGATGCCGAGCAGGTGACTTGACAGCGCGACCGCCTGCGCGTGATTCCCCGACGAGAAGGCGACGACGCCACGACGCCGCTCCTCCAGCGTGAGCAGGCTGAGGCGATTGAACGCACCCCGAAACTTGAATGCGCCCGCGCGCTGCAAATTCTCGCACTTCAAAAAGAGTTCCGCGCCGACCTGATCGTTGAGCGTACGCGAGGTAATCACGGGTGTGACGTGCGCGTGCCCGGCGATCCGCCGCGCCGCCGCTTCCACATCCGCAAAGGTGACTGCCGGTGCCGCCGCGTCCGTAACCATCCGCCCTTCCCCTCCTCAATTGCTGTCGCCGTATCCGCCGCACGCCCCCGGAGAGAGACGATAGTGGCCATTCGTGTGGTTGAATGTATCATATCGCGGCAATACGGCGAGGGTCGCCCCGAAGGAGGAACATCTATGTCCCATGACGATGGCGCAACAGCAACGGTCACCTGGGGGGACTACGCACGCGCCGAGCGGTTCCTGCCCTGGAACGCCACAAAACTGATCTTCAACGCGGAGGTGTGCCCCAACTGGATTGCGGAGAGCGACCGCTTCTGGTATCACCGCGCGGGGCGCGACGGCACGACATTCATGCTCGTTGATCCGGCGGCGGGCCGATCCGAACCCGCCTTCGACCATGTGCGGCTGGCAGCGACGTTGTCACAGGCGGCGGGAGCGCATTATCTCCATACTGCGTTACCATTTGAGACATTCGCGTTCGTCCATGATGAGCACGCAATCCAGTTCGATGCGGCGGGCAAACGGTGGACGTGTGACCTGACGACGTATGACTGCGTGCCGGGCGCCATCGAGGAGCAGCCCAAAACTGAAGTCCGCTCGCCGGATGGCAAATGGGCCGCGTTCGTACGGGACGATAATCTCTTCGTGCGGGCAATCGCCACCGGCACGGAACGGCAAATCACGACCGACGGCACGCAATACAACGCCTACGCCGCGTTGCCGGGATCGTCGCTCTCGGCGGTGACGGACCGGGTAATTGGCAAGCCCGCTACACCCGCACTGCAATGGTCGCCAGATTCCACCCGGTTCGTCACCTATCGCCTCGATGAGCGAAAGGTGCGCGACATGTACCTTCTCCAGTCCGTCCCGACCGACAGTCGCGGCACGCCGCACCCGACGCTCCATCCATACCGCTATCCGCTGGTCGGCGACGCGCATCTGCCCCTCGCGCATCTGGTCGTCGTGGATGCGGAAACGGGCGGCGTTACGCCGCTGAAGGTCGAACCGCTCGCAACGATGACGCGCACCACGCCGTTCGAGCAGCGCAATGTCTGGTGGAGCAGTGACAGCACCCGCGTCTTCGCGATCAGCCAGCGGCGCGGTCACCGCTCTGTCGCCCTCCAGATCGCGGACGCCGCCACCGGCACGAGTGGCACGATTCTGGAAGAAGACGGCCCGTCGCATGTCTACCCGCATCATGTGCCGATGGCGAACACGAATGTCCACGAGGTCGGTACGGGTGAGGCCGTGACGTGGTGGTCGCAGCGGAGTGGGTGGGGCCATCTCGCGCTCTATGATGTCGCGACCGGCACAATGAAGGCGCAACTGACATCCGGCGCCTGGACGGTGCGCGACACGTTGCGCGTAGACGCGGAGCATGGCTGGCTCTCTTTCACTGCCGGTGGGCGGGAGGAAGGGCGCGACCCCTATTATCGCCACCTCTACCGCTGCGCGCTCGACGGCATGGACCTCGCCCTGCTGACGCCCGAAGATGCCGATCACAACATCACATTTTCGCCCTCCGGCGCATATTTCGTGGATACGTACTCGCGCGTGGACCTGCCACCCGTCTCGGTGCTACGCAAGGCGGACGGCACGCTCGTCGCCACACTCGAAGAGGCGGACATCAGCGCGCTGACGGAGATGGGCTGGCGCGTCCCAGAGCGGTTCACCGTCAAGGCGCGCGATGGCGTGACCGACCTCTATGGCTGCTGCTTCCGCCCGACGAATTACGACTCGACACGGCGGTACCCGGTACTGGACAGCATCTATCCGGGGCCGCAGACGATCCACACACCGAAAGCCTTCGGCGGCAGGGAAAGCGGCGGCCGCAACTTCTGGCAAGATCAGGCGCTGGCGGAACTCGGCTTTATCGTCGTCACCATTGACGGCATGGGCACGCCGTATCGCTCGAAGGCATTCGTTGATGTCGCGTACGGCAAGAATTTTGGCGAGGCGGGCGGCCTCGAAGACCATATCGTCGGTTTGAAGCAACTGGCAGCGCGTGATCCGTCGCTCGACCTCGACCGCGTCGGCATCTACGGCCACTCCGGCGGCGGCTTTGCCTCGGCGCACGCGCTCCTCAGTTTCCCGGACTTCTACAAAGTCGCCGTCTCGTCGGCGGGCAACCATAACCAGATGGGTTATCTCGCGGGCTGGGGCGAGCGGTACATCGGCATGCCGGAGGGCGACAATTACGCGGGCCAGATCAACGCGTCGCTCGCAAAAAACCTGAAGGGGAAACTCCTGCTCATCCACGGCGAATTGGACGACAATGTCCACCCCTCGCTGACAATGCAACTCGTGGACGCGCTGATCGCCGCGAACAAGGATTTCGACCTGCTCATCATCCCCTTCACGAATCATGGCTTCTTCGATCTCCGCTGGGGATTGGCGGGCGCGGAGCGCTTCGTCCCGCTTAGCCATCCCTATTTTGTGCGCAGGCGGTGGGATTACTTCGTCACGCATCTACGCGGCGCGACCCCGCCCACCGGGTACGCGATCACACCGATGGTCGGATCGGTGGCGTAGGCTCGCGCGGCATCGCCACGAACAAGCACGGATGGTTGAGGATGATGGACTGAATCGCCAGGGAAAGGGGAAGTGCGCAGAGATCACAGAGGACACAGAGAGAATACAAAGGACTCTCTTGTGGTCTGTATGACCTCCGTGTCCTGTTGGTACACATACGTACGAAAGGCTATTGAATTATGCTTACAACGTATGTCGCACTGCTTCGGGGAATCAATGTGGGAGGCAAGAACAAGCTCCCGATGAACGATCTGCGCGGCATGTTTACCGAGGCGGGATGCCACGACGCGCAAACCTATATCCAGAGCGGGAATGTCATTTTCCGGGCCGACCCGGACATCGTCGCGCCGCTCCCCGACGTCATCACCGCGCGGGTTGCCGAGCGCTTCGGCTATCGGGTTCCGGTGCTGTTGCGGACGACCGAACAGATCGGTGACGTCATTCGTCACAACCCCTTCGTCGCGGCGGGGGCGGCGGAAGAAACGCTCCACGTCCTCTTCCTTACGGACCGACCGAGCGCGGCCAGCCTGGATAGCCTCGATTCCGACCGCTCGCCGCCCGACGCATTCATTGTGCGCGGTCAGGAGATCTACCTGCGCCTCCCGAATGGCGCGGGGCGGACGAAGATGACCAACAACTACTTCGACACGAAGCTCGCCACGACGAGCACCGGGAGGAATTGGCGAACCGTGAACACGATCCGTGCGTTGATGGAGCGTTGAGGTCCTTCAGATCATTCTGAGGTGCATTGACGCCAGGTTTACAGCATTTTGCAGGAACATTGAACCGGTGGTGGCGGGTTTTAGCCTGCCTTTCCTTGCTGTGGCAGGCTAAAGCCCGAGAATCCGTGAGGTTCTGTCACTGGATGGATTTTTCGCCTCGGCAGTTTATCGCTCGTGCAGTTCCGCAGCGACGCGGAGCGCGTCGTCCGCATTGGCCACTCTTCCGGCCAGTTGCCGCCACCGAAGACGGAGCAGAAGACGGCCAATTTCTTTGCCGGGGCGGAGACTGAGGGCGTACATCACGTCGTCGCCGCTAACGAGCGGGGGCGACGCGAGGCGCGAAGCGTACGTGCCGAAGGAATTGCGCAGCACTCCTTGCAGGAACGCGACGTCCCGCGCCACGACCGCCGGTGGGCGGTTCGGGCCGCGCGCGGTCGCGCGGTCGCCCATCGCGACGAGGATGCAGGCGGGCGCGGCATCGCCCAGCACCGCCATCAACCGGATCGGATGCTCCCCCCCCTGTGTATGCTCCTGAAGATCATTGGGACGCGCGTGCTGGCGGATCGCGGCGACGAGCAGGCGCTGTTCCGTCCGGGAGAGACGCAGCCGCTCCGCGATGCGTCCAGCGAGATGCCCGCCCGCCTGCTCGTGCCGTGGGAACATCGGTTTCCTGTCCGGCCCAATCGTGCGGACATCCGGCTTCGCGGCATCATGCAAGAGCGCGGCGAGCGGGACGATCCAGCGACGTGACCGTTCCCCCGCGAGCGCGGTATCGAGCCAGGCGCGGAAATCTTCGGCATAGGGCGCGGCCCAGTCATCGAGGGTGTTGAGAAAGCCAACGACCGCGACCGCTGCCGCCGTGTCGTGACCGAAGACATCGAGATGATGATTCCTGCTTTGTGCCATCCCCCGCCCGGCGGTCGTTTCTGGCACGATCGCTTCCCAGAGGCCGCTCCGTGTCACTCCTTCGATAGCGTGCGCGGCGCCGGGGGCGGCGAACAGGCGCGCCAGTTCGTCCGTGATCCGCTCCGGCGCGACGGACGGCACGTCGCCCGCCACCGCCGCTGCCAGCGTCTCCGCTTCAATCGTCGGCGCGTATCCGAGCGTCGCGACGAAGCGATAGAGCCGGAGGGCACGCAGCGGATCATCCCGAAAGGCGTCCGACGCACAGGGCCGCAACTGGCGGGCGTTAAGGTCCGCAACGCCGCCGCACGGATCAATCACGTCGTCGTTAGCACCGACGAGCAACGTGCGGAGATCAACCGCCATCGCGTTGACCGTGAAATCACGCCGCCGCAGGTCTTCCACCAACGTTTCAGCACGGTACTGGGTGAAATCGTACTGCCGCCCCGCCTGCGCAACGCGTGCGGTCGGCTGCGTATCGTGCCACGAGACGAACGATCCACCGATCACGTCTGCGAACCGACGCGCAATCCCGATCGCGTCGCGCGGGATGAGGATGTCCCAATCCACAATTGCGGTTTCGCCCCGTAGCGCATCGCGCACCGCCCCGCCGACAAGAAAGAGCGGCTGCTCCGTCAGGCGAGGAAGCGCAGAGAGTATCGCGTTCCCCCGCAGTATCGCCTGCCACATCGCCACGATAGTGTGCTCCCTGACTTCACGGAGGACTTCTGAACTGCCAAGACGCTAGGAGTAAGGATTCAACGCAGAGGACACAGAGACCACAGAGAGAGTTTTTCTCTTTTCTTTGTGCGCTCTGCGCTCTCGGTGTCCTCTGCGGTAAGTCTCCCGATCCCGCCGCGACGAGTCTTTGGACTCCGGTTCTATTTTATCCAGTCCAGAGGCCTGTTGCAACGAATGTAATCATCGTGACAACGAAGAGGACGTGCGAAAGAATCGCGGCTGTGGTATTCGTGTATCGCCGCGCGATACCAAGCACGAGGCCGACCGCAAAGACCGTCAGCGGCGCGAGTGGGAACCCATACTGCGTGTGGAGCGCGGCAAAGGCGAGCGCGGCAAGAAAAATACCGTAGCGTGGCTGGATCGCCCCCCGGAAGAGCAGTTCCTCGCCAATGCCGAGGAGAATCGCCGCGACCGCCGCCGCACCGAGGCCACCGATGTTGGCGAGCGCTTGATCGTTGATGCGGCGAACATTCTCGGCGATCGTCGGCGAGAGTTGCGCGGTCAACCGCTGGCTACCAATCGCCACCCCGACGAGTACGGCCGCTGTGACGACCGCGACGAAGAGCGTTAAAGGCGTCGGGATAGTGAGGCCGAGGCGGGTACGAATTTCTTCGGGCGCCCGCCGCCACATAAAACGCACGCCGCCGACAAACCGCTCGCCACTCTCCTCACCGGTCGTGCTTGTGGCGATCACGCCCCGGGCCGCGCGTGCCGAAACCGCTTTCGCCGCCGCGACCTTGCGTGTCCGCCGCACGCCGACGCCGACGAAGACGACGCCGAGCGCGCCGACGATCAGCGCCTCACCAATCGTGAAGAGCAGGCCGCCGTGCGGCACGATCTGCCCGAGCTGATCCTTCGCGCCACCGACGACGTAGAGTTTGCCATTTAACGCCGCGATGCCGAGGCCGGAACTACCTGCGACCAAATCGGGGCCGCTGCTCCATTTGTTTGCGGCGATGTCGAAAAGTTGGAGGGTGTTCGAGGACTCCGCTGTGCCGATGCCGCCCGCCGCGTAGATGATGTTCTCACGGCTCGTTGCGGCGAGGTTCCGGCGCGCGTCCCGCATCGGCGCGAGAGCGGACCACGCGTTTGCCTGTGGATCGAACCGCTCCGCCGCCTTCAGGCTGGCGCCATCCTGCTGCCCGCCGAGCGCGTAGATGATCGTGCCGACGGCAATGGTCGCGAGGCCGCTCCGCGCGGTCGGCATCGCCGGGGCGGCGGACCAGCGGTTCGTCGCTGGGTCGTAGACAGCGACGGTCGTGAGGCCGGGCCGCTTCGGGGCAGTCCCCGCGACGGTCGTACCGCCGAGCACATACAGTTTGCCATCCGCGCCCGCCGCCGCGAGGTCGGTGCGGCCTTCCGGCAACGGTGGCAGCGCGCTCCATCTATCGGCCGCAGGGTCATAGACGGTGGCCGCCGCGACGGGCGCGCCATCGCGCTCGCCGCCGACCGCATAGATTTTGCCATCGAGCACGGCAACGGCGAGGTTCGCGCGCGGCTCCGGTAGCGGCGCTTTCGTCGCCCATTGCGCGTTCTTCCCCGCTACCGGCTGATCCCGCAGACTCGTGTCATAGGCGAGCACGCTGCTCGTCGGGCCATTCGCATCGTCCCCACCGACGACGTAGAGCGTGTTCCCGACCGCGACGACGCCCATGTTCTTGCGCGGTGCGGGGAGCGGGTCGAAGCCGCCCCAGACGACGCCACTAGCGGCACGCGGCTGGCCGGGATCGTAGACGCTGGCGCGGTCGGTCGGCGTGCCGATCGGGTCCGCGACGCTCGCGGAGGTGAGAAAGAAGACGGCGACAGCGAACAGGAGGCAGATGAGGCCAAGCATATGCATCCGGCTCTCCGGCGCAATCGGCAGGAGGCGCGCCCACGTCGCCTTGCGGATCGGGTCGAAGAGCGCGGTTGCCATCAGAATCGTGATGATGACGAGGGCCACGCCGCTTACCTGCCCGGCAATCATCTGCGAGACGCCGATGAACCAGAGAAAGAGGGCAAAGAAGCCGAAGGCGATATCCTGCCCCATCTTGAGGGCACGGTTCCCCTGCGAAATCTGGCCCCAGATAGCGATGAGGAGAAGCGCGAAGGCGCCAACAACACGCAAAATGAGCGCGCCGATATCGCCCACCACGGAGGCGGCTATGAGCGGTTGCAAAGCAGACACGAAGGGATGTCCTTTCCGACGGCGGACCATGCGACGTTGCATCGTCCGGTGGCGCAGCAGTGAGCCACCGCATCGGGAAGTATCCCGCAACGTACCGGGCACGACAACCGCCCCGCCGCGTGATACAGTTTCTTGCGTGGAGAGGAACAAGCAATGCAGCAGACATTCACGGTCGTGATTGAACGGGACATCGAAAGCGGCTGGCTCATTGGAGATGTTTTCGAACTCCCCGGATGCCACACCGAAGCGCCCGACCTCCTGTCGCTTGAGGCGAACATTATCCACGTACTTCTGCCACTGTGACAGTGGTTGCTCGGCCCCGACGCCTACTGTATCGTATCGTTGCCACTATGCCCCTTACACGCGATGATTTTCTTTCGTACGCTGCGCTCAATAAGCCACTGCCGGAAAGCGCTCCACCCGATATCGCGGATCGCTGACAGGGCATCTCGTTGTATGATTCGGCGGAACAGACGCGAGCAGTCGCCATCCGGTTTGGTCTGGGTACGCACATCGTGGTGCTCGATCTGACAGATGATCGGCCCTTCCGTATCGAGCGGACGGGGCAAAGACTGGGGCACTCTACCGTTTGGGGCGACCCCGACACGCTCTTTAGCCCGCATGATTGCCGTTAGACCCATCTAAGGGAGAGAATTCCGATGTATTACGAGATTTACGATACCGAAACGCGCAATCTGCTTCTGGACACGGAAACACTCACGGAAGCCCTCACCATCGTGCGGGCGACGGTCGCGAAGCCTGGGCCGGTGGCCATTGCGACGTGGATGCTCGTCGAGGACGACGAAGCCAATACGACGAGCGGGAGAACGATTGCGACCGGTGAAGCGCTCGTGCGACTGGCGACGAAGCCACAAATGACCGCTGCCCCGCGTCATGACTGATCCACCCGTCTCACGAAAGGCGTCCCTATGATCGCCGCATCGCTCGCCAACGATCTCCGTCCTCTGCTCTCCCCGGACGCGCTTGTGACCGACGCGACGGCGCTGCCTGCGTACGGGCACGATTTCTGGACGCAGCGCGGCACGCCGGGGATCGTCGTGCGAGCGGCGCGGGCGGAGGATGTCAGCGCGACGCTTCGGTATGCGGCGGGATGCGGCATTGCGGTCGTGCCGCGCGCGGCGGGGACAAATGTCAGCGCTGGGTTTCTGCCGACGCCGGAGCGAATTCTGCTCGATCTGCGCCCGCTAAACCAAGTGCTGACGATAGATACGGAGCGGTGTGAGGCGGTCGTCCAACCGGGCCTGCTCAATGGCGATCTGAACGCGCGGCTCGCGCCACTCGGTTTCTGCTTCTCGCCCGACCCCGGCTCGGCTGCGATCTCTTCGATCGGCGGCAATATCGCCGAAAATGCGGGCGGGATGCACTGCCTCAAGTATGGTGTCACGGACGATCATGTCGTCGCCGTGGCGTGCGCGCTGATCGGCGGCGATATGATGCGTTTCGCGGCAGACGACACCGGCCCGGATCTGCTCGGCCTCCTGATCGGCTCCGAAGGGACGCTCGGCATCGTCACCGAAGCGACGGTCGCCCTCCGCCCGCTCCCCGCCGTAACGCGCACGCTGCTCGCGGTCTTCGACGACGCGGACGATGCGGCGGCGGCGGTCTCCGCGACGATCGCAGCGGGTATCATCCCGGCGGCGATGGAGTTTTTCGACCGGGCGGCGGTCGGCTTCTTCGATGCCTTCTCCCCTTCCGGCTATCCGCGCGAGGGCGAGGCGTTTCTGCTCATTGACCTCGACGGCAGTGCGGGCGACGTCGCGGAAGACCTGGCAGACCTGGAGCCGATCCTGCGGCGCAGGGCGCGCACCGTCCATCGGGCCGATGACGAGTCGGCGCGGGCTGCGCTCTGGAAGCCGCGCATCGAGGGCGCACTCGCACTCGTTGCCAGCGGGCGTGGCTTTTTCATCTGCGACACGACCGTCCCGCGCGAGCGCATCCCGGAAATGCAGCGCGCGGTCGTCGCAATCGGAGAGCGTTCCGGCCTTCAGACGCTCACCCTCGGCCACGCGGGTGACGGCAACATTCATCCTATCATCCTTTTCGACAAGACCGACCCGGCACAGATCGCGGCGATGGAGGCGGCGGACGACGCGGTCGTCGCGACCGCACTTGCCCTCGGCGGCACGATCACGGGCGAGCATGGCATCGGGAGCGAGAAGCGGCGGCAGATGCGGCAACGTTTCTCGCCGACGGAGATCGCCGCAATGCGCGCCGTCAAGGCCGCCTTCGACCCGGACGGCCTGCTCAACCCCGGCATCCTGCTTCCCGACCGTGCTGACGACGAACCTGCCCTGCCCCGGTTCAGCGTGACAATTAATGACGGTATCGCCGCACGCCGTGCCGGACACAGATGGGAACGTCATGGCGATACCGCATTGATTCCGCCCACCAATCGCACCGCGCGGGCGAACCTTGACGCGGCGAACCTGACAGTGACCGCCGATGCGGACACCCCCCTTGTCGGCCTCGCGGAAATGCTCAGAGTGCGTGGTTTCCAGTGCGCGTTGCCGGAACGAGCAATCAGCGGTGATATGCGCACCGTCGGCGCTATTGTGAGCGGGGAGAATTACCGCGCTGCCGTGCGTGATGCCCTGCTCGCCGTCGAGACGACACTCCATGATGGCTATCCGGCGCGCTTCGGCAGTAACGCGGTGAAGGATGTCGCGGGTTATGACATGAAGCGGCTCTTGATCGGCAGCGGCACGGCCTTCGGCACGCTGGACCGCGTGACACTCCGCGTCCTGCCCGCCCGATCCTGACCACACAACGCGCGGCTTTTTTCCCTTGACGTTGGATTTGCACCCATTTCCCCGCCGCATCCGTGCTACGGAGAGGAAGCGGCGTGTTCGTCGTGGCGCGTGACAGCGGTTTCGTCGTCCATTATCTGTCCGAAGGAGGTAGACTCATGCATACTGGTCCCTTCTGGTCCCCTGATCTCCGCGCGATCCCGCATGCGGCGCGGCATCGTCAGCGCCGGGGAAGCGCACGCACCGGTCTCGGCGCCTTTCTCGGCATCCTGCTCGTCGGGTTGCCCGGTCTGCTGATCCCAGCGAGCACGGTCACGACCGCACAGGATGCGTCCGTGCTCGATGGCATCCACAAGATTCAGCATGTCGTCATCATCATGCAGGAAAATCGTTCGTTCGATCACTATTTCGGCACCTTCCCCGGCGCGAACGGTATCCCGATGCAGAATGGCGTGCCGAACGTCTGCGTGCCCGACCCGCAGACCAACCAGTGCGTCGCGCCGTATCACGATGGCCAGGACAAAAACGCGGGTGGGCCACATAGTGAGAAGAACGCCACCGCCGACATCAACGGCGGCGCGATGGACGGCTTCATCAAGGAAGCGCAGGGCGGGCGCCGCAACTGCGCAAACCCGACCGATCCCGCCTGCACGAATGGCGACCGCACCGACGTGATGGGCTACAAGGACGCGCGCGACATCCCAAACTACTGGCAGTACGCCCAGCAATTCGTGCTACAAGATACCATGTTCGAGCCAAATGCCTCATGGAGTCTGCCCGAACACCTCTTCATGGTCTCCGGCTGGTCCGCCAAGTGCGGCACCGCAGACCCGATGAGTTGCCAGAACGAACTGCAGAACCCCGACCGCCTCGCCCCGCAACGCCGCAACGCCCGTCCCGGAGCGGCGGGAGCGGCCACGAAGCAGCCGAATTATGCGTGGACCGATCTCACGTATCTGATGTACAACGCGAACGTCAACTGGAAATACTACGTCGCAGACGGCACGCAACCGGACTGTGAGGACGACGCGATGACCTGCACCTCGAAGCCACAAAATGCCGGGACGCCGGCAATCTGGAATCCACTTCCCTGGTTTGAAACCGTCAAGCAGGACGGTCAACTCGGCAACATTCAAGACCTCACACACTTCTACGATGATGCCAAGAACGGCACGCTCCCGGCCGTCTCGTGGGTGACGCCGAACGGCAAGAACAGCGAGCACCCGCCCGCACTGGTCAGTGATGGACAGGCCTATACGACCGGCCTGATCAACGCGATCATGCAGGGGCCGAACTGGAACAGCACGGCGATCTTCCTCACCTGGGACGATTGGGGCGGCTTCTACGACCACGTCACGCCGCCCAGTGTGGATCAGAATGGCTACGGCCTGCGCGTGCCGGGAATGGTCATCAGCCCCTACGCGAAGCAGGGAATGATTGACCACCAGACGCTCAGTTTCGACGGCTACCTGAAGTTCATCGAGGACGATTTCCTCGGCGGGCAGCGGATTGATCCGGCGAACGACGACCGCCCCGACCTGCGCCCGACGGTGCGCGAGAACGTCCCGATCCTCGGCGACCTGTCGCAGGACTTCGACTTTACACAACCGCTGCGCCCGCCATTGATCCTGCCGCCCAACCCGTCACCCGGCCCCGCTTCGGTGGGATAAGAACCTCACCCCCGGCCCCTCTCCATCGCGATGGAGAGGGGTAAATCATCTACAGGTTTTCTTGCGGCTTGCACTGGGTGGAATACCGCAGTGATCCTCTATTATGCGGGCGCAGGGAAACTCACCAGTCCTGCCGCCACTGGCACATCCGGGGCGTACATGATCCGGTTCGTCTCGTCATACGCTACGGCGTGGCTGCTTGGCGTCGTCGGGACGTTGGTGATGAAGGTCACCGGGTTGCCCCCACTGAAGATTGCCATTTGCCCGCCGCGATAGAAGCCCGACGCCGCAAAGAAGTACCGGTTCGCCTTGGCATCGTAGATCGCCGAGTCGCCCGCCCCGGCCTGGTCGAAGGTGGCGACCGTCTTGCCCGCCACGAGGTCGAAGAACACCGTTTGCTGCGTCATCTTATTGCCGCATCCCAGCAATGCCAGATTCGTCGTCGGGTTGATCGCCAACCCGTTCGGATTGCACGGCACGCCCACATCCATCGTCTTTACCAGCACATCCTGCGTCGGGTCAAACTGGAAGACGACATTACCCCCCGAGCCGGTCATGTACATCATCCCATCGCCCGGGTTGTAGCGTGGCTGCTCCAGCGCGTCGCCCAGCCCCGTGATCCGCTTGATGATCGTGTTATTGACGCCATCAATCACCGTCACGAACTCGTCGTCGCTGTTGGCGACGTAGAGTTTCTTCTCCTTCGGATCGAAGTCCATCTCGTCTGCCCGCTTCTTGCCCCCAGTGTTCAGTTTCGCGAGCACGGTATCGTACGTTGGCGACGATGCATTGATGTCAATAATGGCGATCTCGCTGTTGTTGTTCGCCACGAACAACTTATTGACATTCTTCGCCACGGTCAAGCCGTTCGCGCCTGCCCCAACATCAATCGTGCGGAGATATTTGGCGGTGGGAGTCGCAATGTCGAAGACATCCACGCCGGTATCGGTCCGATCCGCGACATAGAGCAAATGCGCCTGCTGATCAATGTCGAGGATGTCGAAACTCCCCGTTTTCCCCGCGATCGGCGGGATAGCGATATGCGTGAGGGAAACTTGCGTCGTATTCGCCGCAACGATCGGCAGCGTCGTCGCGGTTGGTACGACCGTCGCACACTTGGGGGTCTCATCGCCGAGGCGGGTGATGAAATGACAATCGGTCGCGGTAACGGCGGATGAGACGACGAACCCTGCGAGGAGAAGCGAGACGACAGACACACTGACCCAGAGCGTACGTGACCGCTGCATACTGCACCCCTTCCGAACCAAGCGAATACCGGCGAGGATGTTGTGATGGATGAATGCTCTCAATGAGCATACTTGCTCACCGTAGATCGCGCAGGTCTGCGTATTCCCTGGGAGTGGCTAAAAGAGTAGGGGGAGGGAATCTCGATAGCGTCGGTCGGCGTTGATGACCCGCCGCCTGCGATTGTAATGCCACACAAACAGCCGCACCGCTTCGTGTAACTTCTCCAGACTCCGGCTGAAACACCGGCTCCGCCGTTTGAGACGGCCCAGATACGTCCGCAAGTCCGCATTGATCCCCTCGATCGTGT
>JAABUU010002173.1_pt1 | contig 28850 bp, 32 predicted proteins | sample 5559301 | NCBI WGS metagenome assembly JAABUU01 (sample SAMN10711884, study PRJNA513360) | rock metagenome | isolation source: Antarctica rocks | place: Antarctica: Victoria Land, Richard Nunatak white
AAAAAGAGTTGATGCAGCACTGGACGTGCCTGTTCAGAATTAGGAGATGGCCAGGAGGATCATCGACACCTCAAACAAGAAGCCTGCCAGCAAGACTTTTTTTGACTTTGTGCGAGTGACAACGGTCTTCCTACCCAGCAGACTCGTCAGGACAAATACGCTTCTGCCAAGCGAGGGAGGGGACAAGTTTTTGCACACTTGTCCCCCATATACAAAGCCACTGCACAAGTGGCATAGTCTTCTCTCTCTGTTCTTCTTGTGCTGCAATGCTGCACTGGAAGCAAGGCAGATAGGCAATGCTCCAATGTCATCACACTTTGTGTGCAAAGAAACTTGTCCCTCATGGGTTTTTTGCTCAAAGTCAACCGGACCGTGATGTACAGGATTCACGCCATTCACTCAGTCATTTGTGCATTCATTCACCTCACTCACTCACTCACTCACTCACTCACTCACTCACTCACTCACTCACTCACTCACTCACTCACTCACTCACTCACCTGTCTTCCCCTGTGGTCACATTGACTCTCTTGTCAAATCACCCTGAGCCCTTCTGGGGCTCAAAACAAGCTGATCTTTCAACAGTCACCCACAAGGTGGAAGATCCAACATTCACTTGTTACTGTTACTGTCACGGTGACATAGGGTGGTTGCGCAGGGGTGGGAGGAGCTGATCTCTCACTCAAAACCTGTCCTCCCATACGGTCACATATGTGTTACTGTTGTTACTGTCATGGTGACATAGGGCGGTTGTGCAGGGGTGGGAGGAGCTGATGCTGGTGGTGGAGAGCAGCATGGCTGGAGGCCGCAAGGAGGTCGCCTTGGCCGCCATTGCTGTCATCACCACTGTCATGCAAGCCCATGGCACCACCAAGGCAGTTTCACGCAGGTATCACCGCGCTCTCTGTCGTTCATATGTGTCTTGCAAGCCCACGGCACTACCAAGGCAGTTTCTCACAGGTATCACTGCGTTCTCTATCGTTCATGCGTGTCTTGCAAGCCCACGGCACCACCAAGGCAGATTCACGCAGGTATCACCGCGTTCTCTATTGTTCATGCGTGTCTTGCAAGCCCACGGCACCACCAAGGCAGTTTCTCACAGGTATCACCGCATTCTCTATTGTTCATGCGTGTCTTGCAAGCTGCGGTCTTGCCCAGGCCGGTCTCATGCAGGGATCACCGCGCTCACTGTCATTCATGCGTGCCTTTGCAAGCTGCGCTTTTGCCCCGAGGCAGTCACACACAGGTGTGGCCTTGCTCGCTCTTGAGAGTGTGTGTGTCATACAAGGCCGTGGAACCGGTCAATCAGAACCCTGCAGGTGTGACTGTCATAAGGGTGTCTTGCGCGTTTGTGTTTTGCAAGCCCAAAGCACTATTCGAGTACCAGTTTACTCATTAGACCTCCCCCTAAGTCACGTGTGTGCAGTCCTGATTAGATTCTGTATTTTTCGAGCAAATTACTTTGGTTAAATCAGATTGGACAGGTTCACGCCAATTTTGCGACTGTGCTCTGCAAGCCCAAGACACCGTTTACCGATTCTATACAGGATGTGATGGCCATCGCTGGATTTTTGTGCACTGATGGGTTTTCTGTATCTTGTGACTGTGGTGATGCTGCCATCAGGACAAGCTTGTACCAAGTTGTTCTATCAGTACATGTGCACTCTGGCAAATGCATTTCAACCTGACTTGACTTGAGATAACCTGAATCAAAATAAGCATGTGAGGGGTAGCATGTCATAGCCTACCATCAAACAGCTGAGCGTCGCCTACTCTTTTTCAGAAATGACATTTGGACCAAACTCGAACCCCATAGATTCAGGGTATAATCAGGGTTCAGGGTATAAACCCTGAATACAGTCAAACCCCACTTTATAAGCAACAATGCAGAGCAGAGCATTGAGTATACCAGAATGTGAAGTCTGATTTAATCAGAATATGATGTCTGGGTTAAGTAAGCGTGTTTGACACGGCCTGGTCTGGCGCAGTATGTGGAAGAGGGCAATGAGGGCGATGGATGTTGGGGTTGAGGCGGCAGCCTCCCCCCAATGCATGGTCCCCCTGCAAGCCCGCCTGGAGCTGGTCAACGCCATCGGCCAACTGAATGTGAGGAGTCACAACAACCTCAAACTGCTGTCTTGCAAGTCACACTTCCTGTGTGGCTGCTGATGATTATCTTTGTACAAGTGACAGCTCATGCAAGTGACACAGCATTGTGCCTTTTGCGCTGCAGCATGTCCTGAAAGCTTTGCTTGTTTGGCATTCTACTTGGTAATGCAAGGTGGTTGTTCGCATAGTCATGTGTTGACAGCTGCGTGATGGTGGTACACCGCATCGTGTGGGCAAGCGAACGCTGTGCATAGGGTCAAGCGTGAGCCTTGGCTATCATGTCTTGCCTGGAGGGTGTGTGTGTGAGCAACAGTTACTGTTGCTTGCACAGTCACTCCATATTGTCTGGGCAATGAAACGCTGTGCATAGTTTTGAGCGTCAGCCTTGGCTGTCATTTCACCCTCGATGCATGCCTTGTGTGTGCAGAGTGCCATGTATGAGGTGTTTGAGGAGGATGACATGAGGCAGCTCTTCAGGTGGCTCACCAAGTTCCTGAACAACCCTTACAGTGAAGACGACCAGCTTGTACCAGCAGGTGGGCATGCATAGTACAACAGCCTGACATGTATGCTTAGCACATGGCGATTGTCTTGTTGCATGATACACTGTATCACACTTGTACCTGAAAGTAAAAACGGCAGCTCTACCGTACATGCAGAAGCTGTGTGTGCAAACCAACACAATCTTTCATAGACACTCTGATGTTCTTGCGTTGTTCCAGGCAAGCATCATCATGCATGGAACGCAGGTACTGAGTGCTGGCTGTACATATCTGTTCTTAGGGGAAGACGCATGGTTCAGTGAATGAATGAGCGCATGAATGCAGGTACTCTGCCGCCCGTGCAAAAAGCTGCCTTTGCTCTCTTTCCCTCTTTGGTGCCTCTGCAGCCCCCAGAGCTGTGGCCAGAGCTGCTGGACAGCCTCATCCAGCTGCTCAAGCCCCACCTGCTGGAAGGCCAGCAGCACCAGCAGCTACAGCAGCAGCTGCAGCACCAGCAGCTTCAGCAGCAGCGGCAGGGCTCCTTCAATGCAAGGGGCCCTGCTGCTCCCAGCAGTAACAACAACAGCCTGCACAGGCCAGCGCTGTCGTCTTTGTCCATGGAGCGAGCACTGGAGATTCTGCTGCAGCTGTACAAGTAAGGCTCACACTTGATGCTGTTCAGACTGTCCCTTGCAGGCCACAGCAGCACAAGCATGAAATATGTTCACTGCTGTCTGCTGCATCCTGGTATCAGGCAACACACTCACCTGAGATGCTCATAGGATTCTCAGGAACGCTCTGGTCGCAAGTCTGGTCGCCTGCATGGCCATTGTTTGCACGCTAGACGTCGCATTGATGCAACAATTTGCTGCAGGACATATGGGGTATATGGCATTTGTAGATATCTGCATCTCAAGTCCCATACAATAGAGAGTACATCTTTGTGGATTCAGTTGTCATTGGCCAACATGTGTCCGGGCATATGGCTGCAGGGAGTCGGCGCCTTGGCAAGCACGAGCAAGCATGTTCTGTCCTCTGGTCAGGATCTTGGGCAAATGTATGGCCACGCGCTACACAGCCTATGGCGAGGGCCTCTGGCGGGCAGCAGCAGCAGTCTTCATCTCCATAGTCAACTGTGGCTTGCCAGCCGTCAACATGGCTTACACAGACCAAGAGCAGGAGCCTCCAAAAGCTGCTTGGCAATGCCTAGCTGAGGTGTTTGAGTGGTTCCTGCTGGGTACCAGAGTGGTTGCTCTGGACTCTGTTGCCACTGCTGAGCTGCTAGAAGCAGCAGCAGATGAGACTGGTACCAGTGCTTCAGAGGGTGCTGAGGCGCCAGCATCTGCAACAGAAGCAACAGCTGCCGCAGCAGCAGTCACATCTGATGCTGCAGTCTCAGCAGATGAAGCATCACAGGCTTCAGCAGATGCTGCAGCCTCGGACAGACAGACGTCTGATCATACGCCCGTAACAACACCTGTTACAGCAGAGTCACAGTCACAACCAGCTGCTCCGTCCATGCGCCCTAGCTCTGAAAGCACTCGCACAGACCTTACTTCTGCTTCACCGCCCCAGCCTGCAGTTTCCACCAGCAAACCTCCTGGTAGTAACCCCAGCCGCCGCAGCAGCAGAAACCCTAGCAGAGACCCTAGCTTCACTGGAGCTCTTGGGGATACTGAACAGAGCAACAGCGATGCTGAGTTGGAAGCCAGTCTTGTGGACACACTCACGGATGGTGTGCTGACATCATGTTCCCATGCGCCTGAAGATGTGAGACGGCGCCTCATTGGCGTGCTTGACCAGGCCATCACCAGACCAAAAGACCGGCACATACCCAACTCAGCTGCAGGCAAGCAAGATGAAGTCAAGTTGCGCTGCATGCCTGCAAACATTGCTGATGCCATGCAGACTTTCCGGGGGTATCTTCCTGATTTGGTTTGCATAGGCCTGCTGAGCAGACGCAAGTACCAATGCAGGTTTCAAAATGGCAGTTACCATTGGCAGGGCTGAGTGCTTCCCACAGATGACAGCTGCATGGGTTTGTGTTGATAATGCTCCTGACTATATTGCTGTTTACTATGCATCATGGACTGTGGTCAACATGGCAGGAGCTCTCAATATGCAGTGATCATGCAGGTATACGCTTTTCACATACATGCTTGCGAAAGCTGTATGTGCTCTCCAGCAGAGGGCTGCAGGATCAGGGGCCAGACACCTGTTTGCTAGAGGTGATGCCCCTGTGCTCTTGGTCAATCTGTGCTGCATCATATCAAGTTGCCGCATCACATCTAGTTGCTGCATCTGCTGATGTGTCGTGCCTGCTCTTCTGGACAATCAAACTCTTGTTTGGACAAGGTGATGCCTCTTTGCTCTTGGCCAATCTGTGCTGCTACCTCGGGAGGCTTGCACTATAGCTGCCAAAAAGGCGTAGACTTTTCTGTCCTTTTCTCTGCTCTCGGCCAGTCTGTGCTGCATCATAAGCAGTTGATGCATCCGCTGATGTGCCACGCCTTGCCTGCACCCCTGGACAGTCAGATTTGCAAATTACAAGGATTCTTCTACAAGGAAGCTTAACAGATCCTTGCAGGAGCAGGACAGTGGAACCCAAAATCTGGCAGCCATACATTATAAACTGTCTTCAAACATGCAAACTCTTGTTTTTTGTGTATCTACAACCAGCTTTATAATCTGTATTTTCAATAAAGTCACAACAGATTTGACATCATGCAGGTAGCGCAGCTGACGTACCCAGTCTTGCTAGCACGGTACAGCACCATTCTGGCCGCGTATAGTCAGCATATTCAGCGCAGCACAGAAGGCAAGGACAGGCTGCAGCTGGACGAGACTCTGTGTGTCTTGGAAGTGTGCTCTGCCATGAAAATAGCTCCTGCAGTTGCTGATGCAGCTGCACAGTCCAGCAGTCAACAGCAGGTGAGGCCTGTGTATTGTCTGTCACAGTAAATGGTGTTACTTGAGCTGACACCATGTGCAGGAATGACTGACAGGGATATCCTTGTTGGTAGCGCTGATGCTTAGCTCTGGCAGAGTTTTACTTTTGATTTGGATAGACACCCCAAGGTGGACTGTGTGCAGGTGCTGCAGCTTTGTCGGCAGCTTTCAGGCAAGGACAGAGAAAGGTCACATCTGCTGTGTTTGTATGGCACGCTGTGCAGCTGCATCAACAGCAAAGAGCACAGAGTGAGGGAGCTGGTGCAGGATGTCCTGCAGCTTGCCGGCGTTGAGCTAGGACTTGTTGCAGACCCAGCCGTCGATAGCCAAGTAGCTAGTTGAAGCCCAACATTCCTGACGCCGTGTCCAAAAGGCAGTTCATAAACATCTACAGCTAGCATGACTGGAGCATCTTCCTCTGCTTTCCAGATGTGCAATGTTATTGCCTTGACCATTGAGAACAGTCGCCATGACAGTGCAGCAAGTGACATCAGTACATTATCTTATGCAAGCTACATTCTGTTGCCTTGCACTGAACCAGAATCTCATATAGGTAGCTATTCAGGATTGTATGTACCTAAATCTGGGCCAAGACACATCTAATGAAGTACTGAACCGAAACCAGGTTGATGCTGGTAGGCAGTCTGTTGAGAGTCCTGGGTGAACCGGTTATTTGCACGATATCCACCGAATATGTGATTTACAATTTTGGCTGTATTCACATGCAACTATTTGTGTTACAACGAATTCATCTGCTTTCAGCACAGCGATATCATACACAGCACCGTACAAATTGCTGATTGACGCTTTGCCATGATGCTTTGAAAAATAAACGAAACAAGCAGGCTGCAATCATGGCACATTGATCAACAGCGTATAAGCAACATTGCACTGCAGCAACAGTTGCTCGAAATCAGCACAACAGCTGGTGCAAGAGCAAATACTGCGACAAACAAAACGTGCAGCAGAATGTCTGCGCCAAATGCCTTGGAATTGCTTCCTCTCTTCTACTGGCTTGCAAGATTCTCCTGGTCATGCTGAGACTCACTAGCATCTTTCAGATCAAATCTCACGCGGCGTTTGGGCCTGACAGCCAAATTGTCACATAGCAGCCTGTGGCTAAGAGGAACACTTCCTGCAAATCAAGACGATGTTGTGGTGTTGCCAAAGGCAGCTCAGGCCTTTAGCTTGGATTAAAGGTGTGAGCGAGCACAGCATGCTGGATGCCCAACCACAAGCATGCACATGTTGCAAATTGCCCGGGCACCACACATTATGTTGCAAGAAAGGGTTGCAGATATGAGAAGGCTCAAACAGCAGGGTCCAATACCTGGATGCAAGTCCCCACTTGCAGCCTTTTGTACTTCACAAGTTGCCAGCGCCGAGGTTTCCTGACTGTCAGACGTCTTCTCCGGCTCTTCTGAAACAGATGGGAGCCTGCCACCAGAACTGTCATGTTGCAACAAGAACAGTGTCTCATGCCGTTCCACGTCAAACATCATACAGAAGGGACTTGTTACTATCTTATTCAGCTTTGATGTTGTACAAAGCGCCAGACACAGCTGTCATGGAGGCTCTGGCAGGCAATACTGCACTTACAGGCTAGACATACAGCCACCGTAAAGACAGGTCCTCAGGATGAGGGCTTTTGCCAGACTGCGATATGATGTCAAGCTCTGTTGAGGTTGGCAACTGCACAGCCAGAATTGCGAGTTTTATCAGCAGACATAATTGCTTGATAGCAGGATTGGAGGCAATCATATCTGGATATGAGTCATACATCCAGGTCACACTGACACTTAGCCATGCGTATGCTAAGGCCGACCTGTTGATGCTGTCCTTCAGAGCAGAAGCAGCTGCCCATCGCTGAGCAGGGGGACCCAAGAACTGCCCTCTGCCCTGCCCTTCCAGGACCTGCCCATCTGCCATGAACACGCCTGACTCCTGGTCATGCATGTCAGGAGCTGCTTGAAAATGCCCTGCGCTGGGCCCAGTGCCCTGGCCTTCCGGGGTGGAAGGGTTCCATGCCTTGAGGGTGACCCCAGGCTGGGTGAGAGCCAGCAGGTAGCTGTCATTGCGTGCCAATGACCCACCAGGTGACTGCATGATGCATGCGTTAACAGTCAAGCATGGACTGCCACAAGATGTAGGCACAGTGAGCGTAAGTGAAGCATGCGGCCATTATGAGCATGCAACCCAAAAAATGGATAAAAAATAACAGGTCACTCTTTGGAGCCGTAGGAATCAGCGGCTCCTTCATTTGCCAGAATGTCATACAGATGGTCTCCTCCAGTCCAAGTTAAGCTCACATATCTAACAGGTGCCTCCTTGACAGGAAAGACTTCACATACCATGCAGGGAGCAACATTCAAGTGAACACGCTACACTGTGACATGATTGATGTATTGACATCATGTCGACATTGTGTTGACATCGTATGCAAAGATGGCACAATGACTGAGCTCACCAGAGCATTCTCAAGCAAGATGGGTCCAGGAGACTGCAGATTGTACATGTCAGGCATTTGACCACCCTCCTCGTTTACCCTCAACCTGCCTAGCCTGCTCTTTGTCACCCTGCCTGGCCCCGCCTGCTCACCCTGAAGGCTTCTGCTGTGGCCTGATTGGCTGCCCGGCCCATGTGGCGGCTGACCCACATCATCTGATTCGTCCTTCAAACTCAGCAGCAGTTGACTGGTACTACTACCTGGCTCGCCAACTGAGGTCCCTGACTGTTGACTTATGGCATCTGAGTGGATGCTGGCTGCCTGTGACTGACTGGTCTCAGCCTGCAAGTTTTGGCGTGACGCACTTTGGACTGATACAGAGGACTGGTCACCCCCTACAGTGCTCTGTGCTGAAAATCCTGTGGCCGATGCTGCTGATTCTGCTGCTGCTTGAGATGCCACCTGCAGTGAGCTAATATGCACAGAATCCTGGCTCGAAGATGCAGTCAAGCTCTTCCTGGTGGCATCATGAGTCAGACCTGACTCAAGGCCTGCACTCGTTGCTGATTGAGCCTGCTGTGGGCGACTCCCCAGGCCAGCTGTCTGTGGGACTGATGCGAGATTTGCAACGGTGGGCAATCCAGAGACCGCTGACATGAAGTCAAAGGTGGATCTGGTTGACTGCAGAGCAGGCTTGGTGGCAGCAGGGCTGCTCAGCTGGCCTTCAGTGTCACTGGCTGAGGAGGCAGGTGCATATCTCTGCTGTAGTGCCTGTAAAGCAGCGGTTGCTTTGTCCAATGACTCTTGTCCCGTCAGGGGAGGCGCTGTGCTGCTGGATGCTGCACCCAAAGTCCTGCTAGCATCACTACTGCTGGCACCAGCAACAACTGCTGCTTCAGATGCTGGGGTGTGGGTATGGGACGTGCTTGCGACAGCTGCTGGATGCCCTAGGCTAGGAAGGTCATTGGCCCTGGGGCTGCTTGGAATAGCTGCTGGATGCCCTAGACTAGGAAGCTCATTGGCCTTGGGGCTGCTTTTGACAGCCTGATCAGGAGCAGAGAATGACGCTGTAGATGTGTGGCGGCGATGCTTGCTGACAAGTCTGGCCTCGGGGCTGGATGCTGGCAGAGGATGGGGTGCGGGCCCTGCAGCTGAGGGCTTAGCTGCTGAGTCATTGCAGGGGCTGTCTGAAGGTGACAGAGCAGCGGCTGCTGCAGCAGCAGCTGCAGTTGCTTGAGACTGGAGCCAGGCAGCGCCCTGCAATGCACGCCTGCTGCTCTGTTTTGGGACATGCTTGGAGTTCCACATCAACAATGCCTATCATATGTTGTAGTTGCCAGCAGCCCACTGCCAAAACACTCGTCTGCACTCAATGCAGAAAGGACTTGCGCACGCTGTTTGCAGCCAGCAATGGTACACAAGACAATGGAGCACAACTCTCAGCAAAAATGTTCCAGCGCATCATTACATTTACCCGTGTACACCAAGGTCTTTGCTGACCAATCATACTGTCAAAGTCAGGTGCTTACTGTTGACCAGTCGCCAGGCATCCTCTCCCGCCGAGGCGGCGTCCGAAGCTGCTGCCTGGCAATGCCCTCCAAGCCACCAACGCCCCTGCGGCTGGCACACACATTTGGACTGTGGTCCCTGGGACTGCCACAGCTATGAGGGTCGTGGTCCTTGGGACTGGCAAGGTGCTGTGGAACTATGTTTCTGGAGATGGGGTCTGCGCTGCTGCAAGGCTTGAGGCTGTCAGAGTCATCTTCTGGGCTCTCATCAGCAGCATCACTGACTAGAGTATCCTGCCTAGGTTTTGCCATCTGGCCAGGCCCAGCAGGAATTTGAGCGCCTGCCTGGCTGCAGATGGAAAGACAATCCAGTGAGCGGCCACCCATGTGAGGAAGCAAATACACGAGGTTGTACGGTTCACTTTGCAGGTGCAAGAACAGCAGGTGCAAAACAGCAGGCTTGCCAATGACATTGCTAATAGTAGACAGCCCAAGATGCTCAAGATGACAATGCACATGTGTATATTTGGGAACATAAAGCTGACCGTGGTTTTTCTACAGGGCAGTGGTGATAGACTCACATGTGAGAAGGGAACTCTACAGTGTGCTGCTCCTGCTGCCCTGACTTGCCCTCGTCTGCTTGATAGACATGCTCATTGGCTCGCTTCCAACAAGACACGCTATGAGGTCTATCTGCTGGCTTCACAATCAAGCGGTGTTTTTCGAGCCAGGTTGCAATCGTTTGGTAACAGTGCTGCACAAGCCTGCTGTGGAAGAACTGTGCTGCAGCTCTCCTTGCTGCTTGCCAAACAGGACCGAAAGCTGATGCTGGCAGGTGTCTGAAACGCTCCCACACCAAGGGCAGCAAGGTTTGATACAGCAGCTTAATGCGTGTCTTGACTAGCTGATGAATGTGTGCGGGTCCACTCTTGACCACCCAAAGCAACAATGCCGTTCTTTTGTCAGCGTCGCAGTGGAAAGTCTCCGGCATGGTGTTGCAGTTATTGCTTTGCAGGTGAAGCCGGCACTGCACATTACTGACTAAGCTGCCACGGTGAGCGCGAAACACTCGATAACAAACGGGGCACTACAAGGACGAAAGGTGCGAGATGCTGCAAGTATATCAAGCAAGGTCAACGTATACGCTTGTAGCTGATCTGGCTGACTCCGATAGTCCCTTTGCTCGATCTCAGCGCCGACACCGTCCTTGAACAGAAAACTTCATGTGCTCTTGCTCATGCATAAAGTGTATGCCTGGAATCTGCGCTTGCAGCTGGAGCAACGGAAAGCGGTCAACAGCTCCTGTTTCCAGGCAAGCTGATGGGGATTCCGAGATTCTAACTCGAAACTTTTTAATCCCGGCTCAACGTTGACTTTTTGTGGCATTGCTGTGTCCTTGGCGTTTTAGCGAGCGTTTTAGCGACCATGCCGCCTGTTCTAGATGCCCTGCAGGCCATCTTTCCCGACATCACGTCCCCAGTTGCCTCGGTAATCGACGAGCCCGCAGTCGTCGCAGGCGGCACTGAGCAAGGCAACCTGCAGTCTGTTGAGGATGGCAATAAAAGCTACACCAGCCGTATGTCTGCCATCAACTCCAAGGTGAGCGCGCATAAATTGTTGGCACATATTGATCGTGGTTTTGTTGACCTGCCCTACACTATTCTGTGTTTATCAATGCCTGACAAGTTGTTGTGCAGTACTCAGCTGCTGTGGACAACTTCAGTCATCAGCAGCAGTACCTTCTGTCTCAACAAGAGCAGGCTCAAAAGGCAGATGAAGATGCGCTTATACAAGCAGACTCTGGTAGGATCATACTTGCCTTGCCACCATTTGGTGCAGAACACTGGTCATAGTTCGTATTTTGACACAAAGTCTGCACTGCAGAGTATACTCCTGGCTGGAGGAAGGCTGGCCTGCCCATCAAAGGCTCTCATCTGGTCCTGGACCCTCTACAAGTGCAGCAAGCAGGTATTTTTGCTGACACTGAGGGTCTTGCCTATAACACAAGTCTGAGTAGAGTCTGATGGTAATCTGTCCTCTGTCCTTCTGCAAGGCTGACTTCAGCCAGTGTCAAAGCTTCAGCAAGAGCAGCCCAGGTTGCTGTGCCCTGTTCTAAAGCTGCTTAGCACTTATGCTGCCACGTTAGATAGCATGGCAATGCCCCCATGGTGGGTGACTTACTAAGCATGTATGCAATGCAATTACCCTGTTGTGACAGCTTGCTGCTTGACAACATCATGCCGGATGAGGCTCAGAGGCATTGCTGAGAAGATTCCTGAGAAGCCTCCTGGAAGTGCAACTGTGTGAGTAATTTCCAGGTCTGGAAAACCCACAATTGGTGCTTCAACAGTATGGTGCTTACAATTCCAAGGAGGTGCTCAGCCCTCTGCGAGTCACTGAGCAGAATCAGGCAGGCGCAGATCCTCACTATTGCTCTCTCACAAGCAACCTGCAGGCAAGCTCTCTACCTGACGCCATTCAGACCTGCAGCAGTGTAGAGTCATCACAAACAAAGAGGTTACTTACAGAGTTAGGGAATGTGTGCCCAGAGTGTCTTTGCTGGTAGTCAACAACGGTTGCAACAGCAACAGCAACTCATCATGCGTAAGTGCTTTGGTTTTGACCTCGTGGTCTGGCTGCAGTCTTTTGGCCATTGCTCCTGTGTACATATGTTACACGTGTGGTTGAAAACCTTGATCAGCTCTGTTTGCTAGGCAGCTATGCATGTCTGTTCACTTGTGATGACCAGAAATGGGCATTCACTAAGCACATGAGGCGCTATGGGTAGTTCATGAGTCAGAGGCATCATTTCATATGCCAATGTTCAGTTCCTGAACCATGCTATGGTGGTGCTGCATCTGTTGCTCTTCTTGCAAGAACAACTGAGATTCCCTGACGACAACTTTGTACTGCTGTCACGGAAACCATTGCTTCAGCACCTTTGCAGAAACTCTATGGCATGCAGGTGCGCAGCAAGCTGGTACCTGCTAAGCGCAGGGCAGAGGCAGGGCAGGGCACAACCTGGAGGGCCCTGGCGCAGGATGACCTGAAAGCGCGCTTGGCTGCAAGCAGTGTGCGCAGGAAGGCCATGTCACACACCATGCCTAAGGATCAGTGGGACCTAGAGATGAAGTATGGTCTCATGCAGCCACCTTGCCAGTTTGCATGCACATCACGTGAACTGGCCTCTGCCACCATGGGCAGCTGTGACGTGAAGGGTTCCTTGTTGTGGGTGAACATCCCCATGAATGCCAAAGAGAATGTGCACAATGCATTGGTGAATGGTGTGGAACAGCACTTTGCAGCCTGCATGACATCGGCACCATGTTCCAGCTCAACATCATGAAGCACTCCTAGTTCCACCACTCTTGCTTCCTTGTGACCTACAACGGCAGCTTGCACGCAAATTGACTGCAGAAGACTTGCTTGTGCATGGGCACACTTGATTACCCCATATACATTCTGGGCTTGTTTGTTGCTGTGCTGTGTGCCTATTTTAATCCTGAGAATCTGCACCTGCTGTTTCTTTGCTAGCAAAGCTGTGCGAGTAACACAAGTGCAAAGTGTGCAGAGGGCAGCATGCCATGACTGATCACGGCTGCTCACAAGCGGTGTTCTGTGGCTGCAGGATCATCAACAGCATGCATCACAAGCTGACGTTCTTACGCAACCCACGCTTCCCAAGCCCTGAGAAGCACATCAGGGGGGGCCTGCCAGACCACTCTTCTGCTGCGTCAGCCAAGCCGCTGGGCAGCAGCCGCTCTCCGTCCAAGGCAAGCAGGATGCTAACCCTTTCATGTGCCAGCTGTGCTGATCCTATCCAGTCTTTGTCCTTATTCCCAGTTTGTCGAGCTGGTGCATTTTTTGAAGGGAAAAAACAAAGGACGGGATACACATTTCAACCTGTTTACAACATGCACGTGTTGTGCATGTCCATCATCAATGCAGTGTCAGAATATAAGAGCTCTGCGCACATTGTGACTATGCAATCAGGATGCAGGCACAATGTGTGTCAAGCATGTGTGGTGTGTGCAAAGTGCTTGGGGTTGTGTATTTACCAACACAGGTTGGATATCAATTTTGGTCTCCATACGATAAAACGCCATATGTGTATTTTGTTTTTGTTATCATGCTGTATTCAAAAGCTGTTATTGGTCACCTCTTGGGAAATATTTTTTGACTGCCACATGTCAGATGCCACTAACATGCAGGGCTTAAGGGCAGGGCTGCCACCGCTGGCTTTCAGGGCAGAGCCAGGGCAGGTCCTGTTCAGAGACTGTGAGGTTGGCCAGACCTATCAGCAGCTCGTCAAATTGCGCAACTGCACATCAATCGGCCAGAGACTTAGGTGAGTCAGCGCTGCTTGCCAGATGCTGCAGTAATAGCTTGTATCATGGCACTGAGGCTCCTTCCAGACAACAGAGAGAAGAAAAGGAAAGCATATCGGCATGATTTGAACAAATGCCTGAGGATGAGCTAGTTTGGGCTTCCCCGTGAGGCTTCTTCTTCGGAAGCCTGGGCCCAGCATGATGCTCAGCATGGCCAGACTTGCAGCAGTCTGGTTTGGGTCCTATGTCCTATGTCAGTGCTGACTTACCCACCCAGTCATGACAGCTCATGGCATGGTCCCATTGCCTGCTATGCCCCCTGGGACTATGCACACATTGCATAGTCCCAGGGGGATTGCTTCACTGTGTGCATCCCCAACCTGGGTGCTGGTGGGGGTGGGGGGGGTGTGTGTGTGTGTGTGTGTGTGTGTCGTTATGCCTTTTTGTGAACAACTACTGTCTGGCTTGCAGGCTGATCCCATCATCAACCCCCTTTCTCTCTTTCTCAAGCCTCGTCTACACATCAGAAGCCCCAGAACCTGGCCTGGTAGCCCCCGGGATGCATGTTGGGGTCACAGTCACCTTCACCCCAAACAGCCTTCATGACGTGGATGATGTCATGGTTGTGGAGACAGGGCAGGGCAGCTTGCAAGTGCCCCTGCTGGTCAGGCGAGACCCGCCCACATTGACCCTGCCACAACAGATTCTGATTGGACCCACCCTTGTGAGCAACAAGCAGGTATGTGATATCTGACTGTTGTGAGATTCAATTCTCCTGACAAAAGGTGTAGGTATGTCTTGAGCAGATTATGAATGGTCCATGTCCTGCAGGTATGCCTGAGCAAGTTGTGTTGGGCACAATTTCTTGCTGCACACCAGCAAGTGTGCAGTAACTTTTTTTGCTGCTATGTGAGATGATTTCCAATCAGTCTCCTTATGCCATAGCAAATCTGAACAGGCCTTGTATGTTGTGCCAAAAGGGCGAATGCTCCATTGACCAAACTGTGATGTGTGAGCATGCAGGCTATGTCTATCACATGCACAAACAATGGTGGCCCAGGGCAGTTTAGCATCATCGGACAGGGGCAGGACCCAGCCTGCCCTGAACAGGTGAGTCTGTACCTGAAAAATACCACCTTACAGCACTGCCATGCTGAAAGCATGAAACGTTAACCAGCATAACCTGCTCATGTTGTAATCTGCTTTGACCTATCATTCGAGCTTTCAGTTTACATGGAGCTCAAGCTTGGTCTGTTCAGGACAAGGGCATCAAGCTGGGGCCGTTCGAAGTGTCCCCTGCAGACTTTGCGCTAGACAGAGGAGAGGCGGTTCAGCTGAGCATTGCGTTCAGCCCAGCGGTTGCAGGAGACCATTCAGAAAGCTTTGTGGTGTTGTGTGACAATGGCGCCAGCATAGCCCACCAGCTGTCTGGCAAAGGTAAGACTCTTTCAGCATCAGAGCTACAGCAAAGCTGTCAGAAAAGCCGAACAGGTTCTCTTTTGTATGCGTCTAGAGTGCTGCATTTGTTGCAAAGCACATGTGCCATTGCAGCTGAGTGTATACGTGACTGTCACGACTGTCATACCAACAGACCTTGCAGGGATGCTCAGGACAGACTCCTGTGGAGAGACGAGAACTTGGCCTGCACGTACCTAGCTCATCATGAGCTGGACAGCATAACAATAACTATTTTTGTTGTTATGATATTGAGCCCTCGGCACATGACAAGCACATAACGCAGTTGTGTTCTGGGCAGCTTGCCATGAATGCACTGCAATTATCACATTGCCATCAAAGCCACAGCACACGCATGCACCATGACCATTACATTGTCACCAAAGCCCATTACATGCATGCACCAGGATCACCACATTGCCCTCGACATCACACCACATGCATGCACCATACCCACCACATTGCCATCAAAATCATGTCACATGCATGCACCATAATCACCACATTGTCATCAAGCCCACATTACCTGTCTCATACACATTGGACCAGTTTGTGCGACGCTACACTGCAGGGTCCGAAGTGTCTGTGCAATTGCACAGCTTGGAGGGGCGCCAACTGAGTGAGGCTGAGCGCAGGCAGCCCATCTGGTTTGGGGATGTGGCCGTGGGGGCTAGACAGCAGAGGGTGGTGAGGCTGCACAACACCACACCACTGCCTCTGCCCTTCTGCTGGCAACAGACTGATGAGCCTGTTGCTGAAGGTATGCAGCGCTGCTGTGTCGTTTTGTGTTTTATTGTACTTCCTGGCAAGCATGTACATGTATGAGATGTGTGTGTGTGTGTGTGTGTGCGTGCGTGCGTGCGTGCGTGCGTGCGTGCGTGCGTGCGTGCGTGCGTGCGTGCGTGCGTGCGTGCGTGTGTGTGTGTGTGTGTGTGTGCTCCTTGCCTTGTCTCCCCCTGATGTCCTGCATGCATGTGTTCATGGGGCAGAGCGCTATCTCTCCCCCATAATATCACATGTTGGGTCGAGATGGCGCAAGCTGAAGAGGCACAATTGGACCACTGTCTGGCTTCCCAAGCTGCTCATTTGATGATGTGTTCGAGGGAAAACTGCGGGCATGGCTCTCTACATAGCGGGCAGGCAATTTAGTCATTCTGTCTGTTTGTCTCGTGTGTATGCAAGCGCAGGCAGAAATGCCTGCTGTCCTTGAGATGCAGTGAAGTACGCATGGCATGCTTGAGTAAGCACTTCTGACATAGCTGTAGGGGGGTGATGGCATGGACTAGGATCACGCCAATCAGATGGAGTGGCAATCTGCTGCTCCATTTCAATCTTTGCTTGATCCTTCTGAGGCTCTTGCTGGTTTTCAGGCTCTCAGCAAGCCCAGCATGAGATGACAGACGGCAAGTTTGCAGCCATGCAGTTCCATGCTGAGCCTGCTGTGGGCATCCTGGAAGCTGGTGCAGCAGCTGACATCACCTTGTCATTTTGTCCAGAATCACAACACAGGTATACAGCCACAGCAAGCTGCGCTGTGCAACAGAGAAAATGCAACACAGCAAGTTGTGCTGCATCCGCACTGGCTTGCTGGTTACCACATCAGTGAGACTCTTAGTATCAGAGTGACCATTTACGCATTGTGAAACAGATGAAGCCATGGCTATATTTGTGAAGTCACATGGCTCACAAAGTGCACATGGTCTGATGTGCAGGTTTCTGTCATGGGCACAGCTGCTTGTGGACACTTCAGTCCCAGGGAACAGGAGCATCCCCAAGTACAGCAAGAGGGTGCTGGAAATAGCCCTGGAGGGCATTGGGGCTGCATGCTCTGTTTCTGTCTGGCCCCCCCTCATAAGGTGCCCTGCAATAATGGAACTGGGTCAGGTCAGTCCTCTCATGTCTCAAAAATTCTGAAAACATAGGAGGAAAATGCTAAATCTTCTGCAGCCCACCCAAGAGAACAGGCTTGCCAGGGCTTCACGCTTTGTCCCTGGTCTGGCCCTCTGTCATCAGATGGCCTGTAGCAGTAAGAGCACGCTAGGTCTATGTTTGTGCTGCACTGCACACAGCTGACCTGAGGAGAGCTCCCACCTGCAGAGAAGGAAAAGGGGTGGGTGTGGTGGGGGGGGGGCCAATTGATGCACTGTTCTAGTCAATGTTGCTGTTTAGTGTTCTCAGTCTGGCCCCTTATTGTCAAAATGCCCTGCACTTTTGAAATTAGGCTAGGCGGCAGCTGTCTTAGCTGTTGTCAGGCAGTGACTCTGTGCTGCTACTGCCTGTTCATAGATGCCAGATGGAAAGCATCAAGCAGCTGCGCTGCTGTTGCTGCTGACACCATGAGTTTCCTGGCCCGGCGCTGAACATCAGCAAATCAGCCTAAAGCTACATAGGGCTGCAACAGGAAGAATCTTCTGCTGGTGGACAGCATAGCTATTCTGTCCTGCTCAGCATGCATTCTGCTGTTCCAATTCATTTGTAAAACGCCTGAACAGCAAAAATGATGTACCAGCTGTGTGACAACCAGGCTGGCTTGTGTGATGCAGGTCATCAAGCAGGAGTTGACAGTCAGCAATCCAGGCCAAGCTGCAGCCCATGTGACCTGGTCCTGTGCACACCCGGCCGTTGCTCTTCTGCCCCATCATGCAACAGTGGCAGCAGGGAGTGAGGAGCAGTTCGAGGTGGTCGTCACAGGCAGAGAGATTGGCCACATGCATGCAGAGCTGGTGTGCTCTGTTCAGCATGGAGCTGCTCAGTCTACTGAAGTCATGGCTGCTGTAGCAGGTACACTTTTGCAAGTGATGTGGCTTTACATGCAAGCAGCACTAGGCTGCCTATCTGCATGTGGATCTGGAACCTTGATTGTAGCTGGCAGGAAGTGCAGAAGCTGTGACACATGGCTCTTCAGCAAATAGGCATACTACTTGGGCATATCTGATGGATACATTATGTGACTAGTGATGAAGCATCACTGCGGCAGGTCCACAAGTGAAGTTTGAGGATCCAGGCCTTATCTTTGGGCTTGTCCAGCTAGGCACCCAAGGTTGTCAGCAGATAACCATCCGCAACCCCTCTCGCTACTCATCAGCTTCCTGGACTCTGCGTGAGCTACCTCAGCACAGCAGCAGTACATCAACAACTGACTTGGCTTCTGCAGAGCAGCCTAGCAGCTCAAGCAATGCTGTAGATGAGGTTGATTTGCATGGTGGCGCTCAGCGTGCACAGCAGGGTGGTGAGGTGATGCCTGTCGGCGTGCCAGCTGTTCTGCAAGAGAAGGGTGAGCAGCTTCTTGAGCAGCTGCACAATCAGCAGAGCAGTGTCTTGACAGCTACCCCTGAAGCTGCTGCAGCAGAAGCTTCTCACCAGATGCAGTCTGCAGACTCAGAGCAAATGATGGCACCCGTGCAGACTTCTGAAGCAGCACAGCAGGCTGTTCATCTAGATGCTGCATCTGGTGCAGATGCTGATGCATCAGGCAATTCTCAGCTACCAGTGGTACGGCCAACAGCAGCAGTTGAAGTGGACACAAACCAAGGAGGTGTGAGCAACCCTTTTGAGTTTGTAGCCGCAACTGGAGAAGAGGAAGGGGGTGTGGTGAGGGTGCAATTGCAGTTGCAGCCTGAGTGGGGCCTTTTGGCTCCTGGTGCTTCCACAACCATCCAGGTAACATCTGACTTGCTCCAGATGTAGCTGCAAGGACAAACTGGTACCTAAGCTGTCTAGTTGATGGACCCCAAAAATATGTGATGGGCCAGAGGTGGAAAATGCTGAAATCTTGTAAAAGGGATGCTTAGCAAGCATGATAGCCCGTGGCTACTACCTCGGTGTTCATGTTGAAAAATGAAATGAAATGAAATCGATGTGTGGTTGACAACAACGCATGTAAGCTGTGTGGTAGCTGTACTCCAAAGCTTGTGTTGCATTGGTGGTACAAGGCAGAACAGTAATGAGAAGATCGCCTTCAGAAACATCTGAGTCCAGCATGTCCCTGCCAGTCATGCTTGATACTACTCTGTCACCTGTGTCAGGTTGGTTGCCAGTCTAGTTGCAGCAAAAATGAGCGTAATTGCACTTTCCATTGTCTACTAGTGCTGATGGCGTCACTAAAATTCCCTGTCTACTGGTGTTGTTGACACCGTCTACTGATGCTGATGGCCCTGTCCATTGGTGCTAATGGCACTGTCTACTAATGCTGATGGGACACATTTCTGTTGGGTACCATGCAGGTGCTCATGGATGCCACAACAGAAGGCGTCTTCAACACAACTCTGGAGCTATTCAGCAAGGGAGGAGCAAAAAGTTACCTCTCAGGCACAGCCGCCATCATAGCACCAAGCCTGGCCATGACCCCAACCCACCTAGACCTTGGGGTCACCCACCTGGGGGTGCCTAGGGTCTGCAGCCTGACCTTGAGTAACCTGACCATGCTGCCTACCAGCTTTTCATGGGAGGCATATGGATTGGGTGGGGTGGGGGTGAAGGGGGGTGAGATGTCAGTGGTTGTGGACCCTGTGCAAGGGTTGCTGGAGCCTGGTAAGCAAAGGACAGCACACAGTTTCAAGTGACATTGTGTGCTGAGCTTTGCAACATTGTGGGTACGCAGAGTAATGCCTTCAATATTTGTCATTGGTTCAAAGAGACTGCCCTCTTGACCTTGTCTGATGACATGCACACTGCATCACATCGATGATGAGCCCAATTTTTTCAATGTGTAGACAAACAAAGAATTGTCAAAAGAAAACACTGAAACAAAAAACACCTTGTCTGCGGAGACGTCAGAAAATGACAGTGAAATCAGAATCACTGTGTGCACAATCCCTTAAGCTCATTGGACACAATTTTGGAGCTAGCTGCCTGCTCAAGTCCTGTCATGTTCACTTATTTCGTTTAACACCTTACAGTCTGGGGTGTGGAGCCAGTTGCGACTCATCAGACATCCTGGCTTGAAAGCACAGGTGTATGTGGTGTGCAACAAAACCAACTTGGTGGGAGTCATGTCATGTCAGCACAGGCAACTTTGTCTGCAGGGCAACAATTACCCATCCAAGCAACTTTCACACCAACAGCCATTGGCCCAGCCGAGGCGCTCGTAGCATGTTGCACACCCGGACCCAACCCCCCAGCCGGCTTTAGCACAGTCTCACATGTCAGGGGACTCTCCGTCACCTATAACATCCAGACAGCCCCCTTTCTGGACCCCCTCTTACCCCCTCTCAGCCCGGGCAGACCCATAGACGGAACAGACACTGTCAGTGACAGCCGTCAGCAAGCTGATGCCAGCACGAGTGCTGTACTCAGTGACACCCAGACATACCCTGCTGCTGATATGCCGACATCTGGAGGCAAGCCAGGGTTGAAGCATAGACAAGCAGTCAGAGCTGACTTTGGGGAATGCAGCATCGGAGAGACGAAGTCCTTGTTGCTGACAGTCTCCAATGAGACCCTTATTGAGGCATCTGTCAGTCTTTGGTTGAACACCTTCCAAGCAGCAGATCTACCAGTGACTGCCAATACAGCAATTGCATCATCCAGTGACGCATTTCTGTCTGGGAAGCTGGCAGGCACCAGGTCACATGCTGTGCTTCCTGGCCTGACACCTGGCAAGGCTGGAAGCCGACCCCAGAACAGCATCTCCAGCTTGACACTGTCGTCCCCAATCAGAGGAATGGTATCACTGGGTATTCATGCAAGCCCCAGGGGGCATAAGGGGACTGCAGGCAGGACAGCATCTCCGGCAGGGCTCTCTCACAAAAGTCAACATGCCATGGTAACATACTACTTTTGCATGCTAGTGCTGGTGCATCTATGGCAGTGCAACTGACCTGCAGTAAGCCTTTCACTTTCTGCCTGGATGTCTGTCATGCCGTGTGGTTGCTAGTAAGAGGCCTCTACGGTGCCATTGTGAATGCTATCCTTCCAGCACTTTCACCAAATGCTGTACTGCTGTGGCTCACCTAAGGGCTAGAAGCAATTTGTAGTGTGTCAGTCCAGCAGCTTTCACTCCTGTGGAGCAGAATTGCAGCATTCCTGACCAATGCAAATTGTGATGCATTGATTCAGAAGTGTTCACCACTGTGGACCGGATTGCCGCAAGTCTCGTGATAAGCACACATGCTTCGTGAATTGGGTGACTTTGCAGGCAGCTTTGACATTGAGTGAGGAGGCTGAGCGAAGCCGCCCCTTTGCATCAGCCCTGGGTCAGCTCATGATGACTCAGCGTGCAACTGAGGCAGCTGCCAAGCAGGTGGCTGCCATCAGTTCATCTGAAAGGCTGTGTGTGCTTGATATATCATGCCTGCATACACCTGTTGTTGTGTACAGGCCATGTCACAGAGTACTCCAGTGATAACCTGTGCATGGCATTTGTGGTTGATATACATACTTCTTGCTCTGCCTTTGAAATTTGGTTAAGCAAAACTGGATCTCAATACCAGTATGGCATTGAATAGGCACCCGAGAAAGCACTCTTGAGACACACATGTACATACACCTGAATCGCAAACAAACTGCCTGTTTTCAATGCTGCATACTTCTGTGCATCGTGTCTGAGCGACCGAAACACAAAACCAAAACTTGCTGTTGTTGCACCATAGGTGGTTGGGGGGAAGGGGATCGCCGTGGGGCTGACCCCCAGCCACGGGCTGCTGCCTCCTGGGGGGTCATTCACCTGCACTTTTAGCTGCACTACTGACATGTGCGGAGACTACGCAGACATGCTGCATGTCCAGGTGGCAAGACTGCTCTCCCTGCGCTGAACTCTTCAGCAGTGAATGTTCTATTACAAGCAACATCAGTCCGCCGTGCAGTCATGCATCTGCCTTGTTTAGCATTGGTCCCGGGCGTGTTCATGCAGAACAGGCTAGGTCGCTGAGGAACATGGCAAGCATATGGTCATGAGAATGCACCGCAAGCCATGATGCACTCCCGCCATGCTCATGTCATGTTATATTGTATCATGTCATGTCATGTCTTGTCATGTCATGTCATGTCATGTCATGTCATGTCATGTCATGTCATGTCATGTGGCTTCCTGGAGTGCAATCTGCTGCTGTATGCAAGTGCAAGCTATTCGATGTCATACAGCTAGTAATCAGACACGGTGTTTCTGACAGGATTGACCTTACAGAGCCCAGCTCGCAGTTGAGCAAAGTTCTGGAGGAAACGTGCTATGCTGCAGGTTGGTGATCTACCAGTGAAGAAGATCCCAGTCCATGTCAGTGTAACTGGCACTCCCCTCATCATGCAGCTTGGCAGGGTTCTTCTGCCAGGGTTCCTGGGAACCCTTACTGCAGCACAACATCTGGCACAACCTCTGGCCAGGCTTGCATCCAGAAATTCTAGGGCCTTGGGCAGGGGCAGGGCAGCAGGGCTATTACAGGCAGCCACTGAGGAAGTGCCAGCTGGCTTAGTGCTGGACTTTGGGCAGCTTTTGGCAGACAGCCCTGCTGAGCATGCCTTCCATGTATTCAATACCTCTGCTCTGCCAGTGAAGCTTTCCTGGACCTTCTACAGGTGAGCTGTGCTGACAGTGAGACATTGCAGCCATCTCAGAATGACATTGCAGTGATCTCAGAAAGACATTGCAGTTATCTCAGCAAGACACTGCAGCAGTCTGAAGAGGGACTGCTTTCAGATCATAGTGTCTGCATCACATAGACATCTGCAACTGATCAGAAAGGGCAAGCAGCTTGTATCTGTAGTACAGTTTTATGGAGCCGCTTGAATATGTGTAGCAAGTTTGTTGAGTCCGCTGCCCAAGTGTCTGCTTGATTGAATGCTTCGCTTTTACGGGAAGCCTGCACATAGCTTGTGCATCTTGCCTTTGAGAGTTTTTTTTATTGACACCTTAGCCAGTCAGACATAGAGTCAATGAGGCAGTGCAATTTAGCACCTCATGCTTGCTCATGCATTATGCATAGACCCACAATCCAATGTTGCCATGGATGCCTTCAGGTATGGGTTGCCAGGCCCTATTGAGTCCAGACAGGCCAGCCACCCCTCTGCTAGCACTGGGCGTTCCCCCAGACCCCCAGGTAAGCCTGTCAGGGTGGTAGCTGTCCACTGGGCAGTAGACAATGCAGCTGAGACTGTCAGCTTGTCTACTACCATACTAGCCAATCCAGCTGAGCAACCCTTCAGGACAGAGCCAGGCACTGCAGTCATAGCCGGCAATGGTTCTGCTAAGTTCCTAGTGTCAGTCAGCACGCCTGATGCTATGCTGCATGCTGGGTATCTACTGGGCACTCAGCATATCATAGCTCCTGAGTCACGAGTTGCGCTGCACTGCTCGGTGACTGAGGGGGATGACTCAGACAGGCTTGATGAAGCAGAAGAAGAAGCAGAGGAAGCGAGCAGGGTGGGGCCAGAGGAAGGGGCCAGTCAAGGGGCAAGCGGCCTTCCTGGGGGGTTGAGCAGTGGCCCTGAGGAGGTCATGCCGGCACATGGCAGAACCCAGACAGTTGAAGAGGTTACACGCCCTGTCGCTCAGACTCAGCAACCTTTGGTGGTGTGTCAAATTTCAGGCGGTTTCCATCCCTATGCTGGAAGGCCAACCGTTCCTCTTCAGCCCCTCAGGGTGAATTTGAATGCAAACGTCATTCAGCCGCATCTTGAGGCGAAGTGTGCGGATGGCACAGACTGCCTCGCCTTTGTCTGCCATGCAAACAATGACCCTGCCACACACCCAAGCTACAGACAGACTGTGGTGCTCACCAACATGCACAGCTGTCCCTTGCACTTCACGGTCAGCATGGCAGCTGCTGGTGCGGCTTCTGGGGCAGGGCGCTTTGAAATCCTCAGGGCAGCTTGCAGCTCTGTGTCCAGGCTTGAGGGGCTGCAGCCAAGACCCCTGCTACCCAGCTTGGGGTCTGGCAGGGGCACCCAGCAGCATCTTGCAGATGGGGATGGCGGCCAACATGACTCACTAGTACTGCGACCACATGACCATGTATCAGTATGCATACAGTACATACCGCAGCAGCAGCACTGCAGAGATCAGACAGCTGTCAGTTCAGGCACCAGCACTGCAGAGATGACTAACCCCGGTGGTCAGACAGCAGATGTGGGGTCAACCACAGGGGACAGGATGATCCAAGATGAGTCAGCAGCTGATCGCTTGTTGATCATGTACAGCAATGGACACCAACAAGCAGTGCCAGTCACTGCTCAGTACTTGCAGCCGGTCTTGCAAGCTTCCAAAGTCAGCTTGGACTTTGGTGCAGTCCATGTTCATTCACCCAAGACCCTGGAAGTGGAATTGGCCAACACCAGCCTTGCAGATGCAACCTGGTCAGCTCAAATAGTTCCAGCGCCGTCTGAGGCTGGTGCTGCTGCTTCAGTATCCTTTGCCCAGGCAGGCCAGCTTGCAGCAGGCCCGTTCCAAGCAGTCCTACTGTCGGGCAAAGGCATGTCATCCGAGAAAGCATCAGCCCAACGGCAGAGTGATGCTAATGTGCCGTTTGCAGTTGCACCTAGCGGTGGAGTCTTGATTGGGCGCAGTCTCACATTGCCTAAGAAGCAGATGCTGCTTGTCACGTTTGCCCCTAAGCAGGTTGGCCTTTGCACGGCAGAGCTGAGTGTGCTTGTAGCTCACGGACAGACAGTGAAACTGGGCTTGTCTGGTCAAGGCACATATGTTGAGGCTGATGAAACAGCAGCACGTTTGTAGGGTGTGTGATGTACCAAAGCTGCTCAGTATTGTGTGGATTACAGTCAGCACAGTTTCGTATCATTGCTGCAGCTTGAGTGCAACACCCTGCCTGATAAATTCAGGCCAAGACAAGTGATGCTTGCTGTTGCTCCTGCTATTGCCTGGGCATACTTTCTTTGACTTTAAGACATGATGCTGCATGGCATGGTTACAAGAGGTGTCACTCCAATATAGCAGGGGTTCAAAAGTTTAACATTTGAAATAAGTTACTACCCAAATGTTAAGTTTGAACTTCACCTTTGATTAATTTGGTCGACGGGTCATCGCTTGTTATGGCAAGGACATGTTTTCATGCCTGCTTCTGCAATGTTTGTGAGCAAGGCTGCAGCGAAAACGCTGGCATGTGTGTCAGGCTCACTGCTGCGCACAACTGGGCTTGCAAACCACGCCATCACACCTGATGATCTTGTTGCAATGAACTGCATGTGTGGTTGCTGCATGCACTCACAGGTTAACAAAGCTGAGTTTGCAGCCAATATACACTCATCTGCTTTGCTACATTATGCAACTGCTGTGTGGAAGCTTCACACCTAAAAAACCCATGTTGTACAGGTCTGTTGACAGAACGTGTAACTTCGTAATAAATTGTGTGCGCACAAACCTGGAGACTATGTGTTTTGTTGTATCTGGTTCTGTGAAGATAGGTCAAACTGTTTGAGAACGTGCGCAGTTTCAGTGTGCTGTGCTGAGCCTGGCAAAAGCTCATTCTCATTTGAGGACAAGTCTGACTGCAATCATAACTCGCTCCAACCTAAGGTTGAATCTAAGTTGAATAGGCGTACCTGATTCACCGCGACCTGGAAGTTACAAGACGCTCTTCTGGACTCAGCTTCCTTTTTCACATGAGGGGTTTTATGCGGTGCAGCAACCTGAGCACAGTCTTGAAGGACGACTAGCTTGAGGTCTTTGCGCCAGTTTGATCGGCAGGTCTGCTTCTACTGCTCTACTTGATAAAAATTGCGCTGAGGAGCGTGATTGTCTCCTGGCTTGCGTGCTCAGTCCAGAAACACATTTACAGCTCAAAACAGCTGCTGTGCAGAGCATGGGCGAAATCACATTCAAGATACGGCAAGGCCAAGAGGACCTGACTGTTGTGCATTATGATAGTCCTCTGACTGTTGCACAAGCAAAGCAAGCACTACTGGAGGAAGACACAAGCTGGATTGGCGCCCTGCAAGAAGAAGGCAGCTCAAGACGAGTGGGCGGTGACCAGCCATTGAAGCCGCGCTCTTCTTACATTCTTACACTGCAACGTCAACCTGGTGAGTACTATTTGCTCTTGTTACTCTTTTGACTTATGAGTTTGAAGAATGCAGCCTCACAGCCTCTTTTGTGTCTTGAGGAAATTGCTACTGGCTTCTCTGCATGCCCGGCTTGCCTGCATCTTCACCTTGCTTATGAGAAGGGTAAATGCAATTCTCAGCCTCATCTGTGGCTGGAGAGGTTGCTATTGATCTCACAGCATATTTAGAAGGCATTGGCACACAGGAATAGAGCCGAATCAACACAACCTCTCAGTTTTGTCTGGGGCTTGAGGCAAATTCAGCTTGCCTGCATCTTCACAAACCTTCTGAGCATATTCAATGCAGCCTTCCAGCCTTGTCTGTGGCTGACTTGTCGTTGAAAGCCTGGTCGTTGATGTGCACATTCATGCAACAACTAGCATGTGCGCCAACAACATACTTGCTATCTATTCCAGGTATGTGTCTGATCCACAAGTATCCCCCCTACTGCTGTTGCTGCGTTCACAATTGTAGTTGTGTGCCAGGCTATCTGGACGAAGTCTACTTTTTGACACATGCAGACTGACTTACTCTGTGCCACTGCATGCTGATCAGATTGAAGCTGAGTCATGTCACAAAGGCAACTGTCTGGCAAGCTTTCTCGTGTCACTGCGAGCAGTGTGGCACCATGTCTTCATAAGCTCAGCAAGCACAATTTTTGAACGCTGGTTGCTGTGTGTAAATGCAGGACTTCAGGAGCCAGTTCTGGGGTCGGCTCGGCAGCAGCAGACAGTTGCTGCAGGTATGCATCCAATCCACAAGCAGACATAGTAGTAATTGCATTCAGTTGCATCCTTGTGAGCTGTGTAAGCTGATGAAAGCCAAAGGCAAGCATGCGCAACAAGCTTCGCCTATTAGGCTGGATGCACAACCAGCCCCTAACCTCCATCTCATCAGGCCCAAATGCCTCTATGCACAACCAGCCGCTAACCTCCACCTCATCAGGCCCAAATGCCTCTATGCACAGCTGTCAGCTCTTTGAAGCTTGCTGTCTCTTGAAGTACGTGTCTGCTGTATGCGTCTTGCTATACTGCTGTCATTGAACGGTACCTGCTGTCAAACATACTTCTGTCACATGTGTTCTGAGTTTTCCTTGTTCTGCAGATGAGACTGGCAAGTATGTGCGCCAATTATTGGAGCCTGCTTTTCTTACTGTGCCGGCAGCTGTTGACATACCGACCCTGTTCCAGTCTGCGCTGCACAGCTCAGGCACCCTGCCCTTTCCGGTTCCAGATGTGTTCTATGAGTCTCAGAGACTGAACAACAGAGACATGGAGTTCTACTTGGCACCAGTCTCAGAATCTGGCGCTGTAAGATTTAGCTCAGCTGTACACACCGTTCTTTCCAAGCAGTTCCCTGCTGGGACAAAGCTGGTGCAAGCAGGTCAGTTTCTGACTTGCATGATTGGTCTGCTTGCTTGTGCACTGCATGGGCTATGACGTGTGCAAGGCCTATAGGCACCTTGTACGCGTTGCTGTTGATTATGTGAGTCAGTAGCACTTCATTACCAAACTAACACATTGAACAGGTAATGCTGGCTTGTAGGGCAACTTGACCAGCTTGTTTGTGAAATTATGGAACTCCTGGACCAATATACTGGACACCTCAACCTGAAGCGGAAGCGGAATCAAGGCAAAGCGTCACTGACATTGAATGCAAAGCGTCCAGATCTGTGTGTGCTCGTGAGGAATGCTCTTCTCTTCAAAGGCGAAGATAAGTCTGAGGAGGGCAACCTTGACCAGGCTGTAGCTGAGCTAAAGCAGAAGATGCGTCGCTGGAGCCGAAGCTACCATGGACAGGTAAATCTGTCACCGTGCATTCTCCATATATTTGATGCCACTATTGTGCCATGCAGAGATGGTGCTACTGACGCAGACCATGCATGAGCCTTGCCTGGTAAATTTGGCTGTCATCAAAGCGAAAGTATGCAATAAATTGGAATGAGGCTTATTCCGCATTACAGGTAGAATTTCTGCTGTGCTATGCAATGGCGGGCGGCCACGTCAGGATCTGCATGCTGCGCCGTGATGACCCAGACAGCTGCATTGGTTTAAGTGGTGATCACAACATCTATGCAACCAGAGGCAGACTTGAGCTTTTGCGCATCGCTGTCTTGTTGTATCGCATCCTTGCCATACAGCAAACGCAACTGCCAAGTGATGCTGTGCCACTGGGTAGTGAGCTGGAGTTCACTTCTGGCACGACGATCACTTTTATGGAAGACTATGTCATAAAGCGCGTGGACGTTGAGAAGCAACCGCATCTTGTTGACCAGCTGATAGAGCTTCAGGAGATGTACAAAGCAACCAAGGCCAGTAACCACCTCATACGATGTGAAGAAGGTCCATATATTCGCACCAAATATACAGTCACTCTGTCTCCTTTTGGTGAGCAGCTTGGGTCTGGTTATGTCTCGGTCAAGATAACATCACTGTCACAGCTGCAAGCAGCCATCAGATGCATACTTCTTGCCTTGAAAGATCTCCATGCTGCAAACTTTGCCCACACCGACATTCGGTGGCCAAACGTAATAAAATGCAGCAATGATGCGTTTTGCTTGATCGACCTGGAGACGGCAGTGAGG
>JAABUU010002178.1_pt1 | contig 28813 bp, 25 predicted proteins | sample 5559301 | NCBI WGS metagenome assembly JAABUU01 (sample SAMN10711884, study PRJNA513360) | rock metagenome | isolation source: Antarctica rocks | place: Antarctica: Victoria Land, Richard Nunatak white
CTGGCTACTAGATCTGCGTCATAATAAGCGTTTGGAGGGCCGATTTAGCCCTTCAGGAAAGGAGAGCCGAAAACAAATTAGATCGATGCCGTTTTCTCCTTTCCTAACGCCGAATCTGGCTTATTGTGACGCTTGTCTACTGTCTACTCGCTCACTGTTTCGGATACGCCCCCACCAGCGGCGTGTCGTCGCGGATCGCCAGCGAGGCGATGTTCTGCCCGGCGTACTTGGCGAGGCCATTGCCCCAGCCGATCAGCCAGCCATCGGCGGGCGCGCTGATGGTGCCATCCACCAGGGGCCGCCCCCAGATGTCCACCATCTCCGCCAGAACCTGCCCGGCGGCGAAGCGCTCGCCGGGGAGGAGTTGCGGCACGATGATGCCGGAGAGCGGCACCCGCGCGGAATCGTCGCGCTTCGTGGGATAGCCAGGCTCCACGACCGCGCAGGCGACCATCGGCTCCGGATCGCCGGGGAGGAGTCCCGCCCAGCGGAGGGCGTTGTGGACCCCGGCCACCCCCGCCTCGACCGCCCCCGGATCGACCGCACCGGTCATCCCCAGCTCGATCGTCAGCGCCGGGATCCCCAGGACATTGACGAATGCGCCGGTGACCGAGCGGTGCAGCACCTGGGTGACGTAGCGCTCGGCGACCGCCTCGCGCACGACCGAGATCCCGAAGCTGCGCGCCAACTCGTCCAGGCGTGCGCCGAGCGCATCGGCGCGCGCGCGGTCGATCGCGCCTCGGTAGAGGACGCGATCGACGATGGTGAAAGGGATCGAGCGGATCGAGGCGTTGTGGAGATCGAGCGCGAGATCGCCGCGACCCGCGAACTGCGCGAAGATGCGCGACACGATCTGCTCGTAGGGGCCTGGCACCGTTGCTCCCGCCGGGATCGGCCACTCGGTCGGCCAGAGGCGGTTCGGGTCGGTCTGGCTGTAGTAGGGGAGGCGCGCGGCGGTGCGGATCCCGGCGGGGTTCAGCGTGGGGAGCGCGATGATCGTCCCGCGTAAGCGCCCGGCCAGTTCATTGGTCAGCACGCGGTGGATCACCGGCAGCCCGGTCAGCTCCGCGCCGTGGATATTGGCGGTGAGCCAGAGTGTTGGCCCCGGCTCGTGTCCCTGCGCGATGATGACCGGCAAGCGTTCCTGCCCGCCGCTCGGCAGATCGAGAACGGCCAGGTCGCCGTAGGCCAACTCGCCCGGTCGGGACGTTGCCGAACCGATGCTGAATGGTGCGCTCGCGGTCATGGTGTGCATTGCGCTTTCTCGCGCTCGTGGCGCGGCTGCTGGCTCGGCCCAGGTGTCGCTGCGGTCACGCTGCTGGTTGCTTTGTCTGGTCTAGGTGCGCGATTGCCCTGTAACGCCGTACCCGGTAGCGGGTCGTATGGCGCTCGGCGTTGCCAGGGTGCCACGATGCCAATCTATCGGCCCTGCCACGCCGCTCGTTGACCACCGGTGGTCGCGATACCGCGTATCCCCTGGCAAGACGGCGTACCCGACGAGCGGCACCGCCCCAGTGCCAGCATCGTCGTCGCGGTGTAGCGGCTCCAGGATCAGATAGAGCACGATGGCGAGGAGCGCCAGTACACCGATCACCACGGCGATGGTGGCCCCGCGCCCGATCTTTCCCATCCCCTCCCCCTCTGGACCGCGACTAACCGGGTAAGCGCGTCGCCTGACTCGGATCGTACCCTTGGCGCTGCTTGAGCGCGCCGGTATCGATGGTCACGATCCCCGCCGCCACACTGAGGCCGTACAGATCGAGCGGGCGTGGCGCTGGCCCCCCAGTACAAACGCCCTGCCGATCGAAGGTCGAGTTGTGGCAGGGGCAATGGAAACGCCCCTCGCCCTCGTTCCACGGCACGATGCACCCCGCGTGCGGGCAGGACCAGGAGAGGGCCAGCGCCCCCTCCTGGTTATTGACCAGCCAGAACTTGCCGTCGCGGTTGACGAGCGGATCGGCACCCGCCTGCGGGACCGCCGCGACCGGGAGAGTGATCTGCTTCCCCCCGCCGCGCAGGCGCGACCAGAGCGGCCCGCCGACACCCACCGCCGCCCCACCGACGATAAAGATCGCCACCCCGGCGAGCGCCCCGCGCAGGAGGCCACGCCGCGATGTGTGCGCTCCGGTTCGGTTGCGTGTATTCTCCGGCTGTTCGTCGTCCATCCCGCCCTGTTCGCTCAACGCACGTCGTGTTGCGCGGCGTGGCGCGTGGTGCCGTGGCCGTGCGGCGGTATTTTCCCACCGATCGCCGTCGCCACGCTACTCCTCATCGCGTCCGGTGGTGGTGCGGGCGGCGCGGCGGGCCAGACGCTCCGCGCGGGCGGTCGCGGTCGCCCGACGCTCCTGCGCCTGAATCCACCCCCAGATCAGGAAGAGGGCCGCGATCAGATCGATCAGTTCGGGGGCGACGCCGAGCATGATGCCGCCCACCTGCTGGTCGCCGAGCGCGGTGAGGCTCCACGCCGCCGCGCGGTCGCCGTAGACGTCGTACCAGGGGGTACGCGCGAGGAAGAGGGCGAGCCCGAACGCGGCGCTCGCCAGGGAGGCCGCGACGAAGCTGATCAGGACGCGACCGTGCGCGGGGGTGGGGTGGGCATCCGGGTGGCGCACGGTCCACCAGAAGAGGATCGCGGCGAGCAGGATGCTCAGTTGCTCCCCCAGGTGGAGCGCGCCGCTGGCGAGCGCCGCCGCGAAGGGGCGGGGCTGATACCAGGCCAGGAGCAGGGCGATGTCGAGCGCCGCCACGACCGGTGGCTGGGTCGCGAACTCCCAGATCCGTCGCGCGGGCGGGCGCTCGGCCCACCACACACGGAGGGCTGCGGCGCGAGCGGCTGGCAGCGCGGCGATCAGCGCGGCACCGGGGCTACCGAGGATCAAGAGCGGCGGGATCGCCGTGGTCAGCAAGAGGTACTGCCCGATCTGCATCGCGAAGAGTTGGGTCGTCAGGCGATCGACCGGGGGGAGCAACGCGATCGCGAGGACCGCAAGGCCGCTCGCGAAGGTGAGGACGCGCCCGAAGAGCGCACCACCTGGCACGCCGCCACGCCGCCACAGGCGCACCGTGCCATAGGTGTAGAGCGCCGCGACCAGCGCGAGGCACGCCAGGGTCAGTGCGTCGAGGCGGTCGCGCGTCAGCGGCGTTGAGGAGGGTGTCGTGCTGGCGGTGGCGAGCTGGGCCGCGAGTGTCGCGGCCACTTCTGGGCGTGCCGCGAGGGTGTGCAGCCCGGTCAAGAGCGAGGCGGCGAGCTGCATGGTGAGCGACGTTCCCCACTGGGTCAGCATTGTCGGCATCCTTCGCTTGCTTGGATCGCGTACCCCGATGCAGGGCCTGTGCGCCGCCGTGTCGCCGCGATTCTTACAGCATAGCAAAGGGTCGGTGCCGCGCCCAGGCCATGAGGCTGAGCGGATGGAGACGCCTGCGCCCGGGGGCGATGACGGGGTGAGGTTAGACGAGATCGACGATGATCTCTTGCGCGCGGAGCGCTTCGACTATCGGGGGCGGGGCGTCCGCACCGATGATGATCCGGTCGATCTCGTGGGGCAGGGCGAAGGCATCGAAGGCACGCCCGCCGAACTTGCTGGCATCCACGATGCCGACGACCGTGCCGCACGCGCTGACCATGCGTTGCTTTAACTCCGCCTCGTCAAGATCGCTCTCCATCAAACCATCCCGCGCGGTCAGGCCGCGCGCGCCGAAGAAGCCGAGCTGCGGGCGGAGGCGCAGCAGCAATTCGGTGGTGTGGTGGCCGACGAGCGAACTGGAGCGCGGGCGCAGCGTGCCGCCGACGACGACGGTGGTGACGCCGGGGGAGAAGTTCAGTTCCAGGGCGGTGTAGAGGCCATTGGTGACGACGATCAGGTCTTCGCGATCCTTGATCAGTCGCGCCACTTGCAGGGCGGTGGTGCTGGCGTCGAGGAAGATCCGCTGGCCCGACTCGATCATGCGCGCCGCCGCCGTCGCGATCCGCTGCTTCTCTTCGAGCTGCTCGCGCTGGCGCGCGGCGAATTGCAGTTCCAGCCGCCCGCGCCCGGAGATCATTGCGCCGCCGTGGACGCGGGTGAGCATCCCCTGCGCCTCCAGCGCGTCGAGATCCTTCCGCACCGTCACGTCGGAGACGCCGAGGAGCGCCCCGAGGTCGCCGACAGCGGCGCGGTCCCGGACGCTGAGATGCAAGAGCATCCGCTCGCGTCGGCGCTCCGGCGCTATCGTCTGCTCGCCCCGTACCATCCCGCCCACCCCACCCACGCCACGTCCCACATGCGAAAGCAGTATAGCCGATTCATGCCCGTTCCACGCCCGACCAATGGACAAACGAAACAAAAGCGAAAGGGAAAACGGTAAGAATTGCTTGACGTATGATTTATGGTCTGGTATGGTGAGAAACAGGAATGGGTGGGTGAGCGGGAGTCTGCGGTTGTTGCGGGGTGAGCCGGTGTGCGTGTGCTTGCACCGCTACGTGTTCATCCTGCTTGCCGCCTGCGTAGTGCGTGCCGCGCCCCGGCGATCATCCGGCAAGTGTCGGGAATACGCCGGGGCGCGGCCCTGCGTGGCACCCCTTGCGGCCTCCGCGCAACGCAACTGAAAAAACGAGGTGGAAGATGGTCGGCATACCGCCGGATCGGTCGGTGCAGGATGCCTATGGGTTGGCGCGCGCGCGTTACGCCGCATTGGGCGTGGATACCGAGCGTGCGCTCGCCACGCTCGGCGGGATCGCCCTCAGCGTCCATTGCTGGCAGGGGGACGACGTCGCCGGGTTCGAGAATCCTGGTGGCCCGCTCGAAGGAGGGATCGCCGCGACCGGCAATTACCCCGGCAAGGCGCGCACGCCCGACGAGTTGCGCGCCGATCTCGATCTGGCGTACAGCCTGATCCCCGGTCGCCATCGCCTGAGCCTGCACGCCATCTACGCCGAGACCGGCGACAAGAAGATCCCGCGCAACGAACTCGCCCCGGAGCATTTCACCAGCTGGGTCGATTGGGCACGAGCGAACGGGCACGGCCTCGACTTCAACCCGACCTGCTTCTCGCACCCGCTCGCGGCGGACGGCTTCACCCTGGCGCACCCCGATCCGGCGATCCGCCGCTTCTGGATCGAGCACTGCATCGCCTCGCGGCGGATCGGTGCCAGTTTCGGGCGGGCGCTCGGGACACCTTCGATCACCAACATCTGGGTGCCGGACGGGATGAAGGATTCGCCGGTCGATCGCCTGACGCCACGCCTGCGCCTGCGCGAGGCGCTGGACGCGGTCTTCGCCGAGCCGCTCGATCCCGACGAGAACCGCGACGCGGTGGAGGCCAAGCTCTTCGGCCTCGGCTCCGAGAGCTACGTCGTCGGCTCGCACGAGTTCTACTTCGGCTACGCCGTCGGGCGGCCCGCCACCCTCCTCTGCCTCGATGCGGGGCACTTCCACCCGACCGAGACGATCGCGGATAAGATCTCCTCGACCCTCCTCTACACGTCGGAATTGTTGTTGCACGTCAGTCGCGGGGTCCGTTGGGACAGCGACCATGTGGTGACGCTGACCGACGACTTGCAGGCGATCATGCAGGAGATCGTCCGCTCCGAGGCGCTCGACCGCACGCACATCGGCCTGGACTTCTTCGATGCCAGCATCAATCGGGTGGCGGCGTGGACGATCGGCTCGCGCAACGCCCTGCGCGCCCTGCTGCTGGCCCTGCTGGAGCCGCGAGGGCAGTTACGCGCCCTGGAAGGTTCGGGCGATTATAGCGGTCGGCTGGCGCTCCTCGAAGAGTTGAAGGGGTTGCCCTGGGGCGCGGTCTGGGATCAGTTCTGCCTGCAAGAGGGCGTGCCGACCGGCGGGTGCTACCTGGACGCCATCCGCGCCTATGAGGCCACGATCCTGCCGCAGCGCGCCTGAGCGAGAGAGGGAAAATGGCGACGACCTCCGCCTTCACTGCGGTCACCTACGGTTGGGACGACGATCACGCCGCCACGCTCGATCCGGTGGGTCGCCTGGTTTACCGCTCGAATCTGCTCGGCGCGGACGGGCGGATCACCAACACCGGCGGCGGCAACACCTCCGCCAAGCTGACCGCGACCGACCCGTTGACCGGTGAGTCGGTCGCGGTGCTGTGGGTGAAGGGGTCCGGCGGCGACCTTCGCACCGCTAAGCGGGAGAACTTCTCCGCGCTCTACCTCGAGCGGGTGCGCTCGTTGCAGGCGCACTACGAGCGCGCGCCCGAGCGCGGCCCCAAGACGGCCATCGAGGACGCGATCGTCGGGCTCTACAGCCATTGCACCTTCAATCTCAACCCGCGCCCGGCCTCGATCGATACGCCGTTGCACGCCTTCGTCCCGGCCAGGCATGTCGATCACATGCACCCGAATGCGGTGATCGCGATCGCGGCGGCGCGCGACTCGGCGCGGCTGACGCGCGAGATATTTGGCGACGACGTGATCTGGACCGCGTGGCAGCGCCCCGGCTTCGACCTCGGGCTGAAGCTTGGCGAGATCTGCCGCGCGCACCCGCAGGCGCACGGCGTGATCCTCGGCGGTCATGGCCTGATTAACTGGGCCGACGACGACAAGGCGTGCTATGACCTGACGCTGGAACTGATCGAGCGCGCCGCCCGCTTCATCGCGGCGCGCGACCAGGAGGAGCGGACGTTCGGTGGAAAGCGCTACGCCGCCCTGGCCGAGGGGCCGCGCCGCGCGACCCTGGCGGCGATCCTCCCCTGGCTGCGCGGGCGGGTCGGGCCGACGCGCCGGATGATCGGCACGGTCCAGGATGACGCCGCGATCCTGCGCTTCGTCAATAGCCACGACGCGCCGCGCCTCGCGGAGCTCGGCACCGCCTGCCCCGACCACTTCCTGCGGACGAAGATCAAGCCGCTCTACGTCGCCTGGGATCCGGCGAGCGGCGACGTGGCGGCATTGAAGGCGCTGCTAACGGAAGGGTTGGCGCGCTATCGCCGTGAGTATGCGGAGTATTACGAGGCGCACAAGCACGCCGATTCCCCGGCGATGCGCGACCCGAACCCGACGGTGATCCTGATCCCCGGCCTGGGGCTGATCGCCTGGGGGAAGGACAAGAGCGAGTCGCGCGTCGCCGCCGAGTTCTACGGCTGCGCGGTCGAGGTGATGCGCGGCGCGGAGGCGCTCGACGCCTACACCGCGCTCCCGGCGCAGGAGGCGTTCGACATCGAGTACTGGACCCTCGAAGAGGCGAAACTCCAGCGGATGCCGCCCGAGAAGGAACTGGCGCGGCGCGTGATCGCGGTCGTTGGGGGTGGCAGCGGCATCGGGCGCGAGGTGGCGCAGCGGCTCGTCGCGGAGGGCGCGCAGGTCGTCTGCGTCGATCGCGATCCCGCCGCCGCCGCCGCGACCGCCGCGCTGATCACCGAGCACTACGGCGTCGGGATCGGCGTGGCGGGGAGCGGCCTCTCGGGCTGCGGACCCGCGGTCGGTCTGCAAGCGGACATGACCGACCGCGCGAGCGTGCGCGCGATGCTGGACAACGCGGCGCTGGCGTATGGCGGCCTGGACGCGATCGCGGTGACGGCGGGGATCTTCGTGTCGCCGGACGCCACGGGACATATCCCCGATGAACGATGGGCGCAGACCTTCGCGATCAACGTGACCGGCCTCTACATCGTCGCGGACGAGGCGGCGCGGGTCTGGCGGGAGCAGCGGCTCCCGGCCACGCTGGTGCTGACGACATCGGTGAATGGCGTCGTGCCGAAGAAGGGGAGCCTAGCGTACGATACGAGCAAGGCGGCGGCGAACCATCTGGTCCGCGAGTTAGCGGTCGAACTCGCGCCGCTGGTCCGTGTGAACGGCGTCGCGCCCGCCACGGTGGTGCAGGGGAGCGGTATGTTCCCGCGTGAGCGGGTGCTGTCGTCGCTGACGAAGTACACGATCGCGCACGGCGAGGACGAGCCGACCGAGGCGCTGACCGCCAAGCTGGCCGCATTCTACGCCGATCGCACGCTGCTGAAGCACCCGATCGTCCCCGCCGATCAGGCCGAGGCGATCTTCCTCCTCCTCGGCGAGCGGCTGCGGCAGACAACCGGCCAGATTTTGACGGTGGATGGCGGGCTGCACGAGGCGTTCCTGCGCTGAGGCGGTGCCATTACGAGCGTGGGTACGAGAATCGCTCGATATCAACTCACCGATCGGTCGGTTGTGGCCCGTCGGGCGTCGGTAGCCGAGGGGTTGAAATGCCCCGGAGGGCAGCCACTACCCCCGAAGGGCACACCGTACCCCGGAGGGCAGCCACTTCTCATGAAGGGCACACTGCCCTGGCTGAAGGCTGCGGCCACGCAGTACCCCGCAGGGCAGCCGCTACCCATGAAGGGCATACTCTACCCGTGAAGGGCACAATGTACCCGTGAAGGGCATAATGTCCGCCTGCGCGGACTGGAATAGCGCGTGCATAGGCTGTGCCAGAAAGCGATTGTAGCGGCGCTGTTCCCGCTCCTCGGATGGGCGGGTAGCCCCCTGGGCGGCGGGTGGCACGTGGCGGGGGGGTGAGGGTGGTCGCGTTGCCACCGTGTCCCGAGAACTGGCTAGCTGCTATGACGAGATAGGGCTAGTGGTGCGTCACGGGTGATTTGCCGATCGAGTTGTCCGGCGCTATGCTCCCGTGCGTGGGATGGGCGTGAGCGGGGAGGGTGGCGACATGGCGAGCGATCTCGCGGAGGCAATCGCGGCGATGCCGCTGAGCGACACCCACGAGCATCTCCGCGCCGAGCGGCAATACGTCGGGGAGGGCCCGGACGTCCTCCAGGCGATCTTCGACCATTATCCGCTCGCCGATCTCGTCGTCGCCGGGGCCTCGGCCGAGGCGGTGGCGCGCTTGGTCGACGCCGGCGACCCCGACATCCGTGCGCGCTTCGCGGGCGTGCGCGACGCCTGGGAGGCCTGCCAGCATACCGGCTACGGCGAGGCGGTGCGCCTGATCGCCCGCCTGGTCTATGGCCTGGAGGAGCTCACGCCGGACGGGCTGGAGGGCGCGACGGCGCGCCACGCCGCCCTGCGTCGGCCGGGCGAGCGCCTGCGCCTCCTGCGCGAGGTCGCGCAGCTCGATCATGTGCAGATCGACGACCCCGAGTGGGCCTGCCAGCCGGATCCCGCCGGCCCGGACTTTTTCCTCTATGATCTCTCCTGGGCCAACTTCTGCGATGGTCGCCCCGAGCTGCCACGGCTCCACGACGAGACCGGGATCGCCGTCGCGACGCTCGCCGACCTGCGCGCGGCCTTCGCCGCCCTCTTCGCGCGCTACGGCCCGCTCGCGATCGCGGTGAAGTCGCAGCACGCCTACCGGCGCACCCTGCACTGGCGAGAGCGTACCGATGCCGAGGTCGCACCCGTCCTCGCGATGGTGCTGGCCGGGCAAGAACTGTCGGAAGATGCGCGCCTCTGCCTTGGCGACTGGTGCTGGGCGCGCGGTGTCGAGCTCGCGATCGAACACAACCTGCCATTCAAGCTGCACACCGGCTATTACTCCGGTTATGGCCGGATGCCGATCGAGCGTATCCGCGCGGGCCATCTCTGCGGCCTCCTCGCGCGCTATCCGCGGGCGCGTTTCGTCCTGCTGCACATCGCCTACCCGTACAGCGACGAGCTGGTGGCCCTCGCGAAGCACTACCCGAATGTCTACGTCGACCTCTGCTGGGCCTGGAGCATCGATCCGTGGACGACGCGCGATTTCGTGCGGCGGATGATCCACGCCGTGCCGATCAACAAACTCTTCGCCTTCGGCGGCGACACGTTCTGGCCCGCCGCGTCGGTCGCCTATGCGGCGCAGGCGCGCGCGTGGCTGACGCGCGCCTTGCAGGCCGAGGTGGACGACCGGCTGCTGACCGAGCGCCAGGCGATCGCCGTCGCGGCGCGGCTGATGCAGACCAATCAGCGCGCGTGCTTCGATCTCGACGGCACGCGCGCCGCGATTCGCCGGGAGCTCGCGGGACGAGCATGACGTGGCGTGCAGTCGCGGCCCGGGTCGCCGCGCGCACGGTCAACTGGCCCTTCACCACCGAGGACGCCCGCGTCAAGCGCAAGTGCCTCCACCCAGCACATGACGCCTGACGGACCACTCAGTCGCTCTACGCGATGGCCCGGATGCGCGGCAGGCGTTTGGGCGCGACTCCCCTACCCACAAGCCGAACGAGGAGGCATGAGCGAGCGGCACGATTTCCTGGCGGTCGATATCGGGGCGGCGAGCGGGCGGGTCATCCTGGGTCACTGGGATGGGGCGCGCTTCGACCTGGAGGAGTTGCACCGCTTCCCGAACGAGCCGGTCCGCGTGGCCGGGGGGTTGCACTGGGATGTGCTGCGCCTCTGGCATGACGTGAAGATGGGGCTGGCACGCTATTGGGCGCGCGACGGTGTGACCCTCTCCGGGATCGGCATCGACACCTGGGCGATCGACTTCGGGCTGCTCGACCGCCAGGGGCGGCTCCTCGGCAACCCCTACCACTATCGCGACGGGCGCACGGCGGGGATCGCGGAGCAGGTCGATGCGCTCGTCGCGCCAGGGGCGCTCTACGCGCAGACCGGCATCCAGCGCCTGCCGTTCAATACGCTCTATCAACTCGTCAGCATGGGCGGGGACGATCCGCAGCTCGCCGCCGCCGAGTCGTTGCTGCTGATCCCCGATCTCCTCGGCTACTGGCTGACCGGGCGGCGCGTGGCGGAATACACCAACGCCACGACCACCCAGTTCCTCGACGCGCGCACCGGCGATTGGGCCGTCGACTTGTTGGCCGCGCTCAGCCTGCCGACCGCGCCGCTGCCGCCGATCGTCGCGCCCGGCACGGTGCTGGGCGAGTTGTTGCCGGAGGTGCGCGCGGAACTCGGCCTGCCGGAGGGTATGCCGTTCATCGCCACCGCCACGCACGACACCGCCAGCGCGGTCGCCGCGATCCCCGACCTCGATGAGCGCAGCGCCTACATCAGCAGCGGCACCTGGAGTCTGGTCGGTGTGGAGCTGCCCGCGCCGCTCCTGACCGAGGCGGCGCGGGCGCACGATTTCACCAATGAGGGCGGCGTGGCCGAGACGATCCGCTTCCTGAAGAATGTCGGCGGGCTCTGGTTACTCCAAGAGTGTCAAAGGTCGTGGGAGCGCGCCGGGCAGGGACACTCGTGGCCGGGGATCGTGGCGCTGGCGGAGGCCGCGCCGCCGTTGCGGAGTCTCGTGGACCCCGACGCGCCCGCGTTCCTCAGCCCCGCCGACATGCCCGCCGCGATCCGCGAGCACTGCCAGCGGACCGGGCAGCCGATCCCGGATGGGGTGGGCGCGCTGGCGCGCTGTTGTCTCGAAAGTCTGGCCTTGAAATATCGCTGGGCGATCGCGGCGATCGAGGGGCTGACCGGGCGCAGCATCGCGACGATCCGGGTCGTCGGGGGCGGGAGCCAGAACGCGCTCCTCTGTCAGCTGACCGCCGATGCCTGCGGACGGCGCGTGGTGGCCGGCCCGACCGAGGCGACCGCGCTCGGCAACTGCCTCGTGCAAGCCCTCGCACGCGGCGTGTTCCCCGATCTCGCGGCGGGGCGTCGCGCCATCGCCGCCTCGACCGAGCAACGCACCTACGCGCCGGGAGATGGCACGGCGTGGGATGCAGCGTATGAAGGATTTGTGGGGCGGTTGGGGTAAGCCCTCATCCCGTCGCGCATTCGCGCGCCACCCCTCTCCCGATTCGGGAGAAGGGCTTGCTGACTGAAGTGATCGGCGTTGTGGTAGCCTTGCCCAGCCCGCGCAGGCGGGCTTCGCCGGTGCCGTAGGCACCCAGAGCCGGGGGTTTCAACCCCCGGAATGGGTGGCACCGCGACCACCCTCACCCCCGGCTCGTCCTCACGGACTCGCCACCCCCTCTCCCCATCCGAGGAGAGGGGGCCATCGCTGTTACGAGCCTTTGTATGGCAAGGGAGCGTCGGCGCACTCCAGTCCGCACAGGCGGACATTGTGCCCTTCACGGGTAGAGTATGCCCTTCATGGGTACTTCGTGGCCGCAGGCCATTCAGCCCCACCGGCCCTCCTTGCAAACCAAGCGGGACCGGTGATCATCCACCGGCCCTGCCCTCTTCTCTTTCGGCTCAGCCCTACACCACCTGATCGACGCGCCAGTGGCTATCGAGCGCCTGCTATTGGACGAAGGCGAACCAGCCGCGCGTGGCCGAGAGATCCCAGCCTTCCCAGGGGTCGGTGGTGGGGCCGGTGCCGCGTGTTGTGTGGCACCTGTTCTGCGGGTAGGGGGGGCAGGCCGATCGGCTTTGAACCACTAACGAACGGCGGGCGCACCCCACCGAGTGCGCCCGCCATGTCTTCCTACTGTTGAATTACCGGGATAGCTGGCGGCGACCGCTACGGCCTGCCGCCACCGAGATTGCGGATGCCGCTGGCATTGCCGGGGCTGCCGCTCGGGTCTTGCGCCGCGCGATCCTCGTGCGAACCGACGTGCGGATCATCCGCCAGCGGCGGCTCCGCGCCGCGCAACTGCTGCTGCCGGTGCTTCTCCGCCAGCAATTCGCGCATCCCGGTGACATTGCGCTCGGTCACGGCCTCGACGTCGTCCTGGCTGCGCTGTTTCTGCTCGGCCATCCGTTCACCCCTTCCCCTGACTCGGCCTCGGCGCGGGCTTTCCGCGCTCGCCTCTATATGGTCGCAGAGAGGATGCCACGGGCGTTATGCTGATGGGTGAACCTCCCCGGCCTGCCCATTTTCGGCGTATTCGTGTGCCATCTCACGCAAATGTTTGTTCGCGTCGTACTGGCATTCGTCGACCAGCCAGGCGGGCAATGTTTGCACCGCCGCGAGGAGTTCCACGGTATGTTCTCGGCAGAATGAACAGGGTCCGTGTTCGTAGGCGGCGGCGAGGGCATCGATCGCCTCTGGGCTCTGCTGTGCTTCGGCCAGATGACGCAGGCCGAAACCAAGACTATGTAGCTCATCATGGTCGGTCCAGGTGAGCAACAGACGTTCGATGAGTGCGAAGTCCCCCTCCTGATAGTTGTTGGCGAGGAGGCGTGCGCCGTCGCCATCGCCTTCGGCTAGGAACGCCAAGCCGAGCGTGCGAATATCTGGCTGCGTGAGATTGGCGAGGATGGTGCGGGCGAGTCCCCTGATGCGCCGCTCAGGGCTGCGTGCAAGGGTGAGCAGACGTGCGTGTTCGAGCGGGAATGGCCGTTTCCTGAAAAGGGAAAGATAGACCTCCAGGCGCTTCGGGTCGTCCTCGGTCAGCACATTGGCTGCGGCGAGGCGTAGTTCATCGTCCGACGCTGTGATCGACCAGCGTTGGAGCTGCCTACGTGCATTTCGATCGCCAGCGAGAAGCCGTGCGCGCAGCGTCGCGTAATCTGCGGTCGGCGCAGGCTCCCGATCCACCAGCATGGGATTCTCGTAGTTTTCCTGCCCTCGTTGGGCCAGGGCGAAGAAACCCGCCAGGGTCGGATCCGTTGCGGCGGCGTCGCGCAATGCTCTCCATGTTTCCTCTTCACCCGAGCGCTCGATGGCATCGCGGACGAAGCGAAAGGCTTCCCAGTCATCATCGGGATCGAACGAGAGCCGCCCGACGATCGCGAGCAAGCCCACAACGCCATCCATCTCCACGATCTCGGTCGCCCCATCGGGGCGCTCGGCCGCGATGTTGATATCGAAGATAGTGTAGAGCTGCGCTCTTGCTTCCGCGTCGCCCTGCGCGGCGAAGAGACCGAGGAGCGCAATGATCTGCTCGCCGTCGTCGCCATCCAGTGCTTCCGGCGCGCTCGCGGCGAGCAGATGATCGCGGTAATAGTTCGGTTCGCCGGTCGCGGCGATCACGTCGAAGAGGTAGGCCGCGCGGCCCCCCTCGCACTGGCGATCGTAGACCGTGTCGTGGAGGCAGGCGTCGAGGATCGTCTTGCGGTAGGGCCGACTATCGTGGTCGCGCAGATGCAGGATCGGGCGACCGAGGCCGACGCGAAGCCAGTGGGCGAAGGGTGCGGTGTCCAAGCGATTTCCTCCAAATGACGTGCAGCACAAAGCGCGCCCTGTCGCTGGCAGGTCGAGCATTCGCCGGTTGAATCGTTCAATTGGAGTGGACGAGGGAAAGGGGCTGGTCGCGAGCGCGGCGCGCGCGATGACGTGCGCCCCGTCGCTGTAGGGGCGAGCGGAGCGGCGCTAGCGGCCAGCCGCCGTGCGGTCGGCCACTCCGGCGAGTGGCCGACCGACGCGCGCGGGGTGTCCCGTTCCCGTCGTCCTCGTTGCACTCGGTATCAATGTCTGCATGGTGCGCTCCTTTCGGCTATCGGGGTCTCCTGTGGCGTTCAGTGGTCTCGTGCCGTGGACCTCGCCGGTTCATCGCCTGTCGTTCGGGTGGCGGGCGCTCGGTCGTCGCCCGTTGATTGGGTTGGATGCAGGCGTCGGGGATGGCGCGGCTGTCTGGTCGCGGGCGACGGTCGGTGGGCTGCGTGCGCTGGCGATTGCGGGGCGGCGCTGTCGGGTGTGATAGATCATCGTGTTCACTCCTCGATGTCCAGGTCGAAGGTTTCGGCGGCGGCGTTGCTCAGGCGGCGGTAGCTGTCGTAGCGTTCGGGGTCGATCTGCCCCGCCGCGAGCGCGTCGCGGACAGCGCACTTCGGCTCGTGGAGGTGCGTGCAGTCGTTGTGCGCGCACTCGCCCAGGTACGGGCGGAACTCGCGGAAGCACCAGTCGAGGCGGTCGAGCGTGTCACGCCCGAGCGCCAGCGAGCGGAAGCCCGCCGTGTCGGCCAGATAGCCCCCGGCGGGGCCATCGAGCGGGAAGAGGCGCGTGCCGGTCGTGGTGTGCCGCCCCTTGTGCGTCGTCGTGCCGACCGCGCCGACCTTCTGGGCGAGTCCGGGTTGCAAGGCGTTGAGCAGGCTCGACTTGCCGACGCCCGAAGGACCGAGCAGCGCCGAGGTGCGCCCCCCCAGCGATTCCCCGAACGCCGCTACCCCCTCGCCGGTCTGCGCGCTGACGAGATAGACGGGGTAGCCGAGGCCGCGATAGACCGCCAGCCGCGCGGCCAGCCACGGTTCGACGCCGAGGTCGAGCTTGCCGATGCAGATCGACGCCGCGAGCTCCTGTGCCTCCGCCAGGACGAGCAGGCGGTCGAGGACGCGCAGGTGCGGGGTCGGCTCCTGCGCCGCGAAGGACGCGACGATCTGGTCGAGCCCCGCGATCGCGGTCAGGCGTCCGCGACCCTTGTCGGGATCGGCGCGGCTGAACGAACCGCCCACGCGCGCCACGATCTCCTCGATCGTGCCTTCTCCGCCGCCGCTCGGCAGGACGCGCACGCGGTCGCCGATCGACACCGGGTCGTGCCCCTGCACCTTGACCGACTTCACGCTATGGCGCGCGCTGGTCTGCCCGCTCTTGGCGTAGGTGAATTGCTTCCGCAAGCGCCCCCGGATCGAGCAGAGGAGCGGCCCTGTCTCCGTCTCTACTCGGTAGACCCCCCGGCTGCCCGCCACGATCAAACCTTCGAGGAAGCCCTTCTCCGTCGCCGCCGCCCCGGCTGCGGCCTCCGCGAGGATGGCGAGCGCCGCGTCCTCGATAGCGGCGGCGGCCTGCGCCTCGTCGATCCTGTGCTGCCTGCTCTTCTTCCCCAAGGGTGAACGCTCCTCTGCTCGCTGATTGTCGGTTCGGGCGGTGCCGGTGCGGCGGCGCACACGCGGCGGCGCGGCCACAGCGATCACGCCGATCACGATCGCGCGGGTGGCGTCCTGGCATCGGGGAATGTCCACGTACGAAAAAACGGAACAGACCGCGAATGGCACAAGGGTGCCTGTCAGCGGTTGTCGCGCCTGTGGTACTGATTCGGTGCGGAAGGGGTGTGTCGCGCTAGGGGAGCATCCGCGCTACCGAGCAGTCCGAAGGGTACGACGCTGACGCCGGGGACGCCGCATCAACACAATCCCAGCCATCGGTCTACCCTCCTCCCTGTGGTCATCGCGCGATCGAGACTTGACACCAAGCGGCGCGCTGTCTGGCAGCCACCTTCGCATCGTAACGCCTTTACCGCCCGGTGTCAACCCCCCTGTCAGCGGTGCCAGGGTCTATGCAAAGTCGATCGCGATCACCGTCACCGGCCCGCAGTGCTGGTCCGGTGTGCGCGATCCGTGTCGCGGGACAACACGCGCGCGGCAGTACCGGACCGACCGACCGCGCGCAGCCGGACGGCGGGCCTGATCCAGGTGGGGTCCCCCCGCCGCTCCCTGAACTTGAATAGACCCTGCAACGGTGCGGGTCGAGCCATAGCCAGCGCAGGGCGTGGCGACGTGCCGCCACACGGCGTCGCGACGGCCCGCTTGCCTCGCTGATCGTGCGGCACTGCGCGCTCCCTGGTGGCACAGTGCCGCGGCGCTCGCGTCATCGATCGGGTCACGACGCGAGCCTGCATGACGCGGTGTGTGGCCGATGGTCCCTCTTGCGCCGCCGCGCGTCAGGCTGCTAGGATTGTGGGACGGCCTGGTGTTTCGGGGTTGTTGCGTATCGTTGCGCGGCGCATCCCGAGGCGGGCCAGCCGGTTTTCGACACCTGTGTCCACGGTACGAGGAGGATCCCATGCGGCGACTGTTGAAGAGTCTACCGAGCGGCAAGTTCTTCAATGGGAGCAGCTACGCATGGCGATCGTCAATATCGGGATCCTGGCGCATGTAGACGCCGGTAAGACCAGCCTCACCGAACGGATCCTCTTCGAGACCGGTGTCATCAAAGCGGTCGGGCGTGTCGACACAGGTACGACCCAGACCGATACCCTGGAGTTGGAACGCGCGCGCGGCATCACCATCCAGTCTGCGGTCGTGTCGTTCCAACTGCACGCGCTCAAGGTCAACCTCATCGATACCCCCGGCCACGCGGACTTCGTCGCCGAGGTCGAGCGGTCGTTGCGCGTGCTCGATGGCGTGGTGCTGGTCGTCTCGTCCGTCGAGGGCATGCAGCCGCAGACCCGCCGCCTCGCGCGGGCGATTCGCGCCGCCGGCCTCCCGCTCCTCATCTTCGTCAACAAGATCGACCGGCTCGGCGCACGCGGCGAGGCGCTCCTCGACGATATCCGCCGCACGCTGAAGCTGCGCGTCGTGGCGCTGAACGCCGCTACGGGTATCGGCGACCGGGCGGCGGCGGTCGTCACCCGGGATCGCGCAAACCCGGCTTGGCGCGAGCCGGTGATCGATCTCCTGGCGGAGACGAACGCGCGCGTGATCGCCGAATTCGAGCGCACCGGCGGCGAGTTGAGCGCCGCCTTCCTGGAGGAGGAGCTGCGGGCGCAGATCGCGAAGAGCGACATCGTTCCCGTCTTCTTCGGTTCGGCGATCACCGGCGTGGGCGTCCCCGAACTCCTCGTCGGGATCGCGGCGTGGCTCCCGCCCGCCGCAGAAGCACCGGACGCCCCGATGATCGGCACGGTGTTCAAGATCGCCCGTCGGGCCTCCGGGGAGAAGATCGTCTACGTGCGACTCTTCGCGGGTAGCCTGGTGGTGCGGCAGCGCGTGATGCTGCGCCGTCGCGACGCCTTCGGCGAACCGGAGGAGCTCGAGGAGCGGATCACCGGCATCGATCGCTTCGCCTCGGGGACGACCGTCCGGGCGCGTGTGGCGAGCGCCGGGGAGATCGTCGGTGTGCACGGGCTGCGGGCGGCGCGTATCGGCGATCACCTTGGTGCCGACGAAGCGGGGGCCGAGGCGATCGCCCGGGCGTTTCCGGCACCGACACTGGAAAGCGTCGTACGTCCGGTCGAGCCGGGTCAGATCGCGCGGTTACGCGCGGCGCTCGATCGACTCGCGGAACAGGATCCGCTGATCGCACTGCGCCAGCGCAATGCCGAAGGGGAGATCTCGCTCCGTCTCTACGGCGAGGTGCAGAAAGAAATTGTGATGGAGACGTTAGCCCGAGACTATGGTGTGGTCGCGACGTTCGGGCCGAGTCGGACGATCTGTATCGAGCGCCCGGTCGGCACGGGCGAAGATGCGGAGATCATCGGCGAGCCCGGGAATCCGTTCTATGCGACGGTCGGCTTTCGCGTCGAACCCGCCGAGCGCGGGAGCGGCCTGCGCTACGTTCGCGAGCTGGGCGCGCTGCCGCTCGCGTTCTACCGCGCCATCGAGGAGACGGTGTACGAGACGTTCCAGCAGGGCTTGTCCGGCTGGGCGGTGGCTGACTGTGTCGTCACGCTCACCCATGCGGGCTTCGACTCGGTGCTGAGCACCGCCGGGGACTTCCGCAAGTTGGTCCCGCTCGTGCTGCTGCGGGCGCTGTTTCTCGCCGGGACCGCGGTCTGCGAGCCGGTCGAGGCGTTCGATCTCGACATCCCGGAGGATACCTTCGGCGTGGTCTCGGGGGCATTGTTGCACGCCCGCGCGACGCTGCACAACGCCTTCCGCGACGGTTCGTCGTACCGGATCATCGGCGAGATCCCCACCGCGGAACTCCGCACCCTCGAACAACAGTTGTCGGCGCTGACGCGCGGTGAGGGCGGCTGGGTGTCGAGCTTCGCGGGATACGTTCCGGTGACCGGTGCTGCGCCGATCCGGGCGCACACCGGCCCGCCGCCGCTCAATCGCGCGCAGTACCTGGCCGACATCGCGCGGGCATAGACCCTGGCTTCGCGGCGTTGGCATGCTGGGCTCACGCCGGGTGCGGGCCTCGGCGTCATCACGCTGTGTGGCGATGATGTGGCTGGAAGCCGCAGTCTGGCTGATCGGGCGGGACTTGCCGTGCAGCGATCCTGCCGGTGGCCCGCGCTGGTGACCCCTACGGTGGTGCCGTACAATGAGCGCGCGGTGCGTGGCTGGCGAAAATCGGAGCCTGAATGGGTGAGAAGATGGCGCGACAATTCGAGCGCGAATACTGGCGGTCGTTCCGCGAGCTGGATAGCGTGCGCCTGCGCCATTGGGAGCGCCACCGGGTCACGCTGCCGCAACTGCGCGTCCTGTATCATATCCGTCGCCAGCCGGGCGTGACGACCGGCGAACTGGCGACGGCGCTGGGCATCACCGTCTCCACGACGAGCGGCCTGGTGATCAAGCTCGCCGATCGCGGCCTCGTCGCGCGCGCGACCGCCGCCAGCGATCGGCGGCAGATCCCGTTGCACCTGACGCCGGAAGGGGAGACGCTGACCGGCGAGCTTTCCGAGGTGGGGCAGCGCTTCACCGGGCGGGTCGCCGACGCGCTCGGCGACGATCTGGCGCTGGTGACGGCGGCGCTGGTACGGCTCAACGAGGCCGCGCGCGAGGCGACCGCCGCCCTGGCTGCCGAGCAGTCGCCGGACGATGATGGCGCGGTGTGAGGCCGTAGCCCCGCGCCGAACTCGACAGCGATCCGGCGATAGTCGATGATACGCAACGACGACGCGGCGCTGTGGCCGCGCGATAGGGGAGGTTGGGCGTGGACGTGCGAGGGCTCTTCGTCGGCGCGGTCGATGCGCCCGAATCACCGACGCCGCTGGCGTGGTGGTTCGCGTTCGCCGGGGATCGCCTGATCGTGCAAGGGGCGGGGGATGAGGCCGAGGTGCCGTACCTGCCCGCGCCGGACGAGGTCGGGTTGGCCCCGGAGGCGCGGCACTACCTGGGGATGCTCGATGGGCGCGACGCCTGGGCGCTCGATCTCGGCACCGATGTGGCGCTGCCGTTGCCGGATGGCTTCGCAGCGCGCCCGTTGCGGACCCTGTACGGGCAGATCGACGACGACCTCTTCTCGCTCGGCGGGCGGGCGGTGCAGATCGTGGAGTGGGGGCGCAATCACCGCTTCTGCGGGCGGTGCGGTGCGGAGACCGCGCCGATTCCCGGCGAGCGCGCGAAGCGTTGCCCCGCCTGCGGCCTCAGCACCTACCCGCGCCTCTCGCCCGCGATCATCGTGCGGGTGACGCGCGGCGACGAGATCCTGCTGGCGCGCAACGCCCGTTTCCCCGCCACCTTCTTCAGCGTCCTGGCCGGCTTCGTGGAGCCGGGGGAATCGCTGGAAGGGACGGTGCGGCGCGAACTCCAGGAGGAGGTCGCGATCGCGGTGCGGGACATCCGCTACTTCGCCTCGCAGCCGTGGCCCTTCCCGAACTCGCTGATGATCGGCTTCACCGCCGAATGGGCCGGGGGCGAGGTCACAGTCGATCAGTCCGAACTGGCCGAGGCGGGCTGGTTCACCGTCGCTACGCTGCCGAGTATCCCCGGCAAGCCGAGCATCGCGCGCCTGTTGATCGATGATTATGTGAGTGGGCACAGTGGGCGAGTGGACGTAGTGGGCCAGTAGGGGAGTAGGCGAGTAAAGGAGTGTTATCTCAGTAGCGTGCGACATTCCGTCGGCTACTACTCCGCCTCTCGCCAACTTCTCAACTTCGGCTATTCGCTTACTGTGACCACTGGCCCACTCGCCCACTCCGCCCACTCGCACGGAGGCCCGATGCTCGACGCCGCCGCGCTGCCGATCGTGCAGATTGTCCATCAGCCGGGCGTGATCGATCTGGGGTGGGGACATCCCGACCCGGCGCTGCTGCCGGTGGAGGGCTTGCGCCAGGCGGCGTCGGCGGCGCTCGATCGCTACGGGGCGTCGGCGCTGGCCTACGGGAACCAGCAGGGGCCGGGGCCGCTGCTGCGCTGGCTGATCGACCATATCGGGGCGCGGGAAGGGCGCGCACCCGCCGCCGATGAGCTCATCATCACCGGCGGCGTCTCGCACGCGCTCGATCAGATCTGCACGCTGCTGACCCACCCCGGCGATACGGTGCTGGTGGAGCAGCCGACCTACCACCTCGCCGCCCGCATCCTTCGCGAGCACCCGCTCGATCTCGTCGCCGTCCCGAGCGATGCCGGTGGATTGTGCCCGGAAGCGGTGGCCGACACGATCGCGGCCCTACGCCGCGAGGGGCGCACGCCGCGCTTCCTCTACACCGTCCCGACCTTCAACAACCCCACCGGCGTCAGCCTGAGCGCCGAGCGGCGGCGCGCGCTGATCGACGTGGCGGTGGCGGCGGGGCTGACGATCGTGGAGGACGACGCCTATCGCGAACTGGCCTACGACGGCCCCGCGCCCCCCTCCCTCTGGAGCCTCGCCCCGACCGGCACCGTCATCCGCCTCGGCTCGTTCGCCAAGGCGGTCGCGCCCGGCCTGCGCCTCAGCTATCTGACCGCCGCCGCCGCGACGGTCGAGCGGATCCGGGGCGGCGGCGTCCTCGATAGCGGCGGCGGGATCAATCACTTCACCGCCAACGCCGTCGCGGCCTTCTGCGAGGATGGCGGCTTCACGACGCAGGGCGAACGCCTGCGTGCCGCGTATCGCTCCCGCCGCGATGCGCTGGCGGCGGCGCTGGTCGAGCACCTGTCGCCCGACTGCGCGTGGACACTCCCGGCGGGCGGCTTCTTCATCTGGGTCCGCCTGCCGGAGGGGCGCAACGCGGCGGCGCTCCTGCCGCGCGCCGTCGTGGCGGGGGTCGGCTACGCGCCCGGTCAGCGTTTCCACCTCGCTGGCGGCGGCGAACGCTACCTGCGCCTCGCCTTCGGCCTCTACCCGGAGACGGAATTGGCCGAGGCCGCGCGTCGTCTCGGCGCGGTCCTGCGCGCAGGCTGACCGCTCGTTGCTGCGGCGCGTTGCCGTGATCTGCATCGCTTTGCGAATAACCTGCGTATATAGTGCTGTGGTGGGACGAGATCAAGTAGGAGGTGATGCCGATGCAAACGAGCATGGCGGCAGTTGGTGCGGAGCGCTACGCCGGGTTCGGCGTGCGCCTTGTCGCGTACATCATCGATGCGATCATCGTCGCGGTCGTCGTCGCGGTGCTGCGCGCGCTCGGGCAGGCGATCGGGTCCGATCTCCTGGCGACGCTCGGCAGCGGCGTCGGCAGCCTGATCGGGATTATCTACTACGTGTACTTCTGGGGGAGCAGCGGGCAGACGCCGGGCAAGCGGATCATGGGGCCGCGGGTGATCGGGCGCGATGGCGGCACCGGTGGCATCGGCTACGGCGCGGCTTTCCTGCGCTGGATCGGCTACATCATCAGCGCGGTGGTCATTTTCATCGGTTTCCTCTGGATCATCTGGGACCCCGAGCGGCAGGGTTGGCACGATAAGATCGCCGGGACGCACGTCATTCGCGGCTAAACCGCCTGACGATCGGCAACTGGCATAAGCGGGGGCGGCACAACTATTGTGCCGCCCCCCTTTTGTATCGGCGCTATTCAGCGGCGCTCTTCAGCTAGAGCTTGACGCATCCGCTCGAATGCGGTAGGCGTTGGCGGATCCTTGAGGCAAGCAATAACCCGTTCTACACATTCGTCTGGGTTGAGCAGCGACGTATCAACTTCGACATCGTAGAGCGCCCCATTATGCACGCGTTCGGCTTGCCATGCTGCCAGGCCGAGCAGGCGGTCGCCGCGCTCGCGCTCGCGTTGCGCGATGATCGCCGTCGGGCAGCGGACCCCCACGAAGAGGAGCGGCAGCCCCGTCAGGACCGTGACGCATTCGGCGCGTAGCTCCGGTTCCTCCAGAACATCGTCCACGATCACGTTGTTGCCGGTCGAGGCGAGCGCGCGGATAGCGTGGCGGAAACCGGTGAGGAAGCGGCGTGCAACCGGACCGAGCGGGTTTTCCATGATCAGACGACCATCCCGCATCTCATGTTGCAGGAGTATCCCTTCGCGCGCGAGCGGGGGGATTGGGTGATCGAAGGGGATGACAGCGACGTACTGCCCTGGAAACATCTGGGTAAAGCTATCGAGGCTGACGTGTATGTAGGGCGCGGGCAAACGCTCCTGTAACGCCTGGGCAAGCGTGGTCTTGCCTGCGCTTGATGTGCCATTGAGATAGATGATTGTCCCCGGCGTGACCATGCCGCCCGCCCTTAACTACCCGGCGTGTCGACACTCGATTCTTGTGTGCTACTGCTCTCCCACGATCCGCCGGATGTACACCCGGTGCTCCGCGTCGTGCGCGTAGGTGTTGCAGATCACCGTATCGACGAGCGGGCCACCCTCGCTGGCGCCAGCGCGGGCCTCCGCGAAGAGGCTGGCGAAGTCGCGCCCGCCGATCTCGGCGCGCAACGCATCGTCCGCCTCCACATACTGGGCGCGTACCGCCGCAGGGGTGAGGGCGAGGCCGCGCTTCGCAATGTAGTCATTGATCGCGCGGAAATCCTCGGAGTCGCAGAGGGCGTCGTAACTGGCTTGATCGGGCAGACCGACCGCCGCATACTCCGGTTCGCCGCGTAGCCGCGCGAGCTGGATCTGCCGCCACGCGGCGAGGTGGTAGAAATGGTCCCTGGCCGTCCAGCCCGCCGCGTCCTGCGGTCTAGTCAGCGCCTCGTCGTCAATGTAGCCGACGATGACCAACATCGTGTCGCGCGAGATCGCCATGCGCTCCAGGAGTTCGTCGCGATCCTGTGGGGCGTCTGTCTGTGTGCTCACCAAACCTCCTTCGCCAGTCGGGTACGATGACGAAACTACGACAACAGATGTGGTCCACGCTCGTCCCAGCCGATCTCGACGCGCGAGAGATACCACGTCCGCCCGCCATCGTCGTTCCCCTGGAAGAAGAGATGGGTCCGCCCGTCATCATCCGTGAAGAGGAACGGGTGCCCCGACTCGCTGCTGTTCCAGCTGCCGGGTGCGCCGTTGGCGAGGAACGGTGCGTCGCTCAGGCGTCGCCACGTCAGGCCATCGCCGCTGCTCGCGCAGCCGATCTGTTGCGGGCGATTGTTGTAGGCTCCGCCGTAGAACATATACAGCGTGTCGCCGCGTCGGCAGGTCGCGGGGGCCTCGATGCACTCCTGCTCCCACGGCAACTCGGGCGCGAGGATCGGGGCGTCGCAGCGCTGGGTCCAGGTCGCGCGCCCGAAGTCGGAGGCGAGCGGCGCGGTCGCCACGCCGAGCAGTTGCTGTTGCCCCGCCGGATCGCGCGTGGCGAAGTAGAGGAATAGCGTGCCATCGTGCGCCAGCACGTCGGCGTCGATCGCGCGCCCGTTGTTCCAGTCGCCGGTCGGCGCGAAGATCGGGTTCGTCGCGGCGCGAACGAAGGTGACGCCATCGGTCGAGACGGCGTGACAGAGCGCGTCGCGCGGGCCGTTGCCGTAGGTCTGATAGAAGAGGTGGACGCGACCCGCGCGCACGAGCGCACCGGGCGCACAGAGGCCGTTGGCCTCGTATGGCGCGGCGGGATCGGGCAGGATCGCCTCGATCGTCTCCCACCGGTCGAGGTCGTCGCTGGCCGCGATCCCCATCGCGTAACCGTCGCCCGCGCGCCCGTCACCGTACGGGGCGATCGTGTAGTAGAGGGGGTAGCGCCCGCCGAAGCGGACGACCGCCGGGTCTTTCGCGAAGGGTCGCCCGCGCGACGTGTCGGCGAAGTGCATCATGCCCATCTACGCCCCTAGCCCCAGGGGATGTCCTGCTCGCGCAGGATGCCCTTGAACGCCTGCACGGCGGTGCGGAAGAGGTCCGGTCCGCTGAAGCCGGAGAAGGTGCCCGCCGAGGCGAGGTGCGGTTCGAGCGAGAAGAAGCCGTCGAAGCCGGACTCGCGCAGCGCGGCGATCGTCTCGCGCACCTGCCCGTCCCCCTGCCCCGCCGGGACGACCTGCCCCGAGCCGAGGAGGGCGTCCTTGACGTGGACGTAGGCGATGTACGGACGTAGCTCGGCATAGCCCTCCGTGTGCGGGGCCACGCCGACCTGCACGAAGTTGGCCGGATCCCAGGCAACGCGCAGGATCGGCGAATCGATCGAGCGGACGATGTCGAGGCAGCGCGCCGGGGTATCGCCGTAAATCCCTTTCTCGTTCTCGTGCAACAGCGTCACGCCCGCACCTTCGGCGGCGGCGGCGAGCTGCCCCAGGCGATCGAGGACCGCCGCACGATGGCTCGCCGGATCGTCGCCCTGCGGCATGAAGAAGGAAAAGATGCGGATGAACGGCGCGTGCAGTTCGTGCGCGACGTGGAGTGCGCGACGGAACGCCTCCAGGTGTGGCGCGAAGGGGTCGGCGATGCCGATCTTGCCGATCGGCGAGCCGAGCGACGAGACGCCGATGCCGCGCGCCGCGAGTTCGGTCCTGGCGCGCGCCACCTCCGCGTCCGAGAGCTTCAGCACGTTCGTCCCCCAGGCGGCGCGGAGTTCGAGGAAGCGCAGCTCCTCCGCCGCCAGGGTGTCGAGTTGCGTGGCGAGGTCGGCGTCGATCTCATCGGCGAAGCCGGTCAGGGTCCACATTGCGGGGCAATTCCTTTCGGTCGAGGTGCGGTTGCGGGACCGGGCGCTGGTCGTCCCGATAGTATGGCCCTGGCAACGCACGCCAGGTATGCGTTGCCGGGGCCGGGCCTGAGCATACGGTATCGTGCGCGACCAGTTCTAGCGTCCGCGCACCGAGGGCGACGCCTGCTTCTTGTTGAAGACCGAGGTGCGCGTCTCCTGCGCGGTGATGAATTCCAGCAGGACCGGCGTCCCCTCCTGCGTCTTGGCGATGCCGCGCTTGATCGCGGGGATGATCTCCGCCGGATCGGTCACGCGCTCGCCGTAGCCGCCGAACGCCTTCGCCATGTCGGCGTAGTTCCCGCTGATGTCGGTGGAGCGGTACTTGGCGGTCGCGGTCCGCATGATCGGCAATTCGATCGCCATCGAGAAGTTGTTGAAGAGGATCGAGAGGATCGGCAGGCGTTCGCGCACCGCCGTCTCGAAGTCCATGCCGGTGAAGCCGATCGCCGCGTCCCCCCAGACGTTGATGCAGAGCTTGTCCGGGCGGACGAGCTTCGCGCCCAGCGCCAGTCCCAGGCCGTAGCCGAGTTGCGTCGTCTTCCCCCAGCCGAGGTAGGAGAGCGGCACGGTGCTGGTCCAGAAGGGGGAGAGCTGATCGCGCGGACTCCCGGCGTCGTGGGTGATGACGGTGTTGTCGAGATCGACCGCGTGCAGGAGTTCCCAGATCACACGATAGGGCGAGATGGGCGTCTCCTCGGAGGTCAGCAGCGGCATCCACTCCGCCAGCCACGCCGCGCGCCCCTGCTTGATCGTCGCCGCGACCGCCTCGGCACGCCCGCGCGGGCCGTCGAGTTGCGCGCGGATCGCCGCCAGGAGGGCGCGCAAGGTCAGTTCGGCGTCCCCGACGAGCGCATAGTCGCACTCCTGGTCCTTATTGATGTCGGCGGCGTCGAGGGTGGCGTGGACGATCGTCTTGCCCGTCGGCATCGTCTGGCCGAAGCTGGTGCTGGTGAAGGAGCAGCCGATCCCGAAGATCACGTCGGACGCCTGCAAGAAATCGTGGACCGGGCGGGGCAGCGCCAGCCCCGCCGTGCCGAGCGCCAACGGGTGCGTCTCCGGGAAGGCACTCTTGCCGCCGAGGCTGGTGGTCACCGGCGCTTCGAGCAATTCCGCCAACTCGCGCAGGGCGTCCCACGCCTTGGCGTAGTGAACCCCCTGCCCGGCGTAGATCACCGGGCGCTCCGCCGCGATCAGGACGCGCGCGACCTCGGCGACCGCCTCCGGGTCGGGGCCGCTGCGCGTGCGCGGCACCGGGCGGTAGTGCAGCTCGCCGGGCAACTCCTCCGTGTAGACATCGGTGGGGACTTCCACGATCGTCGGGCGCGGTCGGCCATTGCGGACGCCGGTGAAGGCGCGGCGCATCGCGTCGGCGATCGCGCCGGGCAGGTTCACCTGCTCGACCGATTTGCTGACATGCTGGAAGTTCAGGAAGGCGCTGAAGTTGGGCTGCACCCCCGCGATGGCGCGACGGTAGCCCGCCGGCAGCACCACGATCGGGGACGACTCGCCGTACGCCTGGGCCACCCCGCCGAAAGCATTCTCGGTGCCGGGTCCGTGCTGCATCGTGAAGACGCCGATCGTCTCGCCGGAGGTGATGCGGCTGACCGCGTCGGCCATGTGCAGGCCGATCCGCTCCTGGCGCACGATGACCGTGCGGATATCCGCCTCGGCGGCGGCCTCGATGATCGGGTTGACCGGGTAGCCGATCAGGAACTCGACCCCTTCGCGCTTCAGCATCTCCGCGATCGCCGCCGCGACATTCATGGACCACCTCCTCCACTTTTCCGGCGTGCCGACGCCCCACCGCGTCAGGCTCACTCGCCGCCGCTATCATACACGGCTCTGTCGGATGATGTGTCGGGCGACCATCCTGATTATTTGGCCGGGACAGCGATGCGTGCAGGATGGCTTGGGACGATCGGGACTGTCGGGGGATAGGCACGCTCAACCCGGCCAGGCATCCTTGACAGAGATGTAGCGTGCGTCGTGATGATGAGAACGGGACGAGTGATGGCGAGCGACGATCCTCTCCGGCTTCGGGCGACCCTCCTGCGCCCGGTCGCCCCCGCTGCGGAGCGTGCGCCGGGATCGCTCCTGCGCTACGATCTCGCACGACCCCGTATAGCCAGCCCGACTTTGGGTGCGCCACCCGCACGCGGGCACCGCTGGTCATCGTTGCTTAGCCCACCGCTCCTCTACCTCGGGGCAGCGCTCTTACCTTGCCGATCTTACTGACGAGCAATGTGCATATCGGGCGTTTGATCTACGCTGTGCCACTCCTCTCTTTGCTGGCGGCGCGCGGGCTTGTTAGCGTGTTCGTGGGGATCGAGCGGCTCCTGCCTTCTGCGCTGTTTGGCGCGCGCATGTGGGCGAAACCATGCGGGTGGTGGGCGTATGCGTGGCGCGTCCCTGCGATCGTGGTGTTGCTTGTGGTGGTCGCCGTGGGGAGCTGGCGCGATTATACGGTCGAGAACCCGCTGGGTGGGATGGCGCAAGGCGAGGTGATGCTCCGCGCACGCGCTCCCGAACTTGCCGCGTCCGGGCGCACGGCGGTGATCCTCACCAATCTCGCGCCACAGGGCCTTGCGCCGCAGGATCCGGCAATGGAAATCTATACGCTTGTCGGCTATCGGCTGGTGATGGATCGCACATATCGATTCGTCGATCTTGCCCGCAACACCATACCGACCGCACCGGATCCGCGCGCGCTGGCGCTGCTCGGTGGCGACCCGGCCCTGGTCCTCGATCGCGCAGAACTCTGTGCGGCGGTCTACTTCGCGCCGGAAGATGTGCTCCCGGCCCTGAGCGCGCGCACGGCGAGTCTCGGCTGCACGAGCGCCCCAGAAGTCGTCTTGCTGCAACGCTGAGAGCGGCGCGAGCGCGGCCTGGCTCGTTCGCAGTTGCCCTGAGCGGTGACCTTGTAGGAGCGCGGTGCTCCATGCGCCGCGCTTCGTACCTTCTCTGGCTTCGTACCTTCTTCTGATGGATGCCAGGCGCTGATAGTCGAGGAAGGGCCTGCGGCGGTGGATGCTGCTCATGTTGGGTCGCTGCCGAATCCTCCTTGTCAGCGCCCGGTCGGCACACTGACAACTCAGTCTTCAGCACTGCGCTGCTGTTGGTCTGCGACAACAAGCGCTGGCACATCGTCAGGGTGGTGTAGGGACGACCTCCCGTTAAGGGCCTGCGGTCGGAGCCTCCTCGATGCGGTAGGCGACGAACGATGGCGCATCCGGTGGGCCACCGACGAGTACTATCCCGTCCGGATAGCGCGCCTGCAACTCGTCGAGGCGTGGCATGTATTCGCCCAAGAGGACGAAGGTGGCCGGGCCGCTGCCGGGATCGATGGTCAGGTCGGTGCGTTTCCCATACTCTCGTGAGCGATCCTCCACCACGATCTGCGGCGCAAGAAAGCGGCGCGTCTCGTAGTCGCCCGACCAGCGCCCCGAGGCGAAATAGACCCGACTCCCCGGCGCGAGGGTGCCGAGGTAGCGCGCGGCATCGGTCATCTCAGTCGCGAATGTCCAACGTTCCTCGGGTGCGCTTGCGAACCGCGTGAAATACCCGACGGTCCCGCTCCAGGCCAGGAGCGCGACGATCGCTGCGCTCGCCAGTCCGATCACGGGCGACCAG
>JAABUU010002180.1_pt1 | contig 28804 bp, 23 predicted proteins | sample 5559301 | NCBI WGS metagenome assembly JAABUU01 (sample SAMN10711884, study PRJNA513360) | rock metagenome | isolation source: Antarctica rocks | place: Antarctica: Victoria Land, Richard Nunatak white
CGAGGACGTCGACGACGGCATTGAGCCCCGACTGCTGGTGGCCGGGCAGGTCGACCTGGGTGACGTCGCCGGTGACCACCATGCGCGAGCCGAAGCCCAGCCGGGTGAGGAACATCTTCATCTGCTCCGGGGTGGTGTTCTGGGCCTCGTCGAGAATGATGAAGGAGTCATTCAGCGTGCGCCCGCGCATGAACGCCAGCGGGGCGATCTCGATGACCCCCCGCTCCAGGTGCTGGGAGACCTTCTCGGGATCGATCATGTCGTGCAGGGCATCGAAGAGCGGGCGCAGATAGGGGTCGACCTTGGCCATGAGGTCGCCGGGCAGGAAGCCCAGGCGCTCGCCCGCCTCCACCGCCGGGCGGGTGAGGATGATGCGGTTGACCTCGCGCCGGGCCAGGGCGGCAGCGGCCATGGCCACCGCCAGAAACGTCTTGCCGGTGCCGGCGGGGCCGATGCCGAAGGTGATCGTCTGGGTGCGGATGGAGTCGACGTAGCGCTTCTGGTTGACCGTCTTGGGAGCGACGCGGCGGCTGCGGTGGCGCCACACCACGTCGTCGAGCACGCTGGCGGGCTCCTGGCGGGCCTCCAGGGCGCCCCGCACGGTGGCGATCGTCTGGGGCGTGAGCTCGTGGCCTTCGCCGCTGAGCTCGCCCAGCTCACGCACCACGCGCTCGCCGTCGGACACCGTCTCTGAGTCTCCGTCAAGGGTGAGGACGTTTCCGCGCAGGAACACCTCGCAGCCCAGGTCTGACTCCAGAGCGCGCAGCATGGCGTCCTGGCTGCCGGCGAGCTCGGCCGCCGCCCGGTTGGAGAGCTCGATCTGGGTCCTCACGTCCGTCCCGGACGCAAACGGTCCACGTTGCGCGTGGCGCTCACGATGCGAGCGCCAGGCGTACGCGCTCAGAGACGCGCCGGCCGTCGGCGCGCCCGTCGGTGGCGGCCATGGCCAGGGCCATCACGCTCCCCATGTCACGGGGAGACTGGGCGCCTGATCGGGCCACGGCGTCAACGACGATCGCCTCGAGCTCGGTGTCAGACAGCTCGGCGGGCAGGTAGGCGGCGATCAGCAGCGCCTCGGACTCCTCCCCGGCGGCGAGCTCCGGGCGCCCGCCCTCGGCAAAGGCGCGCGCTGCCTCCAGGCGGCGCTTGCGCTCGCGGCGCAGGACGGCCAGCTCATCGTCATCTCCCTCCTTCGCCGCTCGCTGCAGCTCGGCCAGAACCATGCGCAGGGCGCCCACGCGCTCCTTCTCCCCCGCCTTCATGGCGGTGTGCAGATCGCGGCTGACCGTGTCGGTTAGGCCCATCCTCGCCTACAGGATAGGCCCCGGCGGGGGCGGCCCCGCCAGCGACTCCTCACCCAGGGGCTCGGGGTGTCCGAGCTCGCCCAGCTCGGAGCCGTCGCGGCCGAAGAGCAGACCGACGTTCCAATCGATGAGCAGGCGCAGCTTGCGCTTGAGGCCCGGCATCATCGCCAGGTGATAGGTCCGGGCGAGGAACCAGGCGGGAAAGCCTCGCCACTTCAGCCCCATCGTGCTGGCCACCGCCTCGTTGCGGCCGAGGTCGACGAACACGCCGAGGGTGCGGTAGCGAAAGGGCCGCTCGTGGCCGGTACCCAGCGCGGCGGCCACGTTGCGCGCCGCCCGGCGGCCCTGGCGGATGGCGTGCTGGGCGGTGGGAGGGCAGGGCTGGCCGCGGTGGGCGGGGTCGGGCACGGCGGCGCCGTCGCCGATCGCCCACACGCGCTCGACGCCCTCCACGCGCATGTGGCGGTCCACCCGGATGCGCCCGCCATCGCTCAGGGGCAGCCCCAGCCGGGCCACCGCGGGGGCGGGCTTGACTCCGGCCGTCCAGATCACGTTGGCGGTGGGGATGACCTCGCCCCCCGACAGGCGGGCGCTCAACGCGTCGACGGCCTCGAGGGTGGTTGCGGTGCGGATGTCGATGCCGCGGGCGGTGAGCTCGCGGGTGGCAAAGGCGGCGAGCTCCTCGGGGACCTCGGGCATCACCCGATCGCGGGCCTCGACGAGCACCCAGCGCATGCCCTGCACCCGGGAGCGGGGATAGCGGTCGATGACGTCGGCGGCGAAGTCCTGCAGCTCGGCCATCCCCTCCAGGCCGGCGTAGCCGGCGCCGACGACGACGTGGCACAGGTGGGGGGCGCGCTGCTTCGGGTCGTCGATGGCCTCGGCGGTCTCCAGGCCCCGCAGCACCCGGTTGCGCAGGGCGATCGCCTCGGGCAGGGACTTGAAGCCGATCGCGTGCTCGGCCAGGCCGGGGATGGGCAGCGTGCGCGACACCGACCCCAGGGCGAAGATCAGGTGGTCATAGGCGACCTCGCGGGCGTCGCCGTCGAGGGTGTCGTAGGCCAGGCGCCGAGCCTGGTGGTCAAGGCCCGACACCCGCCCCAGGCGCAGGTCGGTGGCGCGCAGCTCCTCGCGCAGGGGGACGACGACGTGGCGGGGCTCGAGCGTCCCTCCGGCGGCCCCGGGCAGCAGCGGGGTGTAGAGCATGAAGTTCGTGTCGTTGACCAGGGTGATGCGGGCGCTGTGAGCGGGCAGCACCCGCTCCAGGGTGCGCGCGGCGTAGAAGCCCCCGAAGCCGCCGCCGGCGATCACCACGTTCCAGGCCACGGCGGGCAGGCTAACCGGGTGGGCGTTCGAGCAGCAGCGCCGCCCACTCGCCGTCGCCGCGCCGTCCGCGCTCGCGCAGTCCGTGGGCGCGGTCGTAGGCGCCGGCCACCTCGTCGGCCTCGCTCGCCAGCAGGCCGCCGGCGATCAGGGTGCGCGGAGGGCTCTCGAGGACGCCGAGAAGATCGAGCAGGAGGGGGCGCAGCAGATTCGCCGTCATGGTGGTGCCGGGCGGCGGAGACTGGCAGCGCACGTCGCAGCGGCTGACCTCCAAGACGACGTCGTTGGCGCGCGCGTTGTCGACGGTGGCGCTCACGCTCAACGGGTCGTGGTCGCAGGCCCGGACCGGGGAGAAGCCCAGGCAGGCGGCGGCGATGGCCAGCACCCCCGACCCGCAGCCCACGTCGACCAGGTCCCGCGCGGCGCCGCCCGCCGCGCCCCCTGACGCCACCTCGAGCAGGAGCTCCAGGCACAGTCGGGTGCTGGGATGGGCCCCCGTGCCGAAGGCCTGGCCGGGATCGATGACCACGTCGACCACGCCGGTCTGCGCCACGGCCGGAGCCCACGGGGGCCGCACGTGCACCGCGGCGTCCCCTCTGGCCCCGGAGGGGCCCTTAACCGTTACCGGCGTGTGAAACTGCTGCCAGCGCTGGGCCCAGTCATCGGCCACCTCGCGGGTGCTGACGTCGACCAGGGCGCTGCCCGCCGCCGCGCGCAGGTCGGGCAGGGTGGGCAGCTCGCCCGCGGCCCCGTAGAGGGCGTACTCGATCACTCCGGGGGCGATCTCGACCTCCTCGACCCCGGCGGGAGAGAGGACCAGCAGCTCGGCGAGGGCGAGCTCGGCGTCGGCGGCCGCCACGCGGACGGCCAGGCGGATCACGCCGTCTGGGGGCGCAGCACGCGCTTCAGGCGGGCAAAGACCGACTCATCTGAGCGCAGATTCTCCTCGGTGATGGTCTCTGACAGGCGCTCGAGCAGCTCGCGCTGCTCACGGTGCAGGCGCCTGGGAATCACCACGTTTATGACGACCCTGAGGTCGCCTCGACGCCCGCGGCGCAGGTCGGGCATCCCCTGGCCGCGCACGAGCAGGACCTCGCCGGGCTGGGTGCCCGCCGGCACCTCGACGTCCTCGGGGCCGTCCAGGGTGGAGACCTCCAGACGCGTGCCCAGGGCGGCGAGGGGGGCGGCGACGTCCAGGACGGTGAGCAGGTCGTTGCCGTCGCGCACGAAGCGCTCGTCCTCGCGCACGCCGACGAGGACGTAGAGGTCGCCGGCGGCGGCGCCCGCCTCCCCGGCGTGTCCGCTGCCGCTCACCCGGATGCGCTGCCCGTCGGCGATGCCCGCGGGGATGTCGACGCTGACCGTGCGCTGGGTGACCTTGCGCCCGCGACCGTTGCACTCAGGGCAGGGGTCACGGGCGGTGCGTCCCGAGCCGTCACAGACGTCGCACTCCACCGTGCGCATCACCTGACCGAACGGCGTGCGGGTCACCGCCTGCAGGCGTCCCTGACCCGCGCAGCGCTTACAGGTCTCGATCGGGGTGCCGGGCTCGGCGCCGTTTCCGCGGCAGTGCTCACAGCGGTCGATGACCTCAAAGCTCACCTCGCGCGTCACCCCGCGCGCGGCGTCCTCCAGGTCGATGTCCACCGCCACCGCGGCGTCGCCGCCGGCCGCGGGTCCCGCGCGGGCGCCGAAGCCGCCGCCGCCGCCGCCGCCGCCGAAGAAGGCGTCAAAGATGTCGCCTACCGAGCCGAAGGAGTCGAAGTTGGGGGCAAAGCCCCCGGAGCGCAGGCCCTCGTGGCCGTAGCGATCATAGGTCGCGCGCCGGTCTGAGTCCGACAGGATCTCGTAGGCCTCGGCGGCCTCCTTGAACTTCTCCTCGGCCTGGGGATCGTGGGCGTTTACGTCAGGGTGAAGCTCGCGCGCGAGCTTGCGAAACGACTTCTTGACCTGGGTGTCGTCGGCGGTCCGGGTGACGCCCAGGACTTGATAGGGATCGCGTGGCATCTGGTTTCGGAGTCTCTAGCCCTGGCCGTAGAGGTCTTCGACGAAGTGCGACAGGTGCGCCGCCGCCTCGCCCACGGTGGCGATGACCTCGGCGTAGTCCATGCGCACCGGGCCGATGACCGACACCGTGCCCAGGGTGCGCGTCGTCAGCCCGTAGCCCGACGCCACCATGGCCATGGTGCGCAGGGCGGGAGCCTCGTTTTCCTCGCCGATGCGCACGTAGACGCCGCGCTTGACCAGGGAGTGGCGCAGCACCGCCAGCAGCGACACCCGGCGCTCGAGCATCTCCATGAGCTCGTTGATCGCCGACAGGTCGGGTAGGCGGTGCTCGGCGAACAAGCGCGCCGCCCCGTCGAAGTACAGGGTGTCCTCGGCGGTGGCGGCGAGGTCGGAGAAGGCGGGCAGGATGTGAGTGAGGAAGTCGCGCTCGGTGGACCCCAGGGAGGGGTCGGCCAGGTGCTTGAGGGTGCGAGCCCCGAGACCGAGGCCGGTGAGCTGCAAGTTCAGATATTCGGCTGACCAGGCCACCAGGCCGGAGTCCACGGGAGCGGGGAAGGTGAAGATGCGCTTGGAGACTCCGCCGGTGGAGGTGATGATCACCACCATCAGCACCTGGGGCTGGAGGGTGAGGACCTCGACGTGGCGGATGGTGGCGGTGTCCAGCGGCGGGGCGGAGACGATGGCCAGCAGGTTGGTGACCTGAGACAGCGTCTCGGTGGTGACCCGCATCGCCTCGTCGAGCTCGTGACTGATCAGCGAGAGCTCCAGGCGCCGGGTCCGCGCGGGCGACGCCCCCCCGGAGGCCAGCAGGCGATCGACCACGTAGCGCTGGCCGGCGTCGGTGGGCACCCGCCCCGCCGAGGTGTGGGGGTGGGCGAGCAGCCCGTGCTCCTCGAGCATGGCCAGCTCGTTGCGGATCGTCGACGGGCCGTAGTCGACCTCGGGCGAGGTGGCGATGGCCTTGGAGGACACGGGCTGGCCGCCGGTGAGGTACTCCTCGACGACCTTGGACAGGATGAAGTCCTGTCGGGGGGTGAGCATCCGGTTGATTCTAGATGGGGCGGGGCCGGCTCAGACCTCGAGCTCGGCCTCGGCGTTGCGGATGATGGCCTGGCCCGACTGCTGGGCCTCGGTGTCGAGCAGCACCCGGTCCTGGTTGTGCTCACGCACGGTGGAGCTGACGACGATCTCCTGCTCGGGCAGGCCCATCCCCCGGAACTGGACGCGCAACCGACGCAGGGACTCCGGGCCTCCGCCTGCCTCGGTGTGGGCACGAGCGACCTGGGCCATGGCGTACAGGCCGTGCAGGATGCGCCCGGGCAGACCGACGGAGCGGGCGAACTCCTCGTCGATGTGGATGGGGTTGAAGTCCCCCGAGGCTCCCGCGTAGCGCACGGTGAGGTAGCGGTCGGGGGTGACTCTCAGCTCCGGAATGCTCGCTCCGGGCTCCAGGTCGGCCATGTCAGACACCGCGGACGATGTTGGTCCAGGTCCCCAGGCACACGCGCTCGCCCGACTGGTTGTCAGAGACCGTCTCGAACAAGTAGTAGGCCCGACCGTCACGCTCGCTGATGTCCTTGACGGTGACGGTGGTGGTGATCTCGTCTCCTGCCGTCACCAGCCGTGGCCATTGAAACTCCTGGCCGCCGTGAACCATCTGGGCGAAGTTCATGCCTACCTGGGGATCGAAGATCGCCGGTCCCATGGCGGGGGCGCTGTAGACCACGGCGAACATGGGGGGCGCGACGACGTCGGCGTGACCGGCATGGCGCGCGGCCTCGGGGTCCAGGTAGAGGGGGTCGGTCTCCCCCACCGCCAGGGCGTACTCCCGGATCTTCTCGCGTCCCACCGCGTAGAGGCGGGGGGAGAAGGTCTTGCCGATGCTCTGAGTGTCGACGGGCATGGGGCGCTCAGTGTACGGGGCGCCCCGCGCAACGTCGGCATGAGAGACTACGGCCCATGCGCGCCCATCACGTCCACGTCGAGCACGAATTCACCAAGGCACCGGACCGCGTGTTCGCCTATCTGGCTGAGCACGAGAACCTGGCAGACGTGTTCGGCGCCAAGGTGACGCGGCTGTGCGACGGCGAGGACGGCCAGCGCAACGGCGTGGGCTCGCGACGCCAGCTGCGCATCGGGCCGCTGCCTGCCTTCGAGGAGACCGTGGTCGAGTTCGCAGTGCCGCAGCGGATCGTCTACCGCATCACCAAGGGCAGCCCCCTGAGCGACCATCGCGGGGAGATGCTGTTCTCCCCCACCGCCTCGGGCGGCACCCGCTTTGAATACGACATCCGCCTCGGCGCCCCCGTGCCGGGGCTGGCCCTGATCGTCAAGGCCGCCCTCACGCGGTCGATCAACGGCTCGCTGGCGCTGGTCGAGCGCGAGGCCTGACCCCGCGGCCGCGGTGGGCGTCGGGCGCCTGAACGCAGATCAGGGCTGGGGCCGACCGGCGCGCAACCACGCAGCATACCAGTCGTGGGCGATCTGAAGCTGAGCCTCGCCCAGCCCGACCCGCCGGGCGCACACCTGACGACGCAGGTAGTTCTCCAGGCCGTCCTTGGCGTGAGAGCCCACGGTGCCCGAGGCCGGCTGGGGCCACAGGTTGGCGGTGGGGTCGACCTGGCCGGTGTGGGGATCGCGACCCAGGTTGGCACCCCCGATCTCCAGGGGAACCAGGTGGTCAACGACGTAACGACCGGGCACGTAGCGGATTCGGTAGCGACGGTAGACCGCCCGCTTGAGAGTGATCGACACGCTGCGCTCCCGACCCGCGTAGCCGCGCTGACACACCTGGCCCAGGGTCACCCCGGAAAACACCGCCCCCGGGGTCAGACGGGGATCGGGCAGGGCCACCCCGGGGTGATGGACCGGCGGCCCGGGGCTCAGCTGCACCCCGGGCGGCGGAGTGGCGGCCGCCCCCGCCCCCGACCGGGGGGCCGCGACCCCGGAGGCACCCACTCCGCCACAGGCCGACACCACGCCGGTGACGGCCAGGAGCACCACCAACCCCCGGGGGCGACGCCCCATCGCGGACGCGCAGGCGACCATCGACGGGCGCCGACCCCGGAAGGACATCAGAGCGAGGGTGCCGCCACCGGCTCGGCCCCGTTACCGGCCAGCGCCTCTTCTGAGGCCGCCGCCGGCGGGGCTCCCAGGAACTGCAGGGCCTCGGCCACCACCTCCACCGCCTGGCGGCGCTGGCCCTCCTCGTTGACCCACTCGCGCCACTCCAGGCGCCCGTCGACGGCCACCGGTCGACCCCGCGCCAGGAACCTCGACGCGTTCTCGGCCTGGGTGCCCCAGACGGTCACGTCGAAGTAGTTGGGACGGTCCTCCCACTCGCCGGTGGAGGACTCCTTGCGCCGGGCGGTGCAGGCCAGACGCAGGCTGCACACGCTGAGCCCGGAGGGCAGCGAGCGCAGCTCGGGGTCGCGGGTGAGGTTGCCGGTGAGGGTCACGCGATTGATATTGACAGCGGACATGCCGCTCCTCTCCAGAGTGTGCCCGGGCGCTCGGATGGCCGCAGAGCCGACCGAGCGTCGGGCGGATTTTCGGTTGACGCGACCAGACGCTAGGCCGGAGTTGAGACGTCTTGGGGCAGGTCATAGGTTGGCGCGGCGTCGAGGTCAAAGACGGCGATCACCTCTTCGGCGTGCATGGCGGCGATGGCCCGGTGCAGCGCGCGCTGTGCCGGCGCCGAGGCGAAGTAGGCGACCTCCTCGACCACCCGACAGCGCGCCCAGGATCGACAGATCGCCTGCAGGCGACGGGGAGCCTTGACGGCGATCTCCACCTCCACCGCGGTGGGGCGCCCACCGCCCTGCGGCCACAGCGCGAGATCCGGATGATGGGAGCCCGGCTCGCCGTCGGGGCGCAGGCCCAGCTCGGCGCTGGCGATCGCCGTGCCGGCCTCACGCTCGGCCACGCGCAGTTCGCGATCGCCCATCACCCGCCCCGGGTGAGCGCGTTCCAGGGCAGCGGCCACCTGCGCGCAGGCTTGGGCGTGAGCGAAGCTCGACGCCGAGATCCGGCAGCGCCCCAGGCGCTCCAAACCAGCAAAGCGCAGGCCCGCGGTGGTGGCCACATACAGGCCCGGCTGGCCGTGCAGCAGGCGTCGCTGCTCGATCAGGCCGGCGGCCGAGCACGCCGCCAGCCGGGCGTAGGCAACGCGTTGGGCGACGGCGAAGCGATGGGCCACGTCGACGGCCGACACCGCTCCGATGCGCCCCACCCAGTCGATGATCTGCTCGTCTCTGTGGGTCAACATGTGCTTTCTCCTCTTGTCTTTAGAAGCGCCTGACGGCGCTCGGGGAAGGGGCGGGGTCAGCCGGCGCGCAGGATGCGCGCCACCTTGGGCGCCCGCCGGGCGCCGGGGACGACCACGGCGGCGACCCCGGTGGGCAGCGTGCGCACCTGGTCGGGCAGGATCAGGGGCTCACGCACCCGCGAGCGTGAGCCGCCGGTGGCGCCCAGGAGCGATGGCCATCCGGGATGGGTGCGCTCCGATCCCGCCCATGCTCCCCGACCGCCGGCCACGTCGCAGACCAGCTGCGCCGAAGCGGGCACCACCTGGCGGTGGGCGATCAGGGTCTCTACGTTGCCCAGCACCTGGTCTCGCAGCGCGTCAGATCCCGGCCGGCGCAGATCCGACAGCTCCTGGGTCCCGAGCAGGAGGCTGATGCCGGCGGCCCGGGAGCGGGCGAACAACCCCGCCACCTGATCGGCAGCGATGGCCGAGAACTCGTCGATCATCACCGTGGTGGGGATCGGCGTCGCCTGCAATGCTGCCGCGGCGGCGAGCACGTCGCCCACCAGCGCGCCCGCCAGCATCTGGGCCAGCAGTGGTCGCCGGTCGGCGTCGAGGCGGAAGTAGACGACCGCCCTCCAGCGCATCGCCTGCAGGAGGTCGAAGGTCTCAGCCCCGGGCGCCTCCGGATCCAGCCAGCGACCGATGTCTGATTCGGGCAGGATGGCCAGCCGGTCGCGGGTGCCGCCGAGATCGCGCAGCTGGCGCGCGCTCAGCGAGTCCAGGTAACGCCATACCGTGCGGGCCTGCTCTTCGTCGGCGATCCGCCGGGCCAGCACCTCGAGCTGCAGGGGATCGAGGTAGCGCACCAGGCTGGCCGGGCTGACCGGCACTCCGGTGAGGCGCATAGTGCGCACGGCGTGGCCGAGATAGCGCTGGGCCTGGCGCAGGTAGTGGGGCTCGGTGTAGCGCTCCACCGCCAGGGCCTTGTCGGCGATCTCTGAGTCGCTGCCGTACCCGTAGGGGTTGTAGGTGTCCTTGCCTTCCGGGGTCCAAACCAGCATGCGCCGGCCCTGCTCGCGGGCGACACGGCGGAGGGCGTTCTCGAGGTCGCAATCGCCCTTGGGGTCACAGACGATCGCCCCGTGGCCGTGCTCGACGGCACGCACCACCCGCGAGATCTGGGTGACGGTCTTGCCCGTGCCCGAGGCCCCCACCACCAGGGTGTGCGATCCCGAGTCACCGCCGAGGGGGATGCGTACGCCCAGGCCGCGGGCGTCGGTGCCGATCAGCAGCCCGCGGCGATCCACCCAGCGCTCCCGGCGAATCTCCCAGGCGCCCCTGATGCGGCGCACGAGGTCGGTGGGTCCAAAGGCAGCGCGAGCGCCTTGGGCCAGATCACCGCCGAGGTCTGTGTCGCTGCGCTGCCAGCGACGGCCCAGCCGGATGGCCTGGCCGCAGGCGAGCAGCATGGTCAGCTGCCAGACGCCGCTAAGGCTGCCCAGCGGCCAGGCCAGGGGCGCCGCAACGGCCGCCCAGGTCCAGCGCCAGCCGATGAGGCGTAGCCCTGCGGCCAGCGCGAACCCGCCCACCGGAGCGGCGAGCAGGAGCATGAGGACACCGGAGAGGGCGCCCAGCGGGGTGATGAGCGTTGCGGTCGACAACGCGAGGGGATGTGGAGGGCTCATGGCCTTCCTCCTTGTTGATGAGGGCGCCGCTGAGATCGGCGGCCGCCAGGCGGCCGGATCAGCGCACGCCGAGGTGACCGCCCACCGAGGACCGGAGAGCGGGAGAGACGGGCGCGGTCAGGCGTCCGCCGGGTGAAAGTGGGTCAGCCCGAAGGGCTGAGGGTCAGCCCGTGTGGGCTGCAGGCAAGTCTGAGCCGGGGGGGTCAGGCCCGGGCAGCGCGTGGCGCGGAGGCAGACGCCGAGGCGCCGACCGACACCGGGGGTCTGACCAGGCAGTAGCCCACCCCCCAGACGTTGGCGACGTACTGCGCCCCGGCGGCGGCGGCGAGCTTTCGTCGCAACCGGCAGGCGTGGCTGTCGAGAGTGCGCGTGACGCCCTCGCAGCGAAAGCCCCACACATCGCGCAGCAGCTCGTGCTTGGTGAACACGCGGTGGGGATCGGCGGCCAGGTGGGCCAGCAGCTCATACTCCCGGCGACAGAGCGCGACGGTCTTGCCGGCGACGCGCACGGCGTGGGCCCGGGTGTCGAGCTCCAGGGTGCCCACCCGCAGCAGGTGACGCTCAGGTCGGCCGCGAGACCGACGCAGCAGCGCGGCCAGACGGGCCCGCAGCTCCGGGTAGCTGTAGGGACGACCGACCACGTCATCGGCGCCCGCGGCAAAGCAGCGCAGAGCGTCGAGCTCGCCGCGGTGGCGAGTGAGGACGACGATGGGCACGTCGAGCCGGCAGGTCTCGCCCCCGGCGCCCGCGCGCACATCGGCGAGCAGCGCGAGCGCCTCGCGTCGATCCTCGAGATCGCCCAGGACGACGAGATCTGGTGGGCGCTGAGCCATCAGCGCCAGGGCATGGCGGTGATCGCGCGCCACGCGCGGCTCGTAGCCGTCGATGGCCAGCTGATCGCCGAGAAAGGCGGCGGCGCCCGCATCGGATTCGACGAGCAAGACCGCCAGGGGCTCTTCCGGGTGGCCGCTTGTCGCGGTCATGCCAGCTCGACCTCACGCGGAGACACTCCCAGGCCGCGGCGGGCGATGAGCGCCAGCACGTCGCTGTGCACCCAGGGAGTGGGAGACGCTTCACCGGCCTCGGGGAGCAGCCCCAGGCGCCGCCCCAGCCAGCTGGTCTCTCCGGACAGGTTGCCCCGCGGATCGCGCTTGACGCGCCCGCAGCGCATGGCGATGGCGCTCAGGCTCACTCCGTCCTGCACAGCAGACTGGACCGCCTGGCGCAGCAACCGGTTCAGCACGATGGGACTGGCGGTGAGGCGCTCGAGCTCGGCGGCGACGGTCACCACCGACAGCCGACGATCCCCGCGGCCGCGGGCCACCGCCCGATGGGCGAGGCTGCGGGCGGGCTCGTAGTCCTCACACGCCGCCACGACGCGGCGCAGGCTGACCACCTCGGCGGGACCCAGCTCACCGGAGGGCGGAAATCGCAGCCAGCGCAGGTCCTTGATCTCGCGCGCGGCGCTGGTCACCTCCTCCAGGCGGTAGCGGGCGCCGTCGCGGCTCACGAGCTCCGGCCCGACCGGCGGTGGCGAGGAGGACGCCACGACGGTGACGGGCTCGGCGTCCTGGGCCTCGAAGTCCTCAGCCACCAGGGCACGACACCAGCGCCCCCGGTCGTCGGCGAGGTAGAGCCGGGCGATGAGCATCGCGTTGGTGATGGGCTCCTCGGCGTACAGGTGAGCGACGAGACGGGCGTCTGCCCCGCAGACGTCACGATCGATGACCAGCAACGTGGCGTCAGCGCCGGGGCACACGAGGAGCTGGCGTTCGCCGCCAGCGACGCGGTAGCGCTCGAGCACAAGCTCGCTCTCGGCGGGGGGGTCACCCGGGCCAGACGATGACCGGCGACGCGGGGTGAGAGCGGGATGACTGAGGGTGCCGGAGACGATGGGGCCATATCCGGCCGCGGTGAGGACACCGGGACAGAGGCGGAGAACCGGCGGGGGAGGCGTTCAGACGAAGGCGGCGATGACAGTCGAGGAAAGGGTCAGGAGGGTGATGGGGGAAGGCAGATCGGGGCGAGGAAGATGAGAAAGCGAAAAAAGGAAAGAAGCTAGGGCGCACCTGGGTCGGCACGCCGGCCCCTGCCCCGCCTCGCTGGCGACGACTGGGTTCCGACGCTGCCGTCACCCCCCCGCCGCGAGACAAAGTCCCTGCTCAGGGGCGTCTTTCCGAGACCACCGAGGATACCGGCCGTTGGGGTCCCAGCCGCGTCGGGACGGACGTCGCAGGAGCACCTGAGGCGGCGACTGCGCCAGCGCCGGGGGCGACTGCGCCAGCGCCGGGGGCGACTGCAGAGCGTCGTTGCGCCAGATCAACGGAGCCCGTCCGCCTCGCGCCAACCCGAGGCGCTGAGCTTGAGCCGGCGTGTCCCCTCCCCCTTTTCCTCAGTGTCAGCGTGACGCAGAGCCGGGGGCAGGAGGGGGACACCGAGCGCGACGAGCCGACCCTCGTGCACGTCTCGCTCGGCGCCAAAGGCGATGCGCTCGCGCCCGGGGTGACGCCACTCGGCGGGGGGCTGACCGGCATAGGCCTCACACGACGTGAGGATGTCGTCGGCCAGGGCACACGTCGCCTGCGCGCGATCGAAATCGGGGCACACCACCACCACCAGCGGGGGCGCCTCCAGGTGACGCGCGTAGCGTGGCACGGCACGCCACCAGCCGGCGAGGAGGTGGTCACAGCGCTCGAGCTGGCGGGCGACATGGGCGCAGGGCCGGCGCGCCTCCCACACCACCAGGAGATCAACGCGGATCTGACCACGGCCACTGCGCAGCTCTACGACCGCGCCCGGCTCGAGGGCCTCAAAGCATTTGACCTCCAGCCGGGCGCCGGATCCGTCGCCCGGCGTGCGCCGGAAGCCGTGGGGGCGCCGGCCGTCGGGGAGCGTGAGCTGGGCCGGGCCGATCGGACCCGTCGCCCCGCGCCCGCCGTGCGGGGGCGGGGTGAGACGTTCGGCGGCGCGAGGGTGGACCTGGATGGCCTCGGCCTCGAGGACCTGCTGGGCGGCCAGCAGCCAACCCGTCAGGTGGGCCCCCCGGCGCAGGGCGAGCTCCGCGGTGGGCGAGGCACCGCGACTCAGCACGTCCGTCAGCCTGCTGGCGCCGGCCGGGGCCGCGGAGCGGGGGGAGGCGCCGGGCTCGGTGGCGCTGAGGGCGCGTCCCGCGGCGGTGGCCCAGTAGCACATCGGGACCCCGCCACCGTCGTCGCGGTGAAGCTGACAGCGTCCCACCCAGCCGGCGTCGTGCAGGCGCTTGAGGCGACGCTGGGTGCTCGAGAGGTCGCGCCCGGCGCCCTGGCCGCGATGGGCCTGGCTGGCCAGCGCGCAGCCCATCGCCACCAACCAGGACAGAAGGGCCCGATCGCCTTCGCTGGGAGGCCGGGCCGTCGCGGCTCGGCTCGGCTCGGGGCCGGGCTCGGGCACCGGCGGCGGGGTGTCCCAGCGCACGCGGGTGGCGCCGTCGAGGGCCACCAGCTCGGCGTAGCTGGACGCCGGGACTCTGGGCCTCAACGCGGGGACGGGGACGGGGGAGCCGGCCGGGGCGAGGGTCTCGGCTGCGGGAGGCCGCGGGGCAGACGACGCCGCCCGCGCCACCTCGTGTCGGGGCGGGGGCTGACGCAACTCGTCGAGGTGACGACCCCCGCGGTGGGCCTGCACGGCGGCGTGGTGGGCGATCCGGTGGGCATCGACGGCGAGCGGACGCGTCTGAGCGATGAAGGGCGGCTGGCGTCCCTGGCGGGTCGTGAAGCTCGCCACCGCGAAGTGGCGAGGCAGGTGCAGGCGTACGTCGGGGCTGCCCGGCCAGGAGGCGCGGTCCAGTGCCGGTGAGACCCGGTCAGAGAACTCGGCCATCAACAGCCCGGCGCCGGCGCGAGCATCGGTCGCTGAGGCGGTGGCGAAGTACACGCGGTGAGCGAACAGCGCGTCGAGCTGCTCGCGCAGCTCGGGCTCGGTCCACTGGGCGTCGGCCTGCCAGCAGGCGACCGTCTCCAGCCCCGCCGAGCGCTTGAGCGCCAGGGTCTGAGCGAAGCCCCGGTTGATGACCAGCGGCGCCTCGTCGATCTTCAGCGCCACCGCGACCCGGTCGGCGGCGGGTGTCTCGTCCTGCTGTCGAGCCAGCGCGGCGTCGAGCATTCCCACCAGCAGCTGCATGACCACCGCGGTGTTCTCCGGTCCCATGCGTCCGAGGGCACCCTTGACCACCAGGACCTCGCCCCCGGCGATGATGCGATCGAAGTCGATGACCAGGAAGTGGTTGAGCAGGACTCGCTTTATCGAGGCGGAGTTCAGGACGCGGGCGAGCTTGTTGGCGGGGGCGTCGAGCTTGGCGGTGGTCATGGAGCGCGCGTCGTCGAGCTGCACGGCCAGCTCGTCAGAAAAGAAGTCAGCGATCTCCTTGAGCTCGGGGATCTCGGTCACCCGCTCACCGACGCGGCGGCGGTAGTCGACACCCTCACGGGTGACCGAGAGCAGGCGCGCCACGTCATAGAGGTTGGGGCGGGGCTCGTGGGCGAGCACCGCGATGATCGCGTTGCGCAGGTAGCGATCGGAGCTGGCCCGGATGTCGCCCTCGCTGAAGAGGTGACGCAGCGCGGCCACGACATGATCGGCCACTACGTCGGGGGCGGCCCTGGCCCTCAGGGGATTGAATCCACAGGTGGGACGGGCGAGGTCCAATACCGTGCAGACGCGCTGGGGTGGTACCTGGCTGATGGCGGCATCGGCAGCGTCACCCTTGGGGTCAAGGAGGACGATCGCGCAGCGCGGGCGGCCCATGTCCTCGGCCACGGTGCCCACCAGGTAGGAGGACTTGCCCTGCTCCACGGTGCCGGGGACGGCGGTGTTCTGACGGCGCAGGTCGACCTCGATGGCCACCGCTCCGAGCTCGTCGCGCAGCGCGCTTGGCCCGCGGGGGCGATGGACGCCGGGTGAGGCCGGCGCGACGGGGACGCCTCCTCGGGTGAAGGGCACGGCGCTGAAGCCCACGGAGGGCAGATGCCACAGGGCGGCCAGCTCGGTGGAGGCATAGACGCCGCGGTGCAGGTCGGGCAGACGGTTGCCCTCGCCTCGGCTGAGCCGGCGCCCGTAGGCACCCAGCACGCGGTGGCGCAGCCAGGTGGTGCGCGTGACCAGCCTGTTCTCCGCGCCCTGGGCGCACAGCTCGGCGGCGATCTGGCGTCCGCGGCGGCGATCGTGAGCCAGCACGCGCAGGTCACCGAAGAACAGGGCGCGGTGCTGGATGTCGAGGCCACCCTGGAGCTCGCGATCCTCGACCTGGGAGGGCTCGCGCCGGCGGGCTCGTCCGTCGTGGATGGTGACCCGGCCGAGCAGCGCCTCGTGGCGACGGTGCAGGCGCCGGGCCCAGGCCTCAAAGGCCGGCGGGGCGGGGGTCAGGGCGATCTGCACCACGCCCGCACCCCCTCCCGTCGCCATGGCGCTCAGCAGTCGATCGAGGAGAGGGTCCTCCAGCTCACCTGACTCAAGGACGTGCAGACGGCGGATGAAGGAGTGGCGCTTGCGCAAGCGCGCCAGCCAGGGGGCTGACACGACGGCGTCTGGGAAATCTCTCAGGCGCAGATGGGGATAGGCGCTGCGCAAGCACGCCTGGACCGCCGCCTCCAGGCCCCGGGGACAGCTGACCGCCAGGCATGCCCGACGTCCCCCGGCGCTGGTGGAGTCGACGTGGACCTCCAGGGCCACGGAGGGCTGACCGAAGATCGCCCGGCGCCACCACGGCTCAAGCAGCTGCTGATGCAGCGCCTCGAACATCGCCACCAGCGCCTCGGCCCCGGCCCGGTCGGTGCGGTAGGGGCGAAGCTCCAATCGCCGGTAGCGCCGGCGCCGGCGCCCCAGCGCCCGCGGCAGGAGCGCGATCGCCACCCCGACTACGGCGCCGAACGCCACGACAAGCACAGAGCCCACCGACAGAGACCGATCGAGCAGGCGCAGAAGCCCTCGGCAGGGCGCGTCGCCGGCGGCGCAGAAGCCTGCCGAGATCAGTCGCGTTCTCAAGCGTGTGGGGCTTGGGGGACACCGATCCGGCGGACCGATGGGCCACATGGGCCAACCCTCCGACCGGGTTCCCCGCACCGGGACCAGCGTTGTGGCCAGACCCCGATCGGTTGGCTAAAGCCCGGGGTGGGGCCAACCGATGACCGGGGCATGCTCTCCCCCGCCCGACGATCTGCCCTCTTGATCCTCAGCCTTCTCGCCCTGGTCGCCCTGTACGGCGCTCCGGCGGGCGCCGCCCGTCACCGCCATCGCCCCGGGCACAGCGCCGCCCACCGCTGCCTGCGCCACCACGCTCACGCTCGCGGGGCAGCACACTGCCGGCGATCGGGCGCGGGCGCACACCACGTGGTCACGCCGGGTGCCGGCGCCCAGCCCGCCGCCCCCTCCGCTCCGATCGCCGCGCCCGCTCCGGTGTCTGCCGCCGCCGCCGGTCCGTGCCAGGGAGCAGACCTCATGCCCACCCCGGCCGACATCGATCAGGTGCGGGCGGCAACGACCTGCCTGGTCAATCTTCAGCGCCGTCACGACGGTCTCGCGCCGCTGGTTGACGACGGACAGCTTCAGGGCGTCGCCCAGGCGCATTCAGACGACATGGTCGCCCGCGACTACTTCGACCACACCAGCCCCTCCGGCGCCACCGCCACCGACCGCATCCTGCATTCGGGTTATGTGTCTGACGCTGTGAGCTGGGCGATCGGAGAGAACATCGCCTACGGCACCATGAACCTGGCCACCCCCTCTGAGGTCGTCACCGCCTGGATGAACTCACCCGGCCACCGGGCCAACATCCTTGACCCCGGATACCGCCAGACGGGCATGGGCGTCACCCCCGCCGTCGCCTCGAGCCTCTCCGAGGGTCAGGCGGGCGCCATGTACACCCAGGATTTCGGCGCCCACGGCTGATCGGTCGGGCGGGCGTCGGACCCATGCGTGACCCGAGACCGGCGGCGAGGACTCACAGACCTCACGTGGTGAGGCGTCGTAGCGCGACCACGGCTATGTCGTCGCGCGGATGACCGTTTGAGTAGTCGACGGTGAAACGCTCGACGGCCTCGACGATGTCGCGGGCCGGTTGTCCGGCGAGGTCGCCGAGCATGGCCGCCAACCCCTCCTCACCCAGGCGCTGCTCACCTTCCCCAGCTTCGATGACCCCGTCGGTGTAGAGCAGCAGGGTGTCACCCGGGCAGAGCTCCAGGTGCTGGTCGGTGAGCTTGGGGTCGGCGACCATGCCCAGCAGCGTTCCGAACGAGCCCTTCGCGCACACGCCGCCATCGGCCTGAAGCAGAAGGGGAGGCGGGTGCCCGCCCAGGCAGAGAAGGCCGTGCTCCTTCCGCTCCGGGTCGAGGCACAACAGGCAGACGGTGGCGAACTGCTGACCATTGTGGTGTTCGAGCATCGCGTCGTTGAGGGCACGCAGGATCTGGTGAGGCGGACCGGTGTGCTGGGCGGCCTCTCTGAGCGTGTAGCGAGCCAGCGCGGTGACCGCCGCCGCCTCGGCTCCCTTGCCCGACACGTCGCCGACGAACAGGCACCACTCCCCGCTGGGTCGCCGGAAGATGTCATAGAAGTCTCCCCCGACCTCGTTGACCTCGCCGGCGGCACGATAACCGGCCGCCAGCTCATACCCGGCGATGGCCGGCAGCTCCGAGGGCAGGAGGTCTGCTTGCAGCGTGTGGGCTATGCGGCTGCGCTGGGTGAACAGGCGGGCGTTCTCCACGGCGATGCCCGCCCGCCGGCCCAGCTCGGTGGCCATCTCCACATCGCCTTGCCCGAAGCTTCGGCCCGACTCCGCGAAGACGAGCAACAGCGCCCCCAACGTGCGCCCCCGCGACTGAAGCGGCGCACACAGAGAGGCCGAGAGGCCGAAGCCGCGCAGCAGGCGCAGGTGCTCGGCGTCGACTGCCACCTCCGTGAGCAGTTCGTCGTCGATGTCGTTGTGAAGCTCGACGCGACCGGTGCGGACCACGTGCTGGGGACCTCTGGTGCGACCGCGCTCCGAGGGGTAGCGCTCGCTGAGCTCGCGCGCATCACGCTCACCTCCGGGCCGGACATGGGTAACGGCTACCTGGCGCAGGTCATCGTCATCGAGGAGATAGACGCTGCACCAGTCGGCCACGTCGGGGACGCAGATGCTCGCTACGTTGCCCAGAGTGGTCTCGTAGTCCAGGGAGGTGTCGAGAATCTCTCCCGCCCGGGCCAGGAAGGTCGTCCGGCGACGCGCCTCGCGCTCGGCGACGAGCAGGCGTTGGCGGTCGGTGACGTCGACGACCACACTGCTCACCCCGATGGCCTGTCCCCCGCCCCCGCGCACGGGCATGTGGGAAACCAGCAGGTGAAGAGTCTGCTGGTTGGAGCCGGGCAGCGAGCCTGAGACCTCCTGATCGATCAGGGGGACGCCCTGCTCGATGACCTGGCGCAAGCTTGGCACGCGCTGGTGGCCGAGCTCGCCGAACAGCTCCCAGGGGGTGGCGCCCACCGCCTCGGCCTCGCTGCGACCGCTCAGCGCCGCAAATACCGGGTTGGCGCGCAGGCAGCGCAACTCCAGGTCATAGATGGCCAGACCGATAGGGGCGGAGGAGAAGAGTGAATCGAGCAGGCCGAAGGCCTTTTCCTGCTCCTCAAGCATTTGGCCCGCCGCGGTCACCTGGGCCGCCGCCTCGACCAAGAAGGCGAGGGCCATCTGATTGTCGATGGCGACGGCCGCGTGCGCACCGGGCGCTTCGGCGCGCTCAGATGATGCGGAGACGTCAGCGCGACCGGACGGGTCCTGGCTCCTCACTGGCCCCCTCAGTAGACCGGCCCGCGACGCAGGGCCTGCGCCATCTCCCGCTCCACCTCGTCGAGCTCGATCTCCCCTCGCGCGTAACGCTCGCGGAGAATCGCCTCGGGCGTGAGGCGAGCCGCCGCATCAGAGATCAGGGGGGCGCGGATCGCCCGCTGGCCCGGCACGCTGACCCCGGCGAGTAGCCACGTGCCCTCACGCTGAAGCGACCACTGCTCCCGGCGGCGCTCCTCCCCCATTCCGCCTGCCAGCACCGCCCCGCTGAACTCGTCGACGAGGCGCTCGACCACCCGAATCGCCAGGACCGCCTCGACCCGCGCCGGCCGGGCATGATCGCTGGGCATGGGACCGAGTACCGGGTCGGGGTCGGTGTCACCCCCGGGTTCAAAGGCGACAAACCTGACGTCTTCGATGAGGGGGCTCTCGAGCTGGTGGATCTGATGGGCGCTTTGCAGGCCGGCCATGCGCGCCCGCTGCAAGCCCAGGAAGCCCTCGCTGACATAGGGGGCCGCCACCTCGGGGTCGCGCAAGGTCCAGCTCTGCTGGACGGCAAAGAAGATGTCGCGTAGGCGCCGACGCAGGGTCTCCGGCGACCAGTAGGGCTCCACCTGAGCCAGCGCCTCGAGCTCGGTTGCGACCCCGTCCGGCGCACCCCGAGAGCTTCCCTTACCGCGCAGACGGTCGAGCAGACCCATTCGACCTACCCCTAGCGCTCGTAGACGGCAGGACCCTCGTCGCGGTTGACGTCGGGGGTCTTGAGATGGTAGGCGCCCTCGGACTCCTGCTGGACCTCGTCGACCACCCAGCCGTAGCGGGAGTCCCGGGCAAAGGACCAGAACTCAGTGAACGGCTCAAGTTCCTCAGAGCCGTCGACGAGCATGCCGCGGGCATCCTCGACCCAGTCGCGCGCCACACCGCGCAGGTGCACGACGAAGCGATCCTCGGCATCGTTGGTCACGTTGTGGATCCGCACGAGCTGGGCACCTTCGAGGCGCAGATCCTCCACCCGATCGAAGCGTCCCTGGCGGACCATGCCGTCGAGCTGCAGGCCGATGCGGGCATACAGGGCATCGCTTACGTAGGGACGGGCGCCAGTGGCGTCGCGCTGGCGCCATGCCTCCTGAACGGCCAGGAAGCAATCGCGGGTGCGTGCCTCCAGCTGATCGGGATCCCAGTAGTCATCGTCGGCTTCAGCCAGCTCCGCCTGACGACGCGCCTCCTGGGCGCGTCGCAGCTCGCGACGGCCGGTCAAGGACGCCACCTGCCAGTCGGCCCCGGTGTAGCTGGTGGGGCTTCGGCCGCCCATCAGCTGAGAACCGCCGAATCCGCCTGGACCCTCCGAACCGCCCTCCTGGCGGGCACGGTAGGACCGGTAGAGCGCGAGCCCCACCCTGAACAGCACGAAGAGGACGATCAGGGTGAGGATGAAGCTGAAGAATCCACCGCCACCGCCACCTCCTCCGAAGAAGAAGACGTGGGGAAAGCCGATTCCGCGGCCCCCGAAGCCGCGGCCGCCGAAGCCGCGGCCGCCGAAACCTCCTCCCCCTCCCCCACCGAAGTGCCCGACACCGCCACCGAAACGGGCCAGGGCGGATGCGGGGCTGAGCAGGGCGGCGACGAGCGCCAGCAGGGAGACCAAACGGAGGCGAGACACCCTGCAAGAGTGACACACCCGGGGCTCACATATGGCACGTCCCGCTGGAGGTGGCTCGGCGACTCCAGATCACGGCGTCGGCGGCGGGGCTGACATCCCCCGCCGAGTTCGTTCAGGGCGGCTCCCGAGACGGCCCCGATCATGCGAGCGCGGCCAGGTCTCGGATACGGGCGATGCGCCCAGTCGCACTACGACTCGGGCACCGGCGGACCTCCGGTCAACAGCATTGCCCGGCGGCCTTACTCTGGTGGAGCGATCCAGCTGAGTGATCGCGCGGATGAGGGCGCCCGGAAGGTCGGCGACCTCAGGCAACGCCTCCGGGTCGGCATAGAGCCCGAAATGCACGCCACCCGCGTAGGTGAACATGCCGACCGCCAGCGTGTGGCCTTGGCTCAGCGGCACCACCGGATAGGCCTCGATCAACCGCGCTCCGAGCATGTACACGGCTTCACGGGGCCCAGGCACGTTGGACACGGTGAGGTTATAGACCCGCGGACTGGCCACCATCCGCGCGGCGAAGGTCCTCACGGGCGCTGCGGTGAAGCGCATTGCACCCAGCAGGGTCTCGGTGGTGGCCGCCCGTTCGTTGCTCTTGAAACGCTGGGTCTGGGTATGGATCGAGCGCAGGCGCTGGCGGGCACCGGCCCGGTCGACAGGTAGGTCCACGAAGGCAAAGGAGATCCGGTTGCCAAGGCCTGTGTCGGGCTCCTTCGCGCGCATGCTCACCGGTACCATCGCGCGCATCGCCGCCAGACGGTCCCCACGGCGTTGGCCGGTCTCGCGCAGGGCGCCGGCCACCACCGCCAAACAGACGTCGTTGTGGGTCACCCCCGTACGGGCCTTTATCGACTGGACGCCATCGAGGGGAATCCGGCAGCCCACCAGCGTACGCTTGGGCCCGATGGCCCGGTTCACGTAGGAGGAGGGACTCGAGCGCAGCAGATCGTCGCCCACCGCCAGTGCCGTCTTGCGCAGCCCGCTGGCGATGCGCCCGGAGCCCGCCAGCGGGGAGCCGGCCAGGCCAGCAAGGCCGCGAGCCGCGCGCAGGGACTCGGCGGCCGAGTCGGTCACCGCGCGCAGAGCCATCGTCGCGCCTTTGGGGGCCGCAGACGGGCTCCAATCGTCAGCCGGCTCCGGCTCAGCGTCAGGTGACGCGTGAAAGACGAGTAGCGCAAGCTTGACGGCCGACATCCCATCCACCATGGCGTGGTGCATCTTCATCACCAGGCCGACACGACCGTCCTCCAGGCGCGGAGCTAGATGCACCTCCCACAGGGGCCGCCGCCGATCGAGTGACTTCGAAAGCACGTCATCGGCGGCGGCGAGAAAGTCAGACATGGCCATCCGCGCATAAGGATCGCCGAGACGGCGCACGTGAAAGTTGAGGTCAAAGCCCTGATCGTCGACCCAGAAGGGCTCCCCAAGGCCGGCCGGCGGGAAGGCCAGTCGCTGGCGAAAGCAGCCGGCATAGCGCAGGCGCCCGCCGATGCTCGCTCGTAGTGCGGCGACGGTCGGACGTTCCCGAGACGGCGAGACCTCGAAGATACCGCGCCAGCCCACGTGCATGTGACAGGTCGGGCTCTCGATTCTCAGAAACGAAGCGTCCAGCGCACTCAGCCGTGTACTTTCCATCAAACCTCCTCGGTGTCGCGGTGACTCAATGGTCGCCGTCGGGAGGGACTGATTCATGTGCCGTCAGTCCAAGATCTCTCCGCGCCAGACTGGACGGTGGGCCAGCCGGCAAGGCCCTCAGCCCGGCGGCAGGCGCGTCAGGCGATGAATCTTCAGGCCGAGGCTCAGACGCTCGCGGTCCTCGTGGCGGCCAGGATCGAGGTTCGACAGCTCACGGATTCGCTCGAGGCGGTAGGCAACCGTGTGCCGGTGGGCGAAGAGGGCGGATGCCGTCGCAGCCATGCGACAGTCATGGTCTAGGTAGGCGCTGAGCGTTCCCACCAGGTCGGTGCCGTACTGGTCGTCGTAGCGGACGACGACGGCGATGCTCTCCTGATAGTAACGCTCCAGATGCCCGGGATCGGAGGCCAGGAGCTGGAGGAGCATGCGGTAAGTTCCGTCGGCAAGACGGCTCGCAGTGAGTCCGGTGCGCCCGGCGACGTCGAGGATCAGGTCGGCCTCCGCGATGGCCCGGCCCAGCTCCGCCGGGTTTGCGTAAAAGGTCGACGTCCCCACCGGACAGTGGGCGCGGAGGCGCCGAGCCAGACCGCCGACCAGGGCCATCAGGACGTTCTGGGCGTCGGCGGCCTCCCCCACCGGCAGGACCGCATAGACCCGGCCGTCGAGCCGTTGAATGAAGGCCTTGGGGAAGTCTGCCCGCACGGCAGCCATGTAGCGATGGGTCCGGTCCGCGGCGGGAGCTCCGGCCAACACCGCTGCCCCGCGGGAAAGGTCACATCCCAGACGCGAGCCACGACGAATGAGGTCGGGCGGGGAGATCTCGCGACCGGCGCGGAGATCTTCGAGAAAAGAGCCACGCAGCTGCTCTTCGACCTGTTGGCGCTCCTGCGCCAACGCAAGATCGGTGATGGTCACCATCGCGGCCAGGTGCAACACCGCTCCCGCGCCGTCGGGGTCGGTGGCGCGGGCGGGCCCGAGGAGCAACACGGCCCCGATCACCGAGCCGCCATTGCGGACGGGAACCTCGTACTCGACCGCATCGGGAGCTCCCACCTCCCGGCCCGCCAGGCCCGCCCGCACATAGGCGACCAGGGTCACGAGCAGCGCCACCGTGTTCTGCTCGGCCGGCTCGATCAGCTCATGACCGAGCTCCGGTATCACCACGGCGACCGGACCGCCTATGCGTCGGGCCGCGATGGATGCCACCTCGCGCATCCCGTCTCCGCTGAGCAGAGCGTCGACCATCTCCGTATGCGTCAAGCGAAGAAGCTCCACCAGCGGCACGGGAGCGTCCACGGGCGCGTCGGGCGGCTCGACGGATCTCATGAGATTCCCATGGACTCAGAGCACAGTGTCCCCGCCAACGGGGGCAAGCTCTTTGTACCCACGTCGAAATAGCGCGCCCTCATGACATCCGTGGGGCCAGGGTCCCTGTCGACCCGATCGCCTAGCCTTGGCCACGCATTCGCGCCCCGTCGCGCAGACAGTTCTGCGATCTCGCGTGGAGCATTCCACTCCCCCGGCGCATCCCGATCTAGTTGAGAGGCAGGCCTTGGCAGAAGCTCAGAGCAGTGGCTCCCCGGATCACCCGTGCACCGCCGAGGAGGTCCAGGCGTTCGTGTCCGAACGCCAAATCCGCTTCATCCGGTTCTGGTTCACCGACATCCTGGGGCAGCTGAAGTCGTTTTCGATCAACGCGGCCGAGCTCGATGACGCCTTTAAGGGCGGAATGGGCTTCGACGGATCCTCCATCACCGGATTCAATGCGATCGAGGAGTCAGACATGATTGCCATGCCCGATCCCTCGACGTTTGCGGTCCTGCCCTGGCGTCCAAACGAGCAGGGAGTCGGGCGCATGTTCTGCGATGTGCTGACCCCGGAGCGCACCCCCTACGAGGGCGACCCGCGCCATGTCCTACGGCGGGCGGTGGCCCGTGCGCAGACCATGGGGTTTGACGTTTTCAACGTGGGGCCCGAGCTTGAGTACTACCTGTTCCGTGACAACAAGAGCACCGAGACCCTTGACCAGGGCGGGTACTTCGATCTCACGACCCTGGACGCGGGATCGGACGTGCGCCGCGAGACGGTGCTGGCTCTCGAGCAGCTGGGCATCCATGTCGAGTACACCCATCACGAGGTGGGGCCGTCACAGCACGAGATCGATATGCGCTACGCCGACGCCCTGAAGATGGCCGACGACTGCATGACCTACCGCATCACCGTCAAGGAGTACGCCATGAAGTACGGCTGGCACGCCACCTTCATGCCCAAGCCTCTGTTCGGCGAGAACGGGTCAGGAATGCATACCCACCAGTCCTTGTTCTCAGGCGGTCACAACGCCTTCTATGACCCCGACGACCAACACTTCCTGTCCGACGTGGGCAAGGCGTTCATCGCCGGACAGCTCAAGCATTCGCGTGAGATCTGCTCGATCTATGCGCAATGGGTGAACTCCTACAAGCGCCTGGTGCCTGGCTTCGAGGCACCCGTCTACGTGGCGTGGTCGCGGCGCAACCGCTCCGCCCTGGTGCGCGTGCCCCTCTATCACCCCGGCCAGGAGTTCACGACCCGAGTGGAGCTGCGCTGCCCCGACCCCGCCTGCAATCCCTACCTGACCTTCGCCGTCCTTCTGCAGGCCGGCCTGGAAGGAATCGAGAAGGGCTATGAGCTGCCCGAGCCGATGGACAAGAACCTCTACCATCTCGCTCCCGACGACCGCCGTCGGCTCGGCATCGAGCAGCTCCCGGAGACGCTGGGCGAGGCGGTCGAGCTCACTGCTGGGTCTGAGCTCGTACTGCGCGCGCTTGGCGAGCACACATTCAATCGCTTCATCGAGATCAAGCGTCAGGAGTGGGACGACTACCGCGTGCAGGTCACCCCCTGGGAGCTCGACCGCTACCTGGCCGTGATCTAGCGACCAGCCCCTTCTGAGAGGCGATCACCCGCGGACCGAGATGCTCCCCACCCGGGGGCTTGGCCTTCAGGCCAGGTCGGCGCGACGATCTTTGTACGGACGGCACTGTCTGGCAGCCAGCTGGTCAGACAGCCTTCAGAGCATGAGATCCAGTGCCTTGGACGCCGCGACCGATCAGATGGGCGCGACGGCCTACGCGCTGGGCGGCTCCGGCTACGATGAGGCCTTCAGTCATACCGACGTGCCCAGACGGCATTACCGGGAGCTCCTCGCGAGATTGAGCGGCACTGACCTAGCCGCCCTCAGAGCACGGGTGCAGCGCGATTTGGCCGCCAATCACGTGGCCTTCAGCACCGGGGAGGACCGCACTGAGCAGTTCGTCGTGGATCCGATTCCGCGCCTCATTCCCCGCGCCGAGTGGGAGCCGCTGGCGTCAGGGCTGCGCCAGCGGGTCATGGCCTTGGACCGCTTCGTCGCTGACGTGCATGGCGCCCAGGCGATCATCAGAGAGGGGGCCGTGCCCGAGGCGGCGGTGCTCTCCGCCCGACACTTCGATCCCCTCGCCCGACTGATACCCGTGAGCCCGACGGGCGCCCGCATCGGCATAGCCGGACTCGACCTCGTTCGCGATGCTGCCGGGCGGGTGCTCGTCTTGGAAGACAACGTCCGGACACCGTCAGGTATGGCCTACGCATCGGCGGCCCGCTCGGCGGTGCTCTCGGCCCTGGAGTGGGCGCAGGCCCCGGCCGTCGCCTCACTCGAGAGCGCGTTCTCCGCCCTGGGTGCAACCCTCCGCGCAGCCGCCCATGACCCCTCACCGGACACCCTCGTCGTGCTGCTTTCAGACGGTCCCTGCAACAGCGCGTGGTGGGAGCATGAGTGGCTGGCCGACCGGCTGGCCCTGCCCCTGGTCACGATGGATGATCTCGAGGTACGTGGTCAGCGACTCTGGCTGTCGAGGCACCGAGCGAGGGCCCGGCCGATCGAGGTCGTGTACCGCCGCACCGACGAAGACCGCCTCACCGACGGGCGTGGTCGCTTGACCGATATCGGGCAGCTCCTGTGGGAGCCGCTGAGAGCGGGAAGACTGGCCTGCGTCAACGCGTTCGGAACCGGTGTCGCCGATGACAAGCTGCTCTTCGCCTACGTGCCGGCGATGATTCGCTTCTACCTCGGGGAGGAGCCCCTGCTGGATTCGGTAACGACCTACGATCTCGGTGACCCCCGACAGCTGGCCGCAGCACTGCCCCGAGTCGGCGAGCTGGTGATCAAGCCGCGGACGGGGCATGGGGGACACGGCGTGTTCGTCGGACCCCACGCGAGCGACACGGACCGCCACCGCATGGCCGACCTGATCCGGAGCCGGCCGCACCAGCTCGTGGCTCAGGAGATGATCTCGCTGTCGACGCATCCGTCGATCATCGACGGATGCCTCGAACCTCGACACGTGGACCTGAGGCCCTATGTGTTCCTGAGTTCCCAGACGCCCTCGGTCTTCCCGGGCGGAGTGACGCGGGTGGCCCTCGACCAGGGAGACACGGTCGTGAACTCCTCCCAGTCCGGAGGAGGCAAGGACACATGGGTCCTGGCGTGAACGCGCCCCTGATCGGGATCTCGACATCTGAGCTGCGTGAGACCACGTCTCACACGGTCACCGAGCACGGCGAGCCAGCCCAGTGCGAGATGGCGCTGGGGATGTTCTACGCGCGGGCGATCGCCCGCGCCGGCGGGATTCCCGTGGTGATGGCCCCCCTGGACGAAGAGGCCGTTCCCTGCCTGTTGAGCCGACTCGCCGGTATCTGCCTCTCAGGTGGCCCGGACCTCGACCCCTCGGGCTACGCTGGAGAGCCGCACCGACTGATCGGACCGACGCACCCAGAGCTTGACCGCTTCGGGATGGCGCTCGTCCGGGAAGCCGATCGGATTGACATGCCCGTCCTGGGCATCTGCCGCGGCGCCCAAGCCCTCAACGTGGCCCGGGGCGGCACCCTCGTCCAGCACCTACCCGAGCTAGACGGCGCGATCGAGCACCGGCAAGGGCAACCGGGGGAGCAGGTGACCCATGATGTGCTCGTGGCCCGGGATTCTCGGTTGGCCATCTCCCTCGGCGAGACGAACATCCAGGTCAACTCATTCCATCATCAGGCGGTCCGGCGACTGGGCCAGGGCCTGCGAGCTGTCGGATACTCAGCCGATGGCTTCATCGAGGCGATCGAGGCGCCCGGTCGGTCATTCCTGGTGGGTGTGCAGTGGCATGCCGAGACACTTGTCGACCGTCCGGATCAGCTGGCTCTCCCAGGGATTCATCAGCGAGGCGGTCCGCTTTTCCACGCGGCTGGCCGAGCAGGCGGCATAGTGAGCGCCACCGAGCACTGGTCGTCTTGGCCGAATGATCCCGGCCGAGCAGAGTTCACCGTCGGCGTGGAAGAGGAAGTCATGCTGCTCAGTCCCGGAGACTGGACACTGGCACAGGTTGTCGACGACGTGCTGCCTGACCTGTCGCCCGAGCTGCAGGCTAGTGTCAGCGCCGAAACTCACCGGGGTGCATTGGAGTTGGCCACCGGAGTGCACGACAGCGTCCGCGCTCTGCGTAAGGAGTTAGCGAGTCTGCGCAGGAAGCTCGCGGCTGAGCTGGCGCCTTTGGGCCTGTCCGTAGCCACGGCCGGTACCCACGCCTTCACCCAGTGGTATGAGACGAAGGTGTCTGACGGAGCGCGTTATCAGCTGCTGTACGGGTCGATGCGCGAACTCGCCCGGAGGGAGCCCACGTTCGCCCTGCACGTCCACATCGCGGTAGCCAGTCCGCAGCGAGCCGTCACCCTGCTCAACCGGCTTCGCGGGCACGTGCCACTGCTTCTCGCCCTCTCGGCCAACTCGCCGTTCTGGCAAGGCCGCGACACCGGTATGTCGTCTACGCGCATCCCGATCTTCGATGCCTTTCCTCGAGTCGGCATTCCGCGCGCATTCACCGGATATGACGATTACGTCGAGACGATTGACAAGCTCATTCGCTGCGGCGCCTTTCCCGGGCCGACCTTTCTCTGGTGGGACGTGCGCATTCAGCCTCGATTCGGAACCGTGGAGATACGCGTAATGGACGCCCAGAGCTCGGTCTGGGAGACCGCGGCGCTCGTGGCACTCATCCAGTCGCTAGCTCGGCTGGAGCTCGAGGAGGGCTATGAGTCTCAGGCGCTCCTTCACTCCCAGGAGGTGATGGCGGAAAATCGCTTTATTGC
>JAABUU010002182.1_pt1 | contig 28773 bp, 41 predicted proteins | sample 5559301 | NCBI WGS metagenome assembly JAABUU01 (sample SAMN10711884, study PRJNA513360) | rock metagenome | isolation source: Antarctica rocks | place: Antarctica: Victoria Land, Richard Nunatak white
GTGTGTACCACCCCAGGCCTCTATTTGGCCCAGATTTTGGCACATGGTTCCTCCCTGGGTAACACATTCACAGCAAACATATCTTCCAAAGCGCCATCACTGCGCAAATTCTTGCATGCAGCGCTACTGCAATCCCGGTTTGTCACAGCCTGGACACAAGGTGTTGCCAACAGCAAACAGCGGATTTGCGATGCATTCTGAGCAGCAGCACTGACTGGGCTATTGATTCTGATGATGCAGGAGGAGCTGGCTATGGTCACATCCAGGCAGCAGCAACTGTCTGTCAGTGAGTCTGCTGCAAAGCAACAGGTGGCAGCCCTTGCAGAGGCTTATGAGAAGGCCAGCACAGCATGTGCAGCTGCAGAAGGGGAGGAGCGTCGCCTTGGTTTGTTGCTTCAGGACTCAGAGGCACAACTCTTGCAAGCACAGCAGAAGGAGGGCCAGGTGCAACATATCTTGATGCAGCATCCATCAGTCTCCAGCACAAAGTGTCCTCCAGTCTTGACTTGACCAATCTTATATTGTTGTCCTTACTGTTTACTTGCGATGTTGGCTTTGTGAATACAGGCATTGATGGTGTTTACTACATTACGTCTACTCATTGCATTGCTACTCACTACGAGTACCTGCATTACATTGACAAGCCAGTCAAAAGCTGCTTGACAATGCTATGCAACTGACCTTTTAGTTTGCAAAAGTAGTGAACAAGCTTCAATCTCAACACATGCTGTGCTGTGGTAGGTATGTACTTGTATCAGGACAGCCATGGACGCAGCTCAAGAAGCAGCAGCAGCTCGGGACAAGCTGCTGGATCAGCAGGCCGAGTCTGAGGCTGAGCTCAAAGCCCTCAGGGCCAAGATGACTCGCCAGGCAGCCGTCATCACAGCTGCTGCAGATGCTGAGGAGCGAGTCAGTGCTGCTGAGGCCAAGTGCAAGGCAGCTTATGCTGATTCTTCGTCTTGGCAGACTCAGGTAACAAAGTTGAGGAAGGTAGTCCCATGTTTCTGACTATGCTGATCTTAACATGCATGACCACATGTCTCAAATCCTGCGAGACGTCATGCATCAGGAGTAAGAGGCTGTAGAGGGGCTCATTTGCAGACGCCAATACTTCTGACAAGTGAGCACTGCGGCAGCGCATGATCAAGCTGTGGTTAAATCGAATATGATGTAGCCTAATTCAGCTGCTGCTGCCAGAGCCAATTTATGTAACATGCTGTGAGACCCCAAAATAATACGTTTCTTCAGCTGTTGGCTGATGGCTTGTGTCAGGTAGCAGAGATGAGGGCAGAGCGCGAGCGCCTGCTCAATGACAAAGCCTCTCTGCACAGCCAGATAGCAGAACTGAGGGAGCACTATGCATCCCTGGGACTAGCCCCCACAACTGGCAGTAGTCACTTGGGATCGCTCAGAGCCTATCAAGAAGCTGAGTCAGCCAAGTCTGAGGCTTTGAGTCGTCTGCAGAGTACTCAGCTGAGTCACGAGCGGGCAGCTCGTGAGTGGGAGCTTGAGAAGCAGCAGCTGCAGGTAAACTGGCAGTGGTACAAGCGTATCTTTACGCCTACACCACACTGTGTGACGCACTTCAGACATAAATAATATGCTAAAGTGTATTCCTGTTGGTCTCATGCAGCAGTGGTGACTGTGTATTAGCGACGCTGTCATGGTGAACAAGACATGGCTGCAAACAACTGCATGAAACACCTGCAATGTCCACAAATCTGATACTGCATGATTACAGCAAGCTTGGCATGCCTCTAAACACCCACTTAGATGTCCTCGGCATGCGCATGCGCTCAAGCACAAGCTGAGAAACAATAACAAAATTGGAGGCATGGCAATGTTGTGTCTGATTGCTTCACGAGGCTGTCTCCATGGCTCAGACCTGCTTGTCAAGCACAGTGTGCAGCAAGGGGCATAACTCCCAGCTCTCCCTTCATACAGGCCTCAGCTAATGAGCAGCGCAAGCGCATGGCCGAGGTAGAAAGCACAGCCATTTCTCACAGAGCTGAGGCAGCAAGCCTGTTCAGGCAAGCAGAGGCAAGCAGGCAAGAAGTGGCATCAATCAGGCAGGAGCTGTCAGCCAGCAGGCAAAGCCAGGGTCAATTGGAGGCAGAGCTGCGGGGGCATGCCATTGGTGTCAGGGCTGAAGCTGATGCAACAGTCGAGGCTGTGCGCATGCAGCTGGCAGCAGCCACAGACAAGCTTAGAAGGTATGCTGCATACCTGCGGCATCTGCCCTTTCACTGTGTCACCAGATGCAGCTGAGGCTTTGTGCATGCATGAGGCAGGTGTTAATGACCACCCCAAGAGGCTCTGTAATGTAGACCTGCAGCAATGGTCACCTGTATCTATGCATGTTCACTACAGACCTATGTCAGATCATATCCAAGTCCTAAGGAGCATGGATGCTAGCATCTGTAAAGGTGTGTGCTTGTGAGCCAAGGAACGAAGCATCTGTCACCCATGAGGCTCATGCAGGCTTGCACCTGTCTGCATAATGTCAGCACCATCTGCTACTGCACAGTCAGCATGGCTTGAGACCCAGGGTATATGTTGTGGTGGCAAGTTGGATTTTGTGCCAGTTTTAAGGAAGTGGGTCTGCAGGTCCTCTGAGGCATCTGAAAGGAGCCTGGCCAGCAAGCAGGCAGAGCTGACTCTGGCTCAGCGAGCCCTGGCAGCGCTGCAAGACACATCAGCTCTACAGAGCAGGTAAGCTGGCTGCTCTATCCTCTTGTACAGGTATTTTCCCTGGTTCTGCGCTGGTGCCTTGCATCTGTGTTTACACACGAAGGCATGTTTCTGCATGCACAAGGCAGATTGCGCTACTGTCCTGCTGGGCTGCCGATATTGCTAATGATGGATGCATATTGCATAAAAAAATCTCAATTGATTGGACAATGCAATATCTGCTGCTTTACACCAGAAATCTTAGCTATACGCTTGGTCTCTGCCTTAGGCAGCAATGCAAGTCTAGCAGTGCCGTGTTCAACTAGTGAATGATGCACAAGTTGCAGCATGAAGGGTGCCTCATGAACAAATTTTGGACTTCAAAACATGCAACGTAACACACAGCATGCAGCTACTGATGCCCAATTCAATCCAATCTTCTGGTATCATGGTATGTCCTGATGTGTGTCATGATCAAGACATAATAAGAATGTCGTGATATGTGCTTGCAGCAAATCTGAGCAGATGAGGTTCAGGGCGACAGACTTGAAAGATGAGCTGCGTTCCTTGCATGCTGATCATTCAAGGCTGGTTGAGCAATATGAGGTTGCACAGAGCTGCAATGCTGGTTTACAGCATGATCTGAAGGCCTGCAAACACAGTCTCAAGCAGGTGCTGTTGCTTTTCTCATGACTTTCCAGCACATAGAAGGCGTGTACGTACAGTGGCTGCTGCACTGACGTCACTGTGATGCAAGCTCACATTGGATGGCAACAGAAAGCTGCTTGATGTGCAGTCTACCTGCTTGATCTGTAGCCCTTCTCCAGCAAAAGTTCACAGTGATGTCTGCGTGCAAGCCATGCATATCTGCTGGCGCTGCAAAAGGTGTACAATACAGAACATGTTGGTCGTTTTTGGTGACCATGTTTTGATCTGACTTGAGAGTATGGGTTGAGTACAATCAGATGGGCTTCAGCAACAGTGTGATCTTGTAGGTCTCAGCACAAGCAAGAGCTCTGCAGCAGCGTGAGGACACCTTGTCACAAGCCAAGAGAGACCTCAATGTCCAACTCGACCGGGCCGAGCTTGAAGTGAGTCGTGCTGAAAGACAGCGGCAGACAGCTGTAGACAAATGTGCTAGCTTACAAAAGCAGTGTCTCAGCCTACAAGACATGGTGTCACTGCAGCTGCCTGCACAATTGGAAGGCAAGCTCCAGGCACACGGGGGGCACAGGACAAAACGAAGCAGGGCAGACAGAGTACAAGCCCACCTGCCTGGCCATGAGCTGTTGTAATGCCAGTGATTTAGACAAACTCCTTGCCTGTGTGGTCAAAAGTCAACTATTCCATGCCAATTTGAGCAAAAATGCAGCTGTCGCTCCGAGACCAATGCACACGACAAAAGGTTGTGATGACGCTGTACGAGGCTCCCGGCAACAGCTTACACCACTTGGCATGCTCTGATGCGGAAAAGTTGCCGGGCTACATTTCGCTCGACACTATATTTGGCTGCCGAAAGCTGGCCTAACGATACAAAGTCTATGCTCAACAGCACCGCACACTTCTCAGCGTTGAACCTGTCTTCTGTCGCTCGCGTAGCCCCAAGCATTGCTGGCTGCAGCCGCTTGTCGCCTGTCTGTTCTGTCGGTGCAACGTCGACCGACCGAAGTCTGACTTTGCGTGGTCCTCGACACTCCCACTTGCAGGCAGCTAGCAGGTTGCAGCACAGGACCTTTTGCGCCAGCACATCTGCTGCATATGGTCGTGCGGACGTTGAATCCCTGAAATCAAGTCCCCTCAGGAGACAGATCCGTGTGACAAGTATGCAAACACAGCAGACAGCTGCAGCACAGCAAGAGGAAGTCAAAACCCTCAGGGCGCACCAACAAGGTGCAGGTGCTGCTGAGGCAATCCTACCAAAAGCCGAAGTAACTCTGCATCCATTTCTGACTTGCGCCTCTGAACAGCCTGTGAGAGGGCAGGTGGACTATTCGAGGGGTCAGAGACCTTTACAGGTTCTGCTCTCCACTGTCTTTGTGTACCCAAGTCAAATAAGGGATGCATATCCTGCCAGCCAGATGTTGTGAGTGCAGTGCTGAGCTGTCAAAGGTGACTGGTAGTCACTGCAAGGCACCTCTGCTTGACTGTGGCATGTCTATATTTGAGCCAAACCTGCATCCCTGGCTAGTGTCAAGCAGCAACCTCTTATGCCTCTTGACTCACCCTCAATATCTGCTGCAGATTGTTGACCCTGAGGTCGAGATGATCAATCCTGCAGACTGGGATGTGATCTGTGATGTGCGTACTCCTGACGAGTTTGAAGAAGACTGCATCCTGGGTGCTGTCAACACACCTGTCCTAAGCAACGAGCAAAGGGCACAAATTGGAACTATATACAAGCAAACGTAAGCTCATGACCTCAAACTTTTTGCACTGCCCCACAGTCGCTGGTCTCTCAAGCAGCACTTCTGAATGCAAACCATGCGCATTGCTGCAAGATGCAGCTGCCCGATCTGATTGACACGCACAGAAACAGCGTGTTCTAGGGTTGCGTGCCTGTCTTCAAAAGAACACGCGCTTTGCACTAGCAGGGACAGGGGCAACAGCAGGGGCAAGGGCAGTTGACAGGTGGCATGTGCATGCAGGGGGCAGCATGAAGCAAAGAGACTGGGATCTGCGCTTATCTCGCGCAACATTGCAGACATTCTGTTGAACCATTTCCAGGAGCATGGCAAGCAGCTGAGGGTTCTGGTCTATTGCTGGCGGGGTGGCGAGAGGTCACAGTCCTTGGCCCACGTCCTCTCCAGGGTGGGTTGGGAGGTTGCTATCATCAAGCGTGGCTACATGGGCTACCGCAATCAGGTGGGTGCATGTTGTGTGCACTCCAAAGGATCCTTTCACATGTTCTGCTGAATGTTGGGGACCCTTTTTGTGCTTTTGGGGTCATAACTTCAACCTTTGGGAAAGCCATATGGCAGAGACTATATTCCTAAGGTATAGGAGAATGCAAAATAGATATGCTCCAGGCAGTGATGGAAGCCTGTGTACATGTGCAGTGATTGAGCATGTAGCAGCAGGCTTGTTTGTGCCAGAGGCATAATTACATGTATCTTGAAGCAGAACTTATTCATGTTTAGGTGCGTCGGTGCATGGAGGTGCTTGGGCGTTTCCAGTACCACGTGATAGGTGGGGCTACTGGATCAGGCAAGGGGAAGCTGCTGGACTGCCTCAGAGACCAGGGGGGCCAGGTCATTTGAAATGCTCTTGCAGCATACAGCATGTTCTTCAGTTATACCCTCTGTACCTTTGGCTTCTCCTGCCGCACAACCCAAGTCTGTTCTCCTGAACGTTGCACTGCCCATTTGTTGCGGCGGAACAGCAAAAGGTGCCAACAATCTTTGATTCTTAAGGCATTTTGGCTCCTGTTGATACCCCAAGACTATGAAAATGTGGCATCTGTGAATATGTCACCTGTGAGACACCTTGGCAATGATGGCTCTGATGTCGAACAGGTGGTGGATCTGGAAGTGGCAGCAGATCATAGGGGTAGTATTCTGGGCGACCACCCTACCCGCCTGCAGCCTCCCCAGAAGATGTTTGAATCTAAGCTGCTGCACCAGATGCGCAACTTCTCGGTAGATCGGCCCGTCTTCATTGAGTCTGAGTCTTCCCTGGTTGGCCGCCGTCAAGTTCCTGCCGCCATGTGGAAGGTGAACTTGCCTTGTCAAGTGCAACTCTGCCTTACACACAGCATTTTGCTGCTCATGCAAACCAGCCCTGCACGTCATGCTTGGACATAGGCATCTTGTTGTTGATGCCGAGAGCAGGTTTTTACTGCGAGCAAGTCAGACAGTAGCATCCTGCACCATTGGGAGCCCCACTGATGCATGTCGCAGTGCAAGGAATGTCCTGACATTGTTGTTCATGATTGGTATATGTCAGGCAGCAGCAAATTCACCACGTGCTGTTCCTGCACATTTGTGCTTGCAAGAAGCATGGGGCTTTTGAACCACACATGAGTTGCATTGCATGCTTGAGATAAACTGCACCAAAGTTGCATATATGTTGCAGTCTGGCTCCCAATCCCCAGCAATGTAATCAATGATGCAAGCAACACCCAGTCACGTGGCTCATATGGTGAATATGTTAGGCCATGCAAGCTGCTGCCCAAGTCACAGAGCTGGAGGTCCCACTGCACAGCAGAGTGGCTTGGTTGCGTCACAACTACAGCTACTTCGAGGATGAGCACAAGGATGTGCTCATGCGCAAGCTGGATGCGCTCACCAAGACCTCTGGCAAAAAGGTATGTTGCATGTGAAGGTTCAGAAGGCTTTTCTAAATGTGCACACGGTATGCTATGCTCCATCGTCTTGTGTATATGTATGTGTCGTTTGTTCTGACTGTGCTGTAGCAGGTACTTAAGTCAGTAGGCAGACTGGATCTGCACATTGTAAAGCCTTGGTCTCAGTTGTCTGGCTCTCATTGGCTGATGCCAGTGGTGTTAATGGATGTTGTAGCAGAGTGTTTGAATGATGCAGGTTGTGAGCAAGTGGCGGGAGCTGGCAGAACAAAGCAAGTGGGATGACTTTGTTGCTGCTATGCTGCACGAACATTATGATGTTGTGTATGCCAGAGCTCAGCTCAAATACTTGACACCCTCAAGCAGCCAAGCAAAGGCAAATCAGCCAGCCGATGCATCAAATCACAGCACTGCCAAAACTGCTGATGGGGAATCTTCAGATGAATGCCATCAAGAGAATGGTGTGGGCAGTCAAGAGCTTGACAATAACGACGCCAGCCAAACTGCAAGCTGGACTCTGACAACTGATCATGACGCAGCTGAGCAGCATACTTCAAGTGCTGACGATGCAACGGTAGAGGCAGCCGGCGCATTGTCTCACTTGTTTGGAGGACCTAGGCAGAAGCTCATGCAGCAGGTGAACAGCAAGCAAGCAGAGTCTACGCTAAGATGGCATCGAGCGCCTGTCGATGACATCAGTGATGAAATATATTCAGCCCTAGCACTGAAACTTCTGAAGGAATATGATCCAGCTGCCCTCCAGACCTTGTAGGCACGCATGAATTCCTAGTAGCTCTGGGCTGCTGTATCAGGAGGCTTTCATTATGATTGCCGAAAGGCTAAGACTGTTTTCTGCTTTCTGAAGTCCTGTTGTAATGCTGCTCTACTAAATGACGCATAAGGGGCTGCTATCGAGCCAGTGTATGTGTGCCTTGATGAATGTAGGGTCAAAGTAATCAAAAAAAGGCCTTAAAAATCACGTGCGGCAGCACCTCTTTTCACATGAAATGAGCAGAGTCTTACAAAGGCCAGAACAGCGGCCTCACATGTATCTCAGCAACTTTTGCTGTTCTCCTTTCAAGGTGGTCTAAGTAGTTGCCAGACAAAACATCTCGAAGCAGACCAAATCATAAAATCTAAAGCAGTCTGGCTCTTGTAAACCTGCACGCAGGTGTTTTTAGTAAAAGACAACAACATGCAATACTCTGAAAAACTAACTATCAGAAGTATTGCATGTAGTTTACGCAATTAGGGTTCAACTGCCGGCGATCCTTAATTGCCACCTCCTCTGCAGACTGGATGCATATGCTACAGACCTGCCTTGGTCTGTAGACTTACTATCGCCAGATGCCTACTGCTGGTGGGCCAACAAGAGCTGGGACAGGTGCAGCTCCCCAATCACTCTCTTTACTTCCTTCACAGTCACCGGCGCTTCCAGCTGTCTCAGCACCTGCTCCCGGACAGACTCTGTGCCTCCGTTGGTGTGTGCTGACTCAGCACCATGCTTGAGACCAGAGGCTTGCAGGTCTGTCAAGCCTTGCTTAGCTGCTGTAATTGCTGCCTGGAAGGCAGTGATGACTGAGACTGACGCCAGCAGGGGTGGTTCACCTGTTGACTTGGAAGTCATGATGCCCACCTTATTGGGTGAGTTCTGCAGCCGCCACCAAGTGTCAGTCACACACTAGAATTTTCAGAGACTACAGAAGTCTTTGGTGATGAAATCGAAGTGGTAATGTAATCAGCACAGCCCAACCTGATTGACAGCTGCTCAAGCTTTTATGCCTGTCGTAGATGATGATGTCAGCATGACTGTGCATGTTGATGCTTTACCCCATTGCATGCCTGCAAGGGCACATGCACAATGCTGTGGGCAACAAAGCACATTCATGTCTTGCACAGTGGTTCAGGCAGAACTTAAGCATGTGTTATGAGTTCACCTCCAGCATGCGGATGATCATCTCTCTGGGGACACAGGCAGCAGAGGGGATCTTGTAGTTCCAGGTGCTGTCAAACTCAGGCTGGCCCTTGGCATCATACGTCACGTCCTCTTGTAGCAGCATGCCCAGTGCATACACAAACCCGCCCTCAGCCTGTACCAGCCACAACTGTTTTAGCCAAACTTGGCATCATACGTCACACCTTCTTGTAGTCAGTGCATACAGCCTGAACCAGCCACAAGTGTTTAGTTGACCTTGGCAGAGATGCTGGGTTGTCTATGCCATGTATACACCGCACTCAGACTGAAAACTGGTTTTGACAATCACCAGACAATGACCCTAGATGCTCTTGCAATTGCATGTGCACATGACATGGCTGCAAAGCTGAAGCAAAGCTTGCATCACAGCTGCACTGTAAAGGCAGAGCTGGCTGCCAGCAATCAACGGCATGCTGATGCAAGCTGATGAAGCCTAAGCTTGCCTGGCCGGCATCAATAGCAGGGCTGAGACTATTGCCAGCATCCAGCATGATGTCCGCACGAAGAACACGCCTCTCCCCTGTCAGCATGTTGACCTCTACCTCACTGCAGCTGGCTCCAAAAGAGCTGTACAGCAGCTTCTCTTCACCTGCAAGCCCACAGACCCAATCTGGTGTGCTGCAAGCTCCCGAGACCCCAGCCAGCCCAGTCTTTGCAATGTCATTGTTTGCAGTGCAAACGCGACTCTTGGAGTGAGGTGGATCAACTGAGCCACTGTCAGTGCATAGTTGTTCCCACAGAGTTATCCTGTAAGTCAGTTTCTACATCTACAGTCATTACAGCACAACAGGCACATCAATAGTGTGCCAGACCACACATACTGTGACGGCATGTGCCCACAATGTCCCATGTGTGTCTGTCTGGGCAGAAAAGCAGAAGACCATGCACATTGCCACCTGCAGGTTTGTCCCGCCTTGAGCCATCAAACAGGGCATACGCTGTCAGCTGCTTGTTGGGGAAAGCCATTGGGTTTGAGGCAGCCTTCACGATAGCCTTCCAGGTGGCCTCTGCTGAATCTTGATTCTGTACCTCTTCCTGCAGGTCGGCGGCCGTGGGCGCCAGTGTGTTCTGCACCAGTTGCTGACAGGCCAGACGCACTGACTCACACGCTCCCTCTGCAGTTGTGCTGCCTACATCATAGCAACACTCTTTGCTGCACTTAGCGCCTAACTCCAGCTGCACATCATACAATGTCTGCTTCCATGTGGCATATTGAGAGCATGGTACTGTCACATTACGTAAACGTATACCAGAGAGCTCTACTAGGCGGTATAGGGTGGCAACGAACAACCTGAGCAACTATGCCATGGAATGCAGACATGTACATGAAGCTGACGATTTAGCTTGTCAAGACGGACAACTTTTTGTGTGCAAAGACAAGTAGGGAAACCTGCATCCATGCCAGTGTTGGGAAGGGCGCTAGTGTTGTTGTCTGCCACTTCCACTAGGTGTGCAGGCATGGGTCGCTGCGCCTCTGGCAGGCACTTGCTCAGCTCATGCAGCGCCACCTGCAGCCATTGCTCCTTCAGCTGCTGCATGACTAGCTGTGATCACATTCCGCCACGATTTCTAGCAGCCATAACCCTCATCCCCAGTGACCTTGCTAACGCTTTGTACCCTCGGAAGATGGTGTGTCAGCATGAAATTGGATGAGCATGCAGGCAGGTGCAGGTGGATTTGCTGATGTGTGAGCTTGAGTAGCTGCAGGGAAGCCAAAGGCTGCAGGAGCATGTGAGAGACATGTGGACCACACATGCATCATACCTCCAGCAGGACGTTGTGGACAGGAAATCAGAACAGAGACTCGAAATATCAAACTATCGAAAAAAACAGAAGTTGGTCAAGAGAAAAGCAGAGCTGAACAGAGTCAAGCTGGATCTAGGCACAGAAAGAACTAGCTGGACTGTGCAAGAGAACACGAAGCAAACCAAGGATGAGTACAGTCCCCTTGATGAGTCTTTAAGACAACAAACACAAAAGATTTGATTGGTGAATCAAGTGGATGTGGGCAAAAGGCCATACAAAAGCCCTGACCTGCTTGGCCTTGGTGAAGAGACCTTGTCCCATTTCAGTGCCACCGGCAGTGACTAGGACAGAGCCATCAGGGTACAGAGAGACCAAGGCAGGCTTTGGCCCCACCATTGCCCCCTTGAATCTGCGCACAGTCAGAGAAAGGTGAAGGGCCGGCCTATGGACTGACCTGCTTGACTTTGGTGAACAGGCCTTGCCCCATTTCTGTGCCAGCACATGTGACAAGGACAGTGCCGTCTGGATAGAGGCTGATCAGGGCGGGCCGCGGACCTGTTGCTCCGTGCAGCAAAGCCTTGAATCTGTGCAATTTTCACACGTGGTTGGTGGTAATGTATATCAAATTTGCCGAGCACCATGCAGAGTTGGTCTTGCCAAAGCAAGATGGCCAACTTGCACGTCTTCCACAGACGTGCAAGTGTCGATTCATTATGCACCAGAAGAGTGCACCTTCGAGCATTGCAGAAGAACCTGTGAATTGAGCAGACAAAGTGTGTCAAATTGCTGAGCCCCTTGCAGAGTCAGTCTTGCTTTGGCAAAACGGCCAACTTGCATCTATTTTGCAGATCTGCAGGTGCCGACCATTCACGCCTCAAAGGAAAAGCACAACTCTGAGCATTGCAAAAGCGACCTGTGACTTGCACTGAGCAAATGATAGCGTAGCATGAAGGGCAGCAAGCACATGTACACCTGCAGGGTGTGATGGAGATTCCTCTCTTGAGCCACACGCTGCTCTTGTTGAACTCATTGATCTGTGCCAGCCTCTTGGCATACTGAGCCTCTGTCTTGAGCTGGTCCCACAGGCGGGGTAGGGTGTACAGGGAAGCTGGGATGGAAGACCCCAACGCCATGGTCACAATACCCTCCTCAGGCCCTGCACACACATGGGACAGGCTCTTCCATGGTGACTGACACCAACAGCATCTGCAAGACTTGAAGACATGGAGGATAGCGACAAGTATACCAAGCAAACAAGGGGCCCGACGTGCAAAACAACCTGCTGCAGTTGATGGCAAGCTTGGCTACTGCAGCATTGGTGGATGCAAGGCATGAATCATCCTGACTCATGGTCATGTACCAAGACAAGCATAGGACACAAGCAAACAGGCTCTCTTGACAGAAAAGCATTCATGAATTGCCCACGCTGAAGACAACCACTGCACACTTGGTGAGCAACAGCTCAGGAGCCGGAAGAGCTATATGCAGCAGGCATTGGATGGTGATGATGACAAGCATGTTGCTTGGTGCAAGGCGTAAAGCGGCCACCTGAGGGAGGAGCCTTCAGGAAGTTGAGCTCCCTGACCGTGACCGGGTCCAGGTTGAGGCGTGCAGCCACATGCTCCATGATGTGCTCCATAATCAGAGGGGACTCAAACTTGCCCGGAGCCCGCACTGCCGAGTGGGGCGGCCGGTTGGCCTTGCACAGCTTGATGTCAAACTGGTATGCTGGGATTGCATATGCCTGCAGGCATCCACAACCTTCAAGTAATGGTGTGCATTATGTACTGCACACCATTACTTGACTTTAACTTTTTTTGTTGTATGTTACCAGGTCCTAGATCGTGGATGATTTGCCCAGGAGAATAATCACAATGCAGACATGATTGGGCTCGTGCAGACAGTCAGCTGACATATGTACAGCAATGGGCTGTTTTCAACCATACATCTGTGTTTTGAACCGAAGGCCTCTGTGTTGTGCATGCAGATATCCATGTTTTGCACACAGGTTTCTGTCTGATGCAAGTGAGTACTTGAATTTGAAAAGTCAGATATTATAGAAGAGCTGCAAGATACAAACATGGGCGCATGCAACAACAAACATGTACTGGATCACAGCATCGTGACAACAATCAAACACCATCACTTGACCAACTCAAGAACTCGTTAAAAGTCATCTTTGTGGACCCCTTGTATTAGTCTTTTCTTCTTAGACCACAGTCACATGCCTGATAACAGCTGACTGGATTGATGACAGCCAATCAAACATTCAAAGCAGCATGAAACAAAACTCAATTCTGGGCAAGCATTGACCCCTTAGTCCAGATGACTTGAGTGCACACCAAGGCAAGCAAACAACCTGATGCAATCATTATTGAGCAGTGCAAGCATTCCCATGAGTACATTGGCCTCGAAGACTGTTTACCCTCAAAACAAATAACAATAAGAAGAGGCGGTGAGATACCTGATCAAGCATGCCAGCCAGGCTCATCACATCCACAGTAGAGCCTCCCATGATGATGCCACCCAGCAAGAACAGGCGCAGGTCCAGTGCATGTATTTTGCCACTGTCATCGAAGCCAACATCATACTCCAGCTCAATTCTGGCCCTACCGCCATTCATGCGCAGGTCCTGCCCTCGATTCACCGACATTCTCACCTGCACAGCTGGATGCAGGATCAGACCCTCCGGAGGGGGGGCTTTCACTGGTGTAGATTGTAACTTTTTAGACATGATCAGGCGCAGATGCGCATTTGCATCATTGCAGGCTGACAACCTTGGATCATGTTAGTGACAGGCGGGGCTCTTGAGTTGCTGCAGCATGTAACACCAGAAGCTTACGCTGCAGGTTGCTCGTGCTGCCAAGCATAAGCATTGTGTTGTGCGCTGACTGCAGTCATTAGTCAGTAACCACAAGCCAGAGCAGCAGCAACAGGTACAACAGATGGTGTGACAGACAGGTAACAAACCTGTCGCTTGAGCTTGTTGGCTGCCACAGCAACAGCAGCAGCCGGCACAACAGAGCGTGTTGTCTTGCCACCAAAGGCACCACCCATACGGCGACAGCGTGCAGTGCAGCGGCTTTGTGGCAGGCCCAGCACCATTGCTGTGCCCTGCATGATGCTGTGGGGACTCTGGCTGCTGGACCACACCTGCAAGCCAAGACTCATGACACGCTTGGGTTTTCAAATCACAGCATTCTGAGACCAATACAAGCTTCAGACTACAACTGGAAGTGCAGCTCTACCTGCTAGACAGCTTGCACACAAGTCATTTGGTGCAGTGACAAGCTGCTTGACGCTGCAGTGACTGTATTGTGCATATGATAGAGCTAGAAAACGACACAGCATGCTTTACTCCACTCAATAGTCTGATGTGCTGGAAGCACATGCACCCATATGGGTACAGGGAAGCCATATGCTTTGAGTACAGGGCGCTAGACAGATGTGAATCAGATGAGCACAGACAGAAGCTGATGATGCTTGTGAGAGTGCAATGCCCGACGGCACAACTCAGACTGTGAATCCAAATTGTAGTGTTAGCGCAGGTGCAGATCTGAGTTCACATCGTGAACCCACTTTGCACTCAAGAGCAAAGATGCACAGTAACAGTCCCACCTCCATGCCGCCCTCGCCGTCTCCTTGTGCAAGAGCAGTCTGAGGCTCCATGTAGAAATGCAGCTGGGAGGGCATAGTCCATGTGCCCCCCCTGATCTGGTGCTGGCACCCCTTCAGCGCCCCCTCCATGCTTTGCCCCTCCTTCAGGCTGGACTGGTGGTCCATGCCGGGGGCTATCTTGTGGTAAGCCTTGGCCTTGCGAGCCTCACTGATCTGAAGAATGGGAGTCCCTAACTCCTCTGGGAAGGTATACTTCACCTGCAATGCGGCATGACCATGGTTACAATGATGTAAGCAGTGACGCCCCGGGTTGTTTCCACCTTGGAAACTCGTTCCAGAAAATCTTTTGAGCAGCACACATCCCAACTGACAGACAGACTGGTGACTCTCTCCAGCAGAGTCACATGCCAAGACTTAGACAGGAATAGCTCCTCTTTGTTCATTTGGTGACACAACCTGTTGCATAGCAACATTCAAGACCACCAGACTTGGTCATGTAAGGCGTTGGCACATCAACCACGTCTGTCAGGTCAGCCACAGGTTTGGCCACGCTACACACCTTGACGAGTTGAGCGCCTCTCTCAGCAGCTGCCCTGTTGACTGCTACCAGCAGACCAATGGGCTGACCCACCCACTCCACCAACCCCTCAGCAAAGACAGGCTCCTGACCCAGGGCGCTGTTGACACCCCCCTTGGGAATGTCGTCAGCGCTGATGTATGCCACTACACCTGGCAGCTGCATGGCTGCTGAGGTGTCCACCCCATCAAAGCGGGCTAGGGGGTGGTGTGAGGCTACGTAGCACGCCCAAAGGCCCTCCTTGCTCTGGGGTTGATCCAGCGTGTAGATTGCCTCTCCACTTGCCTACACACCATCGCTTTCATGTTATGGCAGCAAACTTAACAACTTTGTTCCCCAGACCGCTGTCGTTGCCTTGTTTGCCAAGCAGTTAATGGCAATCAGCCATGGGCTCCGCTTCATGAAAACTAACACAAGGCTGAGTTCGATTGCAGGTGCAGCTCTTGCCTCATTGCAAGCAAACCACTTTGTGTGACATCGTAACTGATGACCCCAACTTGGTTACCACACGGCTGGACCAAATAGTATACAAGCCATAGAGATACTACACATATGGTATTCATACAGAGCATGTATACACAGTACCTGCAGAAGTGCCCTCTCTTTGCCAAAGGCCTCCCCTAGGGCACCTCCAGGACGCCTGAAGTTGGGCACAACCTGCTCGCCCCTGGATGGTGGGACGTCATGGATGGAGTCCACTTCCAACACAAATTTCGGCAAGAGACTGTCTATTGGCAGACCCTGCAGTACCAGTGTCATGAAGTTGGTAGACAGTTGGTCACAAGGTGCTGGTAGACATTCAGTCAACACAATTTTCAACAGGCAATCACAGCACTCATAAGGGAATCTACACCATGATCGTCAAGCAATGTAGTTAAATTAAGAACAGGCCATAGCATGCTGTCTGTTTGTCAGTAGACTGAATCTACTCAGCCCCTCAGCTTCCAGACTACATGTAAGGGCTGTCCCTTCGATTCAGGCGACGCAACATAATCACAGGTTGCATGAACGTGTGATTATGCTGGCTCCACATCGTGGCAGACACGCGGTGCATCCATTTGACTGCTCCAAATGTATGAGCAGTGGGCACATAACAGTCATACGTTCCAGCCACCATTCTGTCATGTCAAGCTGGCGGAACAGTACCACAGATCTGATAGCAGCAAACAGCTGGTCACTTGGTGCAGCAAAGTGGGCTACCTTACTTCGACAGACAGCTCTGGTGACAGTCAGCAGATGCTGACCTGGTGCAGTAGAGATGCAAGGCCCTCAAACAGGATTCCTTCAGCTGCTGCCACCAGGAATTGAGCGTCAGGCACTTGGCCTGGTTCTACATCCTGGCTCACAGCTGCAACAGCATGGCTGATGGCTTCCATGCTTGCTGTGTGGGACTGCAGAGCCTGCTCCACATGCTGACCCTGCTGCACCTGCCACTCTGCTTTGTCCCCTGCGACAGAAGGTGCTCACGCATGAGAGCTGTCCACAACCCAGACCATGGGGGCGTGCATTGCTAGCTTGCCCTAGTTTGTGGCTGTCGCCATCATGATTGAACATGGTCTCTGCTGGCTTGAACCAACGTTGCACAAAGCACTCCAAACAAGCAACGGCATTCTCAAGGTGCTTCTGTGACAGGCGCATGCAGCTGGGTTGCACGCATAGTATGACGGCATCCCAGGGAAAGTAGGTTCTGTGCCCATTTGCGCGGGAAACAATATGCATGCACTGCAGGAAGCTTGTCGGATCGATACCTTTCATTTGATCAAAACCAAAGGAAACATGCGCTGCCTGCACGTGCAGGCCCTTGTGCCCATCCAAGCCTGTCTGGTCAACGTCCAGGAGCATGGCCATGTTGACAAAGGCATGTGCATTGAAGTGGCGCTGAGCTACCTGCATCATCACCCGGCCAGTCACAACAACAAGCAAGGACACAAGCTGATACTGACACCTGTTCACACATAGCTGCTAGAGCAGGGCATCAGACCAGGCAAATTTCTGGTTGGCACTCTGTGTCCAGAACTCTCAGCTGTTGCAGCTGACTGTTTAGCTGACTTGTGAAGGCCCACGACGCGCTTGCCTAAAAGTATAGAATCAACTGCTTGTCTCCTTCTCTCAGTAGGTTTGCTGGTGCTGCAACTCAGGGCTTGGCCATATCATGAGCTACAACACAGAGTAATGGCTTGCAAAAGATATATTGCGCCCTGCAGCACTGAGCAGCTGGCTGCGGGGCTTTGCAACGGTGTCATTTGTCAATAGGAGAGGTGCCTGCTATGCTACGCAGTCTGCAGCAAGCTGGAGTGCGGCCGACCTTGAAAGACCAGAAGAAGTGAGTGGGCTTGATGGCAGGGATGTGGATGGAGGTCACAATGTGGGAGGTTCCCAAAGTGCCCATTGGCACAACCTTCTCGTCCAGCAAATCAAAGACGGTCAGCCATCTGCAAAGCAGCAGACAGTGTTGCACCAATTGTTGCAACACATAATAGTTGATCAATGCCAGCATCAGATGCAGCTTCTGGACTAGCACACGGGTAGCGACTTGCAGCAACAGACACAGCAGGGACAGAAAATCTTGTTCAAGATGCATATCAGGCAGCATCTGTATGTGGTTAGCGCCAGCTACAGATAATCTAAAGCGCTAAGCAATCAAACAGGCGTGTCTTATGCTCAGACATGCATGCTGGGATGCTACCTGAGGTCCTCCTTCTCCACGCTGGTGACGCCGACTTGGGCTTGCAAGGCAGACAAGAGAGTGGCAACATCAGACTCCAGCGCCTTCTCCTTGGCCAGCACTAGGTTGCCACCCATCGTGGCAGCAGCCCTCACCTGCATTGTTGGAGGCTTAACAAGCATGAAATGTGGGAGCTGAGCATCACTCAAGCACATGAATCTTTACACAGCACATTTGGGTTTCCTGAGTCAGCCAGCATGCACTCGCAAGATGCATCAACACAGGCTGCCACAATGGCATCATAGTCACACACGGGTCTGTGCTATCATGCAGTGAGTCTGCCGCATAATGGCAAATGCATAGCGCTACAGTTGTGATGAGAAAGCATGCCATGGCATTGGTACTGCGCACTTGCTGCTCTCGTTCAAGCAGGCAGTCTGTCCAAGCTGCGATGTATGTTGCGCAAAACTTGCCAGCAAAACATGCTGCACTTACTGGCTACTATTGAGCACCTCAACCACAAGACTTCACCACAAAGCAAGAACAAAAAATCCTGCTCCTTTCCTATGGGTCGCTCCTGTACTCATTTGGTCACAGGAGCTGCTCACCTGATTGCCTGCAATGCGTTGTAGATGATGGGCCAGTGCAGTGTAGACGCCACTAGCACCTCCACTCCGCCCCTCCTTGTCACTGTTTGTCTGGTGTTTGCGCTTCTTGAGTGGGTTTGAGGCAGCCTCCAGCAGGTAATCAATCAAGGTTGACTGGGTGACTGCTGCACCGATGAACAAGCCCTCCTGCAGGCAATGCAAAAGTGGTAACAAGCAGCTTACAGCAAGCTGGTATGCTGATCATTGAAACAATCTGGACAGAGTGGCATCAGCATGCTGACTGCATACGCATGGTGATGTCAGCAGATCAGTTAGAGGTGTATTAGGCTGCAGCCTGTCATTTAACTGCAAGCAAAATTGGAAGCTGCCGTGTGTGACACACAGCATGTAACAGGCAAGCGATCTTCTGTGCAAAGCTCCTTTGCTGATTGCACAGGGGGTAAAAGGAGTGGCAAGCTCCATGACCGCCAACAATACATGAGAGCTGCCAGATCATATGCATAAGGTGTTGCTGCTGACCTCACGGTTGGTGATGCCAGTCAGCTCTTTCACCCCTGTTGTGCCAATCAGCACGTCAATGTCAACAGGCCAGTCCTTGTAGACACCAGGGCCAGTGTTGCCTCCCACAAGCCTCACAGACTGCCCACCACACCTGGCAGCACGCATTTCTTGCAACAGGCTGCTCAGGCTCTTGGGCGCGAGCCAAGTCTGGGTGGGACCGTTGGGGCGCAGAGCCTCTGCTTTGATGAGGTCCCCTTGTTTTCCCTACATTACACCTTTGCGATAGGGCACTCTCTATCTAGAAAGGTGCTGTTGATACACCTAACGTGGTGCATGGAATGAAGGACAAGGTCAGGCTCAAATGCGCATCAAAGCACCACTTGGACCAAATATGCATGCAGTATGCCCAATATGCCACAAAGTTCACAACTTTGCTGCAGCTTACTATGACATGGCAGCACGTTTGGGTGTTTGGCACCAATTGCATGCTTGCTTGTGATTGTGACAGCCATATGGGCTTGGCTGCTCACCTGATTGTAATCCCTGAGCCAAGCTGGAAATACAGTGTCTTTGGGGAGGCTGATATCCTTGTGCTCTTGCATCTTCTTGTCCATGCAGTGCATGCCCAAGTCCTCCAGGTCCACCCCTGCTGTCAAGCTCTGCAGCCAGACCCAAATCAGTCAATGCAAATTACATCAACGATGACATGCAAAAGTTCAGACCCCACATGAAACTGATACCTGGCAGCAAATGTTTAGTGTGACCAGGACCACTGTTTACCTTGCAAGCGTCAAGAATGGGCCGGTAACCTGTGCATCTGCAGAGATTGCCATCAAAGGCCTTCTCCATCTGTGTTGCTGAGCAGCTTTCGCCCTTGCTATGGGCGATGGAGAGGGCAGTGTGGCAAGCCACCACCATTCCAGGAGTACAAAAACCACATTGTGAGCCGTGAAAGCCAGCAATACGCTCTGCAGATGACGTTACATGCCTGAGTGACGTTGAAACACTGCCTGGGCTAGCATTCTGTTCTGTTCAGACAACTGAACTTGTCAGTTGTGCCAGCACCACCATTGTAGCAGCACGACAGAAGCACAGAGCAAAGGGTGACCAACCTTGCACAGCATTGAATCCAATCTGGGCATTGCCCAGGCCTTCTACTGTCACCACTGAGCAGCCGTCAAGGCTGCCGACCGGGCATAAGCAGGCATTTATACACCTGGTTTTCAGTTGACCTAAAAGGACAGCTCTGTAGTCAGCTCAACGCTGGGCCAGGGTGTGCAAAGGGCAACCAGCATAACGCACCTGATCCGTTGTCAAGCTCATGAATTTGAACTGAGCACGAACCACATCCACCTTCGCCGCAGCCATTCTTGGTGCCCTGCGGAAACATTGCGGATCAAGGTGAACCTTTGAGGTCGTTGCAAGAGCAAGCACGTCGTTCACAAGAAGGTTGAACCTACGTTCACTTGTGACTGTAACATGTGGACATCTCATGATAGAAGGCAATCGTGCAAGCCAACAAAGAAACGTCGCTGGCCTCTGACGTGCACGTACGTGGATCAAGTGCGTACCGTATACGAGGTTGAGGTGCGCAAAAAATCGTACAGAACGGTGGATGGTGCTACATCGCCGATCCATTGTCTTTGCCCATTCAATGCAAACATGCTTGCAGGAAAGGCCGGAGACCTTCTGGTGCTACGTTATATATGCATGCCAGAGCGTGCGTGACCTGTCTATACAACTGCTGCCATGGTTCGCAATGTCGACCTTATAGACCTTAAATCTGCATGTATCTCCGTCAGATCTCTGAGAAGCAATAGCATGTCAAACTACGTAGGCTTAGCTAAACTCAAGGACTGTCGTAAGGGCAGTGAAGAAAGAAATTAACGAGGATTGTAGTCGAAACACCTAGCGATCTCCTGCAGTGGGTAGCTGGAACACCCAAAGGACTGATCCGCGATCAGATGCTGATATGGACGTCTTTCTGCCCGTCTTTCAGACCGTCTGGTAGCCTCTTTTTAGGTAGCTTCTTGTGCCACCAGTGCACTGCGTTGCGCAACAGTTGGTCCAGGTGCAGTGGTGTCGAGTCATCCTGGAGCCATGGATCCTGCGGTCAGATACATGGACCTGCGCACGGAGACGTTATCGATATTTGAAAAAGTCGGAGCTTTTCTGGCAGACCTTTGTGATGGATCAGGAACTCATCAGGATGCTGCTGAGGCTTCCAGTCTGGACAGCAACCTGGGCAGCTTCTACGAGACCTTTTCTCGTCTGCAAGCTCGTCACGGGGACCAAACTTTGACTGTCGCGGTGCTTGCTCTCACCAAGTCTGGTAGGTCCACACAGCTTTTCGCATACAGAACTTGTGCCACTGCACGAAAGGTCGTTCCGGAAATGGCTTGTGTCTCGATCGCTTCTTCTTGAAACACTATGTTGAGGCTCGGAAGCTCGCTCAGTCTGTTTACCTGCATGCCAGACTGTATCACAGGATTGTGAAGTTGTTCGGGCCTATACATCCAGGACAGCGGCAGCATATGTGGGGTCCTGACCCTCGTTTTGCTGCGTTGCAGGAAAGTCTACCTTGCTCAATGCACTGATAGGTGCCAATAGTCTACCAGCAAACAATGTCCCAGAGACTGCACGCATCACCAGAATTACGCATACCCATGGTCCGGCAGAACTGGTAGACAATGCTGCTGAGGAGCCCAAGCTTGTCACAGGCGAGGAAGACATCAAAGCCTACTTGCGATACCTGAACAATGAGGCCCGCACTAGGGATCACCTGCTCAGCGATGAAAAGTACCTAGACTTGAAGATCCCAATAGCAGCCCTGCAGGCCAGCAGTGATGTGACAGCAGCTGCACAGACTGTTACCATCCGCTTGTTAGACACGCCTGGCCCAAATGAGGCAGGAGAGGTTGCTTTAAAAGCACAGGTGTGCTTACCTAAGACATGCTCATTGCGCCAAGCAGAGATGCGATAGTTAGGCACCTCGCCCAAGCTTGAGAATGCTATGCATAATGGTTCATTTTGGTGCAAATGGTTACTGGCACTGCAACACTGGCACTGCAACTCCAGGCAGAATGTCAATCAACAGCGCTGCTGCCCTGTATCATTTGTTGCAAATATGTTCATACTCTAGTACCTTGATTTGCACACAGGTTGAAAGGCTGCTGGACTCGGTAGATGCTGTTATATACCTTTTGGACTACACCAAGCTGAAGACAGCAGATGAAGCAGAGGTTCTGCAGAGGCTGAAGGAGATCAACCCTCAGCTCATAGCACGCCTGTCACAACGTCTCTTCTTTGTGGTGAACAAGGCTGACATGATTGACACCAGTGAGGGACTTGACGCAGAAGCCACCAAGCAGTATGTGGCAGATCTGATCACCAGTCAGATGCAGGATGAGAGCTTTCAGCTGAAGCCTGATCAGGCATGTGACTGACGTCATTATGAATGTCACTGGATCTTGTGCTTGTCTTGCAACTGTACCATTCTTTTCAACTGTGTGCACAAACGTTATCTGTTTAGTTGTTGAGTCTGCCTGCTGCTTCAGGGATCATTGACTATGTGCTGCAAACCTGCTTTGCCTGTTTGGCCATGCTCTGCATCAATCACCTGCGCAAAGCCTTTGCCTGTCCCTGGTAAAGGCATGAATGATGGGATAGCCATTTTTGCATGACTTGGCAGCCAGATCTGTTTGCGCATTGCAGGTGCTGTTGGTGTCTGCCCAGCAAGCTCTGCTGTCCCGCCTGGTGCTGCAAGGCAAAGCAGACAAGGACATCAACATGCGCTTTGGGCGGCTGGCCTTTGGCAGCCGTGCTCGCAAGTTCTCTGAGCGCGAGCACAAGCAGGCTGCTGAGGAGATGCTGACTGACAGTGGCTTGGCAGAGTTGGAGGAGAGAGTGCTGGCTTTCCTGTATGCTCACAGTGGAAGCCTCAAGCTGCTTGCACTGCTGGACGATGTTGTGCGCATGTTGTCACAGGTAAGACTACTGTTGTCTCATCTGACACTACGCAACACGTAAGTTTGTGGTGTACATTTGCAGAAGCGTGACTGCTGCAAAGTATGACTAGAGACACACTCTGATTCAAGACGCATGTGCTTTCCTCAGCCAGTTGTGCACTGGTTACTCATTCAGTTCTTAATGATTCACATACAAATGCTTGTCGTCAATTATATATACAGCAGCTTGTGCACAGCAGCTGAGCAACATTGCATGCTGTCATCTCATCATGTGAATGAGGAGATACAGGCTGATGCTTCTGCAGATCAAGAATGTGGCAGCAGCCAGCAATGCTGCATTGCAGCATGACGTTGCCAGCTTGAAGAGGGAGACAGAGGAGATGCAGAGCAAGCTGGAGCGCAGCCTGCAGTCCTTTGACACTGTGCAGCAGGAGGCTCAGGCTGTGGAGGGGGAGGTCGTTGATGAGGTCTGTCTTCTTACCCTTTGTCTGTTCTCACAGACGTGCATCTGGCAGCACTTCACAATTGTAAGTGTGGTATGTGGCAACAAAGCGTCCTGCGTTTATGCTGTATGTGATCCTCTGGTCTGTGCAGCCCTCAGCAAACCCTGGAGAGCAGACATGGCTCAGTGCAACTGGTCCATTGCTGTTGTGCAACACAGACAGATCCATGTGGCTGTACTGATGCATCAATCTGCTCACTGGTGCTTGTTTGCGTGTCACAGCAGTTGACATGTCTGTGATCGATGTGTCTCATGAGCTGCGTTTCTCTTCGACACCCAAATTTGTACATATGTACCTAATGAATTCAGTTTCAGTAAGGACTCTGTGAAGCATCATGCCATGACACCTGAAATTTATTGTGTGCACCTTTCAGGTGCAGCAGCGCATGCAGCGCCTGAAGGAGAGGCTTTTTCGTGAGGTGACCAGTGTGCTGGAGCCCAGCAGGCTGCACCCCCCGGGGCGTTGGCAGGAGGCCTGGCACCGGGCGGCCCGCTTCCTTAACCGCCGCCCTGGCTATACAGAGGCCCACCAACTGGAGCTACAGAACAAGCTGTATGAGCTGCATGCTGCAATCAGCTCTTCCATTGAGGCTGAGGTGTGCTCGCAGTGTTGGGGTGCTCTATGATTGTGCATGCTTTGACACAGCGGCACTGTGGTTGATGCTCGACAGAACGCAATTTGAATGCTGCATGCTGTCATCAGTCTAAAGGCCTGCCATGCTTGAGCCCTTGTGTCTCCCAGCAAGTGTTGTTGCATTCAGCCTGTCTCCATGACTTACATGTCAACTTGTCAGTCATGCCATCAATTCTCCGTAGGTGGCGCTGCGTGTGTACAGGTGCCATCGTCCATCTTTAGTATATCGCGCACTATGGACATGCTCACATGGGCTTTTTTCACACTTGGTAGTGCTGTAACAGCAACATTTTTGTGCGAGCTGTCTGCCCCAATGCAGGTGAGGGACTTCTGGCAGGATGTGGAGGCAGCCACCAATGAGAGGCAACGCAGCATGTTCCAGTGCATCAACAGGCGTCTGGAGAGCTTGAGCAGGGAAATTGAGGGGTCGGTGGGGCAGGTGCTGGACCTGCGCCTGGAGCCCGTCACCATTGCCATGGACCCACCTGCAGCGCAGGACTTCCATGACTCCCTGCAAAACTTGTTTGCACAAGGTGACCCTGCCCCCATGCCTTCGCTGCTGCACTGTGTCTGCGTGGTGTCTGTCCTGACGCTGTGCTGTGTCTGTGGTGAATGTGTCCTGAAGCCATGCTGCCCGTAGCGACTGTGCACAACATGAAACAGAATCAGACAGTAGTGCTCAGGTGTTTTGCAAGGTCTGCACTCACACGTCACATGACGAGTTGCCTGGCTGCCAAGCTACCTGTTCATACTTGACAGAACTTAAAATACCATCTGTCATGTTGTGTAGCTGTACTGACCTGCAGTCATTGTGACATGCAGGCATCAGGCAGAGGTCCGTGACACGCAGGCGTCACAGGCAGCAAGATTACACTGTGTGGGAGCCCCGCTTCCGCAATGGGCTGTGCCGCACGGGGCAGTACTTTGTGGGCAGGCCAGCCAGGCGCCATGTGCCAGAGCAGTATGAACAGTCCGTGTACGACCTGCAGCCCCACCACATCAAGGTGATCAGCGCCCTGATGTGCCATGAGAACGCCAGCTTCTGATGAAGTCGACGGCATACGATGCCTTAGTCTGTAGGGCTGGCCACCGCTGATGTATGCTGCTGGCTTGTTGATGCTGCAGACAGGCATCTCTCTATTCATTCTGTTTTGTTGCTGTGTCTGGCTGTGTCTGGCGCAAGACTACTTATGATGAACTGACTGTGCATTGAGGATCAGAATACGAGATGTGGGTGTGATATGCAGGAGTACTTCATTGCACTGGTGGATGGCACAGTCGAGGCGTCTATCAAGTATGTGCGTGAGTATGTGCATGCCTACCTGAGTGACATGCTGGAGGATGCTCGTGGCCAGATCCAGGAGTATGGCCAGTCTTTCAACACCACCATGGTCGCTGCGCTTCACACAAGGCAGCAAGGTGGGCCTAGCTACATTCAGCTGATGTTGCTTTTTCAGCTGTTTGCACCGTTCTGACAGCTTCACAATCACAGTGATCGTTGCACAAAAAACCAGGTGACCCAGACAACGAGTGAGAACTCGCTTGTGCATCAGCTAACCAAAGGGAAGCCTCTGACTGCTCCCAATTTGTTTGCAATTTCTTTCAAAAAGTTGAGGTTCAAAGAATTCAGTGTCCCTCCTGCAAGACACGATATGAAAGCCCTGTTTGTTGATGCAGGGGAAGCAGCCAGAAGCGCAGCTCTCAGAGCCACCAGTGCTCGCCTCACGGCCACCAACACCTTGCTGCATGATGTGGCAACCATACAGCGTCATGCTGAGGCACTGTGTCCCAGTGATCACCACATCAGTGATGTCATGTCAGAATTTAGCCTGGATGAGCCTGAATCGAGCCACGCTGTGCACACTGAGCTTCATCCAGAGGCTGAGCCTAGCAGTGGCATTGAGCCCACTGCTCCAGTCTTGAGTGGTGAGGAGACTGGACCCTTCTATCAGCCACCTGTCAATGACTTCAATCATCCCCAGCTGTGGGACCAAGCTCTGGCAAGACCTGCCGCCGATAGCTCAGGTTCTCAGGCAACTGGCCGGGCGGGAGAGAGCTGTGCCCCAGTTGTGGAGATGCCTGAATCTTCCCTGCCAGCTGTGGGATTGCCTGAGTTTCCAGCTGTGGAGAGACAGTCGCCAGCTGTGGGAGTACAGGAGTCCCCTCTGCCTGCCATGATGAGCGAGCTGCACGAGGCCATGAGTGCTAGCATTTCCAGTGCTGGTAAGCCACATGAAACACCAAAGCTTTGGCTCCATTGTATATTCTTGCCAAATCCAACGAGCAAGGCAGGCAGCTTATCAGGGAGAGATGTAACACATCACATCACATCACATCAATGTGACGGCCAGTCACACACTTGTATGCTGTGTGATGGTCACATTACATGTGCCTGTGGCTACCTTTGGCATAGTCTTTGCAGCATACGGTGTCGTGTCCTGAAGGCATGGTGTACTTGCATTGGAGTAACAATGTTGGGCATCTGTTGCCCAGCAGTTGCCATTGCATCCTGTCTGCACACAGCGCACTGTTTGGAAAGAGAACCACATGCCTCTGTGCAGGCAGCTCAGGTGCTGTTGCTGAGGGCCTGCCACTAGATGAGCAAAGCGAGCTTGAGCTAGCTCTCTTCCTCTCCCTTGAGGAAGCAAGAGCCCAAGCAGACAGACAGGCTGCCACAGCTGCTGTGGCTTCTTCACCGCCAGCAGCCTCTTCCTCTGCCAGTGGTGAGGCCGCAGGCAGGCAGGACCGCCCATATGGGCCTGCTAGACGGGCTCGGCAAAGCGCCACTGCTGTGGTAGCAGCTGCATCAAGTGCCGCAACAGCAGCTGCCATGCAGGCAGAAGCTGCAGCCCAGCGTGCAGGAGATGTTGTGAACGCTCAAGTGGCCTCAGCGCATGACACAGTCCATGCTGTCATGGGGCAAGTGGATGCTATGCTCAGGTCTCTGCCAGGCTTCAATGGACCGATGCTTACCAGAGCTGATGCTGCTGACACGCATGACTCTATCCAGCAGGAGGAGGCTGAGCTAGCTTGGGCTGCTAGGCAGATGGCCAGCAGCGGTGGCAGCAGTGGACCAACTGGGCATGTTCCAGATGACTTGCGCCAAGACATCTGTATGCCCAGCGGTTATGACAACCTGCCAGAATGGTGGCGCTCTGCAAATGAGGACAGCCGTGCACCAACTGGTGGGGACTCTCCAGCAGCTTCAGTGGCAGCTTCAACCCCAGCTGTGGCCACAGCTGCAGCAGCCAGGATGCACAGTTTCACCTCAGATGACAGCAGCTTTGACTTTGCTGATGCACTACATGCTGTCAACACAGACAGCATGCCGGCTGCACCAACAGACCAGTTTGCTGCCCTCAGTTTGTTGGACCTTGACACTGCTGTCCCAGGTCCATCAGCAGAGGCTTCAGTCAGTCACTTGGACATGCTAGAATCAGGCATTCAGTATCTGCCAGAGGAGCAGTCAGACTCTCCTTTCTTTGCCGGCAATGACTCACCGTTTGCTGTGGGCTGTCAGACAGCTGGTTTTGCAAGCTCTGAGGACCATGCAGTCCCCATCAGCTATCCCCGCATCGACAGGTCCAACCTGATTTCCTCTGAGGAGGAACCAAGCAGCCCCGTAGTGTACCCTCAGGTGGCTCATCCTGCCCCCACCCCAGCTGAAGATGCCTCCCTCACCCCAGCACAGGAGGTTGACCAGTCATCTGGCCCACCTAGCCCCAGGACCCAGATGCACAACCTGGCCTTGGGTGGTGATATGTTCCATGGCCATGCCTCCTGGACTGCCAGCCCAGCCGTGGGCCTCCTGGGCTGGGAGGCTGCGCCACGTCCTGGACCTGTGGCATGGGGTACCTTTCAGGGTGGGCCCTTCATCAGGTCGCTTGAACACCCTGAACCGACTGCTGATGTGGCTGCTGGCAGTGAGGATGTGCTAGGTCCTGGCCCACCTTCGGTCTTGGTCTTCCCTGATGATCTGCCTGTCAGATGCCTGCCTGCTGTTGACACTGCTGACAGTGAGGACATGGTCCAGCATGAACCGCCTCTGGTCTTCTTCCGCCCTACAGATGAGCCAGTACGGGGGCCGCCTGCACCAGAGCAGTCGGTGCCATCTGCTGTTGACACTGCTGACAGTGAGGACATGGTCCAGCATGAACCGCCTCTGGTCTTCTTCCGCCCTACAGATGAGCCAGTACGGGGGCCGCCTGCATCAGAGCACTCAGAACCATCTGCTGATGCCAATTGCTCCTATGAAGGCCCTGCCAGCATCCATGTGCACCAAGGTACTGCTTCTGTGCAGTGGTCATGAGTAGCATACCAGACATTGCATGTTTTTAGTGGCACTGTCAATTGCCTTTGCTTTGCTACTAGGCACAAGCATCAAGCTGATGTGGGGCAGTCACATGATTATATTTGGCTTTTCTGGCAGACCCTGCGCTGCATCCTCTATCAGGGTTGTTGCAAATGGCAGTGCAGCATGCTGTGCATGGTCACTAGTGCGAGCCGCCTTGCTGTTATTGCAGAAGAAGCGGAGGGTAATCTGGCCAACAATCGCCTAGCAGCGCTGAGTGGGCATGGTGAGCTGAGTCAGGAGGACAGCAGTGAGTGGGAACTTGTATCATCAGATGTGGACGAAGATTGATGCTTACGACATCATTGCTGGATGGCTGATTGTGGAGTGAAGTAATGGCTGCATCCATTTAGCAGAGAATTTGGTGGATTGCATGTGTAGCTGTAAGTGGAGATATCAAGACCCTGTCAATAGATTTATTGCTTTTGTATATTACAAGCGCAGCTTGTCAAAAGGACCTTCATGTACAGCGCTGTATGATACTGCAGCAATTGTTGAGCTTTGAGCCTTAGACACGCTGTGTGAACCTGGCGTGTATGTAGCCAGTCAAGGAGTGAGCTAGCAGGATGGCCTGCATGTTGCTTAGTTGGACCTGCCTTTGATATTGGCATGTATTACAGATTTGAATACAAACACTTCAATTACTTGCGTGCTGCAA
>JAABUU010002183.1_pt1 | contig 28765 bp, 20 predicted proteins | sample 5559301 | NCBI WGS metagenome assembly JAABUU01 (sample SAMN10711884, study PRJNA513360) | rock metagenome | isolation source: Antarctica rocks | place: Antarctica: Victoria Land, Richard Nunatak white
TCATCTGCGTTCCGGCCAGGCGTGCTCACCGGCGGATACCCCGGTCGCACAGTCGGTAGAACAACACCCTACCGATCGGCATTCCCACCGATTGCCCACCGATTGCCAGATCGTGCGCCGGGCGCTCAGTGCTCATTGCTCAGCGCTCAGCGCCAGGGTGCTCGGTGCCCGGTGCTCGGTGCCCGTGGCCACGCGCCGTGAGCTGCCTCGGCGTCGAGGCGGGTCAGCGTGCGACAGTTTCGGAAACGAGGAACGCCTTCGCGCCTGTTCCGCACGAGAGTCCGACGACGACGATCCGGGCGTGCGCCGGGCCGGCGGCGACCGCGATCGCCGACGCCGGCTTTCCCTCGAAGTCGACCCGCGATACCCCGAGCACGTTCTTGCTGACGATCTTGTTGGCGGCCAGGCAGCCGGCGAACGTTCCCGGGTCGGCGAGCGGACCGGTGCGTTTGCCGGTGATCAACGGATAGGCGTCCTGGAACCGGCCGGGCGTCAACTCGAGCGCGCTGCCCCCGCTCGGAGCGGGAGCACCCACACCGTTCGAGAAGGGCGACGGTGCTGCGACCGAGGAGGACGGCGCTGCGACCGACGAGTGGGCCGCCGCCGCGGCGTCGGTACTCCGGTGCGAGTTCGCGATGGAGCTGGCGGTCACCGTCCCGATGGCCACCACGGCTGCCGCGGCAGCCAGTCCACCGAGCAGGCGATTGCGGCGGGATCGGCCCGCCAACGGGACGACGTTGCTGGCGGGGCCGGGTTCCGGTCCGGGTGCTGGCGGATGCGGGGGTGCCGGCGGGTGCGGGAGCGCGGACGGGCGCCGGGGCTGGACCGGCAGGGAAGGCTGCGAGGTTTGCGGACGAACGATGTGGGAGGGCGGCTGCGGAACAGGTGGTGGTGCCGACATCGCAAGCCCGAACTGACCTGACGATGAACGTCCGGCGTTGCTCTGGACCCGCGGAGGAGGCCGTTGGGCGGGCGGTCCGGTCGGTGCGGCGCGCTGACGGGCCACGGAACGAGCACGGCTCTCCTCGGCGATGGCGGCATCGAGACGGAGCGCGAACCGCTCGGGCATGGGCAACGGCGGTAGTAGCGATAGTCGGTCCACCGTGAAGTCCAGAGCGGTCAGCACCGTCAGAGCCTCCGGATCGTTCCCGATCTGCTGCCGGAGATCGGCCGCGACGTCGGGCGGATAGGCGCCGGAGTGCAGGGCGGCCAGCGCATCGTCACTCCAGGGCGGCCCGGCGGGGTGGGCCGGGAATTCGGGGTCGATGGTCATGTCTTGGCTGTTCCTCCGGTCTTCGATGGACCATCCGGATCCGCCGGAAACCTCGCATCGTTTCCGGCGGTCGTCGACGCACCATCGGAGGATCCGACGCGGCGCGGGCCGTCCGGGTTCCGCAGATGACCAAGCAGTACCGCCAATTTGGCGCGGCCTCTGGCGCAGCGGCTCTTGATCGTGCCTTCGGCTACTCCGAGAGCCAGCGCGGCGTCGGTGACCGAATATCCCTCGACGTCCACCAGGACGATCGCGGCGCGTTGATCGACGGGCAGGACGCCGAGCGCCTGCTCGATGTCCATCGCGAGCTCACGATCGGCGTACGGATCACCCGGCACGACCGGTTCGCCTGGGCCCTCGTCGGGCAGTTGGACAGTGGGCCGCACCTGCCGACGACGGATCCGGTCCAGGCAGGCGTTCACCACGATGCGGTGCAGCCAGGTGGTGACGGCCGACTCTGCCCGGAACTGTCCGGCGGCCCGAAAAGCGGAGAGGAAGGCGTCCTGCACCGCATCGGCCGCCTCCTCCGGATCCCGCAGGGTACGCAGCGCCACCGCCCACATCCGGTCCCGGTGCCGGGTCACCAATTCGCCGAAGGCACCCGGATCACCCGCAGTGTGCGCAGCCAGCAGCTCGGTGTCGCTGCGTCCGGAATCCAGGGCTGGCACGGGGCGAGCCTATCCGCCTGTGGTGCGGGCGCGAACGTCCGCGAACCGGGTCGGCGGGACGATGGTCGCCCGCTCAACCATTGCGACCCGCGTAATCAGCGCCCAGACCGGTCCGGTCCGCAACCGGCGGCGCGGCGGGAGGAGTCAGGACTCAAGGAGTGCCGGACACGGAGATTTCGTTGATCACCGATCTGAATTTCGACCCGTCGGCCGCGGTGTGGACCACGAAGACGACCAGGTACTGGGACTTCGGCGCGTTGACCAGCGCAATGGTCACCGATCCCGGCGCGCCGGGAGCAGCTGCCGCGATGTGCCCCTGAGCCAGCGCGGTGGTCTGCTCGTACGACGGCTCCTGCGCCGTGGAGGAACGGATCTCGATCGTGGTGTCGGGCGATTCGGACGACACCGTCACCGACGCCGGTTTGATGGGAGCATCGAAGGCCAGCATCAAGCCGACGCCGGTCTTGAGAGTCGGGAACTGCTGCTTGTAGACGAACGTGGACCACCCGGTCTGGGGATTCCCGTCGAAGGCCTGGGCCGCCTGATCGGGATTGTCCTTGACGCCGTCGCCGCCCGGGTCGTACACCGTCGCCTGGCCGATCTTCTGAACGGTGGCCGGCGGCGCGGCCGGCGGCGACGTAGTGGTGGCCGTCGTCGGCGAGGCGGTCGTGAAGGCTCCCGACGTCGCTGTGGTCCGGGTCTTGGAGGGAGTCGGCTTCGGGCGGGTTGCGGTGGGCCTGGTGGTGGGGACGGGCGCGACGGTGAGCTTCTGAACGGTGTTGACCGTCGGCCCCGCCACGCTGGCCAGCACCTGCTTGGAAAGACTGGCCACCACGATGATGATCAGCGCAGAGAACGCCAGGATCATCGCCGAGGCGAGACCCAGCTTCACCCGGCGCTCGCGGACCAGTCGCCGCTCGCTCGGGTTCAGCGCGGGTCGGACCGGCTCGTCTGCACGGACCGCGTGCACAGGCGCGACCTCCGGCTGACGGAGCAGGCTGGAGATCGCCCCGACGGCATGGATACCGTCGGCGTCCTCGGGATGCAGGGCTCGCTCGGCCAGTGCGGACAGCGCGGTCGGCACCCCGCTTCGCAGCTCGTGCGCCGGTACCTCGCGGCCACGTCTGGTGGGCGCCTGGATCAGCACGCCGGAGCTGGTCGCGCCGAACCTGCCGGTGGCATCGTTCATGCTTCCGGCACCGGCGGAGATCGGCCAGGCGCCGGTCAGCATCAGGTAGAGCAGGCCGCCGACCGCCCGGATGTCCTGGTCAGGGGTGGCACTGCCGTGCGCGATGACGTGCGACAACCGGACCTGGCCGTCGAAATTGACCCGTACCAGCGACGGATTGATGGCACCGAGTGCGATGCCGTTGCGATGCGCCTCTGCCACCGCCTCGGCGACCTTCGCCGTGATCGACGTCGCGACGTCGGGCTCGAGCGGCCCGCCGGCTACCAGATCCGTCAGGGTGGCGCCATCCACCCATTGCCCCACCACGTACGACTGGCCCTGCTCGGTTCCGACGTCGAGGGTCTGCGGCAGTCCGATGTGGTGCAGTCGGCCGACCCGGAGCGTTCTTGCCACCGTCGCCGACGTCGCGTTCGTATCGGGCAGCAGGGTGACCGCCATGTCCCGCGGCAGCACCGTGTCCTTGGCGCGCCAGAACCGGTTGCCGGCATCGTCGGTGGCGACCAGGCTGACCAGTCGGTACCGGCTGCCGATCGTGGCGCCCGGCGCCAGCTCGACCACCGGCTGCCCGCCGGTCGGCGCACTTCCGGTCTGTCCGGTTTTCAGGTGTACGGTTCGGTCCCCGTCGGACAAACCACCGGGCGATGGAGCGTTGGGATCCTCGGCGTTCTCGCGGGGACCGCCCGCGCTGGGGTGCGTCACTCGCTCGGTAACCTGCTTTCTGCTGATCGAACTGCGGGGGCGGGTAGAACTGCGGGAGGAATCGTTAGATCCTCCCATCCCGGCAGGTGTGGTTGCCGTGACCGGTTCGGAGGCTGTCGCCGGGGTCACGATCGTGGCACCACCAGCAGCAGGATTGCGGCCGAGCAGACGAAGGACGCGATTGCGCAGCGGGGCCAGTTCTTCGACCCGCAGCGCGGTCGTGTAAATGGTGATGACCACCAATCCGACGAGGCCGCCGACGATCAGGGATTTGACTGCGTCGAGCCAGGTGGTCGAATTCAGGCCCACCGCGTAGTACACCGCTGCCAGCGCAGCGCCGGCTCCGAATGCGGAGGCGATCAGCATCTTGCCGATCGTCCGCAAGGTACGGGTGGTGCCCATCCGACCGAACCTGGCGCGCAGCCAGAGCTCGCCGACCACAGCGCCGACGAGATACGAAGCGGCAGTCGCCAACGCGAGGCCGGGAATGATCCATCGTGGCGCCAGCATCGAGCTGGCCAGTAGCAGCGGCACCCGCACCGCGACCATGATCCCGTTGATGATCGTCGGGGTCCGCCCGTCCTGCATCGCATAGAAGACGCGCATCTGCACCAGCGTCATGGCCAGCGGAACCAGCCCGATGGCCATTCCGGCAACCGTCAGGCCGATCTGCTGGGCGCCGTCGAAGGTGACCTGACCGTGCCGGAAGAGCACCACCGACACGCTCGTTCCGAGCACGATGAGCCCGGCCGAAACCGGCAGCAGCGCCACCGCCGAGAGCCGATTGGCCAGCGAGACGTCGTCCTTGACCTCGTCCAGCTTTCCCTCAGCGGCGTGCCTGCTGAGCCGGGGCATGATCGCCGTCAGGACGGCGACGCCGAGAATTCCGTATGGCATCTGAAACAGCAGGGCCGCGTAGCTGAAGGTGGTGTAACCGCTCTTGCTGGCGAAGGCGTTGGTCGCCACGCGGGTGGTCACCACCACTCCGACCTGCGAAGTCAGCACATAGACGACTGCCCAGCCGACCAGGCCGCCGGCCGTGGTCAGGCGAGGATCCCATCCCCAGCGCCATCGGAACCGGAAGCCGGATCTGCGCAGCGAGGGAATCATCACCACTGCCTGCAGGACGATGCCCGCGGTGGTGCCCAGGCCCAGGATCAGCAGGTCGCGCGGGGGCAGCCCGTTCACCAGGCTGCCCTTGCCGTGGGTGTCGAGATAGAGGAACGCTGCCACGACGATGACGACGACGTTGTTCAGCACCGGCGCCCAGGCGTTGGCCGCGAAGCGCTCCTTCGTGTTCAGGATTGCGCCGAACAGGGCGGCGATTCCGTAGAAGAAGATCTGCGGCAGCAGCAATCGGCCCAGCTGCGTGGTCAGCTCGACCACCCGGCGGTCGCCGGCCGCGCTCCCGCTGTACAGCTGGGCGAGCAGCGGTGCGCAGAAAATGGAGGCGACGGTGGCGATCAGCAGCCCCACGACGGCAATGGTGAGCAGTCGCTGCGTGTACTCCTGGCCCCCGTCTGCGTCCGATCGCTGCGCTCTGGTGAGCAACGGGATGGCGACCGAGGTGAGCACACCGCCGATCAGGAGCTCGAAGACGATGTTGGGGAGCGTGTTCGCGATCGTGTAGGCGTTGCTGGTAATGCTCAGGCCGAGCGCCGTCAGCATCACGGCCTTGGACGCCAGACCGGTGAGCCGGCTGACGACAGTGGCAATCGCCATCAGCGCGCCGGCCCGCACCACCCCGGCTGTCGTCGCGGTCATCAGGGCGGCCGGTGGGACGTCGGTGGCCGCAGTTGCCGGTGCGCCGGCAGGTCCGGGCGAGGGGTATCGGTGTCCCGACACCGGGTCCCTGCCGGCTGCGTAGTGCCGGCCCGGATAGTGCTGGTCCGGTTGGTCCAGCTGGTCCGGCGCGGAACTGTCGTGCGCCGGCTGGTGCATCACCGTTGCGGCTTCGCGGACGTCCCCCCGGACGGCCTCGTCGGTGATCCGCTGGATCAGCATGGTGGCGTCCTCGACGGCCGGGAACATGGCGCCGGGGGGCGCCCCGATCCATGGCGTCGCGTTCTGCCGAACCGGGCCGTGCACCTGACGACCGGGTTGGCCGTACCGATTCGCCCGCGTTCCCGCAGGCGCGTCCAGCCCGGATTGATTCAGCCGGGATTGGTCCTGCCGGGCCTGGTCCTGGCGAGGGGTCTGCACCTGTTCGGCCTGCTGCCGGACCAGCGCCGCTCGTCGATGTTCTTCACGCCTGGCCTGGTCACGTTTGGCCTGTTCGCGTTGGGCTTGTTCGCGTTCGGCGAGTTCCTGGCGCGCTCTGGCGCGTTGGGCCTGGAGGAACCAGTCCGGCGGTGGTGGCGATCCGGGTGGTCCGGGCGGTCGGGGTCCGGTCACCGCCCGCTCACCCCTGGGTCGGTGCTGTGTCCGTCGGTGCCTGGATGTTCGGTGCCTGGATGTTCGGTGAGTGGGTTGTCGGCGCCTGGTTCGTCGGCGGGGTAGCCGTTCGGCGTTGTCCTGCCGGCGACCTCGTCGGGTTGATTCGCGGCGGCCAGGATCGAGTCGGGCTCCGGTTCGGCGGTGTTGCGACCGGTGGCTCTCGTTCCCCTTGTATCGCTGTCCTTCGTATCGCTGTCGGGACCGGCGGACCCGCTGCGGCGGACGGCGCCACGGACTCGCTGCACGATCCGCAAGACGACCATCAGGAGCAGGATGGCGCCGCCCACCGCGATCAGGACGATGGTCAGCGTGCCGTACGCCGACGACTTGACGGTGATGACCGTGTCCGCCCGCCATTTCGAGCCGTCCGCCGCCAGCAGCACCGCGTGCACCGGGAACCTTCCGGCCTTGACGGTGCTGGTGTCGATCTTGAACTGGTGCGACGCCCCGGCCGGAATGCTGAACACGCCCGGGTCGGTAGCCGTCATCCCGAACGTACTGCCGCCGCGGATCACCACCTGCAGCTTCGCGACGTACGGCAGGTCGTTGCGAACCGTGATCAACAGCGGAGCCGTCGACGCGGCGAGGGTGTAGACGGTGTCGCCCACGATCGACACCCGGTCCCGGAGGTGGTCGAGAGTGGCTCCGCAGGTGGTGAGAATGCTCTGCGCGATCGCGTCGTCGGATCGCAGGGCGGTCGACCGGGTGGAGTCCAGCGCCGAGGACAACTCGTCCAGCAGGTCCGCCGGCTGCGGCGCGCGTGTCCCCTTGCCCTGGGTGAGACTCGCGCGCATGGTGGCGATGCGGTCGGCCGTCTGCTGCACGCTGCCCAGGTACTGCGGATTCAGCTCGACCTTCAATGCCGCCGACGGGTATCCGACCGATGCCGAACGGTGGGCGCCGACGGCTATCGAGGGCAACGATGCTCCGCTCAATATGCCGCCGGCTCGCAGGGTGCGGAAAAGGTCGCCGACGACCCTCAGGCCGCCCGCGTTGGCGGTCCAACGGTTGTCCGGAGCAATGATCAGCGCAGTGGCCGTGCCGTCGAAACTGCTGCCGGCCAGCAGCGCAGCCAGGTTGTTCAGGCGTACCGCCACCCCCGCCGACGTGCCCTTGCTCAAGGCGTCTTCGACGTTTCGTCCGACGGTCGCGTCGGTGATCACCGCGTGGACCACTGCGCCGCCGCGGACCGACTCGTCGACGGCGGCAGCAGCGAGCGGACTGCCGACGAAATGCAGCGTGCTGGGTGCAAGAACCGCTTCGGACAGCCCTCTGGAGGACAGAAAGGCGAGCGTCGCGTCGTCGACGAGACCGCCCGGCGGGCGCGCCATGGTGGTGATCAGACCCGGCTCGCCGGGCCCGGCAGCCACGCGCATCTGCAGGATCCGGCCGGCGACCGTCCGGCCCGTGGTGATCAGCGACGCCAACGTGTCCGTCATACCTGCGCGGATCATCGCGACGCTGTCCGGATCGGAGTACGGCAGCACGAGCACCTGGCGACCGGCCAGCACCGAGCGCAGCCTGTTCAGGAAGGTCAGCGCTACCTGCTGGCCGACCCCCGGCGTGGTGCTGGGGACGGGATCGGTGACGGGTGCCGTCGAGCCCGTCGGGCTCGACGCGGTGGCTGGCGCTGCCGCTGGTCGGGGCGCACCGGAGGCAGCCGACGGCAGGGCCTGGGCGCCCGACCCGACCGGCCCTGGAAACCTGACGGAAGTCGGCCCTGTCGGACCGGAGGTTGCCGGAACCGCCGCGGAGGTGGGCGTCAACGGTGGTTGCGCGGTGCCCGGAACGCTCACCACTCGATATCCGACGGACATTCGGTCGACCTCGTCCAGCAGGGCTGGGTCGACGAGCACCGTGGTCGGTGCGGCCCGAGGATCAGTCGTGCTCAACTGCTCAACGAGTTCGTAGAGCCGTCCACCCGGCGCCAATTCCTTCGCCAGAACGTCGTCGAGGAAGATTCCACCCACACCCAGGTGCGGCGAATCGACCAGGGGCCACAGCATGTTGACCGGAACGGCCGGATGGTCGGGGACCTTGGTTCCGGCTGCTCCGGCTGCTCCGGCTGGTCCGGCTGGTCCGGTGGTCCCGGCAGGGTTGGTCGCGGCCGGGACGATCGGTCTCGTCGGCGGTGCCAGGACGGTGGCCAGCAGATGCAGCTCGCCGACCCGTTCGTACTGGGTGCGGCCCTGCTGACCGATGTCACCAGTGACCTTGATCATCAGCGGGAACACGCCCCGGGCACGCAGTGCGAGGCCGTCGTCGGTGCTGATCGCGACGGTCGCCACGAATCGGACACGCGCGCCCGGAGCGACGTCGGCGCTGTGGTCGGCGGCAGCCGAGGACCCGAAAACCTTGAAGTTCTGGCCGACGACGGTCCCTTGCCGACTGGGTCGAGCGATGGCCGTCCTGATCGCTGCGACTCCGTTCAGCGCGTCGCCACGCTGGAACACGCAGCGGAGGTCGTACAGCGTGACCTTGCTGATGTTGGTCGCAATGCCGGTCACGGTCAGCACCTGACCGCCGGTGGCGGTGATCACGCTCGGCGTCACTCCGGAGATGACGAACTGCAGATAGCCGGCGAATGGGTATTGCGGGTCGATCGGGGGCGACGTGCTCGTCGGCGATTTCATCGCGGGTGCCGCAGTCGGCCCCGTCGCCCCGACGGCGGCAGCGGCGGGAGGGGCTGGAGCGGCTGTGTCAGGTGCAGCCGCGTCAGGAATTGCCGCGGCGGGAGCTGCGGCAGGAGCTGCGGCGGCGTCGCGTCCTGGGCCGGCAGGTTGGGCCGCTGACATCTCGGGTGCCAGCAGGATAGCCAGCGCCAGCACGACTGCGGCGGCTGCTCTGGGCGCGAGGCGTCTCACGCGCTGTCTGCGAGCAGCTGCGCTGCGCGTTCGGCGAGCCTCCGCTCGCCGGCGTAGGCCAACCTGACGGGCATCTGATCCATCGGCACCCAGGCCACTTCCGTCACTTCCACATCGGCGTCGGAGAGTTCACCCGCCACCGCTTCCATCAGGAAATGGTGCACCCGCTTGTGGATGCGCTTGCCCTCGGCGGTGAACGTGTATTCCACGCTGCCGAGCCGGGCGGTGATGCGGCCGGAGATGCCGGTCTCTTCGGCGACCTCGCGCACTGCGGCCTGTTCGGTCGTTTCGCCCGCCTCGACGTGCCCTTTCGGTAACGACCACCGCAGTCGGCCACGTCGGTCCAGACGCCCGATCAGAGCGCCGGCAGGCACGCCATTCTTCGTTCGGATCACGAGTCCGCCCGCCGAAGTCTCGTCCGCCCTACGCCGCCGTGGAGCGTGCGCAGGGGTGGGGGGCATGTGTCCGATGGTAGTAGCCCCGATGTCCCTCAGGCATCCGGGTGACCCGCCCGTCGTCGTTTTGCTGTGCGGAAATTTTGCTCCGTCGCTGGTCAGAGCTGCGTGCGTCAGAGGATGGCCGCCGGGCCGGAAGTCAGCACCGCGGGCTCGGCGTGCGCCGTAGACTGAGCCGCCGTGCCTACCGCAGATCAACCCGACCCCAGCGACGAGGGTTCTGTCCCGCCGGATTCGACGACCGGTGGGCTGTCGGCGTTGCAGCGCGTCGCCGTGCTGGAGCTGCTTCGGATATTTCCGGTCGCCGATGAACTGGGCAAGCGGTTCGCCAGAGCCGGACATCAATTGCATCTGGTCGGCGGCTCCGTCCGCGACGCGCTGCTGGGTCGCCTCGGCAATGATCTGGACTTCACCACCGACGCTCGGCCCGAGGCGATCCTGGCATTGGTCAGCGGCTGGGCGGAGGCGACCTGGGAGACCGGCATCACCTTCGGCACGGTCGGCGTCGTCAAGAAGGGTCTCCGGCTGGAGATCACCACGTTCCGCGCTGATCTCTACGACGGGACCTCGCGTAATCCGGTGGTCACCTTCGGCGACACTCTGGAGGGTGACCTGCTGCGCCGGGATTTCGCCGTCAACGCGATGGCGGTCTCCCTTCCCGACCACCGCTTCACCGACCCGTTCGGTGGCCTGGATCAATTGGCCGCCAGGGTGATCGACACTCCCGGTACTCCGGAACAATCCTTTCGCGACGACCCGTTGCGCATGATGAGGTGCGCCAGGTTCGCCGCCCAGCTGTCATTCACGCCGACCGACCGGGTGGTGTCCGCGATGACGTCGATGGCCGGCGAGCTGCGCCGGATCACGGTGGAGCGAGTCGCCGCGGAGTTGTCGAAACTGCTGCTCGCCGAGGATCCGCGGGCCGGCCTCATCCTGCTGACCGAGACGGGCCTCGCGGCCGTCGTCCTGCCGGAACTGCCTGCGCTGATGCTGGAGCGCGACGAACACCACCAGCACAAAGACGTCTACGAGCATTCGCTGACGGTGCTGGAGAAGGCAATCGCCCTGGAGGAAGCCGGTCCCGATCTGACGCTGCGGATGGCTGCGTTGCTGCACGACATCGGCAAGCCGGCGACGCGGCGGTTCGTCGAGGGCGGCGGCGTGAGCTTCCATCATCACGAAGTGGTGGGCTGCAAACTGGTTCGCAAACGAATGCGAGCCTTGAAGTTCCCCAAGCAGCTCACCGACGACGTCGCCGACCTGACGTTCCTGCATCTACGGTTCCACGGCTACGGCGAAGGGCGATGGACCGATTCGGCCGTACGCCGCTATGTCACCGACGCCGGTCCGTTGTTGCCGAAGCTGAACAAGTTGGTGCGGGCGGACTGCACCACCCGGAATCGGCGGCGTCAGCTCGCGCTGCAGCGTTCCTACGACGACCTGGAGTCGCGGATCACGGCGCTGGCCGCTGCGGAAGATCTGGCCAGAGTGCGACCGGACATCGATGGCAACGCCATCATGGAACTGCTGGGCGTTGCACCGGGTCCGATCGTCGGTCGGGCCTGGGCGCACCTGAAGGAGCTGCGGATGGAGCACGGTCCGATGGACCGGGACGCGGCGGAAGCGGCACTGTTCCGGTGGGCGCGGGCGCAAGGGCTTCTGCCCGAGTAGCAGCCGAACGTACGATCGTACGCAGGGTGCCGGGTAGTCGATCGCACGCAGGGTGCCCAGTAATAAGGTGCGTGGAAATACTGTGCCAAGAAAATAGGGTGCGGGAATACCTCAGCGCGGCCCGCGGGTCGCGCGGAACTTCTGCGCGTACATGGCGTCGTCAGCACGTGAGAGCAGAGTCCGTGGGTCCTCACCGGACTCGCTGACGGTCACGCCGACGCTCATCGAAACGGTCAGCAGGTGTTCACCCCAGCCGATCGGCTCGGCGACGCACAGTGGGCCGACAGCCAGCAGTCGGTCGATCGCGGCGGCTCGGCCATCGATCGTCCGATCGGCGTGGCGCCCATAGACGTCAGCTGCCACGGCGACCGAGTAGACCAGGACGAACTCGTCGCCGGAGAGCCGACCGACCACGCACCCGGGCGGGGCATGATCCTTCAGTCGTCGTGCGAGCGTGGCCAGCACATGATCGCCGGCTGCGTGGCCGTGCGTGTCGTTGATCGTCTTGAAGCTGTCGATATCCAGGAACGCCAGCAGCATCACGCGGCCGGCGTCCATCCACTGGGCAACCAGGTCCAGGATCGCGCCCCGGCGCTGCAGTCCGGTCAGCTCGTCGTGCTCCGCCCGGTGCCGCCAACGGTGGGCGTCGGAGAGCACCGGATTGACCAGGTCTATGCAAGCCACGAAGCACCGGTCGCCATCGAGAACGGCCATTCCCACATGGGTCCAGCAAGTCAGGCTCTGCCCGTCACCGGAGATGACGCGGCGCAGGGCACTGATCGGCCTGGCGTCGACCCATTGCGCGTCCGACAGCTCACGGGCGCTCTGCAGCGCGGACGGCCGGTCCGGAGGGGGCAGGAAATCTCGAACAGACTGTCCCTGGATGTCGGACGAAGGCAATCGGAGCAGAGCGACGCAGTCGTCATTCGCCGCGATCAGTTCATAGGAGGTGGTGAAAGCGACGGCTGCCATCGGAATCGCTTGCAGGGTCTCCCGTACTCCGATTACTCCCTGGGTCTGGGCCCGTTCGGCCTGCGATTGGACACCGCGCCGCTGCACAGGAATGCCAGGCGTCGGGGTCACAAATATGAACATAATCTGACAGGAAGGGGACCGGGTCGCACGAACGGGTGGAAGGACACTCTCACCAGGGTGATCTTGCCCTTTCGCCACTGGCCCGGCTCACCGGGAGTGCCTGAATGCGGATGTGGCCGATGGATGCGCCCGCCAACTCCCGCGAGGCGCGATCCAGATCGGACCACGAGAACCCGGACAGCGGTGACCTGCTGTCACCGCGAGCAGGTGGCCGATCACCCGGAAGAAGGTTTCAGTGCCTGGGTGCGCTGCCGTTGCCCGCGACCGGCGAATCCGCATCTACGGTGGGAGGAACGGCGGGGTGTCGCGGTGCTCGTACTGCTGCCGGCATGCGAGCCGGCCGCGCCGGAACCGATGGGTCGTGTTCGTCCAGCGAAACGACATGGGGGCGGTGGGATGTTCAGCAGACTGTCGTTGTGGAAATGGGTGCTCGCAGCAGGGGTCGGCATAGTGACCGGCTATTACCTGATCCCGGGCGACCCATTGAAGGACCTTGCCTATTCGGCAGTAGGTGCGGGTGCCACGGTCGCGATCGTGATCGGAGTTCGGTTGCATCGGCCAACGGCCGCACGCGGATGGTACCTGGTGGCTTCGGCGAATCTGTGTTTCGTTCTCGGCGACATCGTTCTCAACCTCTACGACGGGCTGTGGCATACGGAGCCGCCGTTCCCATCGGCCGACGTCGTCTACCTGGCCGGGTACCCCCTGCTGTTCACCGGACTGGTGCGGATCATGCGGCCGCACGGCATGGCCGGCTCCAGAGACGGTTTGCTCGATGCAGCAATCGTGTCCGTCGGGGCGCTGGGCCTCACCTGGCATTTCCTGATGGGTCCCACCCTGCATGCAACGGCGTTGTCGGCAGGCTCCAGGGGCGGTGCCGGGTTCAGCCCGGCGAAGTTGGTCACCATGCTCTATCCGGCCATGGACCTCGGAATTCTCACGGTGGTGGTCGCGGCGGTTCTGCTCGGGAGCGCACGGCGCGCCGCTGATCAACTGCTGCTGGCCGCAGTCGTGCTGATCTTGATTGCGGACTTCTGGTATGACCTGGATACGCTGCACGGCTCGTACGGGGCGGGCAGCGCCGTCAATGCCGCCTTCCTGTTGAACTATGTGCTGATGGGCGCCGCTGCCCTTCATCCCAGTGTGGGCACGACACATTCCGCTGCGGGTACGACAGTTGGCGGCGACCCAGCCATGGCGCATTCGGAACGACGATGGTGGGTGCCGCTCGTTGCGGGAGCGGCGCTGATCAGTCCGGTGATCATGCTCGTCAACGGCATTGCCGGCTTGCCGGTGGATCTACCTGTCCTGGCGGGCACGTGCTTGTTGGTCTTTGTCCTGGTCTCGCTTCGCGTCTACTGGTTGTTCGGCAGGGTCACCCGGCAGAACGCGCTGCTGCAGCACCGAAGTCAGTCCCTGCGCTGGGCGTTGGCCGCTCAGGAAATGCTCGAGGACGATCTGCAGCACCAGGCCTTCCACGATTCGCTCACCGGTCTGCCCAACCGGGCGCTGCTACAGGATCGTCTCGAACAGGCACTTCGCACCGCCCAGTTGCACCAACCGGTTGCCCTGTGCTTCTGCGACCTCGACAATTTCAAGGGGGTCAACGACACGCTCGGGCATCCGATCGGGGACGAATTGCTCGTGGTGGTGGCGAAACGCTTGACCTCTGTCGTCCGGGGGCTGGCAACCGTCGCCCGCCTCGGAGGCGACGAATTCGCCGTTCTCTTGGAAGATGCAGATCAGCTCGGTGCAGCGAATGCGTTGGCAGAGCGCATTGTTTCGGTGCTGCGGGAACCGATTCGGATTGCCGAGCACCGAATTGTGTTGTCGGCCAGTGTCGGAGTCGTGCTGGCCGGTCCGGACACCACCACCGAGCAGATGATGAGTGAGGCCGACGCCGCGATGTACGAGGCGAAGGCGACCGGAAAGGATCGGGTAGCCGTCTTCGAAACGTGCATGCGCTCCCGCATGGTGGAAAGAATGGCGATGGTGAATGGTTTTCAGGGCGGCCTGAGTCGGTCGGAATTCTTTCTGGAGTACCAGCCGCAATTCTCGCTGGCCGACAACCGATTGACCGGTTTCGAAGCTCTGGTCCGTTGGCAGCACCCGACTCTCGGCCTGATCGGACCGGGACGGTTCGTGGCCGTCGCCGAGGAGACCAAATTCATTCTTCCCCTCGGATCATGGATCCTGGCAGCGGCCTGCCGGGAGGCCGCCCGCTGGCCGGCCGTCGACGACGTCGGATTGACAGTGGCCGTCAACCTTTCCGGTTGGCAGCTCCAGGATCGGCAACTGTTGCCGACCGTGCTCGATGCACTTCGATCCAGCGGGCTGCCGGGCGAACGGCTGGTTCTGGAGGTCACCGAAAGCGTGCTGTTGGCCGACACTACTCAAACCGCGCAGGTGTTGCGAGAACTCCGTGGCTTCGGAATCCGGGTGGCCATCGACGATTTCGGGACGGGATATTCCTCCCTGAGTCAGCTTCGGCAATTGCCCGTCGATATTCTGAAGATCGACAAATCATTCATCGACCCGCTTTTCGACCCGACGAACCAGGGGGATGCCTTCGTATCGACCATCGTCAGGCTGGCGAGGGAATTGAAATTGAGCACTGTCGCGGAGGGCATCGAGCATCCGATCCAACGGGCGACCCTCATCCGCCTGGGCTGCCAGGACGGCCAGGGCTACCTGATGTCGGTTCCGCTTGGCGCGCAGCGCGCTATCGAGTTCATCGCGCGGAACAGCGCTGAACTCGAGCTCGGCGGCTCGAGACCAACGAGGTCGACACCGCCGATCCGCGCGTTGCGTTGCCCTACCGGGCGTCCCGGGCCGGGATGGCCTGACTTCGGGTCGGGCGCGCGGCGAGCAGTCGCATTGCCAGGCCGTATCCGGCGGCGGCCACCAGGCAGATGACGGCCACCAGGACGACGAGCAGGCGGCTGTGCCCATTCGTCGGTACCAGGGCTGCACCCACCTCGAAACCCAGCACGTAGAAGATATTCGTCAAGGTGTCGTAGAGCGCGAAGACCCGCCCGATGTGCGCGTCGTCGCTGTCGGACTGCACCACGGTGTCCGCGCAGATCTTCGACGATTGATAGGTGAACGCCAACACCAACGCCGTCACCATGGTGCCGAGCTGGGTGAATTGCGTCGCCGCGCCGAGCACCACTACGGCCGACGCAAGCAGCAGGCTGACCAGATAGCGGGTCCGGCCCAACCAACGGACCATCGGCGCGGTCGCCACGGCGCCGAGGAAGAGGCCGGCGCCGGCCACTCCCAGCACCTCCAGAACGCCGGGCAGTCCGGCGCGGAAGATGCCGTGCTGCCGGGTGAAGTAGTGCTGGAACAGCAGCACCACCACCAGGGTCGACATGCCAACGGAGCAGCGCACCACCATCACCATCAAGATGTTCACCCCGACCGTCCGGCGCTTGATGGCGTGTTTGAACCCGGCGGCAAATCCCTGCAGTACGGCCCTGATCGGCTCGGGCGGCTCGTCGGTGTCGTCCGGTCCGAGAGCAGCCCGGGCGAAGCGCCGAACCACCCAGGCGGCGGCGAGATAGAACAACAGCACCGACGCTGTTGCGATCGCCGTCGGGCCCGCCCCTCGGCCGATGACCGAGCGCAACAGTAACGAGAACCCGGCCCCGACCAGGGTTGCGATGGAGCCCACCGTGCTGGTCAGGGAGTTCGCCCCCACCAGAGAATCGGTCGCGACTACGTGCGGCAGCGACGCCGACATGCCCGAGCCGATGAATCGCCCGGATCCGGTGACGATCAGGGCCAGAACGAACTGGACCCACAGCGGCGTGCCGAACGCGAGCAGAATCGCCACCGTGGCGATCAGCGCGGCACGGGCGAGATTGGCCCACAACAGCACCTGCCGTCGGCTCCAGCGGTCCAGCAGCGCGCCGGCGAACGGCCCGACGATCGAGTAGGGCAGCAGCAGTACGGCAAACCCGGCGGCGATGGCCCCTGGACTCGATCGCTGCGACGGGTCGAACAACACCGCGCCGGCCAGCGCGCCCTGGAATGCGCCGTCGCCGAATGCGACCAGGAGCCGGACGCGGACCAGCCGTCGCAAGCCCGGCAGGGCGAGCAACGGCCACAGCCCGCGGGCCGACGGTGCCTGCGGATGCAGCGCCACCTCGGCCACCGGACCCGACCCGCCGGACGATTTCGGCTCGGCAGGCGGCATTGGCGGTCGAGTCACACCTGGAACGTTACGCAAGGCGGCGCGACCCGGTGAGCGCAGTGGCGCTCGTTCATTCGTCCGGGTGGGATCGGCCGGAGCTGATGCAGCCTGGGGATGGATGGATGGATGGATGGATGGATGGGGCCGCTTCCTCGCCGGGGGCCGCTCGGCGTCAAGCGTCCAACGTTTCGCATCCAACGTCCGGCGTCCCGGGTCCGACGTCCCGGCGGACACGGTTTGTCACGATTATGCGGCTGGATGCCCGGCCGGTGCTCCGGACACGGAATGATGGGCAGCGATGAGCAACGCCGAACGGCCGGACGATTCAACCTCCGGCGACGAGAAGGGCGGCCGGACGAGCGGTCCGCGCCGCCGTGCCGCACGCGTCCACCAGCCCGCTGCCGGCATGCTGCTGGTCGCCACCTCGCAGTTGCGGGATCCGCACTTCCGCCGCAGCGTGATCTATCTGCTGGCCCACGGCGAGGAGGGTTCTGCCGGCCTGGTGTTGAACCGCCGCACCGAAACCGCCGTCCACTCCGTACTGCCGGACTGGGCCTCGCACGTCGCGCGACCGCAGGCCGTCTATGCCGGCGGCCCGGTGCAGCCGGCCGGCGCCATGTGTCTGGGCGTCAGCCGGGGCGGCTATTTCCCCGGCCCTGGGTCGGGCCTGGTGCGGGTCGCCGGGCGGGTGGTGCTGGTCGATCTGGATTCCGAACCGGCCGAGGCAGCCACCACGCTCAGCGGCGTGCGAATCTTTGCGGGGCATGCGGGTTGGGGAGACGGCCAGTTGAAAGCCGAGATCGCCGACGGCGCCTGGTTCGTGGTGCCGGGGCGCGACGAGGACGTGCTGACCGGCCCGATGGTCGACCTGTACTTCCACGCGCTCAAACGCCAGGGTTTCCCGCTGGCCTGGGAGGCCTACCGGCCGGCCGAGCTGGAACGCAACTGACCCATGGGTCGTACCCGTTCACGCGGGTTCGGCGCCAGGGCACGCCAGCGGCGACCTGGGTGTGCCGAGGCCGAACCCCGTTCGCGCGGGTTGGCCCGAGGTTGCGCTGCGTCCCGCTGGGTGTGCCGGGGCCGAACCCGGTTCGGGCGGGTTGGCCCGAGGTTGCGCTGCGTCCCGCTGGGTGTGCCGAGGACGAACCCGGTTCGCGCGGGTTGTGTCCTGCTCGCGCCGGTTGCAACCCGCGCGAATCGGTCGAAACCCGCGCGGTTGCGGCTGCGAGGCCCGCTGCAGGCCGCAGACATCGTCGGCCGGGCCGTCCGCTGGGGCATCCCGCAGCGTTTCGAGCCGCGTCCGCGGAGCACGGCAGACCTCACCGGCTCACCATCCCGTCGTCCGTGTCGAAGACAGGCTTCACCGGACGGAGCGGGCAGCAGCCACCTCGTTCTTCAATTCGTCAAGGTCGGCTCGGGAGTAGTAGCGTCCGGCCCGGACCACGGCCGCGACGGTGTGCAGATTGTCGACGCCATCGAGGGGATTGGCGTCCAGCAGGACCAGATCTGCATTCTTCCCGGCCTCGACGGTGCCCATGGTGGAGGTCGTCCCGAGAAATTCGGCACCGTCGAGCGTTGCCATCTGGAGCACCCGCAGCGGCGACAATCCTGCTGCGCCGAGCTGGTCGAACTCCTGATGCAGTGAGAAGCCGGGTATCTCCCAGGCTGCGCCGCTCACGTCGCTTCCGGCGATCATCTTCACGCCGGCCTCGTCGAAGAGCTTCGTCAGGCGCAGCTGAAGCGCATAATTCGCGCGAAATATGGCGCGCGCAGCGGCCGGCAGCTCCAAGAACTTGCTGGTCACCTTGCGCCATTGTTTGATCGTGTCTTCGGACATGTAGCGAAGGTTCGGATCATTCGAGTATTCCGGCGCGTCGGCGAATTGCTGCGTGCGCACCCGAATGAGTGTCGGCGATTGCCACGTTCCGTCCGCGACGAAGTGCGCAGCCAGCGCCAGAACACGTTCTTCGCTGAAGGTTCTGTCCGCGCGTCCGAGGGCCTGAACGTCCGCCGGATCGGCTCGGGCCAGGGGATTGACGACGAGCTTTTTGATCATCACAGCCATGAGCTTGTCCATGAACGGAAATCTGAACGGCGGGAGCTTCATTTCTGGCTTCTTGGCCAGCATTTCCTGCACACCCGATTCGTCCGTGGAAGTGGCAGCGAGAATTCCGACGCCCGGCCCGAGGTGCTCGATCGACTTCATCCCGCCTTTGGAGGCAGCGACTACATCGATCCCGGTGGGAAGGTGTCCGACAATCGGAATGCCGAGGCGCCTGGCCTCGACTTGGGCAGCGAAGAACGAGGCAGGCTTGACCATCCCGACTTTGATGAAGTCCGCACCGGCCTCCTGTTGGCCGCGCACGGTGGCGATCGCAGCTGCCTCCGTGCCTGCGTTCACCGGCGTCAGGATTGAACCGGGCATGGCCAGCAGGCCGGGTGAGGCGTCAGGAAGCACAAGCGTTCCTGTTGCGCGTCGCTTCAGCAGCCGGTCCGAGCCTGACATCTGCCGAAACCCGGTGACGCCGTTGGCCAGCATGAGGGCGAGTCCACCCGACGGGTCCTTCTCCTCGAGAGAGTGGACGTGCAGGTCGAGGAATCCGGGCACCACGAACTTGCCGCTACCATCGATGACTCTCGTCGATTCGTTCCCGGCCGAATTGTCGACAGCTTTGATGGCACCGATGCTGTTCCCTTCGACCAGTACGTCCATATCCGCTGTCAGAGAGCCATCCCGTGTGTTGACGACGGTCACGCCCCGAAGGACGAAACGCTCGCGGGCTTTCGAAGGTTGGCCGAGGGTCGAAGAGGTCATGTGCACTTCCTGCCATTGGGGTTGTTGTTTCTGCCGATGCGCGTCGTGCGCGGTCGTCGAATTGTACGGACGCTCTCCGGCGGCCGGAGCCGCCGGTCGGAATTCTGGAGAATGCGAGATCAGCGCCATTTCCCGGGCGGCACACGAATTCATTGCATATGGAGCCAATGCCGGCAATGGTGCTGGTGAGGACGTCTCCTGGTTGGAGGTAGATGTTGCGGGCCATGCCGACGCCCGCCGGAGTACCGGAAAAATCAGGTCACCCGGCGCCAGCGTCACCACCTGCGAGAGGTCGGCGATGATGCGGCTCACCCGGGAAGGTCAGGTCGGCTGTCGTTCCGTCCTGCACGGTCCAGCTCCCGCCGTGGCCCGAGGCGGTGAGCCCGTCCAGAACTGCGCCGATCGGCAGAGCGTCGGGATCGTCGGGATCGTCGGGATCGTCGAGTTCGTCGAGTTCGTCGAGCGCGGAGTGGGTCGGGGCCCAATCGGTTGGCGCTCGCCTCGCCGATGTCCAGCGCCTGCTGGTTCCGGAGGAGCACGGCTCTGCCGGCGAGATCACCTACGCCCATGTCACTTTGCCGCAGCCAGCGGCAGAGGCACGCCGTCGGCGAGGCCCGGCTCGGCCTCGATCCGCGCCGGCCAAGGGTCGGGGAACGTCAGTTCCACCCGGGGGTTGGCCGGTAAGTATTTCCCGGCACGGGCATTGGTGTGTATTTGCGCCGCGGTGAGCCCGGCCGCTCGCATCGACGAATTTCTCGGGATCGAACTGCGGCCCGACCTGATCTTCGGAGAATTCCTGCGACGCCCACATCCATTCCTTGGACATCGTCCAGTCGTTGAACGTGTCGACCTGGATCTCGACGCCGTTCCCGTCGGGGTCCGCGTAATACATGGAAATGGTCATGCCGTGATCGAGGCGGATGACCGGAAGTATGCCGAGGTCGCGCAGCCGCAGGTAATTGTCCAACCACTGGTCGAAGGTGGCGTACTCGAACGCGGTGTGGTGCAGTCCGGCGCTATGCGGTTTGTCGGCCGGCGGATGCGTACCGGGCAGGCGGAGCAGCGCAATGCGGTGGTTGGCCTCGTCGTTGGTCAGCCAGGCGGCGTGTTCGGCGTAATACACGGGCTGCAGCCCGCACACGGCCTCGTAGAACTCGACCATCGCGTCTACGTCCATCGTCATGAAGGTCGCGTGGTGAAGCTTCGGGACGGTGATGGAGCGCGGCTTGGGAGTTCGGAAATACTCGCTGTGCTCGATTGCCATGAAGGCTCTTCCTCTCCGTTGAGTAATGAACATCGCGTAGTGAACATCGGGTGACATGCGTTCCGTGATGAGCGTGGTGTTCGTCGTTCGTGCTATTCGAACCGTGGTGACGGCGCCGGTCAGCTGATGTCGACCGTGCGCCGCCCGGCGCCTGCATCGGTGAAGTCGGAGTTCACCAGAATGGCCTCGGTGCGGTCCAGGTGGTGGTGGAAGAGCGTGACGGCACGGTCGGCGTCACGAGCCGGCGCGGCGTCCAGCAGGGCCCCAGCGGCGAGTTCGCCGTTGAGGATCTCGGAGCGGAGTTGCTCGTAGACGCTCACCGCCCAGGGTTTCGCTCCCGTTCGCTTCGCCATGACCGAATGCTAACACTGTGTCAAATTATCGATTCTACTTGACACCCGATACCTTGACCCTGAGGATGGGTGGTATTAACCATCGAGAATCACCGGGACGGAGTGGTCCCGATGTCTTCGCAGGTGGTCGACCCGCAGCAGTTTCGCGATCTGATGGCCGGTGTCTGCGCCGGTCACGGTGGTCACGACCACGATCGACGGCGTGCCGCACGGCGCGACGGTGAGTTCGTTCGCGTCGCTTTCGCTGGATCCACCGCTGATCAGTGTGGCGTTCGATCGCGGTTCTGCTCAGCTGGCCAGGATCCAGCAGGCCGGCCGGTTCGGGGTGAATCTGTTGGGGCTGGCCCAGGATGACCTGGCCATGGTCTTCGCCCGTCGCAGCCAGAACCGGTTCGAGGGAGTGGACTGGCACCGCAGCGCCGGCCTGCCCCGGTTGACCGAGGCCGCCGGGTGGATCGAATGCGAGCTGTACCGGAGCGTCGAGGGCGGCGACCACCTACTGCTGTTCGGGCTGGTCGTCAACGCCAGTTCGCGCGCTCTGCCGCCGCTGGTCTATGCCCACCGCACTTTCGGCACGCACTCGAAATACGCCGAACGGCCACGGCATCCGATTACCGACCACATCGCCGCGTTCTCCTGGTAGGCCGCAGCCCAGCCCGCACCCCTTGGCCCACACCGAACAGCAGCAGGGCACCGCGTAGAGAACCCGTGACCCACGGTGCCAGATCCCCGTTACCGCCGTCCTGCACTCACCGCCGAGAAGGAGACACCCGATGTCCAGCAGCACCAAAACCCGCACTCCTGCAGCGATTCCCGACGCCGCCGAGTTGGTCGCCCGGATCAAGGAACTGCAACCGATGTTGCGCAAGAACGCCGCGCAAGGGGAGCAGGACCGCCGTGTGGTCCAGGACAGCATTGAAGCCCTCACCGACGCCGGAATGTTCAAGATTGCCGTCCCGAGGCGTTACGGCGGTTACGAAACCAGCATGCGGATCATGCTGGACGTATCCGCCGCCGTTGCCGAGGCCGACGGTGGCACCGCGTGGGTGGTGACGCTGACCAACGTCTGCGCGTGGTTCGCTGGCCTTTTCCCCCAACAGGCGCAGGACGACGTGTTCGGCGCCAATCCCGAGGCCAAGGTCTCCGGGGTCCTCGCTCCGACCGGCACCTCCCGCAAGGTCGACGGCGGCTGGCGGGTCACCGGCCGCTGGTACTACAACTCCGGCTCACTGCACGCGGACTGGGCCGGGGTGGGGATTCCGGTGACGAATGAGGCGGGGGAGGTCGTCGACCAGGGATTGGTGCTGATCCCGACGAACGAGATGACGCTGGAGGACACCTGGTTCGTCGCCGGAATGCGGGCCAGCGGCAGCAACTGCCTGATCGCCGACGATGTCTTCGTCCCGGAGCACCGGATGTTGTCCGTGCCGGCGGCCATCGGCGGGAGCTACCCGAGCGAGTTGACCGAACAGGAATCGCTGTACCGGTCCGCCTTCGTGCCGATCCTGGCGTTGGTACTCATCGGCCCGCAGCTCGGCATGGGCCGCGCGGCACTGGACATCGTGACGTCGAAGGCCGCGAAGAAGCCGATCTCGTACACGTTCTACGAGGCCCAGGCCGATTCGGTCGGCTTCCAACTGCAGATCGCCGAGGCGGCCCTGATGATCGACACCGCGACCCTGCACGCGTACCGAGCGGCCGAGGACATCGACCAGGCTGCAGCCCGCGGCGAGTACCCGGACTTTCTGACCTGCGCCCGGATCCGGGCCGACACCGGTCTGGTGGCGGACAAGATCACCACGGCGATCGACATCCTGCTGTCCGCGCATGGCGCCGGCAGCTTCGCCGATGTCAATCCGCTGCAGCGGATCTGGCGCGACTCCGCGGTCGCCGCCCGGCACGCGGTCGTCTCTCCGATGATCAGCTACGAGGTCTACGGCAAAGCGCTGCTGGGACGCGAGGACCACATCACCCCTCTCGTCTAGCGCTCGTCCAGCGCTCGTCCAGCGCGGAAGATCGCCAACCCGATAAGAGCGCTGGTGGATGAGTTCCGCGGCAGTACTTCTCCGCGGGCGACCGTGCAGAGCTGCGATCCGGATGTGCCCAGTCCGATCTGCGCAGAGTGCACATTCGCGGCGGCCGTGTCGAAGCCTCCGCGGTACACCTGGCGGTGATGCAGTGCTCCGACTCGGTCGTCTGTGCCGGCGCCGTCAGCTTTCCCCGGTTGGCCCGTGTTCCCCGAATCTGGGGGATGCCGCATGTCTGTTGCAGCAGCTGACGGTTCTCATCGGCGGCGTGGAAGCTCTCTATTCCCACCTATTGCAGGGAGCCTGATCGTGGCTGATTTCATCGATGTTCATGCCCATTTCTTGCCCGATTTCTACGTCGCGGCCGCCAGCGCCGCCGGCCATGAGGTGCCGGACGGAATGCCCGCATGGCCGCCCTGGAGCGTCGATGCGCATCTGGCGATGATGGACGCCCAGGGCATCGGCACCTCGATGTTGTCCATCTCCTCGCCGGGCGTGCATTTCGGAAGTGACGTCGCAGCAACGCAGCTGGCTCGACGGGTCAACGACTACGGTGCGGGGTTGGCCGCCGATCGGGCGGACCGATTCGGGCATTTCGCCGCACTGCCGTTGCCGAACGTTGACGACGCGCTCGCCGAACTGGCCAGGGCTCTGGACGAACTGGGCAGCGACGGGCTCGCGGTGGAGACCAACACCGACGGCATCTATCTCGGAGCAGCCCGCTACGAGCCGCTGTGGGCGGAGGCCGATCGACGGGGAGCGGCGATCTTCGTGCACCCGACTTCGCCGCCGGGCTGGGAGAAGATTGCCCTGGGGCGCCCGCGGCCGATGCTCGAATTTCTCTTCGACTCCGCCCGCACGGCCAGTGATCTGCTGTTCGCCGGCGTTCTCGAGCGGTACCGGAACATTCGATGGATCTTCACCCACGGCGGGGGAGTGCTGCCGCTCGTCGCGGATCGGATCGAGTTGTTCCGCACCGCTTTTCTTGGTGACTGTGATTCCAACGGCTCCAGCACCCGGGAACTGCTCTCCGGGCTGTGGTATGACCTCGCCGGAACCCCGTTCCCGCATCAGGTTCCCGCTCTGGTCGGTGCCTTTGGGAAGGCAAAGTTGTTGTACGGCAGCGACTTCTGCTTTACTCCTGCCGCAGCGGTCGCCCAGCAGATCCGAACCGTCGGTTCCGCCGATCTTCCGGGTAGCGGCCCCGGATGGAAAGAGCTGACCCGCAGCAACGCGCTCGGTCTGTTCCCAAGACTTGGCACGGAATGACATTGCTCCCCGGACCGGACGCCTGATCTCGGCGGAGCCAGACCAGCTGGGCCCACCATCACCCCGAACTCCGATCATTACTCGAACTCCGACGATCACCCGAACTCCAACCATGGGTGGATCCGCGGCAGGCTTTCCGCAACTACGGTTGAGCCGTGCGCCCGGCCCTGTACCGATGGTTGGAGCAGCATCGGTGGGCCGGTGACGGAATCCTGGCGGTGTTGCTGCTGATCGTCCTTTCCGTCAATCTTTTCGGAACCGTTCCCTACTTTCGGGACGGCGGCGTCGGCGGCTGGGTGTTGGGGCTGAGTTGGGTGCCACTGCTCGTGCGTCGCACTCTTCCCGAGATCGCCCTGATAACCAGTTCCGCCCTGCTGCTGCTCAATCTTCGGTTCCTCGGAACTCCGACACCTGCGGTGTTGCTGGTCCCGGTGATGGTTCATGCCGCGGTGGTGTATTGCCATCGAAAGGTCTGGGCCCGAGCAGCTCTGGTATTGGGGCTGATCGGCTCAGTACTCGGTCCCCTCCGATGGGGCTATTACAATTCCGAAGGTTCATTGCGGTCGGAAACCTTTGTGCTGGCGATGGCGGTCGGTTTCTGTGGAATCACGGTCATCGCCGCGTTCGTCCTCGGCGAGCGGCGGCGCGACCGGCAGGATCACCAGGCCGAGCAACTCCGTGCGCTCACCGAACGCACCCATCTGCTGGCGGCGGAAAGGGATCAGAGAGCCAGTATCGCCGCGGCTGCTGAGCGCGCCAGGATTGCCCGGGAGCTGCACGACATCGTGGCCCACTCACTTTCCGTGGTGATCGTGCAGGCCGAGGGGCCGCCGCCGCCGTGGCCAACCATCCGGAACTGGCGCAGTCCGTGCTCGGAACGATCGCGGAGACCAGTCGCGAGGCCCTCGCCGAAATGCGCCAGCTGGTCGGAGTTCTGCGGACCGACCCGGCCGGCCCCGAGCGGGCCGGGTACGTTCCGGCCCAGGGGCTCGCTGACCTGCCGGCGTTGGTCGAGCAGGTCCGCCAAGCCGGTGCCGAGGTCCGGCTGACCATCGAAGGGCAGCCGCAACCGGTGCCGGCCGGGCTGGCCCTCACCGTGTACCGACTGGTCCAGGAGGCGTTGACCAACGTGCTCAAGCATGCTGGACCTTTCGCGCAGGCGCAGGTCATCCTCACTCACAGCGTCGATTTCCTGGCCATCGCCGTCGTCGATCGTGGTCGCGGATCCGCACTGTCGAGCGGCGAGAACGGCGGCGGACACGGTTTACTGGGCATGCGGGAGCGGGTGTCCTTGCAGGGCGGGCAGCTCATCGCCGGCCCACAGTCCGGCGGCGGGTTCCGAGTGGCGGCGTCGTTCCCCTTGAATCGCACCTCGATGTGGGGCAGGGCATGACGATCAGGGTCTTCGTGGTGGACGATCAGGCGCTCGTACGCTCGGGCTTCACGATGTTGCTGTCGGCGTCGCCTGACATCACCGTGGTCGGGGAAGCGGCGGACGGAGCCGCCGCGGTCGCCGCGCTCACCGGCGCCGGACCCGCGGATGCGGTGGGCGCCGACGTCGTTCTGATGGACATCCGGATGCCCGTGATGGACGGGGTGGAGGCCACCAGACGATTGCTGGCCGAACCGGAACCGCGGCCGCATGTGTTGGTGCTGACGACATTCGACTCTGACGACTACGTCTTCGCCGCGCTCGGTGCCGGCGCCTCCGGATTTTTGCTGAAGGACGCCAGACCCGAGGAGTTGCTCGGCGCCATCCGTGCGGTCGCCGCCGGCGATGCCGTCATTGCGCCGTCGGCGACGCGCCGACTACTGGCCCACATCGCGCCGAGTCTGACCTCGGCCCCACCCGCCTCGGACCGGCCGTTGGCCCAGCTGACCACCCGGGAGACAGAGGTTCTTCGTCAGGTTGCCCGCGGCCTCACGAACGGTGAGATTGCGGCCGGTCTGTTCATGGCGGAGTCGACCGTGAAGACCCACATCGGGAGCTTGCTGGCAAAACTCGGCCGCCGCGACCGGGTCGGACTAGTGTTGCTCGCGTTCCGTGCCGGCCTCGTCGGCCCCGCCGACCGGCCGTTCTGAGGCCGGCTTACCCGATGCTGCCGTTCCAAATGCTGCCGACGATCCGGCCGACGCCAACTAGGTCCACAGGACCAGTACTGGGTCCACCCCGGGTCTGGGACTGCCTGCGGTATGCAGGTTCTGCGCTCCGATGCCCGACGTGCAGAACGTTCCTACTGTTCTTCCTGTCCGACGATCAGGAAGGTCAGAAATGCTCAGCACGCCAGTTCAATCAACCACCTACGCCGCCCGAAGTGTTGCCCTGCACAAGGTGTACGGACAAGGGCCCAATTCGGTCCGTGCCCTCGACGGCATCAGCGCCGATTTCCCCAGGGGCACCTTCACCGCCGTGATGGGGCCGTCCGGGTCCGGCAAATCGACACTCATGCACTGCCTCGCCGGGCTGGACTCCGTGACCGCCGGAAAAGTCTTCATCGGTGATACCGACATCACCGGAATGTCCGACAATCAGTTGACTCGAATCCGTCGGGACCGGGTCGGATTTGTCTTCCAGTCGTTCAACCTGCTGCCCACCCTCACTGCCCGGCAGAACATCGTCCTGCCGATGGACCTTGCGGGCCGGCGGGTCGACGAGCAGCGTATCGCCGCCTTGGTCAAATCGCTTGGGCTGACCGACCGCCTCACTCATCGGCCCAGCGAGCTGTCCGGTGGCCAGCAGCAGCGGGTGGCGATCGCCAGGGCGTTGATCACCCTTCCCGACGTGGTGTTCGCCGACGAGCCCACGGGGTCCCTCGACTCGAAGACGGGGGCGGCGCTGTTGGCTTATCTGCGGCTGTGTGTCCGGGAGGCGGGGCAGACGGTCGTGCTGGTGACGCACGATCCGATGGCCGCGTCGTACGCCGATCGGATCCTGCTGCTCGCCGACGGGCGGTTGGCCGGCGAGCTCGACCAGCCGACGCCGGATTCCGTGCTCACCGCGATTCGCGCGCTGGCGTCATGATTGTCCGCTCCGCGTTCGCCGAACTGCGCGCCCACCCCGGCCGGTTCGCCGCGGTATGCCTGGCCATCGTGCTCGGTGTGGCCTTCGCCGCAGCGACGCTGGTTTTCACCGACAGTTTCGACACCGCACTGGGCCGCTCACTGGCCGCTGACGTCAGCAAGGTGGATGTAGTCGTCACCGACACCTCTGAGCAATATCCGCTGGATCTCAAGAAGATTGCGGCAGTGCCCGGCGTGCAACAGGTGGAGCCTTCCGTCCAGACTTTCGTAGCGTTCAGCAGCGAATCCGCCCGGGGTAATCTGAAGATGACCAATATTCCGGAGAATGCGGCTGCTCGCTGGTATTCATTGTCGGCCGGTCGCTGGCCTGCCGCGGATTCGGAAATGGCAGTAGACCTCGGCACCGCTGCGCGCAATTCCTGGACGGTGGGTAGCAGGGTCACCCTGGGCACGCCGCTACGAACGCAGGATTTCACCGTGACGGCAATCCTGGACACCAGCATTTCGCCGTTGGCGGATTCCAGCAATTCCGGATACGCCGGGCTCGGTACCGTGCGATTGCTGGATGGTTCGCCGGTCACGACCGCCAATGTGGTTGTCGCTGAGGGCATCTCGGCCGAACAGGTCGCTTCGAGCATCCAGTCGACGCTGGGCGCCACGGTGACCGCACGCACGGCGGCCGGCGTTGCGGTGGACGCGATCCAGCACCTGGGTGGCAATACTGAAGTGCTCACCGTGGTGCTGCTGGCGTTCGTGGCCCTTGCCGGCCTGGTGGCGGCCATGGTGGTGGCCAACACATTCACCATTCTGATCACCCAGCGTCGTCGGCAGATCGCGCTGCTGCGGTGCATCGGCGCAACCGGGCCGCAGGTCCGCCGGGCGGCGCTCACCGAGGCCGCGTTGGTGGCGGTCGCCGGATCGCTGCTCGGTATTGCGGTCGGCGTCGGTATGGGGCGGATCGTCTGCGCTGTCGTCGGCATCGCGGCAGCAGACTTCACGGTCGATTTCTCGGCGATGGCGGTTGCTGCACTGGCCGGGATCGTCGTGACGGTGATCTCCGCCCTGGCACCGACCGCCCGCACGATCCGCATCGCGCCGATGGCGGCACTGCGTCCGGTCGACAGTTCCGAGCGCGTCCGCGCAGTGAGCCGCTGGCGGATCGCGGCCGGTTTGACGCTGTTCCTGGGCGGTGGTGTCCTGATGAGCGGCGGGGTCTACGCAAAGAGCCTTGGGTTCGCGATCGGCGGTGGCGCGTTGACCGCCGTAGGAGTGTTGGTGCTGTTGCGGGTGGTGCTGCCGCGGGTGCTCGCCGGTCTCTCCGGGGTGGGCGGAATGTTCGGTGCCACCGGACGGCTGGCGGTCGCGAACACGCTGCGAAATCCGGGACGGGCGGCGGCCACCTGCTCGGCCCTGCTGGTCGGTGTCGGCGCCATCGCCACGCTGCTGGTGGCGGCGGCCTCGGCTCAAG
>JAABUU010002184.1_pt1 | contig 28761 bp, 24 predicted proteins | sample 5559301 | NCBI WGS metagenome assembly JAABUU01 (sample SAMN10711884, study PRJNA513360) | rock metagenome | isolation source: Antarctica rocks | place: Antarctica: Victoria Land, Richard Nunatak white
CATTGCTGTCCAAATCTGGAGTCGAAAGACACGTTGGTTGGCAAAGTCACATTATTTTCATGGGGGGTCGGCACCGAAGAGGTTTGTTGCAATCCACTCCCTAATACGCATGATACACTGTAGTTAAATGAGAAGTGAGAGAGTCCGATATGCCAGCACCAGATATAGTATCGATCGAGGAGAATAATGCCTAGCGATGTCAAAGAGCATGCCAAACTGGAGTTGACCCGGTTTGGTGGACACCCGAAGATTGGGGAGAACCCAAGGAGGTGTCCCAATGGCTCGTATCGTCCCATTCTATCCGCCGGAGTTCAAAGTCGAAGCCGTCCAGCTCGTCCAACGAGGAGAACGCTCGCTCGCCCGGATCGCCAGCGATCTCGGTGTCTCCGAGCAGACCTTACGCAACTGGGTCAAGCAGGCGGAGATTGATAGCGGCGTCCGCACGGGCTTGACGACGGAGGAACGCGACGAGTTACGTCGGCTGCGGCGCGAGAACCGGATCCTCACAGAGGAACGAGACATCCTAAAAAAAGCGGCGGCCTTCTTTGCCCGAGAGAGCAACGTGATCCGGTAACGGTCTTCGTGTTCATCGAGGTGGAGAAGGCGCAGCATGCCATAAGTCTCTTGTGTCGCGTGCTGGGTGTGTCGCGCAGTGGCTACTACGCATGGCGCGAACGTCCGCCGTCTCCGCGCACGCAGGCCGATCACGCGCTCGGTCAGCAGATCCGCGCGATTCATACCGCCAGTCGCGGGACGTATGGCGCGCCGCGCGTCCACGCCGACATCGGCGCACGGGCATCCGCTGCGCGCGCAAACGGGTGGCGCGCTTACTGCGGATCGCCGGACTCGTCGGCTGTCATCGGCGCACGGGCATCCGGACGACGCGCCGTCAGGAAGGGGCGATACCCGCTCTCGATTATGTCCAGCGCGACTTTTCCGCGCCCGCGCCGGATCGTCTGTGGGTCGCGGACATCACCTATGTGCCGACCTGGATGGGCTTCCTCTCTCTGGCGGTCGTGTTGGATGTCTATAGTCGGCGCGTTGTTGGCTGGGCGATGGCGGATCACCTGCGCGCCACACTCGTCCGCGACGCGGTCGAGATGGCGATTCTGCGTCGTCGGCCCGCCGCCGGGGTGATTCATCACTCGGATCAGGGGAGCCAATACACGAGTCTCGCCGTCGGAGCGCGACTGCGGGAAGCGGGGATCGTGGCATCGATGGGGAGTCGCGGGGACTGTTTCGACAACGCGATGGCAGAGAGTTTCTTCGCGACATTGGAATGCGAACTGCTCAGCCGGGAGCGATTTGCGACGCATCAGGCCGCGCGACTGGCGCTGTTCGACTACCTCGAAGGGTTCTCCAACACCCAGCGACGCCATTCGGCGCTCGGCTATCTGTCACCAATGGTATACGAAAGGAGGTGGACAATCGAAGGTCAGGTAGCCTAATATGAACCTGTCCACCAAAGCGGGGTAACTTCAAACCCTCGTGATCCGAGCCGAAACGAGACGGTGGGTAAGGGGAGAACTTTGGCGGCCAATGTGCCCGCTCCGGTAAATGTGTTGCCCCTCGGCTTCGTCACCGACCCGGTCGGGCCGCACGCGAGCCGAACGATGCTGCTGGCGGACCTTCGCCTTTTATTCTCCACTTGCCCGCCGGACGCCACGTTAGCCGATTACCGGGCCGCAGTCGTGGACGAGAATGTCCTGATGAAATCCACGATGGGGAACCGGCGTATCACGTTCTGGCGGTTGTGTGACTTCTATGCGCTCGATCCCGAAGTCCTGCTTTTTCGCGCGCTCCGTGTTCTGTGGGATGCGGACGAGGCGGGCCAGCCGCTGCTCGCGCTCCTGTGCGTCGCGGCCCGTGACCCGGTCTTCCGCGCCACCACGGAACTCGTCCTAAACGTGCCGCCGGGCGTGGTGCTGCTCCCGCAGGCGATGGAAGCGGTGGTGCAGCGGGCGTTCCCAGGTCGCTACGGCCCGAAGTCGCTGAAGAGCATCGGCCAGCACGTCCTCGGGTCGTGGCAACAAGGCGGGCACCTCGCGGGCAAGATGCTGAAGCGCCGGGCGAAGGCGCACGCGACGCCCGGCGCTACCGCCTACGCGCTTCTGCTCGGCTACGTATGTGGCGCGCGCGGCCTGCGGCTCTTCGAGACGTTGTGGGCGCGGCTCCTGGACACCTCACCCGCCGAACTGGACGCGCTGGCGTTCGCAGCCGCGCAGCGCGGTTGGCTGGACTACCGACGCATCGGCGACGTGGTCCAGATCGAGTTCCCCGCGCTCATCGGCGCGTCGGAGGTGGCCCATGGCGAACATTGACGCGCTCGTGGCCGAGTACGGGCGCATCGCTCGCCTCCGATGGGAGCGCCACCTCTCCGGCGCGGAGCGGGTCTGGTGCGCCGTCTACGCGCCGTCCGAGGAGCGCCGTGTGCGCGCGCGTATCCCCGCCTTCGAGGAGGCGACGGTGCGGGCCGGGCACGGGTGGCGGGTCGTTGATCTGACGGACACCTTCGCGCAGTGGATGGCGGCTCATCGCTACCGCGAGTCGTACTTCGAGTCGCCCGATCTCCTCGCGGGCGGGGCGCTCAACGCCTTCCGGGACGAGTGCGTCGCGAGCGTGCGGGCCGCGCTCACCGCAGATGATGTGGGCGACACGACCGTCGTCGCGATCATCGGCGCGGCGTCGCTCTTCGGCTTCGTCCGGGTCTCGGCCATCATCGAGGACGTGGCGGACGACATCCGGGGGCGGCTCCTGGTCTTCTTTCCGGGCGAACATAGCGGCAACAACTACCGGCTCTTGGACGCGCGCGACGGCTGGAACTACCGCGCGACACCGATCATGGCGAGGGAGGGAGCGACGACATGATGCGCAACCGCGAGGTGTTCGCGAACGATGTGGTGGAGCGGCCCATACCGAATGGCGGGGTCGCGCAGGTGGTCGAACCGCACACAACCGAGCAGTGGGACGTGCTGCGGTACGAGTTGGAGACGTTCGTCTGCGCCGGTGAGTATCAGCGCGGCCTCGACCGCATCCTCTCCACCTACCTCGCCAATCTCGGCAAGCCGACGCAGCCCGCAGCCTGGGTGTCGGGCTTCTACGGCTCCGGCAAGTCGCACCTCGTGCGGATGCTCGAAATCCTCTGGCGGGACGCGCCGCTCCGCGACCTCGCCTCCCCGCGCGACATCGCCCGGCTGCCGGAGGACATCCGTGCCCTCCTCCGAGAACTGAGCACCGTCAGCAGGCAGTACGGCGGCCTCTGGTCCGCCGCCGGGACGCTCGGCGCGAACATGACCGGCAGCGTCCGGCTCGCGCTGCTGAGCGTGGTCTTCCAGAGCGCCGCCCTCCCCACTTCATACCCGCAGGCACGCTTCTACCTCTGGCTGATGCGCCAGGAGGGGATGTTCGACAAGTTCGCGAAGGAGGTCGCGCGCCGGGGCGCGAACCTCGGCGTCGAGATGAACGACATGTATGTCTCGCCATACATCGCGGAGAGCCTGCTCGCCGTCTACCCGGACATCGCCGCGAGCGCTGCGGATGCGCGCAGACTGCTGCGCGAGCAGTACGCGGAGCGGGAGGAAATCTCGAACGACGAGATGCTCGCCACGCTGCGCGAGGTGCTGCGGCTGAAGTCCACCGACCCCGCGAAACTCCCCTGCACGCTTGTTGTGCTGGACGAGTTGCAGCAGTTCATCGGCACGAGCGGCGAGCGCTCGATGGAGGTGCAGGACATTGTCGAGGCGTGCTCCGCCCAACTCGGCAGCACGCTGCTCTTCGTCGGCACCGGCCAGTCCTCGCTGCACGAGACGGAGTATCTCGCCAAGATTCAGGGCCGCTTTGCCGTGCAGGTCGCCCTCTCCAACGCCGATGTCGAGCGCGTTGTGCGCGAGGTGGTGCTGCGCAAGGACCCGGTGCGGCTCCCGGCCCTCAACACGGTGCTGGACACCGTGGTCGGCGAGATCGACAAGCAACTGCCGAACACGCGCATCGGCCCGATCCCGGCGGACGCGGCGATCCTCGCGGCGGACTACCCGCTCCTGCCCTCGCGGCAGCGCTTCTGGGAGCGCGCCCTGCGGACGGTGGACCGCACCGGCGTGCGCGGGCAACTGCGCAGCCAGTTGCGCGTCGCCCACGAGGCGGTGCGCGCCGTGGCGGACGATCCGCTCGGCGTCGTCATCGGCGGCGACTTCCTCTACGATCAGGTCAAGACCGACATGCTCAACAGCAACATGCTGCTGAAGGATGAGTACGTCCTCATCGAAGAGCAGCGCGACGGCACCGACGACGGCGAACTCCGCTACCGCGCCTGTGCCACAGTCTACCTCATCAACAAGTTGCTGACGGACAGCGGCGCGGACACCGGCGTGCGGGCGACGGCGGACACGCTCGCGGACCTGCTCGTCACCGACCTGACGAAGGGCGGCACGGCGTTGCGGCAGCGGCTCCCCGGCCTCCTCGACGGGCTCGTGCAGCGGCAGGCGCTGATGCGCGTCGGGGACCAGTACCGCTTGCAGACGAAGGAGGGCGCGGAGTGGGAGGGCGACTACAGCAGCCGATCCACCGCCCTGCGCGGCGACGCCGCCCGCCTCACCGAGGCGCGCACGACCAAGGTGCAGGAACTGGTGCGCGCCGAACTCAAGGGCGTTGCCAGCGTCCTCCACGGGGCGAGCAGGACGCCGCGAAAGATCGACCTGGCCTTCGGCGCGGACGCGCCGATTGGCGGTGGCGGTATCCCCGTTTGGGTCCGGGACGGCGGCAGCGGCGTCTCGCTCAAGGTTGCGCGCGAGGATGCGCAGGCGTTCGGCACCGACGGCCCCAACAGCGCCACCGTCACCGTCTTCCTGCCCAGCACCGACGCCAACACGCTACGGGCCGAACTGGCGGGCGCGCTCGCCGCGAGCGACGTGCTGGCCGGTCGTGGCACCCCGAACACCGACGCGGGCAGGGCGGCGCAGCAGGCCATCGCGGGGCATCAGGCGCGCGGCGAGCGCGCGGTCGCGGAGATGCTGGGGGCGACGCTGCGGGAGGCGAAGGTCCTCCAAGGCGGCGGCACGGAGATCAACGGGCCGCTCGCCGCCGCCGTGCGCGAGGCGGCGGAGGCGGCGGCGCGGCGGCGCTACCCGGAGTTCGCGCAGGCCGACCACGCGGGGTGGGAGAAGGTGTTCGCCGACGCGCGGGACGGCAAGCAGGACGCGATGCGGCGCGTGGATTGGGAGGGCGACCCGACGACGCACCCGGTCTGCAAGCAGGTGATGGACTACGTCGGCGCGGCGGGCAAGCGGGGCCGGGACATCCTGAAGCGCTTCACCGACCCGCCCTTCGGCTGGCCGGAGGAGGCGGTGCAGGGCGTGCTCGTCGCCCTGGTGCTGCACGGCGCGCTGCGGGCGATGCACAACGGCGCCCCCGTCGCGGCAACGAAGCAGTTGACCGGCACCGCCATCCGGGAGACGGACTTCCGCACCGTCACGACGATCATCACGACGACGCAGCGGCTCGCGGTCCGGGGCCTCCTGACGAAACTCGGCGGGACCGGCGCGCAGGGGGCGGACGATGCCGCCCTCGCTACGCTCGCGATCCAGGTGCTCGGCGACCTGCGCGCCCTCGCGCACGAGGCGGGCGGACCGCCGCCGCGCCCGCAGGCGCCGGACACTGCGCACCTCGACGACCTGAATGAGCAGATGGGTAACGACCTGCTCCTCGCCATGCTCGCCGCCCAGGAGCGACTGCTCGCGGACCGGGCGGCATGGCAGGAGAAGGAGCGGAAGATTGATGGCCGCATCGGCAAGTGGCGGACGCTTCACGAACTATTGGGCCAAGCGCAAGGACTCCCCGTCGCCGCAGAGGTGCAGCCGCAGGCGGCAGCCATCGAGGAGCAGCGCGGCCTGCTCACCGACCCGGACCCCGTGCCGCCCCTCTGCCAGTCGCTCACCGGCGCACTCCGGGTCGCGCTGATGGAGGCGTACGGGCGCTACGAGCGACGCTTCGGCGAGGGGCTGGCGGCGCTGGACACTGACGATGTCTGGCAACGCATCCCCGAAGCCGACCGGGCGCGGCTGATCGCCGAGCAGGGCATCCACCTGATCCCCGCACCGGCCATCGCGACCGAGGCGGAGGTGCTCGCGGCGCTCGGTACGACGCCGCTCGCGACGTGGCGGGACCGGGCCGACGTGCTCGCTGGGCGGTTCGCGGCGGCACGGGGCAAGGCGGCGCAATTGCTGACGCCGGAGGCGGTGCCGATCACCCTGCCTTCGCGGACATTGAAGACAATGGAGGACGTGGACGCCTACCTCGCGGAGGTACGCGCCCTCATCATGGAACACATCGAGAAGCAGCAGCCGGTGGTCCTGTAGGGGAAGGGGAACGAGGATGGCGACGCTCGCGCGGGAGTTGCGGGGACTGCTGGAGAAGACGATTGATCGTGCGCGAGCCGAGGCGACCAAGGCGGCGACGGCGGCCCTCGCGGCGCTCGGTGTCCAGTCTGATAGTCGCCCTGCGCACCTCTCCGACGCGGAGAATGCCCTCCGCCTGCTCCTGCGCGAGAAGATGCGGCAACTCGGCGACTTCGCGCTGCTCGCGGATGCGTGCGCCTACGAGCAATGGCACCGGATGCTCTTCGCCCGCTTCCTCGCGGAGAATGACCTGCTCATCCACCCGCAGTTCGACCAGCCGGTGACGCTCGACGAGTGCGCCGAACTCGCGGCGGATGAGGGCGAGCCGGATGGCTGGATGGTGGCAGCGAAGTACGCCGCCGCGATGCTCCCCGGCATCTTCCGCATGGAGGCCCCGCTCGGGCGCGTGCGCTTCGCGGCGGAGGGGCGGCAGGCGTTGGAGCGCGAACTCGCGGGGCTGCCGCCCGCCGTCTTCACCTCGGACGACGGCCTCGGCTGGGTCTACCAGTTCTGGCAGGCGCAGAAGAAGAAGGAGGTCAACGCCAGCGGCAGGAAAATCGGCGGTGCGGACATCCCGCCGGTGACGCAACTCTTCACCGAGCCGTACATGGTCGAGTTCCTCCTGCACAACACGCTCGGCGCGTGGTGGGCGGGCAAACACCCCGGCGACGACCTCATCGCGACCTTCACCTACCTGCGCACCGACGAGAAGGGCACGCCCGTTGCGGGCACCTTCCCCGGCTGGCCGGGGCGGGCGACGGACCTGCGCGTGCTCGACCCCTGCTGCGGCTCCGGCCACTTCCTCGTCGCCGCCTTCGGGATACTGCGCGCGATGCGGATGCGCGAGGAGGGGCTGGGCGCGGCGGAGGCCGGGGACGCGGTGCTGCGCGACAACCTCTTCGGATTGGAGATTGACGCGCGCTGCACGGAGATCGCCGCTTTCGCCCTCGCGCTCGCCGCGTGGAAGGAGGGCCGCTACCGCAAGGGCCTGCCCGTGCCCAATGTTGCCTGCTCCGGCATTCCCGTCGGGGAGCGGATGGACAACTGGACACACCTCGCGGACGGCAACAGCGCGCTCGAAGCGAGCCTGCGGACGCTCTACGAGACGTTCCAGAAAGCGCCCGACCTCGGCAGCCTGATTGACCCACAGAAAGAGAACGTTGGCCCCATATTCGCCGAGGCCCTTCGTGATTTACCGCAGCGGCTCGAGGAGGCGCTTCAGCGCGAGCGGACGGCGGATGACCCGGCTGCGGCGGTCTTCGGGGAGGTAGCCGCAGGAGCGGCGCGGGCGGGCAGTCTGCTTATGCGGCGCGATTATCACCTCGTTGCCACTAACCCGCCATTTCTTGGAACGAGGCAGCAGGACAATACATTGAAGGACTTCTTGACTTCGCGCTATCCCGACAGCAGAGCGGACACAGCAACGGCGTTTGTCGAGCGATGCCGCTCATTTTGCGCGCATTGCGGGGTGTACGCGGTGGTGACACCGCAGAATTGGCTATTCCTCGGATCCTACAAGGAACTTCGTAAGCGGCTATTGACAAAGCAATCATGGAATTTTGTGACCCGCCTTGGCGCGCAGGCGTTTCAGACCCCAATGTGGGATTTCAATGTCGCGCTTCTGATCTTGACCAATTGCAGCCCCGCACACGACCATCTCATGATGGGATTGGACGCATCGGTCCCTCGCATCCCGAACAGAAAGGCAATGCATCTCCGCACTGAAGAGATACAAGTTGCCGTGCAAGCCGACCAACTTTCCAACCCAGATGGACGACTAGCGTTTGGTTCTGTTGGGTCGTCACATCTGCTTGAGACCTTTGCCGATGGCTTCGCAGGTGTTCTCACCGGCGACTATCCAAGGTTTGGACGCTGCTTTTGGGAGTTGCCCGCCGTCTCCGACGGTTGGTCCTACCAGCAGGGTACCGTAGATAGGTCCATCTCGTTTGGTGGAAGAGAGCATGTAATTCTTTGGGAAAATGGGCATGGGCAGTTGCGAAGGTTTGCTGAGGAATTGCGAGATCGGCTACACGATGCGGATCGTCGTGGCAGCCGTGCGTGGGGGAAACGAGGGATAGCAGTTAGTTCCATGGGAAGTTTACCCGTGACAGTTTACACCGGTGAACTCTTCGACAATAACACGGCAGTCATTGTACCTCGCAACCCGGAACATCTTCCTGCTATCTGGGCGTTCTGCAAATCACTGGAGTTCAATAAGTCGGTACGGCGCATTGACCAGTCGCTGAAAGTCACAAATGCGGTATTGGTCAAGGTGCCTTTCGAACTCGACCATTGGCGACATGTCGCCGCTGAGCAGTGTCTGGATGGCCTGCCGGATCCGTACTCAAATGACCCAACGCAGTGGCTCTTCAAAGGTGATCCCGTCGGCAGCACTGACCCCTTGCAGATTGCTGTTGCGCGACTCCTCGGCTACCGCTGGCCGGAACAGGGCGAGGACGACCTTGACGGTCATTCCGACGATGATGGCATCGTCTGCCTTCCCGCAGTGCGCGGCGAACCGCCCGCCGCCGAACGGCTCCGCACCCTCTTTACGGCGGCATTCGGCGATGCATGGTCGCCCGCGACGCAGGATGAACTGCTCGCTGCGGTCGGCTATGGCGGCAAGGGGCTTGATGCGTGGTTGCGGGACGGATTCTGGCCACAGCATTGCGCCCGCTTCCATAATCGCCCGTTCATCTGGCATATCTGGGATGGGCGACCCGGAGGCTTCAGCGCCCTTGTCAACTATCACACGCTCAATCGGCAGAAGTTGGAGAAACTGGCCTACACCTACTGCGGGGACTGGTTAACGCGCCAGCGGGCCGCGATGGAGGCGAACGAGCCGGGCGCGGACGGGCGCGTCGCCGCCGCCGAGGAGTTGCGGCGCAAACTCGCCCTCATCCTCGACGGCGAGCCGCCGTACGACATCTATGTCCGCTGGAAGCCGCTCCACAAGCAGCCCATCGGCTGGGAGCCGGACCTGAACGACGGCGTCCGCCTCAATATCCGCCCCTTCGTCGAGGCGGGCGTGCTTCGCGGCAAGTTCACCATCAACTGGAACAAGGACCGGGGCACCGATCCGCCCTCCGCCCCGAACGGCCCGGAGCGGCACAATGACCGCCACCTCACCCGCGCCGAGAAGGAAGCGGCCCGCAAGAAGGCGGGTGTGGGGGTACCGTCGTGACGAATGAGCCGGAGGGGACGTTCCTCGCCGCGCTGGTGGCTGCCCTGCAAAACGCGGCGACGGCTAACCCCGGCGACCAGACGCGGCCCGCCGCCGTCCTCTGGCCGGACGAGGCGCGGCAATGGGAATCGCTCGCGCCGGACCTGCGCGCCGCGCTGCCCGCCTTCCTCACCCTCGGCGCGTACAACGCGGCGGCTGGCACCGGACCCGCCATCTGGCTCCGCGCGATCCTTGCCCGCGCCCTGCCAGAGGCCGAGGGGTGGCCGGAGGATGCCGTGCCCATCCTCTACCTCCCCAGCGTCGGCAAGAACGACCTCCGCGCGGTGGAGTCCTGCCCGCGCGAACTCCAACCGCTCGCCGAGTTGCAGTATCGCGGCGGCCTCTGGGTGCAGCGCGCGAACAGCAAGGACTGGACGATTGAGGCGTTCCTGACGAGCGCGCGCGGTGGCCTCGACATCAAGGTGCAGGAGGACCGGGCCACGCGCGAGGCGCTGCGGAACGCGCTCCCCGCCCTCGCACGGCAGTCGGTGGCCGCGCTGCGCAAGGAAGCGCCGATCCGCGCCGCCTACCTCAACCACCTGCTCAACCCCGACCTCATCCACTCCCTGCTCCGCTGGATGAGCGACCCGGAGGGCGAGCGGGCCGTGATGGACACCGCCCGCTGGACGGCCTTCCGCTCCATCTGCCGCGAGGGGTACGGCTTCGACCCGGAGGCGGAGGGGGCGCTCACCGCCGCCGCGAAACTGGGCGAGCGCAACGGCGATTGGGAGACGGTCTGGAACCGCTACACGCAGGCGGCGGCGCACTACCCGCACATCCCGGACCGCCTCCGCAGCGCGCCGCAGCCGAAGCAGGGGACGCTCTTCTACCGCCCGGAGTGCTGGCCGCAGGAGAACGACGCCCGCGAGGCGGCCCTGCGCGCGGCGCTCCTCGCCCTCCCGACCGGCGACCCGGTCGCGGCGCGGACGGGCGTCGCCGCGCTGGAAGCGGAGCACGGCGTCCGACGCGCGTGGGTCTGGGCGACGCTCGGCCAGGCCCCCCTCGCGCACGCGCTCGACGCCCTCTCCCGGCTCGCCATCGCGACGGGCCAGCCGCTCAAAGGCGGCTCGGTCGGCCCTGTTGTGGACGCCTACATCGGCGGCGCGTGGAAGGCGGATGCGGCGGCGCTCGACGCCCTCGCCTCCGTCGGCGACACAGCGGACGTGGAGGCGGTGAAGCACGTAGTGGACGCGCTCTACCGCGTCTGGCTGCGCGACGGCGCGGAGACGTTCCAGCAGGCGGTTAGGCAGGACGATGCGGGCTACATCTGCCCCGTCCCCTCTGCGGAACCCACGCCCGGCTGCTGCATCCTCTTCGCGGACGGGCTGCGCTTCGATGTCGGCCAGCGGCTCGCGGACACCCTCGCAGCGCGCGGCCTCACCGCCGCCGTCGCGCCCTGCCTCGCGGCGCTGCCGACCGTCACCCCCACCGCCAAGCCCGCCGCCTCGCCCATCGCGCACCTCCTCGGCCCCGGCGCGGGCTTCACCCCGACCGTCGTGGAGACCGGCAAGGCGCTGAATATCACGACCTTCCGGCAACTCCTCGTCGCCAACGGCTTTCAAGTGCTGCAAGGGGATGCCACGGGCGACCCGGAGGGCGCGGCGTGGACGGAGTTCGGCAATCTCGACTCCTACGGCCACAGCCAGGGGTGGAAACTGGCCCGTCGCGTGGTGGAGGAGGTGCGCGAACTCGCGGACCGTGTCGTCGCCCTCGTTGCCACCGGATGGAGCGAGGTACGGATCGTCACCGATCACGGCTGGCTCCTCCTTCCCGGCGGCTTCGGCGACCGGATCGAGATGCCCGTCGGTCAGGTCGAAGACCGCAAGGGGCGCTGCGCCCGCCTCAAGCCCGATGCGCCGACCGACCAGCAGGTCGTGCCGTGGCGTTGGGACGGGACGGTACGCATCGCGGTCGCACCGGGCATCAGTTGCTACGAACTCGGCGAGGAATACCAGCACGGCGGTCTCAGCCCCCAGGAATGCATTACCCCGGTCGTGACGGTGACGACCGGGGCGCAGATCGCGCCCGCCGTGACCATCGCGCAGGTGCGCTGGACGCGCCAGCGCTGCCGCGTCACACTAGCGGGGACGACCGCCGGGTGCAGCGTGGACATCCGCACGAAGCCTGCGGACCCGGCCACGAGCGTCGCGGAGGGCGGGAAGGGCGTCAACGCCGACGGCACCGCCTCGCTCATCGCGCCGGACGAGGATTTGTACGAGACGGCGGCGCACATCGTCGTTCTGGGCGCGCGGGGAAACGTGCTCGCGCAGACCCTGACGACCATCGGCAAGGAGTGAGGGACGCATGGACCTCGATGCGCTCGACCAGAAGGCCGCCGAGGCGTTCGACGGCTTCATCGTCCGCAAGGACCTCGCCCGCCGCTTCAAGGGGCAGTACCCCGTGCCCACCTACGTCGGCGAGTTCCTCCTCGGTCGCTACTGCGCCAGCACCGACCCAGAGGAAATCCGCGAGGGACTGGCCATCGTCGAGTTGCAGATGGCCCAGCGCACGATCCGCGCGGGCGAGGAGGAACTCTTCAAGTCCCGCGCGCGCGAGCAGGGATCGGTCAAGGTGATTGACCTCATCACCGCCCGCCTCGACCCGCACACCGACTCCTACGTCGCCACGCTGCCGAGCCTGCGCCTCAACGACGTGCGCATCGGCGACGCCGCCGTGGCCGACAATCAGCGGATGCTCACTGGCGGCTTCTACGCCGAGGTGACGCTCGAATACGACGCGGCCATCGCGCAGGAGAAGAACGGTCGGCCCTTCGGCATCGCCGCCCTGCGCCCCATCCAACTCTCCAAGCGCGACGTGCTGGACGACCTCACGCGGGGCCGGGCGGCATTCAGCACAGACGAATGGAAGCGGTTCCTCCTGCGCAGCGTCGGCTTCGAGCCGGATGTGCTCTCTCCCCGCGCGCAAGACATCATCCTGCTGAGGATGGTGCCATTCGTCGAGCGCAATCACAACTCGGTCGAACTGGGGCCGCGCGGCACAGGCAAGAGCCACCTCTACCAGCAGGTCTCGCCCTACTCGCACCTCATCTCGGGCGGCAAGGCGACGGTGGCGCGGATGTTCGTCAACAACGCGACCGGCCAGCGCGGCCTCGTCGCGCAGTACGACGTTGTCTGCTTCGACGAGGTGACCGGCGTCTCCTTCGACCAGAAGGACGGCGTCAATATCCTCAAGGGATACATGGAGTCGGGCGAGTTCAGCCGGGGCCGCGAGAGCATCCGTGCCGACGGCAGCATCGTGCTCGTCGGCAACTTCGACGTGGACGTGGAGCATCAGCAGCGCATCGGCCACCTCTTCAGCCCGCTGCCGCCGGAGATGCGCGACGACACCGCCTTCATGGACCGCATCCACGCCTACCTGCCCGGCTGGGACGTGCCGAAGGTCAACCCCTCCCTCTTCACCGACCACTTCGGCCTCGTCAGCGACTTCCTCTCCGAATGCTGGACGCGGCTGCGGGACCAGAGCCGCCAGCGCGCCTTCGGCGAGCGCGTCCATTTCGGCGGCGCGCTCAGTGGCCGGGACCTGAACGCCGTCAACAAGACCATCGGCGGCCTGCTGAAACTGCTCCACCCGGACCCTCTCGCGGCCATCCCGGACGAGGACATCGAGTGGGCGGTGCGCCTCGCGCTCGAATGTCGTCGGCGCGTCAAGGAGCAGCAGAAGCGGGTCGGGGCGGCGGAGTTCCGCAACACCCACTTCAGTTACCAGATGGGCGCGGACGGCGTGGAGCAGTTCGTCGTCACGCCGGAGTTGCAGAGCGAGGAGCACATCGGCGCGGACCCGCTGCCGCCCGGCCAGGTCTGGGCCATCGGACCCGGCGGGGCGGACGAACCGGCGGGCCTCTACCGCGTTGATGTCACGGAAGCGCCGGGCTCGGGGGTACGCATCCTCAACAACCCGGTCCCGGCCCCCTTCCGCGAGAGCGTGCGCTACGCCGAGCAGAACCTCTACGCCCGCGCCAAGGAACTGGTCGGCGACCGCGAGCCCCGGCAGCGGGAGTTCAGCCTGCAACTCCGCGCCTTCAGCACGGCCCGGAGCGGCGGGTTCACCGGCCTGCCCGTCCTGCTCGCTCTGTGCAGCGCGCTCTTGAACAAGAGCCTGAAGGGTGGCCTTATCGCCGTCGGTGGCCTGAACCTCGGCGGCACCGTCGAGCCAATCTACAATGCGGTGGATGTCACCGAACTGGCCGTCGAGAAGGGCGCGGCGACGGTTCTGCTGCCCGTCTCCGCCCGCCGCCAACTGAACGACCTCTCCGACGACATGGCGACGAAAATCAGCGTACAATTCTACGCCGACGCGAAGGACGCGCTGCTTAAGGCACTGGGTGATTGACGTGCGATTTGGGACAACCTCCGGCTTGAGTCTGAGCGCGTCGCTGGTGGCGAGATTACCGAGTCGAGCGACTTTCGAACGCCATGTGGATTGTCAACGGCGGTGCGGCGTCACACCTGTATCTCGGCGATCACCCCAATCCTGCGAGGCTGCCGTCAACAGATGATGACAGTTCATCGCTCGTTGCGGGTGCCGTCACGTTCATTTGCGACGAACCCACGTTTACCTGTTGCCGCGCGACGTTCACCTGCACCACCGGAATGAGCAGCCGCCGCACCCGCGCCAGCGTCTCGCACGTCTGGAGGTAGCGGTGCTGCGTCCGGGTCAGTTTCCGCTCCCAAAACTCCGCCTGTTCCATCGTCAGCGAGCCGCGCATGTTGCGCGCGTACAAGTACTGCGCGTTCTGATGGATCAGCCACGCCTGCACGACGCTCTCGATCAGCCCCTTCTCCAACGGGTTGGCGGTCCGGTATCCCATCTCGTCGCGCGTTTGGGCGGCATTGTGGCGGATGCTTTCCCTCACCAGCCCGGTGCCGCGCACCATCTCGATGATCGCCCCCGTCGTCTGCTCGCCGAGGTCGCAGATGTCTCGCCACAACTCAGGATGTTTGTCCATCGCCGCTCGCAAGTCCTGCAGCGCCTTCGGATCCGGGTCTTCCTTGTTCGTTCGCGTGATGAGCGCGTCCATCTCCTTGAGCAGGGCGGTGCGCTCATCTACTGGGACGAGTGCGCTTGTTTGTTCCTTAGTGGCCACGTTGTTTCCTCCATTGTCCGCGGTGCGCGCGAAACCCTGCGAGCAGGAGCGTCGCTGTTGTTAGCCCGGTCGTCAGGTCACGAAACTCCTCCTGCGCCGCGAGCAGCGCATCGAAATGGTCCGCTTCCGCCCGCTGGGCATGGCGCTCCATCTCGCGCTCCTCCCGCTCGTAGGCTTCGAGAGTAGCGATGAGTTGTGCGGCCTCGCCGCCCGCGACGTACTCCGACACGACTCGCCCGCCGATGCGTCGCTTTTTATAGAGATAAGTACGGTTGCCGCGCGTTTCCAGACCCATGTGCTACATCCTTTCCGTATCCCCGCTTCGCATACTCAACCACGACGTGCACCACGGTATCGGGATTGTGACAAACGTCGTCATTTGCATCGTCGCTGGCTCGGTCCGCCGAGGCCGAGGAGCCTGCTGCGCTCGCTGATGCACCGCTGCACGCCCGCGAGGAAGACAGGATCACCACGCTCCCCTCCCTCCTCGACCGCCACGCGGCTGACTTGATTCGGCGCAGCACTGGCGGCGCGCGGCAGCGACCGTCGGCGCTCCTCGACCGTGCGCCTTCCCGGCTCGCGGGAGCGCCGCCATGCGTCCCAGTACTCCGCCTCCAACCGGTTGATGCGTTCGAGCGTCTCGCCGACGTAGCGGTCGATGTCCGCCCGGTGGCCCGCGCGCCATTCCCGCAACAGGCGCTGCACGTCGTACGAGACCTGCTGCTGCGAGACGCCGAGTTTGGCGGCGATCTCCGTCTGCCTTCGCCCGGCGCAGTACAGGTGCGCCACCTCCATCAGGTCGCGTTCACGCTGTACTTTGGTGCGTTTCGGGGCGGCCATCACAAACTCCTTGGTACTAACTCGTCAATCGATCCGCTTGTGGCACCGACCGCCATCCCACCTGCCAAACGAGCGGGCGCTCACGGAGACACCGGTAGATACACCTGCATCGACTTGCCATATGCAGCCTTGTGAGTGCCTACAGGTTCGATGATTCCGTGGCGCACGAGTGCCTGGATGCCCTGCTGCGCGGTTATTTGCGCCACACCGCACCAACCGCCGACGAACCGCCATGCGAGCGCGGTGGGCGCGCCGGAGTAGTAGAGCCATTTGCAGCCGAACAGCAGTGCGATGCCGTCGTAGACCTTGGATATTGATGCGGGCAAATCAGGCGGCAACGGGAGGAGTGCGATGGGCGCAGGCTCGATTAGACCGACGGCGACGAGCAGGCGGATCTTCCACGCTGCGTGCTCAGGCGGATTCAATTTGCGGACTTGGCCCGTCGTCTGCGCCGCGAGGATCTCGGCGAACGTCAGCCACTCTTCCGGCTTCCCTTGCAGGTGGAAGTCGTGGTACATGATGTGGCCACTGTCCATCTTGAAGAGCGCGGCGGAGGGGTGCTCGTCGGGATGAAGCACGCAGCGAAACGCCGACCCGACCGGCACGTCGGGCACGCCTACAAAGTCGGCAAGCAAGCGCACGAACTGCTTATCCGCGTCCACCGCGCGCAATCGTCCATCGGTGAGAGGGGCACTCAAGGGACTGATGCAAGTAGAAATATTTCTACTTGCATCAGTCCCTATCGCCCTCATGCGGTCCACCCGCTTAGCTGTGTGAAACCGTTGCGACTTTGCCGGGGGCAGCATGGGTGCGAGCCATTCGGGGACGGGGATGAGTGTGTGATCCGTGATGCTGTAGCCGTCCATCCAGCGATACGCGCCGTGCTCGCCGGTGGATTCGGGCGCGACGACGTAGCCGCCGCCAGCCTTCACATCCACGCCGGGGCCGAGCGCGTGCGTCCCGCTGCGGAATCGCCGACCCTGCGCCGTCAGGTAGACGTGCTCGCCGCCGCGCGGAGTGGCGACCGTCGCCGAGCGCAGCCAGTCGTCGCCATGTTCCAAGAGCAGGCGGCCCCACGTATCGTCGCCGCCGTTGCGGGGGTCGCGGTCGATGACGACGAGATCGGAGCGCTCGCAGGCCACGCCGACGCATGGCGCGTGAGGGAAGCCGTGCCACAGGCGCTCGACCGCCTCTCGCGTAGTCGCCGCCTTCGTTGGCCACCCTTTGATTAGCGGCGTGCGTTCGCGGCTCACCGGGAACACGGCGAGACCTTGTTCGACGAGGGACAGGGCGGAGGAGAGAGATGGCGCGCTCACCGCTCCCCTCCTTCTCGATGCCGCGTAGCCGACACGTTCAATGCGATGATCCTCGCCGACCCATCGGTCGGGGAAGTGGCTGAGTTCGCAGCGGACGACGCGTCGCCCGCCAGACCTCGTGTGTATCTTGGCTTGGTAGTCATCTCCATCGCTCTTTCGGGAGACGCCGGGTGCAAAGAATGGTAGAATGTCAGCAGCCACTGCACATCATGCCGCCCCGCACCCGGACGCACTCCGGGTGGGCGGCTAGTGCGCCTCGCGGTTTCCATTCGCTCGCTCGGTTGTCGTCGGTGGTTGCAGCAGTTGTTGCCAGATGCGCGCCCAGAGTTCGCGCCGGACGCTGAGGGGCAGGGTGGTCTTGGGCATGTTCCAACTCCCGTGGGCATAACGGACCGTGCCGCTCGGTGGCGGGGACGTGGCTCGGCGGCCTCGTTATGGCCTCAGGGGCGTTGCGGGCGCGCGATGGCGCGATGTAGGTGTGCTCGATGGCACGAAGTAGGCTCAGGGCCGTTTAGGACGCTCAGAGGCGTGGTATCGGCTCAATGGCCGGGTGAGACGCTCGGAGGCGTGTAAGTCGGTGAGCCTTAAAAAGGTACGTCGTCGAAGTCGTCAAGGGTACCAGTCGTGCCGACAGGTGCGACGAAGCTGAATCGCTCGTACGGAATGCCAGCGGACCAAGCTTCCCGCTCCCTTTCGGCATTCTCCGTCTCGATATGTTCCATTGTCTCGATCACAGCCGCGACCGTCACCGCTACTTGCTCAATTCCTCGGTGTCGCACGCTGACGCGTCCGCGATTGGCATCGATCTTCGCGAGCGTATGCTCGCAATTGTCGCAACTCCATAAACCGTCTTCCCCATCAGGATAGCCGGGCTGACCAGTCACGGAGACGCTATTCATTCTCTTGCACTTCGGACACATGCGTTGCAAAGTGTATCTGTAGCCCTGACGCTGGTCCCACCGAGCGATGTCAAACAGCCTACGGAATTGCTGTCCATCAGCGATAGCAAAGCGGCGTTCATCACTCACATCCAGGCGAATGACTGCGTTCGAGCGCGGCACCGGAATGACACGCTTCGCCGCCCGTTTCGGCGCGGTAAACGGAGCGGTGGCCATCACCCATCCTCCTTCATTGAGGGAAGAAACTCTGGGGGGCGATGTAGCACGCGACCAACGATTCGCTGCACGTCGGCCTCGTCATAGACGCGCCTTCCGAACCGCCGCGTCGCATGGTCGATCAGGCCCGATCGCTCCCAGCGGCGGATCGTTTCGGGATGCACCCCGATCTGCCGGGCCACATCGCGGACAGTCATGGACGGAACCATCAACATTCGGCAATCTCCTTCCGTCTAATACGAACTGTACATACGCACTGTACCACAGAGGCGCACAGTGGTCAATAAAATTGCACCCCAGATAATACACATAATCATCAAATTACCTCATTGGCCTATAACCCTATGTTGAGTTTGGCGTGGACCCAGGAATCTGGCTCTTCCCTCAGGCGCGACGTTCTTTTCCTTGTTGTGGCAGAATGACCATATCTCATCACATTGTAGCCGCTGGTAGGGCAGATCGCGCATCGTCATGTCCTGATAGGCAGAGCAGGCTTGCCCCACGTCAACGAGTAGTTTGGTCACGGTGTTCTTGGCAACGCCAGTCATGCGGACGGTGGCACGAATCGAATTGCCCTCGACAAGAGCGCGGATGACTTCGGCTCGTCGCTCGGTGCTTAGTCGGTTCATCGTCCACCATCCGCTCACGAAGAACGATCACTTCAATATGACCATTATACGTGAGCGGTCACGCATTATCAATCGTTTTGGTTCTTTGCGTTGCTCTCGTTGTCTTCTTCGTCCGGGAACAGCACTAACTGCGTTGCGGGAGCGGGAAATGCCAGCGCAAAGTTGCGCTGGAAATCCCGCTTGGTGCGCGAGATACGCAGCAGGGTCGTCACGACCAGTACCTGCTTTTCTAAGTGCGGATTGCCGATGTCCTCCGATAGGAGTTGGTGATGCTTATGCTTGCGCTGCCCTGTCTCATCAGCAGGGTTTCTCTTGCGCAGTTCTTCGAGTACTCCCGGCGGAAGTTTATTGTAGACCCACGCTACCGTAAGTTTGCCCGCCATCGGGGGGCGCTTATTCTTGCTAGTGGCAGGCGGGTAATATTGCCATCCCCATAATCTGAACATCTGCTCATAAAACTCTGGCGGGAATCGGCGGGTCCACGGCAAGAGATCGGGCGATATGTAGGCCGCGAGAATCTTTTGCAGTTCGTCCCGGTTGCGCTCCTCCTGATAGCCAGTCCGCTCGTCAACGAGCGCGATGATGGCAACGCCTACAAGTCCATCACGCAAAATCACGCAGCGGTCCGCGATGTGTTGCTGCTGCTTCGACAGTTTCCCCTCATCACGCGCCCGTATAACGACCTTCACAAGATCGGCAAGCACCGTGGCTTCGTACCCGTATGCGACGGTCCCCATAGGCGTGCGAAATTTTATGGGGTGCGCGGTCCGCATTAGCAATTCCCCTGGAACAAAGGGTTCGAGGGTCTTTTGTGCGGTAAATTTCGCCAAGCGGTCCCCACCCCTGCTATTGCTCCCACCGGGTGACAGATTCAAGGTCCGCATGATTCCGCCCTGCACCAATACTCGCCTGCGGTCTGCAAGCACGTAACAGGGAATCTCAAACTCACCGACCACCAGCGGGCGGTCCGGAGAGCCGTGTGTTGCTTGAATGATGCTTGTGTTATCGCTCATTGTTTCACCCCTTGCGGGTTGCCTGTGTGACGATCCGCCGCGATTGCTTCCAGTAACGCACGGTCTTTGGGATTGGTGAATGCCGCGTATATCCGCGACAGAAGAAACGCGGCGGTGTTCTTGTCCACCTCCAACTCGCGCGCAAGTTGACGAACGGAGAGCGGTGCACTCGCGCTAATAAGCAAGGAAATGGCGATGAACCACTTCCGCATCGGAAGATGGGTCTGATGAAAAACCGTACCTGTGGTGACGCTGAATGTCGTATTGCACCGATTGCAGTGATAACGATCCTCCTTGAACCGCGTGGTGCAGCGGGGCGAGTTGCAGTAGGGACATGTCACGACCCCCTGCCAACGGACCGCCTTGATGAAGGTGAGGCAGTCCTGCTCGGAGTATGTGGACCAACAAGCCACGCGGCCCTCCATGAACATTTCCATCGCACGCTAGGACGCTTTCACCTTAGCATTCAAGGTAGAAAGTAGCAACGGATTTTTCTACCTTATACTAGGACAATCCTGAAAACCGCTTGACTGGTTATGCGATAATAGAGACATGCCTAAGCGGTCACGAATGCCTACCGACTTGAATAGCCTCGCAAGCCGCATCACCGAGATAGCGACGAACGAGCAGCCGCCCGCCGATGACGGGAAAGACCCGGCTGCGGTCGCGTTGGGTCGCAAGGGCGGTCTAAAGGGTGGTCACGCACGCGCCGCTGCGATGACGCCAGAGGAACGCCGGGCATCCGCACAGAAGGCGGCGGCGGCGCGGTGGGGCAGGAACAACGAGGATTCCTAAGAAGGAGCGACCCACATGGAGCGTATTCTCGCGGCGATTCGGCAGTTGTTTGCGCGCCTCTTCCCGCCTATCGAGAAACCAGCAATGCCACCGCTGAGAGGGCGACGTGGTCACGCGACCATGTCAATCGCGCAGGACTTTGTCGAGGGCGGCTACCACGGCGATCCCGAAGAAGACAACAAATGGCCCGATCAGGGCGGCAAACCGTAGTCATCCGTTAGGCTTGTGCCTGAGCAGTCACATTTCACCCCGCCCGATTCAAACTGACCCACTACCCCTATTTGAACCCAGGACGCTTGCTCATAGGGATTCAAAACCTTGCGGTGTTCGGAAGTGTTATTGGCACGGTCGCATTCCGATATCTCCGTCCGTGTCTGTCCAGCGGAGCGTGACGGACTCAGGCCGCATATTGTGGTATGGCGATATTCACCGCGATCTCACCCGCGCGGTCCGCGCCGATTGGGCTGCTATCGCCCGCGAGCAGGCGGGAGGGTGGGCGCAAGGTTTGCCGGAGGGCGCGGACGATCAGGCGCGGCGCGTCGGGGTAGGTGAGGAGTGGCGCGAGGCAGGTGGCGATCAGTCCTTCCGCCGCGCCACCGTTGGTAAGTAGTGCCGCGAACGCGAGCAATCGCCGCGTCGGATGATTCGCCGGGCGGACGCGCGCCGTCTCCCATGATCCAACAGCGAGCGCCGCTGCCCGGCCCGTTGAAAGCCACATATCCCGTAAGGCACGATCTTGCAGGACGAAACTGGGCGGAGGATTGAGGAAGCCGCCCGTGCCGAGGAGGAGCGCGGCGGCGATCTGCTCGCGCTGGGCGGCGGGGGAGCGAATGACGGTCTGTTCCAGATCACGCAGCGGCAGGGCGGTGGCGAGCGTCGCCATTGGGGCGCGGTTGGCGCTGTACCCGAGGGCGTCGAGGAACGCGGCGTAGAGAACATCGCCGGGCGGTGTGGCGGCGAAGCGCGCTTCCATCGCCGCTGCCTTTAGGGCGAGTCGTTCGTCGCCTGCCCGGCCAAGAACGCGCACGAGGTCTGTCGCGCCAGTCGTCAGGAAGTCGCGGGCACAGGGGGTATCACCGAGTCCGCCGAGCGGCGCGTTCCCGGCGGGAAAGTCCACGAGCGACCCGGCAAGGAGTGACGCGAGGGCAAGTGTCGGCAGTATCCGCCCCTCGCGCGTCCGAACGGTCGTGCCGTCATCGTCCAGGACGACGTGCAGTGCGACGGCGTTGTAGGCGGGGTCGAGATGATGGCCGTGCGCCTGCCAGTCCGCCGCGCGGCGATGGATCTCTACCGCGCCGGTGATCTCCCGCCCGTCGAGGATGATCTGTGCATCCGCGAAGTCTGGCCCGAACCCGGCAGACCACCGCCCCCGATAGCGCACGACGACGGTCCGCCCATCCGTCGTCCGCCACGTCCCCGGCGCCAGCCACTGCGCCTGCCACACCTTCGCCAGCGTCAACTCCGGAATCATGTGACTGAACCGCGAAGGCGCGAAGGACGCGAAGGAGGGAAGAAGGAAGGACAGAGAATGAGGAGGGGATGCGCAGCGGCACTCTTCTTTACCGTCTTCATTGTATTCTTCCTCTCGTCTTCTCTTCGCGGCCTTCGCCTTCGCGGTTCAACAATCTGCTATTAGCGTCGGTAGGGCGGGATGGTGGGGAAAGAGTCGGTGGTGCGGGGAATGGTGGGGAAGGCTTCGGTGCGGCGGATGCCGGGGCCGAGGGCGCCGGAGCGGCGGAGCGGGCGGCGTGGCTCGTGCAGGAGACCACCGACGATTACGGTCATCAGGCCGAGGGTCAGTGCCGTGATAAAGAGTGCGCGGAAGCCGTTGCGATCCACGATGATACCGCCCGCGATCAGCGACAAACTGCACAGGGCGAGCACCCCATTCGTGAAGCCGACACCGTCCGCGTAGGCATTCGGGGGGAGGATGTCGAGCAGGAAGCCGCTCTGCGCGACGGCGTTCGCGCCCATCGCCGCGCCGATACAGACGAAGACCGCGATGAAGACCCGCGTGCGGGACACGTCACTTGTGAAATGGTCGGCAATTGGCTCCGTCTCGAACAGCACCGGCAGGACAATGGCGATGAATGCCGCAAAGGCGCGGCAGAGCGCGCTGAGTTGGAGCAGAAACTTCGTCCCCGTGATGCGGGCGAGCGCGCGCCAGAGATAGATCGTCGCGGCGCGCGTGGCGATCACAGCGATGACGTAGATGCCGATCATGTCGGCGGTGATCCTGAATGTCCGGAGCGCATACACGACGAAAAAGGGTTCCGCGAGCGTGGCGACGAGCGCGATGATACGGAAGACCAGATAGCGCCGGTACGTCGGCAGGCGCAGCAACCCCGGCCCCGCGCGCAGTCCGGCGAGAGTTGGGCGCGGCACGAGCGGCACCCGATTCCCCTGTTCGGCGAGTGCGACCGTCAGGAGCGCCACGCCGAGGAGCGCCACAAAGGCGACAAAGAAGAGATAGAGGTACTCGCGCGGGAAAACCGGTCCAAAGACGAGGATGCGCCGGACGAGGAGCGCGGCGAGCACCGACGCCCCGATGCCCGCGAGCGCCTGCCAGCGGACGAGCCGACCCCGAACGCCATGCGTCGCGATCCGCCCCGGCAATCGTTGGCCGATGAGTGTCGCGAAGCCGCTCGTGCAGCCGATGATACCGTAGAGGACGAAAAAGGTGATGAGCAGCCGTTTCGCCGTACCGTCCACCCGGTCCGCGCCGACAAAGGCAAGCAGACCCATTGCCAGAGCGCGCACGATGGCGCTCGTGACCGCCAGTACGATGATCCGCGTGCGATTGGCGATTGCGCTGCCAAGAATCGCTCCTGGTAGCCCCCATGAGAGCGCCGCGACAACCGGCACGAGCGCGACAAGTTTATTGGAATCACTCACGCGCGCGATAAACGCCGCGAGGACAACGCTTGGGAGCAGCAGCGCGTCGGCGAAGCTGCTCAACGCGGCGATCGCGACGCCGAGCGGTAGGTTGCGGCGCAGGTCGGCGGCGCCCAGTGCGGTCCGGGGCCGGAACCACGCCCGAATCCCTCTCCAGACCCCCCCTAATGGATTGCGTGCGTGCGTTCTCGGAGGGTTGGGTGAGGGTGAAAGACGGACAACATCAGGCTCTGCCAGACCGGATTCGAGTATGGCTGCATCGGACGATGGCGTGTCGGTATGACCGTTCGGCGCGACATTGGGCTGTGCCGCCACTTCGTCCCCTTGTACTGGATACACGGCGCTCGCGACAGGAGAGTCTTCTCGTAGCGGCGTACCTGCGGGCGGGAGCGCGCCGCCTGATTGTCCCGGTATCCCGGTCTCCGCGCTGCCGTCGTTCATGTGTTGCTTATGCTCCCGTACGCGCCGATGATGCGAGAAAACTGCCCGTGCACCTCTGGCCGCAGTATACGTGTCGCGCCGAGGCCATGCAATTGGGAGGGGAAGTTCGAATCTCGGAGTTCGGAGTTGGGAGAAAGTCTCATCGAACTCCGAACTCCGAACTTCCCTACGTCGCCGTGCCAACGGTCACGGCGACAGTCGTCTCGCGCCGGTTGCCCGCGCGATCGGTCGCGGCGACGCCGATCATGTGCGACCCTGGGAGGAGCCGCCCGTCCCAGTAGCCGAGATAGGTATTCGGTGCGAGATCCGGCCGGGGCATCAACTCGCCCTGCTCCGTGCCATCCACCAGCAGCACGACGCGCGCCACACCGCTCGGGCCGCTGTCGTCTGTCACCGTCGCGCGCACGGTCAACACTGGGCGCGGCGCATTCCCGCCCGCTGGCGCGACGAGCGTCACGCCCGGTGGCGTGGTGTCGAAGCCGCCCGCCGCCCAGAGCAGATCCGCCGCGAGCCGGTGGCCCGCATTGGAGAGATGCACATCATCGAAGCGGCCAAGCGTCAGCGATTGCTCTTTGCCGCGCACCTTCTCCGCCAGTTCAACGACCGTCACGCTCTGCTTCGCCCCCATGACCGCACGGATCACACCATTGAACTGCTCGATCCACCATGCGTCGCTGTGGACGGCGGTGGGGTCGCCGCCGAAGGGGTCGTAAATCGTCTGGATCAGGAGCGCGCGCGTCTGGCCACCTTCTATCAGCCGCGTCACGATGGTCGTCAGGTTGGCGCGGAAGGTCGCCAGCGCGGCCTCGCGAGCGGGTGTCGCCGTCCCTGCCAACCGTTGGAGATCATTTCCGCCGATGCTGAGGAGCACGACCGCCTGCTGCCCCTGCGGGAGCCGGCCTAATTCATCGAGCGCCCGGAGGATTTGCGGCCGCGTCGGTGTCGGCGTCGGCTCCCCGGCGGCGGGGGGCGGGGGCGGTATCGGCGCGAGCAAGGTCGCACTCGTCTCGCCGGGAACGGCAACATTGACGGCACGCAGGTGCGGCCCGTACCGCCCGCGCATTAAGTCCGCCACCAGCGCGAACTCGCCCCGCTCGTCCGGCAGGCTTGCTCCGATCCCGGCCATCAGCGAATCCCCCATACCGAGGAGAAGCGCGGGAGCTTCTGCGGCGCCAAGAACTGAGTGCTGAGTACTGAGTGCTGAGTGGAGCGTTCCAACGAGTAAGAGGAAGGCGAGGCTGAAGGAAAAGAGAGCTGAGAGTCGCCGCTCTCTTCTCGTATATCGTTGCGATTCGTTGCAATCCATGATCTTGGTCCTCGTACTCAGTAGGCAGTGCTGTGTCCTCGTTCCGCCACGGCGCGGCGGAGCAGTTCGCGGGATTCATCGTGAGTGAGTGTGTTGGCGGCATCGGCGGGCGAAAAGAGGAAAGTGTCTTTGCCGAGATGCGTCTGCCATGTCTCCGTCTCGCCGGTTGCTTCCATGAGGAACCAGATGACGTAGCGCATCTTCCCTTTGAAGGGAAAGAGATGCGTGCCAAGCGGCGCGACGATGTGAGCACTGAGTCCTGTCTCCTCCAGCGCCTCGCGGATCGCGGTTTCTTCCTGCGATTCACCATCCTCCACATGACCCTTGGGGAAGACGAACGCGCCGTCGTTTGCGCGCCGGAGTACGATCTGGCTATCGTGGAAAATCACGCCACCCGCCTGTGGCGTCGGCGGCATCGCGAGGATGCCGAGCATTGGCGCGGGGTCTCGCGCCATTGTGGCGCGCAGTTTGGCATAGGTGTCGGGCAGCAGTTCCGGCATCACCGTCGTCTTCGCGATGATCGGCATGAAGTTGGCATCTCCCTGCCAGCGGGGCACGATATGCCAGTGCAAATGCTCCGCGACGCCCGCACCCGCGACCGCGCCGAGGTTCAGACCAAGGTTCAGGCCGTCGCAGCGGAGAGAGGTTTGTAGGACACGCGTCAGCCAGGAAAGCAGGAGGCCAATTTCGATCAGCTCGCCATCGTCGAGCGCGTCGAGGGCCGCGACCTGTCGGTACGGGATGACCATGCAGTGGCCGGTATTGTACGGGTAGAGATTCATCACGACGAACGCGCGCGTGCCGCGATGGAGGACGAAATTCTCCGTGTCGTGCGCGGGGTCGGCGGCGATGGCGCTGAAGATGCTCACGCCGGGCGGCGTCGGGCGGCGTTCCCCGCCGACATAGCGCATCCGCCACGGCGTCCAGAGCCGCTGCTGCTCATCTCCGTCCGTTTCCGTCATCGAGTCGCGCGTCGCTTCCCACCTATGCCGCATCCATCGCCCGCCAGAGTATAGCATGTACGCAGCGGGCAGCAGGCAGCAGGCAGGGGCAGCGACACCGTTTCCTTTGGGCGTATACTGGGTGTATTCGCGCCGAACGGCTCGCCTGAGGAGGAAAACGATGCAGCAACGCTTCATGCCCGAACCGCCGATCTTTACCTTCCGCGTCCGCATGCTTGGCTGCGCGGCCGGGTACGCGCCGGAGAATGCGACGGAGATTCAGCGCGAGATCGAGATCGCGGCGAACAACACCCTCGGCGATCTCGGCTTCGCCATTCTCGGCGCGTACGACTTCGGCAGCGATCATCTCTGGTCCTTTTTCCTGAGCGGTAAGCCGTGGGATAAAGAGACGGAATATGCCTATCACATGGGCGAGGGCGACGATGAGGGCGACGATGATGCGGAGATGCTCGCACTCTTCCCGGAGGGGTCGGAGATGCGCAAGCTCGCCCTGCTCGCGGAAGGCCCTGCGTTCGAGGCGACGGAAGAACTGCCCGCCGAGATTGATCGCGCCAAATTGCAGGCGGAGATGGTGGCGATGCTCGCGGAGGCGGCCGCCGAAGCGCCTGAAGAGGACCGCGCGCTGATCGCGGAGTTCGCCCACCTGATCGAAAGCGACCCGAACGCTGACCCCGCGAAGATGTCTGAAGCCCTCCAGCGTTACCTCTTCGAGGACTGGCTACCGGACGGTGACGAGGATGCCATAGCGGAGGATAGCGAATCCGCCCTCGCGGCGGCGCTCTTTCCGACCGGACTGGCAGGGCTTGATCTCCCGCTCTTCTCCGACTTCGAGGACGCGCCGGATGTGGACGAGATTCTCATCCGCGACCTTCCCTATCCCGGCAAGACGGGCAAAAAGGAGTTCCTCTTCCTCTTCGATTACGGCGACGAGTGGGAGTTCGGCGTCAAACTCCTTGACGCCAAAGGAAAATTATCCCCAAATGCCGACTACCCCCGCCTCACCGCCGCACGGGGCGAGTCCCCACTCCAATATCCGCCCTGGGATGAAGACGAAGAATGGGACGACGAGGAGGAGGGGGAGGTGGACGATGCCACGCCGCAGACTGGCACGATTCTCCATCTCGATCCCAAAACCGGTACGGTCACGCGGGAAACGATCGAGATGCCGCCGAAGAAAGGCACGTAGCTACTCCACAATGGGGAGGTAGGCTTCCAGCCTGCGATTCATACCAGGCGGAAGCCTGCCTCTACTACCCAGCAATACCGCATTACGTCGGTAAGAGTCAGACGCGCGGGGACTTCCTGCCCTCACTTCGCTGTGATTGCGCCCACGCGGCGAGCAGTTCGCGTTCGCGTGCGGGGTGGAGGCCGCAGGGGCGGGGAGTATCCGACGGTTGGGTCGCGTCCCAGGCGAGTGTATCGCGAATCGTTGCGGCGACGGGGCGGAAGGTCAGCCCGGCGGCAATTGCCTTGCCGGAATTGATTGAGTAGAAGCCGGCACGCTCCGGCAGATTGGGAATCCAGAGCGGCATCTCCGTGTACGGTCTCACCCCGGCATCGAGCAGGAACTGCTCATCTACCCAGACAAAGTGGGCATCGCTGCCGGTGATTGCCGTACCGGTGTCGAGCAGTTCCCCGAAGGTTAGTGTCGCGTTCGGGCCGCGTGTGTTGTAGACGCCCGTCGCGCCAGACTCGATCATGCGGATCGTCCACGCTGCCAGATCGCGGGCATCGATGAACCGGGCGGGATGATCCGGCCCGTCCGGCGCGAGCAGATCGCCGCCCCGCGCGATGCGGCGCGGCCAATAGGTGAAGCGGTTGGTCGGGTCGTGCGGGCCGACGATCAAGCCGGGGCGAATGATCAGCGCCCGGCCCGGTAGCGCCGCCTCCACTATCTGCTCGGAGAGCGCTTTGAGCGGCCCGTAGTTCGGCCCGGTCGGGTCCTCGATCTCCGGGTCAGCGATCGTCGCAAGGGGCGCGTGCTCGTCCATGTTGGGGATGCTCTGATCGCCATACACTGATGTGGTCGAGATAAACGTGTAGTGTCCGACGTTTGGTGCGAGCACGTCGGCGGATGCTCGGACGATGCGCGGCAAGCGTCCATGCACATCAATCGCCGCGTCCCATCGCCCGCCTTCGAGCGCGATCAGGTCGCTGTCCCGGTCGCCACGCAGCTTCTCAACATCGGGGAAAAGGTCGGCATTGTGCTGCCCGCGATTGAAGAGCGTGACCGCGTGCCCTCGCTCCAGCGCAGCCTCTGTCAGATGCCGCCCAAGAAAGAGCGTGCCACCGAGGATAAGCAGTTTCATTCCCAACTCTCTGTCCCTTTCATCGGATGGAGCAAAGAATCAAGCCGGGATGGGAACCGCGACCTCGACGACTGTGGCAAGCGTCGTTGATTCAGGGATTGATTCGCCGCGCTCCTGCCCGACTTCGAAATGCAGTTCAAGCGCGTCGCAGATATTGCGGGTCACATCCTCAATAGTCTTCCCCGTGGCGATACAGCCCGGTACATCGGGAGCATACGCAGCATAGTTGTTTGGGGCCTTCTCAATGACAACTGTATACTTCATTGGGGATTCTCCCGCTGTGGGTTCCAACCTACCTGACGCTCCATGTTGTGCCACGTTCCTTCCCAGGGCAATCGCATCTCATCCGGCGATGACCTTGAGTAGGTAGCGCTCGTCCCACCCTGCCTTCAGCCGCTTGTTCTTGATTCCGACCTTCGCTGTC